>Ga0209014_10001501_pt1 | contig 13733 bp, 12 predicted proteins | sample BarGraNGADG00212_FD_184491 | JGI IMG/M metagenome (GOLD analysis project Ga0209014, IMG submission 184491) | Arctic peat soil microbial communities from Barrow, Alaska - Barrow Graham LP Ref core NGADG0002-212 (SPAdes) (version 2) | ecosystem: Environmental > Terrestrial > Soil > Wetlands >...
TGCGGACATCCATTTTCTAAAAGAGGAGATAAAACGCTATACCCAGGAAAATTTCCGCAGGGTTAACCGATTTATCCTGCTTTCGCTGCTTGGCGCCCTTCAATGTGTCCACCAGCAGCCCCTTGAGGCCGCTACGGCCGTCTACCTGACGACGGAGGACGGCAACCTTGGCGAGACCGCGGATGTCCTCGATGAGATCTATGAGTCCCAGTCCCTGCCAAGGCCTTTTGGATTCATCAATACGATGAGCAATACGGCGGCTTTCCATCTTGCCCGGAATCTGGGTATCCGCGGCCGCAACATCACCGTTTCCAGCCAGCACCTTTCCTTCGAGAGGGGACTGGAACTGCTGAAGGCGGATTTTGCCGGCGGGGCGGAAAGGAGCGCCCTGATCGGCGGTGTGGATGAGTCCTCTCTTTCCCGGATGAACAGGGAAGAACCGGCTGGCCGCGGCTGGCGAACGGTTGACGGGAGTGGTTGGTTTTACGTAAAGTCGGAGAAGGAGGGGGCCTGCGGGGCGTTTACAGAGATCATGTCATTCCGGGACGGCCCTTCATGTATGAGATGGATCAGGGAACGGGAAAGATTGACGGTGGAAGTGGTCTCTTTCGGCGCGCTGATCGGCGATGATGAAGCCACCGCCTTGAGGGAAACTTTGCGACCCGCTGCCGAGTTTGATTATCTCCGCGACTATGGATATTCCGGCTCGGCTACGGCCTGCGGTGTAAGCCTGTTCGTGGGTCTTTTTCAAGCAAAGACGCTGCTGCATATCAACAGAGACCAGCGGGGAAATTACGCGGTTATTGAATTAGAGAGGTATTGATCAATTCCCTATCCATCCAATCCCATCTTTTCCTCGGATTCTTTGTGGGAGAAATCATAGTAATGCCAATACTGAACAAGCATTGAAACAGCCCTTGAAATGAGGCGTGGATCGATCCTCCATGTTTCTTTCAAGATATTCCAAAACATCATTCTCACCGGCGCGGGAACCCGTAAAGTAAAATGACAGAAAATCTTTATGATCATGACAATCCGGAAGAGATTTTTTTTCCTCGTGGAATAGATATCGGGGAAGTATTTTACGTTCTTGAGCCAACCGATCATGCGGCGTTCGAAATGTTCAGGCTCATATAATTTTTTAAATAGCTGCTTTTGGCCAAAATATAGTTCATGGGGGGTCAGTTGTTTTGGGATGATATTCGTCGTGAGATGCCAGAACCCCCGAAAATCTTCAATGATGCGGCCATCCCTTTTCATTCTTTCGTATAACGGGGTATGGTTGGGGGCGTTCAGTACACTGATCGACGCAAAGGGACTTGCGGTTTTATCGAGAAAGTCTTCTATTTCCTTGAAAACAGCAGGCGTATCATGGTCAAAGCCTACGATCATTCCAATAAATGGGATGATCCCATAACGTGAAATCCTTGGAATCACCTGAAAAGGATCGTATTGGACCATCTGTCCTTTATTGACTTCTTCAAGACAGTCCTTATTGATTGTTTCAAGTCCGAGAAAGATAACCGTGAAGCGCGCGTCAGCCAGGAGCTTGACGATTTCTTCATCGGCGCCGATCATAACGGTTGCCTGGGTACTGAAAGATACCGGCATATCAAGGGTTCTGTTCCATTTAATAATTTCCTGCAGAAGTTCAATGGTGAATTTTCGATTCACAACAAAATTGTCATCGGAGAAAAAGATGGTTCCCGCCCCGAAGGCATGGGCGTTCTTAACTTCAAGCATAATCTGGTCAATGGTTTTACTTCTGTATTTTCTTCCCGTGACACGAACAACGTCGCAGAAGTCACAGTTGTTGGGACATCCGCGGCTGGTCTGTAATGAAAAGTAGTGGTAATCTTCAGCTTTTATATAGGAGAGATCCGGTGCGGGCGAGTCTTTGATATCGACGAATGTTTCTTGTTTATAGACAGTTTTTGCACTGCCCTGAACCCAGTCCCTTAAAAACTGCGGCCAGGTATACTCCGCCTCGCCGATGAATAGATGATCACATATATTTTTTGCGTTATCCGGATTAAGTGTCGCGTAAATGCCGCCGACGGCAACAGGTCTGCCGTGTTTTCGAAATTGGGCGCTGATGAAACCCATCCGTTCAAATTGGAGGGTATAACCTGTAATCCCTACGAGATCGCACTCGATATCCCAATGAATGGGCGCGATATTCTCATCGCAATAAACATATTCCACATCTAAATCTCCGGGTGTCAAGGCAATCAAAGTTAAGAGGGCAGTATTTTGCATAAGCGTCTTATGCTTACCTACAATGTCCAGAGCCCCCCGCATGGCCCAGAAATTTTCCGGCGTCTTCGGATGAATGAGGTATATTTTCATCTATAATTTAATCGATTTGAGATGGGAGTAGACATGCTTCTCCTGTATTGCGCATTTTTGCACCAGTTGGGCGATTTCCGCTGCATCAAAATCCCCCGTCTTGCTTTTGCAGGCCCTGGCGCAGGCTAAGGCAAACCGGCGCCACATATCGCCTGCCTCCGTCATCATCCGCGATGCCTCCTCCAGTCGGGTAGATCCCATGAGGCGCCCGGCTTCCTGGAGAAAGGCCGCATAGATGAACCGGAAGCCGCCCCCTCCCGTACCAATTTCCTCCTGCATCCGCACGATATGGCCGAGGAAGAGGCGGACGTACCTCGGGTCTTCGCGGATCTTTAGTCGTTCGATTTGTCTTCCCATATAATGAATACCCTTGACGCCGATGAAGGGGATGGGGGCATAAAGCATCATGCGCACCGTTCGTTTTATGGATTTTTTGATCGCTTCCCGCAAATCGATGGAGGGATTGACCCGGACAGGATAGTAAATGAAACCCTTCGGGGCAAGCCTTCCCCTGGCGAAACGGGCGTTCTGCAGATCATCCGCCTTGATCCGGACGGGATGTTCAAAAACGGGGTCGCTGATGAGAAATTCGTCCCCTTCCCGCCCGTAGACGATGAGATTGTGCGCGTTAAACTGGAAACGCATCTCCGGCGGGAAATAGGGGAGCCAGTAAACCGATGTCTGCAGGCCGACGATTTCACCACGGTCAACAAGGGTAGTGAGTTCGGCAAGGGCCTTTTCTTTTTCCCTGTACCTCCTGGTCCTGAATTGGACATCGAGGTTTTTCGCGGCCCCCTTGATGATCGAACCGGGGAGCATGCGGTACGATATCAAAGGCATGTTCGTTATTTTGATGAAGGGTATATAGGCGAAGGTCAGGCCGCCCGTGATGCCGAACACCATGGGTTCGGAAAGATCAAGACCGTGACATCTCAGGAGCGCGGTGACCACGCCACTTTCGCAATGGGCATAATGCCTGTGTTCCAATGGCTTCAATTTCGCCATTTAATCCTCACCCGGGAAATTCTTTAAAGCGTCCACCGATATCCTGAAGAGCGTGGCATACCCGGCAAGCGTCCTATCGTCGAGCTTCTTGAAAATGGAGGGTTTAAAATGCCGCTTTACCTGCCAGTGGTAAAGACCCATGGCCTGGGCAAGAGTCGGAGAGTCCATCCAATTCTTATACATAAAGTATTCTATCGGCGATGTTTCGTTATTTCTGACCCGGGATGCGGTCTCTCCGGCCTTCTCATCAAAGTCGCCGATGACCTGGTTGAGGACGACTTCTTCCGCCTCCCATCCCCCGGTGGTGGTTTTGGCATAACAGCCTTGATCATCAACAGCATATAGGGCTTTTTTCACACCGTTCAGGGTCTTTATATCATCCTGTGGCACTTCAGATATCTTCATAATAACACCCATGAAATGAGATGTGCCCGGATGTATGCCGCATAGCCTGCCTCGTGCCTGACACGAAGGAAAAGTGAAGTTTGAGCATATCGCGTGCCTCTATATCAGCGATCTTTGTGTATATCAAATTTTTTCCGCGATCGTAAACGGATGGTGAAGTTGCACAAGGATGATACCCGCAGTGGCGTCGCTGATGTCGGAACCGATGATCCGAACATTACCCGCTGACTTTTCTGCCGGCATCATGTTAGAGAAAGTAGGGCTTGCCATCGGTCTAAAAAATCATTATAGTCCCCCCGAAAACCCGATCGTAAATATGAAATTTGAAAGATGGGACGCCGATGACAAGAGAACAGATCACCGCGGAAATACTAAATATTTTCAGCCGCGAGTTTGAGATCGAACAGCCCGGCCTCGATAAAGATCTGCGAGAGACCTACGAATTTGACAGTGTGGACGCCATCGAACTGCTTTTGGGAATCGAACGGTTTCTCAAGTCCGAGCTGACCCACGAAGAGAAAAAAATGGCCATGGGAATCCGGACCATCAACCAGATTATTGACTACGTCGAGGGGCTGGTCAGGGTGAGGGGGCGGGAAACGCATGCATAGAACATTCAGTCCATCAGTCCCGGCGCGGAAGGAGGCGTCCGCCCACTCATGAAGGGAAGACGCGTTGTCATCACGGCCTGTTCGGCCATTACACCCATCGGCCATACGCGTGCGGAGATCGTGGACAGCCTCCGGCGGGGTGTCTCCGGCGTCAAAACACTCCGGGAGGATCACCTCCTGTCAAAGTTCATCCACTCCCAGGTCTTTGGGACGGTGGATTATCCGATCGCCTTCGACTTCCGGCGCACTTTCCGGAAGACCATGGGCCCCGTGGCGTATTACGCCTGTCAGGTGGCCAAAGAGGTCCTCGATCAGGCCGGCCTGCCGCCGGAATTTGTAACCTCCGGCCGCTTGGGCGTGGCCTTCGGCTCCACCCACGGCAGCCCCACCGTCCAGAGGGAGATCTATAAAACCTTTTTCGGCGCTTCCCAGTCCGAGTTTCGGGCCATCGGCGCCGTCGATTACCTCAAGTCCATGGTCCATACGACGGCGGTGAACATTACGAAGATGTTCGGTATCACCGGCAGGGTCATCTCCTCCTCCACGGCCTGCACGACGAGCAGTCAGTCCATCGGCTTTGGCTACGAAGCAGTCAAGTACGGAATGCAGGACGCGATGCTGTGCGGCGGGGCGGATGAGTACGATACGACCACCGTGGCCGTCTTCGACAATCTGATGGCCTGTTCCACCGTCTTCAACGATCGTCCCCGGTGCACGCCGCGGCCGTTCGACCGTCAGCGCGACGGACTGGTCGTCGGAGAAGGCGCCGGGGCGGTGCTGTTGGAGGAATACGAACAGGCGAGGAAGCGCGGGGCCGTGATCCTGGGCGAGGTCGTGGGTTTTGCCTGCAACAACAACGGGGGCGATCTCATCCTGCCGAATCGGGCCGGAATCAGCGAAACCCTGCGTCTTGGCCTCGAGGATGCGGCTCTGGCGACCGATGAGGTCGATTTCGTCAGCGCCCACGCCACGGGAACCAAAATGGGCGATGTGATCGAAGCCCAGGCCATCCATGCCGTTTACGGTGGCGGCCCCTTCGTGACGGGTCTCAAGGGATACATGGGGCATACGATGGGTTCCTGCGGCGCCATCGAGACCATCCTGACCCTCTATATGATGCAGGACGGGTTTATCGCCCCGACGCTCAATCTGGAAGAACCCGACGAACGATGCGCCATGATCCGGCATACCATGCGTCTGCGGGAACAGCCGATACGTGTTGCGTCCATCCAGAACTTTGCCTTCGGCGGCGTCAATACGAACCTGTTGATCAAGAGGTTTGTCTGAATCCCGCCATGGTTTTTTCCGTGAGACATATCAAACCGGCGATGGATGTCATCGTGACGCTCCTGCTGTGGGGCTATTTCACGTTGGGATTCGTTCTCTTATTTGCCCCCCGTTATGCGGCGGCCACGCTTCGGCGCACGGATCAGGAAGCTGCCTTCCAGCGCTTGAATTGCCTTTTCTTCCAAGGGTTGTTCCGGTTACTGCGCCTCATCACCCCCGGGGTCACCCTGAATATCCGGGATGAGGTCCGGACGATCCGCTCGTCCGTCATCGTCTGCAACCACCTGTCGTATCTCGATCCGATTCTCCTCATCTCCCTGTTCGAGAAACAGAAGACGATCGTCAAGAACGCCTTTTTCAACGTGCCTGTCTTCAGTTGGATTCTGCGGCAATCCGGTTACATCCCCTCGCAGGTGGGAGACGATTATGCGTCGCTCATGATCAGCCATGTTGAGAATATCAGAGAATATCTTGCATCCGGCGGCAATATCTTCATTTTTCCCGAGGGGACCCGGAGCCGGACCGGCCGGCTCGGCCCGTTCAACAAGGGGGCCTTCAGCATCGCCCGGTACTGCCGCGCGCCGATTCAATGTCTGATGATCCGCAACACGAACCGTCTATTTGTCCCGGGACGCTTCCGGCTCAATACCTGCATCCCTGTCGCCATTGACGTGGAGAGAATCGGTGCGTTCGACCCCGATTATGGTGATCCCGCCTTCCGCCTCTCTGTACTGATCCATGAAATACGCGAGCTCTACGAGGGGCGGCTTGCTGAGGGATAAGAAGGAATTTATTATCTGTCGTCGGTGCGCAGCAGTCTTCGAATGGCCTTCCCCGTGGGCTGTTTCGGAATTTCGGCCACGAAACGGATGGTGCGCGGCACCTTGTGAGGCACAAGGTGCTCCTGACAATGGGTCAGCAGCTCTGCCGCCGTCGCTATCGCGCCGTCGCGCAGGATCACGCTGGCGACAATAACCTGTCCGCGCACCGCGTCGGCCGCCCCTACCACGGCGGCCTCCCGGACGGCCGGATGCCGGACGAGCGCCGCCTCCACCTCACTCGGATAGACGTTGAAGCCGCTCGTGATGATCAGGTCGTCCTTCCGATCGACGAGGTAGAAGTAGCCGTCCTCGTCCATGCGGGCGAGGTCGCCGGTGTAGAGCCAGCCGGAACGCAGCGTCCGTGCGGTCAGCGCCTCGTCTTTCCAATAACCGCGCATGATCTGCGGTCCCTTCACCACCAGTTCGCCCACCTCGCCGATGCCGAGCTCATGCTCGCCGGTCTCTGCATCGACGATCCGGGCATCCGTGTCGAGTATAGGGATGCCGATGCTGCCGGGCCGCTCCGGCCGTGCGGTGGGAAACATATGCGTCGAAGGCGCCTCCGACAGACCGTAGGCCTCCATGATCGCGTGCCCAGTCAGGCGCCGGAACTGTTCTTGAACACGGGCGGGCAGGGGTGCGCCGCCGCTGCACGGCACTTCGATGCGGCAGAGGATCTCCCGCATCGACTCGCCCTGTGCGGCGAGCACGGCCCAAAGCGCCGGCACGGCGGGGAAGGAGACGGGCCGGTATTTCTCCAGAAGTGGGACCAGCGGCGCAATTGACGTGACGTCGAAGCGCGGCACCAGAACCATGCGGAACCCCCGGAGGACCGACAACTGCAGGCAGACGGTGAATCCGAAGACGTGGAAAAAGGGCAGAATGCAGATCACCGCCGCATTGTCCCCACTGGGTGGCCGACGGCTGTGGATGAGCTGCCAGACGCTGGCCACCAGGTTTCTGTGCGTCAGCATCACCGCTTTGGGTGCGCCGATCGTCCCGCTGGTGAGCTGCAAGAGCGCCAGGTCGTCGGGGGCGTTCACCGACGGAGGCTGGTCGGCGGGATGGCGGCCAAGAAGGTCGGCCATAGTCGCCAATCGGGGCCTCACCGCACTAAGGTCCAACGTCTTTTCCGCGCCGAAAACGCTGTGGAAAATGACGTGCTCGACCGGCGATTGCGCAGTCCCCTGCAGCACGCCCTCCAGGAAGATGTCGAGCGTGACCACGACACGGGCGCCGGTGTGCGAAAGGACGCGAGAAAGCTCCGGGCCCCGGGTCATCACGTTCGCATTGACCAGCACGCCGCCCGCCTTGAACACGCCGTAGCTGGCAATGACGTATGTGGGCGAATTCGGCAGCAGCAGGACGATGCGATCTCCGGGGAGCACGCCGAGTTCGCGCAGCGCCCAGGCAAACTGATTGGCGCGCCGATCGAGTTGCCCGTAGGTCATGTCGATGTCGTTGAAGCTCGTCGCCACCCAGTCGGGGTGCGCGCGGGCGGTGCGGCCAAGCAACTCCTGCAGCGGGATTTCCGGGTAGTCGAGCGGCTCGCTCATCGGCTGATCGTACTGTGCTGCCCAACGTTTGTTCATGGTGCGCCCCTTTGTTCGACGAACACGATGAAGGATTGATGGAAAGTGACTGTAACTGTTGGCGAAGGGTACGAGGAACGGCTTTGTATGTCAATAAATTTCTGCCGCGCCGCGCCTGCGCAACGCCTGATGCACACATTCGGTTGAAGGGTTTCTTCCTGCCATCCACAAATCGCCGATCTCGGTGACGATGCAAGATTTGGACTGATAATGATTTTGTTTCCTCAATATTTATGATATGGGTGGCGGGAATTTGGACGTCTGTTACGCCTGAATCCAGCGCAAACGATTTCGACGCAGGATGTACCGGGGAGGTGAGATTACAATGAAGAAAAAAAGTGCATGGTTGGTTTTGGTCATTGCAGGCGGCTTATGGCTGTCGTTTCATGTCATCGGCGGCAGCCAAGCCATGGCTGCGTATCCGGAGAGACCCATTACTCTTTTGGTTGGATTTGCACCGGGCGGGTCGATGGATCTGAGTGCCAGATCCTTGGCCAAGGCGGTGGAAAAGGTTTTGGGTCAGCCGGTTGTGATTGAAAACAAGCCCGGTGGTACGGGCACGGTCGCGCTGGCATCCTTGCTCGCTCAAAATAACGACGGCTACACCTTGTGTGCAACCCCAAGCTCGGTCTTGATCCGTGTCCCCCAGATGCAGAAAGTCCCTTTCAAACCGTTGAAAAACTTCCGGCCCATTATCGGGTTTGCGGAACCCCCATTGGGAATCGTGGTTCAGAATGATGCACCCTGGAAAACCCTAAAAGATTTGGTTGCTGACGCCCTGTCCCATCCCGGCAAAATAAAATACGCGACTACCGGCGTGGGAAGCACGACCCACGCTGCCGTTGAAGAAATCGTCGTGAAGGAAAAAGCGCACATGATTCACGTGCCCTTCAAAGGCGGGACCGAAGCGCTTACAGCCCTTTTAGGGGGACATGTGGAGTTCGGCGCGCTGACATCGGAATTTATCCCCTCGGTGAAAGCCGGTCAAACTCGTTTGCTGGCAACCATGGGTGACAAGAGATCACCTAAATTCGCCGGTGTGCCGACCTTAAAAGAGCTTGGTTATGATTTTGTCAACGATGCGGTATTTGGCATTGTCTGCCCGTCCGGCCTCTCGCCCGACATCGTGAAACAACTTGAAGCGGCATTTGCCAGGGCTGCGAAAAATGAACAACATTTGACCATCCTGGATAATCTTGACCTGGTTCCCCTATACTATGACGGCAAGCAATTCGAAGATTTTTTAAAGGTGAACTGGAAAAAAATTAATACACATTTGATCGCAACGGGTCTTATTAAGGAAGCGGCTACGTCGCCGGAGTGAATGGGACGATCACGCTGCCGTTCTTTAAGGCCGATCATCGGGAAATAATGGATATACGGGACATTATAAGCGGTATTGTATGCCTCTTTATCTCCGTTTTTGTCTTTACGACATCCCTCCGCCTGGGGGTCGGGGCGCTTCATGATCCCGGTCCCGGCTTTATTCTCTTCTGGGCGAGTATTTTATTGGCAATCTGTACCTGCATCCTGTTCGGTATCAGCCTTTTAAAAAGAACAGAACCTGTAAGCCGGTCAAACGCATGGAATGGCGTGGATCGGCGTAATGCGATCATCGTAATGGCCGCCCTTATCGCCTATTGCCTGGTACTGCCGAAGTTTGGTTATCCCATCTCTACCTTTGCGTTGATGCTTGTTTTGTTCAGTTTAGGGAGAATGAAACCATGGATGATTATCCTGGGCTCGCTGATTACCGTTCTCCTAAGCTATTATCTGTTCGATCATCTGTTGCAAACGCCGCTCCCCAGAGGTTTGCTGCGCTTTTGATCATGGTAAAGGGTGGAGAATGTGGATGCGTTAAGCGGTTTACTCTATGGTTTATCGGTCGCCGTTAGACCTGAAAATCTCTTCCTTGTCTTTGCCGGGTGTTTTCTGGGAACATTGATCGGCGTCCTTCCGGGAATTGGTCCGGTGGGCGCCATCTCCATTCTGTTGCCCATGACCTTTCAACTGGCGCCAACCGGGGCAATCATTATGCTTGCAGGGATTTATTATGGCGTCATGTATGGCGGTTCGACAACCTCAATCCTCGTCAATGTACCCGGGGAGACGGCATCGGTTATTACCTGTCTGGACGGTTATCAGATGGCCCGCCAGGGTCGTGCCGGGCCGGCCTTGGGTATTGCCGCATTCGGTTCTTTTTTTGCCGGAACGATAGGATTGGTCGGTTTGCAGCTTATGGCCAATCCGCTTTCCCGCATTGCCTTGAAATTCGGGCCCCCGGAGTACTTTGCCCTCATCATGCTGGGATTTGCTCTCATTACCTACCTGTCTTATGGTTCCAAACTCAAAGCCTGTGTTATGGCTTTGCTCGGTCTGATCCTGAGCGGGGTCGGTCTTGATCCTATTACCTCCCAGGAAAGAATGACCTTTGGCATTTTAAATCTTTTTGAGGGCATTGGGGTTGCCCCGCTTGCCATGGGTTTGTTTGGCGTGGCTGAAGTATTCAATAATCTTGGAGCCCTTTCCTCCGGGAACATTGTAAAGGTTCGCATAACAAAGCTATTTCCCTCAAAATTGGACTGGCTGCAAGCCAAATGGGCCATGGTACGGGGAACCGCAATCGGGTTTTTATTGGGAATTCTCCCGGGAGGAGGGCCTGTTCTTGCCACCTTCGTCGCCTATGGAGTGGAAAAGCGGGTAGCGAAAAATCCTGAACGATTCGGTAAAGGGGCGATTGAGGGGGTTGCATCGCCGGAAGCAGCCAATAATGCTGCCGCGTCCACGTCTTTTATCCCTTTCCTGACCTTGGGGATCCCGCCGAATGTTGTGTTGGCCGTTCTTCTGGGGGCTTTTATGGTCCATGGGATCGTGCCTGGCCCTCTGCTGATCAAGGATCACCCTGATATATTTTGGGGTCTGGTGGGCAGCATGTATATCGGGAATGTCGTATTGGTAATCTTGAACCTGCCGTTGATCCCTCTCTGGGTGCAGGTACTTAGAGTTCCGGGTAAGATACTCTACCCCCTGGTGCTCCTTTTCTGTCTGGTGGGGGCGTTCTCTATTAACAATAATGTATTCGATATCCTTGTGATGATCATCTTTGGAATTGTGGGTTATCTGTGCAGGCAAAACGGCTATGAGGGCGCACCGCTCATTCTGTCTTTCGTTCTGGGTCCCATGTTTGAGGTAAATTTCAGACGATCTTTGCTCATGTCCCAGGGCAGCTTTTCTATTTTTTTTACCAGACCGATAGCCTTGGGGGCGATGATCTTTTCCCTCGGCCTCGCGATGTTTCCCATTTACAAACTGTTGGGAAAAAGGTTTAAGGGCCTGTAAAAAAATAACTGCTACAAAATCCGTTCGCCCTGAGCTTGTCGAAGGGCAGCCATTCATGGTTCGACAAGCTCACCACGAACGGCTAACTGTTCCACTAATTTTGTTACAGACCCTAAGGGAATGGTTCATGGTGATCGGGAATGATGAAAAACGGGTGGTGATCACGGGGCTGGGAACGGTGAACGCCGTCGCGGGCAATACCCGGGAATTCGCCGCTGCCCTTCGCCGGGGCGAATGCGGCATCGGGCCGATCACCCTCTTCGACACGACGCTGTTCCGCACCCATAACGGCGCCCAGGTGAAGGATTTCCAGCCGCGCGCGACAATCCCCCGCGGCGTATCCTTGAAGCGGATGTCTCGTTCGGACCTCATGGCGTTGACGGCGACCTTCCAGGCCCTCGCACAGGCGGGGCTCAATCCTGTTCCGGAGGCGCTGCGGGAGGAGATGGGTGTCGTCATCGGCGGCGGGGCCGGGGGCCTGTTAGAAGCGGAAGCCTTCTTCCAGGATTATCTGCGAAAGGAGGGGAGGGCGAACCGTTTTTCCCGACTGTCGTCCGTCTCCTGCGCTGCCACGGCCAACCATCTGACAACGCAGTTCAACCTCTGGGGGCCCAAGGCAACGATCATGACCGCCTGCTCCTCCGGTGCGACGGCCGTCGGCCTGGGGAGGGATCTGATCCGGAGCGGCTCAGCCCGGGCGATGATCGCCGGCGGGACGGAGCCTCTCTGCCGGATGACCTTCGCCTCCTTCAACGCGCTGAAGGCCGTGGATCCCGGATACTGCCGTCCCTTTTCCGGCAACCGCGCCGGCCTGACCCTCGGGGAGGCGGCGGGGATCCTGATCCTCGAATCCTTTGCGAGCGCGAAGGAGAGGGGGGCGCGGATCCTCGCCGAGGTGCTGGGCTACGGCGTGACCTGCGACGCACACCACATGACCACGCCGGATGTCGGCGCCTCGGGAGCGGTCCGGGCGATGCGGGCGGCCCTGGCGGACACGGGGCTTCCGCCGGAGTCGGTGGATTACATCAACGCCCACGGCACGGCGACGCCGTCCAACGATCTCATGGAGACGCGGGCGATCAAGGAGGTCTTCGGATCTCGCGCCTGGCGCATACCCGTCAGTTCGACGAAGTCGATGCACGGCCATACCCTCGGCGCCGCCGGTGCGCTGGAGGCGGTCGTCTCCGTCCTTGCCATTACGGAAGGTTTCATTCCCCCGACGATCCACTGTGAGACGCCCGATCCGGAGTGCGATCTGGATTACGTCACGACAGGCGCCCGGTCCGTCGCGCCGGACGTCGTCCTCTCCAACTCCTTCGCCTTCGGCGGGAACAACACGACGGTGATCTTCGGCCGCTTCCGGGAAGAGGGGGTGCGGCATGGGTAATCACGTTGTCAGGCGGGTCGTCGTCACCGGGATTGGGATGGTCACGCCGTTGGGGGTGGGCAAGGATCGGTTTCGCGAAGCCCTGTGGCGCGGCGAGACAGGAATCCGGGAGATCGCTGCCTTTCCGACCGACGGTTTCGGGTCGCACCTGGGGGCGGAGATCCGTGCTTTTCAGCCGCGGGACTTCATTTCCCTGAAGAACTTAAGAAAGATGGATCGACTTTCGGCCATGACGACGGCCTCCGTCCGTATGGCTCTGGGCGATGCCGGGATCACTGTAACCGACGCCAACCGGGACCGGATCGGCATCGTCATGGGGACGGCCTTCGGGAACACGGAGCTCAAGGTCCGGAGTGCCCGGATCCTTTTTACGGAAGGCCCCGGCAGGGTCAATCCCATCCATGTGCCCAACGCGGTGATGAACGCCCCCGCCGGTCATGCCTCCATCGAACTGGGGTTTCGCGGGGTGAACACGACTGTCAACCATCAGGCCGTCTCCGCCGAGATGGCGATCGCTTACGCCGCGATGGAGATCCGGCGCGGTACGGCGGACGTGATTCTTGCCGGCGGCGTGGACATCCTCTCCCCTTTCTTCTACGAGGCCCTCGACCGTTTTCGTGCCCTCTCCCCGGCGGACGGCGGCGCGGAGGGCGCACGGCCGTTCGATCTCGACCGCAACGGACCCGTCATGGGGGAGGGGTGCGGGATCGTATGCCTGGAGGCTGGGGAACTCGTCCGGGAGCGCGGGGCAGCGCCCTATGCCGAAGTGACGGGGTGGGGTCTGGCCTCCTCCCCGTCGCCGCCGACAAGCGCCGGCAATCGAAAGAACAGATCACTCGCCGCCGCATATGTCCAGTAGCGCGGTGACGCGCTTTGAGCCATCCTTGCCCAACGCGGCCAATGCCGCCAACTGCGATACCAGCCGCAGCTTCGCAGA
>Ga0209014_10001502_pt1 | contig 13728 bp, 13 predicted proteins | sample BarGraNGADG00212_FD_184491 | JGI IMG/M metagenome (GOLD analysis project Ga0209014, IMG submission 184491) | Arctic peat soil microbial communities from Barrow, Alaska - Barrow Graham LP Ref core NGADG0002-212 (SPAdes) (version 2) | ecosystem: Environmental > Terrestrial > Soil > Wetlands >...
GTGGCGACGGCAGAGCCGCAACCGAACGTCTGGAACTTGATGTCCACGATGCGGTCATCGCTGACGCGAATGTAAATGTACATCAGGTCGCCGCAGACGGGGTTGCCTACCTTGCCCACGGCCACGTCGGGACCCTCAAGGGTGCCCACATTGCGGGGGTTGCGGAAGTGGTCGAGCGTCTTCTCGCTGTAGCTGGTCGACTTCATGCCTTTGCCTCCTTCTTATAGAGCGGTGATAGACTGCGCAACCTCTCAACGATGCCCGGCAGGACCTCAAGTACGCGGTCCACGTCTCCGGGCCTGCTCCACCTGCCGAAGGTGAACTCCAGCGAGCCGTGCGCCTCCTCGTGGAGCAGCCCGCAGGAGATGAGCGTGTGTGAGGGCTCGAGCGTCTTCGACGAACACGCGGAGCCTGTTGAGACCGCGATGCCCTTGTCCTTCAGAGACAGCAGCAACGACTCGCCCTCGATGGCTTCGAACCGAAAATGCGCGTTGTTGGGGAGCCTCTCCCTGGGGTGGCCGTTTAGATACGACTTGGGAATCCGGCCGAGCACGCCCTCGATGAGCCTGTCGCGGCAGTGCGCGAGTCTGAGCACCTCCGCCGGCATCTCGGAGGCCATGATATCCGCTGCGGCCGCCATGCCCACGATGGCGGGCATGTCTTCGGTGCCGGACCGCAATCCTCTCTCCTGGCCGCCACCCGGCATGATGGGTGCGATATTCACGTTCCTCCTGATGTAGAGTGCGCCCAGGCCCTTGGGGCCGTAGATGTCGTTGGCGGAGAGTGTCAGCAGATCGATAGGGACTTTACGCACGTCGATAGGCACGAGGCCCTCGGCCGCAACCGCGTCACTATGCAGCGCGATGCCCCTGCCATGCAGCACATCGGCGATCTCCTGCATGGGCTGGACGGTGCCGATCTCGCTACTCGCCCAGCCGATGCTCACGAGGATTGTCGTGTCGATTATCTTCTTGCGGAGTTTCTCGACGCTCACCCGGCCGTACTGGTCGACACCCACCTTGCTGACCTTGAACCCCTGCTTCTCTATTGCTTTAGCGATGTTGTGGACCGAGATGTGCTCACTTTCCGCGATGACGATGTGGTCGCCCCGCTTGCGGTTGCGGGTGACGTATCCGATAATGGCGAGGTTATTCGACTCGGTCGCACCCGATGTGAAGATGATATCGTCCTTGTTCGCGCCGATGAACTGCGCAACCTTCTCGCGGGACCTCTCGAGGGCGTCAGTGGCCTCGTCGCCGTCGAGGTGTAGTGAACTGGGATTGCCGAAGCGCTCGGTGAACCAGGGGCGCATCGCGTCGACTACTCGAGGGTCGACAGGCTTCGACGACTGATAGTCCAGGTAGACCTGTGCGGGCATTCCAAACCTCCCGATCCCTCTTAGAACCACATCGCAGCGCCCGCATCAAGCGCTAAGTCATTGAGCGTACCCGCGCCGACGATCTTGACGCCGGGGATGAGCGTGACCTTGTCCCAGCCCAGCATCTGCTTGGATGCCTCGCAAGCGTAGAACTCAACGCCCATCTTCATGGCCTTTTCCATCATCTCCTTCACGGTCGGGAACGACCCCATCCTAATAGCCTCAGCCGCGCCGGGCAGCAGGATCTTGAGCCCCATGCCCAGGTAGTAGACCTTGGCATCGAGCATCATGGCCGTGGCCGTCTGCGCCAGCACCAGGGGTGAATACTGCCTCTCGGGCGCGTCACTCGTCTGAACATACAGGATAAACTTCTTCTCAGGCATGACTATCATCTCCTTTTCTGGTCGGTCGTGACCCCCACGAAAGGTCACTCGTTCCTTTTGATCAAGAATCGCATGCGGTCGTTGTCCTTTTCGTAGGACACGACCTCGTGGCCCGCACGCTTGGCGAACCTCTTGAGATCCTCCTCCGCCGCCGGATCGTCCGTGATGACCTCCAGAATCTCGCCTGGCTTGATCTGGTCAATATTCTCCCGTGTCTGGAACAGTGGCTCGGGGCAATACAGTCCCAGACAGTCGAGCGTCCTGACGGCTTTGACAACCCCTTTCATACCCAACACCTCTGCATACGTTTAGAGTAAATCAGGCCTTCCACAGTGCGTGCAGATTGCAGTATGCCCGCGCTGTCATTGCAGCAGTTTGCACGGGAAAGACGGCTTCCGGCGCCTGACCAGGTTTGAGAAACTGCCGGCAGACTTTGCTGTCGGCAATCATCCCGATCCACTCGATATAGTGTTTCTCCTCCATAGGATGGGCAGCGCTTCCCACTTTAGATTCGGAGCGCGGCTTGTTCCTTCCTGAACAATACTCATTCGGACCGGCTGATTATCAAAAACAAGAACACGGGAATACTTTTCTTCGTCCCACCAGTCAACAAGATTTGTTTTTCGTCTCCGGAGTGCCCAGACGGTAAAGTTCAGCCTGAACGGATCAACAACCGGGATAGTCAATTTCCGCTGTTCCACAACAAACCTCATCCGTTTCCGCAGTTACCCTTCATCTTTGACCAGGCGCTACCGTTTCCGCATCGATTTGAGACGATCTCATGCGGTGCACCTTATGCAGAGGGCTTTGCTCCCGGTCTCCGGATGTAGCCATAGGCCATGACCACTGCGATAAAAAGCGGTATCACTCCGAGGATAATAAAGACGGCGTCAGCCGGCAGGCGCGCCCACTCAATTATTGTCGAGATCCTCTGATTGAGAAATTCTGCACCTCTGGCATGCCAGTAGCCGTTTTCCAATACGTCCCAGAGCTGCAGCACTCCGCCGGGAAAGAGATTGAGGACCACCATCAGGGCAAGGCCGATGTTCAATCCCCAGAAGGATACGCGAATGTATTTTTCTACTCGTATCCATTGATGGTCCGGCAGGACCTGACGCATGGCAAAGACCATGAACGCGACGGCGAACATCCCGAATACGCCCATGAAGGCCGCATGGCCGTGGTTCGGGGTGAGGATGGTTCCCACTTCGAAATAGCTGACAATGGGCATATTGATGAGGAACCCAAAGATGCCGGCGCCCACGAAGTTCCAGAATCCAACCGCCATGAGAAAATAAAAAGTCCACTTGTGGGGGACAGAGATCGTCTTGCCGCATACGTCACAGGTCCCGCTCGAAAGTTTGATAAAGTCCCACGCATCCAGGGTCAGAAGAATGAGCGGCACCACCTCCAAGGCTGAAAACATGGCTGAGAGAGCCAGGGAGATGTTGGCCTGCCCCGTCCAATACCAGTGGTGACCGGTACCAACGATGCCGCCAGCCAGAAAGAGGATGGCATCAAGGTAAATCACCCGAACGGCTGTAAGGCGGGCGACCATGCCGAGTTTATAGAAAATGACAGCGATCATGGCGGTGACGAAGAGTTCGAAGAACCCCTCCACCCAGAGATGGATGATCCAGAACCTCCACATGTCCACCACGGAAAAATGGGTCTGCCCCGTGAAGAAGAGGGCTGGCAGGTAAAAGAGGGGAATTGCCGCAGCGGTGAGCAGAAACAGGGTGGCAATCTCGCCCTGTTCGGGGTCTTTCCGCACCGCACCTACCGCACGGATTAGCAGAAAAAGCCAGAAGAGCAGTCCCACGACCAGCAGGAGTTGCCATCCCCGTCCAAGGTCAAGATACTCCCATCCCTGGTGGCCAAACCAGAACCACCACTTTCCCATCATCTGGAAGACCCCGAACATTTCGCCGAACAGACTACCAAAGATGACAACCGCGAGGGCGGCAAAAAGGAGGTTGATTCCGATTCTCTGTCCTTTCGGTTCACCTTGGCGGAAAGCCGTCGCAAGAAAAAGGCCGCCTCCCACATAGCTGGTGGCGATCCAGAAAATCGCCGTTTGTAGATGCCAAGTACGGAAGATATTGCTGGAAAATAATCGGGAGAAGTCCAGTCCGTAAAAGGTTCCCGGATCGGCCCGGTAATGTGCCGTTGCACCTCCGACGAGAACTTGAGCCAGAAAAAGAAGGACCGCCACGGCGAAAAATTTTATAGTTGCACGCTGGCTTTCCGTCGCTGCTCCCGGCAGGAGCTGCGGATGGAGGTGCTTTCCCGTTCCCTTCCACCCGAGAAAATCGAACTTGCCGAAAACAAAGAGAATAGCCGCGGTTCCGGCCAGCAGCATCACGAGGCTGAGGGCGCTCCAGAGGTAAAGGCCGGATGTCGGCCGGTTGCCGACGGTCGGATCATAGGGGAAATTGGCGGTATAGGAGTAATCTTTTCCTGGACGATTGGCTACGGCCGCCCAGGCCGTCCAGGCAAAGAAAGAAGTGAGCTGTCTGATCTCCTCCGGATCGTGGATAAGCCCGACCAGAAGTCCCCGGTTGAGGGCAGGATTTTTAAAGTAGTCTCCCCATTTGCCGATCTGTCTATGGTAGGATGCCTCCTCGGGCGCCGTGAAGATAAGAGAGCCCGTATTGGGATGATAGCGGTTTGTCTTGAGCAGTTGACGGACTTCCGCGCTCAGCGCTGCCCGCGCCACCGCGGTAAGGTCTTCTTGCGGACGGCCGTACAGCGACTGGGAGAGCATTGCTGTGGCATCAACAGCCAAGGAATGGAGATACTCCGCCGAAAAGTCCGGCCCCAGATATCCCCCGTGCCCCCACACGGTCCCGTTTTCCATGAGGCCATACTTGAGGAACACCTCCTGGCCCGAAACAATATCATCACGGGTAAAGATGGTGTCGCCCGCAAGGTTCAAAACCTTCAGGGGGATCGGTGGGGCATACCGCGGGGTCAGGAAGGCAATGCCAATCAGAAGGGCAAAGCCGATAACGACAATCAGGAGAACTGATCTTTTCCACCAGGGTGACAATCTTTCAATAGGGCTTTCCTGTTTGCTCATATTTCCAACCTTTACCGGAACGTCTTCAGGATATACGCTGCAATCGCCCTGGCCGCCTCGTCGGGAATGGCCTTTTCGTCTATTCATGTTGAGCCGCTACCGCTGCCGGTTTTTCCCCCTCTTCCCGCATCTTTTCTTCATACCAGAGGTCATGGTTCTGCTGGGCCCAGACCGTATCGACATAACCGGTCCACATGCTCTCGAAAACTCCCTCGATGCCCAGAGTTCCCAAATAAATATGGCCGAACGAGACGGCGACGAACAGGATCGCCACGGTGGCGTGAATCGCATGAGAGAGCTGCATAGTGAAGCGAGTCTGCCCCCAGATGGGAAAATCCAGCAGCACGCCGGTGATCCCCACGGCGATCCCAAAGAGAAATACGAGCCAGTACCATACCTTTTCGCCCCCGTTGATCTTTTCCGCGTGGGGTCGTGGCCTACTACCGGTCATGCCACCCAGCTTTATGATCCACTGCAGATCGATCTTCTTGGGGATGTTGTAGCGAAGCCAGATAACGAATTCCAAAAAAATCCCTACGAGGAGCAACGGCCCGCAGTAGTTGTGCAGCACCTTTGACGCCTGCAGGTATCCGGAAACGACTGGGTGTCCGAACAGCGGTATCAGCGCAATCCGCCCCAGCAGGAGGCTCAGGCCGGTGAGGGCCATGATAATGAACACCACGGCCGTATACCAATGCAGAAACCGCTCGCCGAAGGTATAGCGTTCGATCGTTACTCCGGAACGGGGTTTTTCCAATTTATCCGGGCCTAACAACAGGTATAGGAGAGCTATGGCCGCCAGCGCTAGACCAGGAATCCATTGGGAAAAGCGCATGAGGAGGCCGTCACGGAGCTCCCGCCAATTTTCCCCACCGTTTTGGATCAGGACGGTGTGCCCCTGCTGCGGCGTGGATGTGTAGGCGGGGACACCCTCCCTTACCACGCGCCAGAAGTTGGCCCGCGGATTGCTAATGTCCGCGCCGTCGGCCTGCCAGTATATCATCCAACTCACCAGGAAAAGGAGCAGCATGCCCAACGTAAGGAAGCTGACGGCCCATATTTTCGTTCGCGTTGCCATAATCCCTCCTTGTTCAGCGATCGGTTTGCACCAGCTTGAAGCGATCGATCAACACCTGCTGTTGCTGCTGCGACTTGGCGAGCAGTTCATCCCGATCTCCCTTGTACACTCCCGGTTCATGCAGGGTGACGCTTCGGGGTTCGGAAGAACAGGCGGTCAGCCCAGCCCAGACGATGCATGCCGATATGATAGGCCATCTGCATTTCATGGCTTTTTCTCCTTTTCAGCTTTGAAATTGTATGCGGTGTTCCATCCCCAGGTATCCGGCCTGCCGTGGCGCTTGTTGACCCGTTGGATGTAGATGTCGGCGACGACGTTGCCGTCTCCGCCGAGGAGCGCCTTGGTGGCGCACATTTCAGCGCAGAGCGGCAATTTACCCTCGGCAATCCGGTTGCGGCCGTACGCTTGAAATTCTTCAACCGACCTGTCCGGTAAGGGCCCGCCGGCGCAGAAGGTGCACTTGTCCATCTTGCCGCGGGCGCCGAAGACCTTCTCCTCCGGAAACTGCGGCGCGCCGAAGGGGCAGGCGTAGAAGCAGTAGCCGCAGCCGATGCAGAGATTCTTGTCATGCAGCACGATTCCGTCAGGGGTCGTGTAAAAGCAATCGACCGGGCAGACGGCCGCGCAGGGTGCATCCGTGCAGTGCATGCAGGCCACGGAAACGGACTTTTCACCGCTTACTCCGTCGTTGATGGTTACCACGTGTCGCCGGTTGATACCCCACGGCACATCGTGTTCGTTATTGCATGCCGTCACACAGCCATTGCACTCGATGCAGCGTTCGGCGTCACAAAGAAATTTCATCCTTGCCATGGTTCGTCTCCTTTCATGCCCGTGTTATGCGGCAGAGCGTGGCCTTGGTTTCCTGCATCTGGGTGACGGAATCGTAGCCATAGGTGGTGGCGGTATTGCACGCCTCGCCCCGCACGTATGGCGCCGTTCCTTCCGGATACTTGCCGTAGAGGTCCTTGCCCTCGAACCAGCCGCCGAAATGGAACGGCGTCCAGACCGTGCCGGGGCCCACCCGCGGGGTGATCATGGCCCGTACCTTGATTCTGCCCCCTTCGGCGCCTTCGAGCCAGATGTACTGCCAGTTGGAGATGTTCGCATCGGCCGCGTCCTTCGGGTTGACCTCGGCAAACATCTCGGGTTGCAGCTTGGCCAGCCATGGGTTGGAGCGCGTCTCCGCACCACCCCCTTCGTATTCGGTGAGCCGGCCGCTGGTAAACACGAGCGGATATTTTTTGCTGTGGTTGACCGACTGAATCGACTGATAGCGGGTGGGGAGGCGCCAGAACGACCTACGGTCCGGGTAGGTCGGATATTTCTTCACCAAGTCGAATCGCGGTGTGTACAGCGGCTCGCGATGGATCGGGATGGGGTCGGGGTATTCCCACACATTGCAGCGGGCCCGGCCGTTCCCGAAGGGTGCGCAGCCGTGCTTGATTGCCACCCGTTGGATGCCGCCGGAGAGGTCAGTCTTCCAGTTACGTCCCTCCGCTTCCTTCTTTTCGGCCTCGGTCAAATCGTTCCACCACCCCAGTTTTTTGAGAAGATCGGATGTGAATTCCGGATAGCCGTCCTTGATTTCCGAATCCTTCGAAAAGACGCCATCGGCCAGAAGGCTCTGACCATTGTGCTCCGTTCCCCAGCCAGCCCTGAACACAAGGCCTCCTTCCGCGACGGATTTGCTCGGGTCGTACAGCAGGGGGGTTCCCGGGTGCTTCATCTCGGGGGTGCCCCAGCAGGGCCAGGGGAGGCCGTAATACTCACCGTTGCACGGGCCGCCCTCGGCCCTCATCGTTTTGGTGTTGAAGGTTTTGCGGTGTTTCGCATGAAGCTTGAGCCGCTCGGGGCTCTGCCCCGTGTAGCCGATCGTCCAGGCGCCGCGGTTGATCTCCCGGAGAACGTCCTCGATCAGGGGCTCGTCGTTGGTGACCTTGATGTTCTTGAACATCTCCTTGGCAAATCCCAGTTTCCTGGCAAACTTGTATAGGATCTTATGATCCGGCAGGGATTCGTAGAGCGGTTCGATGACTTTTTCCCGCCACTGAAGGGCGCGGTTCGATGACGTCAGCGAACCGTATGTCTCGTACTGGGTGCAGGTGGGCAACAGGTAGGTGTCGTTCTTCCGGTCGCTCATCACTGCCATATGGGTCGGATGGGGATCTGAGATCACCACCATGTCGAGTTTCTCCAAGGCCTTTTTCATCTCCACTCCACGGGTCTGGCTGTTACACGCGTGACCCTGGAAGAAGACCGCGCGGATGTTGTCTTTCTGTGCGATATTCCTCTTGTCTTCCATGACACCGTCGATCCACCGGGAAACGGGAATACCCGGCAAATTCATGGGGTAAAGCAAAGAAGGCGCTATCTCTTCTTTCGTCTCTTTGCCCCCTACCTTTGCTCCTCTCATCTCGCCCCTCTCCTGTTTCTTATCGGATGCCCCGGCGTCATACTTGTCGCTCATATCAAAGCGGGATTGGAGCCACTCGTAGTCCACGTCCCAGACGCGGGCCCAGTGCTTCCAGGCCGGCTCATTTAAGCCATAGTAGCAGGAGAGTGTATGGGAATTGGGGCCCACGTCGGTCGCCCCCTGGACATTGTCATGGCCCCGGAAGATATTGGCGCCGCCGCCGGCCATCCCGACATTCCCCAGGGCGAGTTGCAGGATGCAAAAGAGTCGCGCGATCTGGGTGCCCATGTGGTGCTGGGTTACCCCCATGCACCAGACGATGGTGCCGGGGTGGTTTTCCGCCATGGTCTTGGCGATCAGGTACAGCTTGTCCTTGGGGACCCCCGAGACGTCTTCCACCACGTCGGGAGGCCAGTTCTCCGCCTCCTTCCGGACTTCATCCATCGCGTAAACCCGCCGGGCGATATAATCATTATCCTCCCATTTGTTCTTGAAGATGTGCCAGAGGAGGCCATAAAGAAACGGGATGTCGGTGCCGGAACGCAGCCGGGCGTAAATGTCGGCGTGGGCGGCCGTACGGGTGAAACGCGGATCCACGACGATCATTTTCGAGCCGTTCTCCTTGGCGCGCAGGACGTGTTGCATTGCGACGGGGTGGGCTTCGGCGGCGTTGCTGCCGAGGAAGAGCATCGCCTTGCTGTTTCGCATGTCGTTGTAGGAGTTGGTCATCGCGCCGTAGCCCCAGGTGCTGCCCACGCCGGCAACCGTAGTGGAATGGCAGATCCGCGCCTGATTGTCCACGTTGTTCGTGCCCCAGAAGGCGGCGAATTTCCCCTGGAGGTAGGCCCCCTCGTTGCTCGCCTTGGAGGACCCGCAGAAGAAAAGGGCGTCCGGTCCCGATTCCTGCCGGATCTTCAGGAGACGGTCGCCGATCTCATTGATGGCCTGATCCCAGGAGAGGCGCGTCCAGGACCCGTTCACGAGCTTCATGGGGAACTTCACACGCCGGCTGCCAAAACCGTGTGCCCGAGCCGCGGCCCCCTTTGTGCAATGGGCGCCCAGGTTGATCGGCGATTCGTAATCGGGCTCCTGGCCCGTCCAGACGCCGTTTTGGATCTCGGCGATGATGCCGCACCCTACCGAGCAATTGTTACAAATGGTCCGCCGGTATTCCGTTTGCGCATCCGGACGCGGGAAATTCTTCTTTTCCTCCTCGGTGGCCTGCCGCACGCACGATAACGGCAGGAGCCCCATCAGGGCGCCGCTCCCCAGCGTCACTGCGCTGCGACCCAGGAATGCCCGCCGGGAGATCCCGGTTTGAGAAGCAGGTTCAGAGGAGATCCGCTGCAGCCACTTTTTCTTGAATGGTTTCATCTGTCTTTAGCCCTCCGATCGTGTTCGGGTTAGTTTGTTATGTTCTCGCCGTTTCGTAATATTTCTTCACGTGCTCCGTTAGGCGATACCCCTGCCCGGGTGGTTCCGGAGCGGGTAAGGCCTGCTTCTGCTTGGCCGCTGCCGGCCTGCCCGCGACAAGCAGGACGCCGAGCCAACCGAAGAGCGCCGCTTGCTTAAAGAATTGCCGCCGGTCGCTGGAAAGTTCTATCTTCATCGTCATGCCTCCTTCTGTTTCGGGAAATGGGGGGTGTATTGGCGCCCCGATTTAAGGTATTCACTCTCGGTCTCCAGAAAAGCGCCGCCGAACAGACCGACCAGCCGGTAAAATTCGGCGCTTTTTGCAGTCCGCAGATCCTTGAAAAACATCATCATCCACGGGGCGATATGCCGGTTAAAGAATCGAGCCTGTTCGGTCTGGGGGATGTCATCCGGCTTCCGGGAGATGATCGCCATGGTTTCGCAGAGCGCGCTTGCATGATCTTCCGATTCATGGGAGCCCGCTTGCCTCACGATGCCCAGCTCGATGAGGTCGGACCGCAGGGAAGCCAAGGTCGACGACTGAATCTTTTTCTCCCGGTACCATGATGCGTAGGGGACCATCTCGCCGCTCCCCAGGCCGACGAAGAGTTTGTTGAATTCCGTTTCCAGGGTGGCGGTGGGGTAGTCTTTCGCCGCCTGGCGAAGCGCCCCGAGCGCATGATCCAGTTGTTTCGGCAGGTCTTCATCCCAGTGCAGATTCCGCAATATGTTCAGAAGCTCTTCCGAGGGCGGCTGCCCCAGAAGCGAGGCCAAGATCACGTAACTGTCCGTGCGGACATGCGCATGGGGGGCAAACCATCCCGGTGCATCCACTGTGTTCATAACGGATTCCATGAGTTCATATCCTGGGAGCCGAGTGCGTCCCGGGTGCGGCAGGCGCCGCACATCTTGAGACGGCGTAATTGCCGGTCGGCCGCGTACATCCAGTGGCCGGTGAGTTTTGACTGGATGCGGTTAATGATCGCCTGCGAGGCGAAGGGCGCGCCGCATTCGATACATCTGAACGGTTCTGCCTCGTTGAGAACCACCGGGGTTTCAACTGCCGACCGGTCGCAGAGGAGCCGCGGCAAGAGGCGGATCGCCCGTTCCGGGCATGCCTCTTCGCACAGCCCGCACTGGTGGCAGCGGGATTCGGTGAATTCAAGCCTCGGCGCATCACCCCGGGCGGAGAGCGCGCCGGAGGGACAGGTGACGGCACAGGCCATGCACAGGGTGCAGACGGCCGAGTCGACCGCTACAGTACCGAACGGGGAACCCTCCGGCAGGGGGATCGATGGTTGTCCCGCACCGGAGTGATCATAGAGGTGCTGGGTCGCCCGCCGGACCAGGGTCCGCTTATCATGCCCGGGAGAAAAGGTTGCCGGCGGTAATAGCGGATGTTCGGGTTTTGCCTCAGGGCCGGCCGCCGCGGAAGTGCCCTCTCCGGACCGGCTTGCTTCCGGCGGGATGGCGGAAAATCGGATGTTGTCCTCCGGCATGCCAAGCCCCCGCAGGATGGCCCTACTCATGTCGGCCTGCCGCTCGACGGCCTTTCTGATCTCAGGCGGGTTTTGCGCACCACAGGCCACGACAATATTGCCGGCGCCATAGACCAGGGCGGCCAGGAGCATCTCCAGTCCGACCGTGCCGATCTGCTCCACTTCGAACGTAATCCGGCGGTCCTGAGTTCCTCCATCCACGCCAGAGAGCTTGCGACCTTCGGCGGTGTCCATATCCATGATCACCAGGGTCGGCAGAAATGCGGTGCCTTCCGGCCGGCATTCCAGCGTGTCCCGCAGGATACTCAGTTCTTCTTCCCGGGACGGGTTAACCATTTGAATTGCATCTGCGGGGCAGACCAGGGCGCAGCCGCCGCAACCCTGGCAGCGATATGGATCGATGGAAATCGTCCGGTCCACGGATTGGATCGCATCGAAGGGGCAGACCAGAAGGCAGTGTTGGCAGTCACGGGTGCGCGACCGGCCGTGGAGGCAGCGCTCTTTCAGGAAAGTCGTGAACTGCGGCCGATGAAACCTGCCCCGCATCTCCGGCAGCTCCGCCATCACCTCGGCGAGGGTTGCGGGATTTTCCCCGGGTGCGTAATATCCCATCGGCAGGCGATCTCCTGCAAAAGAGGGTGTGGATTGAAGATCCAGAACAAGATCGAACCGGGAAGCTCCATCACCGAACCATCTCGACAGCGGGAGTTGATCCCCGTTTGCGGTCACCATGGCGGAAAAACCCCCGAATGCGCCGGTGATCGATACGGCATTGACCTCAAGAACCTTGCCTTGATCAAACCGGGGGAGAGATGCGTCCGGGGAGGGCTGGCCCGTCAGCAGCAGGGTGCAGGTCAGTCCCTGATCGCTGAGGCGTTTGGCGCAGGCGATGGAGCGCCTGGCATCCCTGCCGACGATCAGGGTCCGCCCATGGGAAATCACGGTTAGCGGCGATGCGGCATCGGGGGGGGCAGATTCGGCGGTCTCCCGTTCTCCATTTTTCAGGGGAAGTGCGTCATCCGCAGGCGCATCGGCGGCGCCTCTCCCGCCCAGGCGTTCCATCTGATGGCGCATGTCCGCGGTGACGATGCCGTCGAGCGATTGGAAGGTGCGATAGTTTCCGGAACAGTCGTTCAGATCATCGGTCCGGTTGAACTCGGCTGAATGGAAATTAATGGTTATGCCGCTGGACGTTTCATATACGGAGGACGCAGTTGCTTCATCTCCCCCGGCAGTGGTGGGAGTGGCAGGTTTTCCTGATGGTGGGTTTTCCGATGCGTTTCCCTGATTCATGAGATGATCCCTGATTCGGGTCCTGGTAATGATTATGAGGAATATTCGTTCCAGTTTTATTCAAGAATGAGCTTAAAGCAACGGGGGTTAGTAGTTAGGGTAATGGTAGGTCATATCTACCATCTCCAGGCGCGATCCAGACTCCACTCCCCCCCTCCGGCAACTGCCAGATACAGGAACACGAAGCTCCAGAGCATGGCCAAGTCACCCTTATTTTGAAGGGGCCAGAACCCATTTGGCGCGTGAACCATGAAATAGGCAACCGCCATTTGTCCTGAAAGGATAAACGCCGCGGGGCGGGTGAAAAGGCCCAGTACAACAAGCAGGCCGCCGAAGAACTCCAGCACCCCGGCCAGGCCCATCAGCGAGAGGAGCGGAGGCGTCACCGCTTCCGGCGGGGCGAGGAATCCGAAGAGATTCTTGGCGCCGTACTGCATGAAAAGCAGCGCCACAACGATCCGCATGACGCTGAGGATACGCGGCGACCACCGAGAACAAAATGAATTGAGATCAACCATGTAAGTCCTCCTTTGACTGCAAACATTTGCCGGCCAGGGTAGTTACCGTTCGTTCACAGAACTGCCTCATGACCCCGAGTCGAACCTCCCCCGGATGGGCATTCAATGACTCATCCGGAATTTACACAAATGGCAAGTTATCTGTCCGGCGGGAGGCTGATGTCGGCGTTCGTCTTCCCGTCGCCACCTTGCCTGCCGGCTACGGGTCGGACTTCAACAGCTTCATGGTAACTTCCGCCGGTAATGCTTATTAATGAGAGCGTGCTTTTTCGCTGACTGATAAGAAGCTGTTTTCAGGTAAGGTGAGAATATAAAAAACAGTCTTGAACGTCAAGGAAATTTTATTACCGCATGGCGTGTCGAAAAAAAGCGATTCCGGGATGAAGGGTATGGCACTTGGGTCTTACATCCATTCTTTCCCTGATTCCCGATTCTTCAGATAGAGCATGGCTACGCAAGTTTCATAGGCACACGGAGCAAGGTGATTGGGCTTGGCCGATCGATGACGGTGCTGCGGCTTGTGTGTTAAAAAAGTGCCGGAACACGTCAGTATTTTCTTGGAATAGCGATCAAGCTTTGATATAGTTCATCATCGGTCTAATAACGGTCAGGGGTATGAGGATATATTGAGAATAACGATCCGGGCCAAAGGAAAGACATTCTCTGTT
>Ga0209014_10001504_pt1 | contig 13715 bp, 10 predicted proteins | sample BarGraNGADG00212_FD_184491 | JGI IMG/M metagenome (GOLD analysis project Ga0209014, IMG submission 184491) | Arctic peat soil microbial communities from Barrow, Alaska - Barrow Graham LP Ref core NGADG0002-212 (SPAdes) (version 2) | ecosystem: Environmental > Terrestrial > Soil > Wetlands >...
CCCCAGGCAGGGTGCTCGACTCGGTTCTCGCGCGGTCGCCGTGGCGGAGCGCAGTCGCGGACATCGGTGTGGCCTCGGGTCGCCTCGCGGGGCTGTTCGACGGTTCGCGAGCCGCGCCCGAGAAGGCGACGGATCGCGTACAGTTCGTGCTTCCCAGCTTCCTGCTCCTCGGGCCCGATGGCCATGTCGTCGGTCGTGCATTTGGGCCAGCGATTAGCGATTTTCGGCCGGCGCTCGACTCCCTGCTGGATGCTACGGCCGTGAAGCCTCGCCCTTGAGGCCTGCCAGGCGTTGGTGCAGGCCGCGCCACGGTCTGGCGCGGGCGGGGCGCTGAAGGGATTGTTGTGTTGGTTGGAAGCGCCCCGCACAACCATTCGCGCGCGGCGCCGCAGCGGAACGCCAATCCGTTAGCCAGCCAGTCGTTCGCCACCCATGCCCATCCTCGACTCGTGTATCCAGCGCCACTCGGCTGGTCGCTCACCGGGAATGCCAAACCCACACTTGTCCATCGAGAAGCCCCGATGTCGCTTAGGAAACAGCTCGGCGTCCTCCTTCCTCTATTAGGAATAGCCGCACCGCTCCAGCGTACGGCGGCCCAGACTCCGCACTGCCCACCCTTCGATACGACCGCCTCGTGGGCGCAGGTCAACCGTGCCTGGTCCAACGAGCTTAGCCTGCATTGGAGCGATGACTCCCTTCGGAGCGTGTTGCTTGCCCTGCGTGACCAAGACCAGGCTGTGCGAGCTGACGTTGGCGCTCACGTCAGCGACACGCTCTACGGTCGACGGATGAAGAACACCGACTCAGTCATCTCCACGCACATGGCGGTCATTCTCGACCGATTCGGATTGCCGACGCGGTCCATGGTCGGGGCCGCCGGAGCGGATGCCGCGATGCTGATCGTGCAACACAGCTGGCCATTGCAGGAGCGGGTGCTCGCTCTCGCGAAGGGAATGCCGTCGGGCGAGATCTCGTTCCAATACATGGCATTACTCGAAGATCGGGTCCTGGTGCATCAAGGCAAAGCGCAGCGATTCGGCACGCAGTTCACGTTCGGATCCGACGGTCTCGCGCGGTTCGACCCCGTCTCCGATACAGCCGATCTCGACGCGCGGCGGGCCACCGCAGGGATGCCACCGCTCGCTCAGTATGTCTGCCTCATGGAAGCGGCGGGCATGCACATCGACCGCGGGTCGCTGCCCGGATTGTCACGACCGTGAACGGTCACTGATCAGAGGAGTCGGAACATGCGTCGCCTCGTCGCACTCGCCGTGTGTCTGTCGCTCGCCTCGGGCGCGAGTTGCACGGCGTTTCGACACGAGTCTCACGATGACCCCCATCGGCATCCGGACCTGACCTTGGCGGAAGTCGTGCACCTTCGGCAGGCACGCAACTACTTCGCGCTCCGTGACCGGTTGCGGGAAGCGCCAGCGAGTCGCACGGCGGCAGCCGACGTGGCCCGGGCCACGGTGCAGGCCGCGTTCAACAACGCGGCGGCTTCCAACGTCACGATTCGCCGGTTGCTCGAGACCGCGACGCTGCCCGATTCGCTCGTCGCCGACCTTCGCTTGCTCGCGATGAACAATTCCCTCCGGCTCTTCGACTATGCCGCCGGCCTCAAGGTGGCGAACGCGCTCTTGGCGGACACGACACGACTCGATGCGAGACGGCTGCGCGACGCCAGAAATACCCAGCGCGTCTTCCAGGCGCTTGCGGGGGTGCCTCCGCAAACCGTTCAGGTGGGAGGCGCGAGCCGGGTCCTGTTCGTGAACGGTCGGGTTCCCGTCACGATTAACGATTCCGCTCGCGAGTACGGCTTCGACACGGGCGCCAACCTTTCCGGCATCATGCGATTCGAAGCGGTGGCACTGGGCGTGCGCATCGTGCCCGCCGGGATCGACCTGGGGACCGCCACCGACCGGCGGATCGGCGCGGACCTCGGCGTCGTCGACCGGCTGACGATCGGCGAGATGCACTTTCGGAACGTCGTCTTCCTCGTGGTCGACGATGCAATGCTCACGTTCGCTGACGGGTTTCGCATCCCGGGCATCATCGGATTTCCTGTCATCGAGCAGATGGGTGAGATCCATCTGGCCGGAATCACCGAGCTTCGGGTTCCGGTCGGCGCACCGAGGCGCCCTCAGGCGAATCTCGCACTCGATGGGCTCTCGTTGTTGACGCCGGTGCGCTGGGAAGGCGAGACGCTACTCTGCCGACTCGATACGGGCGCCGGCCAGACAGAGTTCTACGAACCGTTCTATCGTCGATTCAGGGCGCAGGTCGACGCGAGTTCGGTGGGTCTGGTGCGAAAGAAGGGTGGGGCTGGGGGCGTCCAAGATACGCCGGTGCGCGTGCTCGCCGATATGCGGCTTGTACTGGGCGATACGGTCGTCGTCGCAAAGCAGCTCGATGTCGTGCTTCAGCCGCTCGTCCCGAACGTCGAGGATAACTACCTCGACTGCAACGTTGGCCGTGACGTATTGGGCGCCTATTCGGAGCTCGTGCTGAACTTTCGCCAGATGGCGTTCATCCTCCGCTAGTACAGCGGAACGAAAGTTCGATGACGTATTGTCACGCGGCGAGCTTGTCGAAAACGGCGGAATGGAGTGCGCAGTCCAGATAATACGTAATCGCATTTGTGTCATTGAGGACTAGGCGACGTTGTCGGCCTGTTGGGGCTTCACCGAAGCATTTGGATCGACCCGATAGAGAGACCACTCGGGTGCGCGAGCGCTCGAACCTGAGGGCCCCCGGCGCTTCCCACCACGACTGAGCTGATCGGCCGTCAATATGTGAGTCCGCTTGGCGGACGAGTCAGGGACTCAGGCCCTCGCGTGTCTGCTCCTCGCAGTGTCCTACGGTCGCGCCCGTCGGCCGAGCCGCGAGATTGCGGCAGGAGTCGCCTGACCGCGAGCAGCTGGTGCGGTGGGTGACGTCAGTCGGACCTTGCGCTTATTAAGGCGAACAAGAGGCGATCAGGAAGTCCGATGCCCTTGTGTTTTCGTAATTTGTTCTACAAGATAGAACCATGACCACGCCCACTCTCGGTGCGCTCGAGCTGACCGTCCTCCTCGCCGTCGTGCGACTCGGTGACGACGCGCACGGCCTTGCGATTCGCCGCGACGTCTCGGCTCGCATGCGGCACGACTACTCGGTCGGTGCCATTTACACCACGCTGCAGCGGCTGGAGGAGAAAGGGTTTGTTTCCTCGCGCCTGACCGACCCGTTGCCACAGCGTGGCGGACGCTCGCGCAGACAGTTCAAGGTCTCTGCCGCTGGCCAGCGCGCCCTCGGCGCGGCGCACCGTGTAGCGACGTCGGTGTGGGCCGGCGTTCATACAACTATCCATCCACACCCCGCATGATCGCGCCGCCGATCACCGTTGAGCGGCTCCTCGAGGCGCTCAGTACGAAGACAGACTTCCGCGACGGCATCCTTGGTGATCTCGCCGAGGAGTTCGCGCTGCGTGCGGAACGCGACGGCGCCGCCGCCGCGCGACGCTGGTACTATCGTGAGTCCATTCGCGCGACGCCCCACCTGCTACGCGACTGGGCGCGCGGCCTTCGCGCGCCGGATGTCAGGCACTTGGCAGATGTCGTCATCCCGTCATTCGTCTTTGCGGAAACGCTGCTTTTCTTCGTCGAGCTGACCGTGGTCAGCGTGACGAAGGCATTGGGATTTTCTCTGGTCGTGTTTGGCCCCCCAGGAGGCCCGATCGTACCAGTAGTCGGGCTGACCATCCTCGCTATGGGCGCCATCATGGGGGGCTGGATCGCCGCGTGGTTCGACGAGAGAACACCGCTCATCAACGCGCTCGCCCTCGGCGTAGCCTGGTCGTGCGTCATCATCGCGATGAGCGCCGTCGTTGGTACCCGCGAACCCATCTGGTACCCGGTCTGCGCAACGGCGATGGTGGTTGCCGGCACGACGATCGGAGGAATTCTCCACGTTCGCGCCGCGTGATTCATCGGCCGAGTAGGTGATTTTGACCCGCTTAACGGCACGCAGCGTCTAGATCGCTCCGCGTCAGTTGGTGGCCCCGCCACTCTCTTTTTTGGAGACTCCTGCATGTCGCTGTGGACCAGGAAGCCGATGTCCGTGCTGCAGGCAGAGGCGGGCGAGTCCGGGACCAATACGCTCAAGCGAAGTCTCGGCGCCCTCAACCTGACACTGCTTGGAATCGGGGCGATCATCGGCGCGGGAATCTTCGTGCTCACGGGACAGGCGGCGGCGCTGTATGCGGGGCCTGCCATCGTGCTGTCGTTCATTCTGGCCGGGTTCGGCTGCCTCTTCGCCGGACTGTGCTACGCGGAATTCGCGTCGATGATCCCGATCGCCGGCAGCGCGTACACCTATGGATACGCGACGCTCGGCGAGTTCATCGCGTGGATCATCGGCTGGGACTTGATTCTCGAATACCTCTTTGCGGCGTCGACGGTCGCCGTGGGCTGGTCGGGGTATTTTCGCGAGCTGGTAGCACAGCTGGGATTCCAGATTCCGGCGCGATTCTCGCTTGCGCCGCTCGACGTCATTGATGGCACGAACCACATCATTCGTGCGACGAACTGCGTGAACCCGTCCACCGGGGCGACGGCGTTCGATGCCGCCGGCAAGGTGATCACGGCGGCGGCCTGCCAGGCTCCGAATCAGGTCGTGCAGGGACTGGTGAATCTTCCCGCGATGGGACTCGTCGCCTTTCTCACGATTCTCCTCGTGATCGGCATCAAGGAGTCCGCGACATTCAACAACATCGTCGTCTTCCTGAAGATGGCGATCGTGGTGCTGGTGATCGGCTTCGGATTCATATATGTGCACGCGGACAATTGGCATCCGTTCATTCCGGCGAACACCGGTGAGTTCGGACACTTCGGACTCTCGGGCATCGCGCGCGGCGCGGGCGTCGTGTTCTTCGCGTACATCGGGTTTGATGCGGTGTCGACTGCGGCCCAGGAAGCGAAGAATCCACAACGGGATCTCCCCATCGGCATTCTCGGCTCACTCGCCGTCTGCACCGTGCTGTACATCCTGATGGCGCTGGTGATGACGGGGCTGGTGCACTATCCCGACCTCAACACCGATCATCCGGTGTTCGTTGCGATCAACGCCGCTGGTCCCGGCCTCAAGTGGCTCACCTATTTCATCAACATCGGCGCGATTGCCGGGCTGTCATCGGTGGTGCTCGTGATGCTCATGGGCCAGCCGCGCATCTTCTTCCCCATGGCGCGAGACGGGTTGCTCCCGCCGGTGTTCGGCAAGGTGCATCCGAAGTTCCAAACGCCGTACGTCGCGACGATCATCACCGGAATCGTGGCTATGTGCATCGCCGGCGCACTGCCGATCGCGCTGCTCGGGCAGCTCGTCTCGATCGGCACCCTGCTCGCGTTCTGCATCGTGTGTGGCGGGATCATCGTGCTGCGCCGCCGCAGTCCCAACATGGTGCGCCCGTTCAAGACGCCGCTGGTGCCGATCATACCACTGCTCGGCATTCTGTTCTGCGGAGGCCTGATGACGTCGCTGCCGTCGGATACGTGGTGGCGGCTGGGCATCTGGATGGCGATCGGCCTGGTGATCTACTTCTTCTACGGGCGGCACCACTCCAAGCTCAGGGATACCAGGAACTGAGCGAGCGAATCGCTCATCACGGCCACCATGTGGACGCTGGCATGGACGGTCGCTGTGAGTTGGGCTCTCTGGGGAGTCGCCTTCAACGCGCTCGCGCTCGAATTGTTGCCCACGACGGACGCTCCACTCGTCGCATACGTAGCCGCATGGATCGGCCTTACTTGGCGGGTCTCATTTCCATCGTGACTCCGGCGGGCGTTGGTGTGCGTGAAAAGGTGAGGCGAGCGATGTTCGAAACTGCGGGCGTGGGTGCCAGTGGTGCTGTGATCCTCGTGGTGGTTGTGGCGCGCCCCTGGGTCACGATTTCTCGAGGTTGTGCCGGCTATCATGTTGCTGGCCCTGTTGCGACGACGCGAATGCCCCGAGGCCATCACAGTTCTGGAGTCCTGAGCATGGCACGACTCATATATCCGTTCGTCATTGCGTTCTTTGCACTCGTTACGGTTGGTTCTGCCGTCGCGGAATCGCAATCACCTGCGACCGTGCCTTGGAGCGCAGGTGAGAATCTCGAATTCACCGTCAGCCTTGCAGACATTCCGTCAGGAACGGGACGTTTGCAAGTGCTGGATCAGGAGACGATCCGCGGTCGTCGAGTCTGGCGACTGCATCTCAACGTGAAGGGCGGCATACCGTTCTATCACATAGACTTTACGGACGACAGTTGGATGGATGTCGAGTCGCTCAGCTCCCTGCACTTCGAACAGAATCAGGTGCAAGCGGGTAAGACCACGAAGCGGATTTACGACATCTTCCCTGATCGTCAGATCTTTCACCAGTTCGGGAAGGAGGAGCAACAGTCCGTCGCCAACCCGCTGGACGAGGCGTCACTTTTCTTCTTCGTTCGAACGCTTCCGCTGGAAGTCGGCAAGCAGTACAGGTTCGACAACTACTACGACCCTGCTGCCAATCCCGTCATCGTACGGGTCCTTCGCAAAGACACGATCGATGTTCCTGCTGGACGATTCGCCACGATCGTCTTGCAGCCGAGCATCAAGACGAATGGACTCTTCTCGCAGGGCGGACACGCAGAGATCTGGCTTTCCGATGACGCTCGTCGCCTGTTGGTGCAGATGAAGACCCACTTCTACCACATTTCGCTCGGACTTTACCTACGAAAATTCCAGTACGATTCGGTGCGGACGACACTGTCGATGAGGTCCCGCTGAATCGACGAAGCAACACTGAGTCGGCGTCCTCGGGTCCATCGACACGAGCGACTGCGCCGCAGATTCCAACAGCGAGGTTAACCGCGCGTCCGGATTCGTCATTTTCGACAACTGCGGCCTCGGTCACGTTTTCTCCTCCAGAGGGATTCGCGTTCTGGCTTTGCTGGCATGGTCGCCCGAATCTCCTCCAGCTCGAGCCGCTAGTACAGCGGAACGAAAGTTCGATGACGTATTGTCGCGCGGCGAGCCTGTCAAAATCGGCGGAATGGAGTGCGCAGTCCAGATAATACGTAATCGCATTTGTGTCACTGAGGACTAGCCAACGCCGAGATTGCGTCAGATTAGGTCAGCGAGTGTCTCACGAACCGGGGAGCACTACAGGCGGCCCCAGTGTGTCCTTCGTCAGGTCGACCTGAGGGACTCCACGGGATCGATGCGCGTTGTGCGAATCGCCGGTACAACCGCAGCCGCGAGTGCCACCGCGGTGAATACGGCCGCGGCGCCGGCGAAGATGCGGGGGTCGTGCGAACTAATGCCCGCGAACAACCCCGCCATGGCACGCGTGAGCCACCATGCCGCGCCTGTTCCCAGTGCCACACCGAGGGTGGTGAGGGCGAGCGCGCGACGTAGCACATTCCCCATCACGTTCGCGCCACTCGCCCCGAGAGCAAGACGAATCGCGATCTCGCGCTTCCGTTCCGCGACGACATAGGCGAGCACGCTGTAGATGCCGACCACCCCAAGCGCGAGAGCAATTGCGGCGAACAGCGAAGCCAGGAACGTCGAGAAGCGAGTCAGGCTCACAGATTCCGCTACGGTCGCGTTCATCGACTTGATCTCGTACGCCGGTACTGACCCATCGAGCTCCGCGAGAACCTGCTTCACAGGAGCCGCCTGTGCGTCGGGGTTCCCCGTTGCGTGCACGAGGACGTCGCGAACGGTGCCCGGTTCCGGGGCTTGTGCGATTGCGAGGTAGACCCATGGCACGTCTTCCGGAACGAGTCCACCCTGCTTGACGGACGCCACGACACCGACGACCTCCACGGTGTCCATATCCGGGCCATTCGTGGGCACGAGTCGGGACCCAATAGGATCGCGACCATGAAATGCCTCTCGTGCCAGTCGGTCGTCAATCACCGCCACCTTCACGGCGCCACGGCCATCGGAAGGAAGTACGCCTCGTCCGCGTCGAAGACCGATCCCCATCGTGCGAAAATAGTCCGGCGTGACGAACACCGGCCGCACGGTCGGAGCATGCGCATAATCGGAAGCCGGATCTCCAACGACCGTATACGCCCACCGGACACCCGCCGTGCCGGGCAGTGCAGAGCTGGCGGCTGCCGCGTCGACACCCGGAAGCGCAGCGAGCCGTGCAACGACGGTCGAGGCGAACGAAGCCTCGCGTTCCGCGGTGCTGTAGCGATGCTCTGGCAACGCAACCCGCGCCGTCAACAGACCTTCGGTTCGAAACCCAAGGTCCAAGTGCCGGAATCGCTGGAAGGTCTCGACCATCAAACCGGTGCCGGTCAGCAGGACAAGCGCGACTGCCACTTGCACGACGACGAGCGCGTCCTGCAACCGATGATGTCGCCGGGAGGCGGTACCACGAGCGCCTTCTTTCATCACCTCCGCCGGGTCGCAGTGCGACGCCTGCCACGCAGAAAGCGCGCCGAACACGAGCACGGTCACCATCGAGGCGAATGCGCAGAAGCCGACGACTCGCCCATCGACACCGACTTCGTTCAAGCGGGGAAGGGTGGCGGGGGCGAGTTCACGAAGTATCCGCACGCCAGCGATCGCCACGCCGACGCCGAGGGCACCGGCAGCCAGGCCAAGGGTGCCGGCTTCGAAGAGCAGTTCGCGCACCAGTCGCGCGCGTGTCGCGCCCAGTGCGGTGCGCACGGCGAGCTCGGGTTGACGCGCAAGGCATCGAACGAGAAAGAGGTTCGCTAGGTTGGCGGCACCCACCAACAGTACGCAGCCCGCGGCGCTCAGCAGCATGAGCAGAGCCGGTCGGACGGGCCCGATGAGTTGATCAAGCAGCGGGATGGTCCCGATCGACCAGTCCTCGTTCGTTTGCGGATACGCGCGCGCAAGTCGACCCGCGATCGCGTCCAACTCTCGAAGGCCCCCATCCGGCGTGACGCCGTCCCGTAGGCGACCAAAGACCCCGAGATAGTGCCAGTCGCGATGGACCAGTTCGCTTGGCGGTAAGCTCAGCCGCGTCCAAACCTCGATCTCACCGGGCAGCCCAGCGGGCATTACGCCGACAATCGTCTGAGGAAGGTCGTCGAGGATCAGCTTTTGCCCGACGACAGATGGTGCACCGCCGAACCGCCGCTTCCAGAGGCCGTAGCCGATCACCACCTCCGCTGGACCCGCGGAGTCCGGCGAGAGGGCGCGTCCGAGTACGGGCGTGATGCCGAGGACGGAGAAGTAATTCGGCGTGACGACGGAAGCGGTGACACGCTCCGGCTCGCCTGTCCCCGTCACCGTCGCCTGGGAAAAACGCGAAGCGGCGAGCGCGGCGAAACTACGGTTCTGGTCCCGGTAGTCGAGGTAGTCCAGAGGCGACACCGCGAAGTTCAGCAGGTGTCGGCCCCGGTTGTTCTCGGTGATGAGCAGTACGCGATCAGGATCCCGAAATGGGAATGCCTTCAAGAGTACGCCGTCGACGACGCTGAATACGGAAGCTGTCGCCCCAATTGCGATCGACAGGGTGACGGTCGCCGAGAGGGTGAACCCCGGAGTGCGGCGCAGCCGACGAACCGCCATGCGGATGCCTTGCAGGATGTCGTCGATCATGACTCCTCGATGTGCCTCTCGCGTCTCCTCCCGAAATCGCTGGACGCCTCCAAACGCAATCAGCGCGGCGCGCCGCGCCTCCACTGGTTCCAAGCCTCGCGCGCGCTGGTACTCAACCTCCATTTCCAGGTGGAAACGCACCTCTTCATCAGACTCGTCGCGAACTCGGTTGCGCCGCACGATCGATCGCAGCCGGGCAAGAAGTGACCGAAGGCTCGACATGCCCGGCCTTACGAGGTAGCGGTCAGCACGAACTCGACAGCACCGACAAATCGCTTCCAGCTCGCGAGCTCGACGCCCATCGCCCGGCGTCCCGCAGCCGTAAGATGATAGTACTTGGCGCGGCGACCGTTCTCCGTCACGCGCCACTCGGTGTCGATCCAGTCGCGTAGTTCGAGACGCACCAGGGCGGGGTAGATCGATCCTTGCCCGACCTGCAATACGTCGCGCGACAGATCCTGAATGCGATGCGTCAGCCCCCACCCGTGCATTGGCGCGAGTGATAGCGTCTTCAGGATCAGTAGATCGAGTGTGCCTTGCAGGACTTGCTCGGCGGGGTCTTGGCGTGCCATTTCACATTCCTCCCGATTGCCGGGAGAACATGGCGCATCTCCTCCCGAGTGTCAATAGGAGTCGCTGTTCGGCTCTGGGTTACGGCACGCGTGACCAAACCGTCAGCTTCTCTTCATCGCCGGGATCGCCTGGGCGTCGAATCCACCGAAAGGCCACTGTTCGGGCGATTTCTTGACAGATGCCGATGGTTCGTTGGGTTCGAAGAGAGTCGGAAGCCTGCGCCCATCCTCGTGCAGGCGGCACCATGGCGACATACAAGCGAAAATGCGTACTGTCGCCCTGCGGAAACGTCACGGCCCGGCTCCAATACGTCGCGCCGTACGTCGCCGTGTCGAACGGTAACTGTGACGGCGGGAGCGGTGCCGGTCCCGCGCGCACCCAAATCGTGTCTGCACTGCGCGCCCAATGGACGCCAGGCAGTCCTACCGTCACGAAGGCACGCCGGAATCCGGCGGCGACTGAATCGGAGAGAAGCGTCGAACGGATAACTGTCCACCAGCAATGCTCCCAGGCCACCGGCATCGGCACGGGCGCGGTGTCTAGTACTACAGTTTCAGGTATGACGTGCCCGTCGTCTGAGGGGTGACGACGACCGGCATGTCATACCTGAAACTGGGTGCTAGGTGAGCTGTTGGTGAGCTGTTCGCGTGATCAATCGGTTCGGAGTGCGTCCGTCGGTTGAATTCGCATTGCGCGTCGCGTCGGCCACCATGCTGCGATGAGCGCTACGACGATCAGCGTGGACGGGACCATCGCGAAAGTCAGCGGATCGGTTGGCGCCGTGTGAAAGAGCATCGAACGAATGAGGCGAGTCGCTACGAAACCGCCTACGAGTCCCACGATGACGCCGCCGGCAACGAGTTTGCCAACTCCACCGAGCACGAGCCGCGCCACGTCACTGCTCGTGGCGCCAAGCGCCTTTCGTATGCCCAGCTCACGCGTCCGCTGCGTGACACCGTACGCAACGACACCGTAGAGGCCGATCGCAGCAAGAAGAAGCGCGACGACCGCGAACGCGCCGATCATCGTCAGCGCCAGCTCGCGCCGGTCAAAGCTGATTCCGCCCTTCGGCGTCGCGACTCCGGTGTAGCTGTTCTCTGCGCTGAGCGGAATGTTCGGATCCACGCTGAACACCGCCTTGCGGATGTCGGGCGCGACGCGGCCGGGATAGCGCGCGTGCGCGACCAGCGTGATCCACGGCCAGACTTCCCGCGTGTACGGCACGTAGACCTCCGGCTCCACGCGATTCTCCTGCCCCTGCCAGTGCACATCAGACATGACGCCCAGAATGGGCCCGCTGATCGGCTGGCCGATGTCCGCGCGCGCCTGCGACGCGCGATGGACCGTGATGATCCGTCCGAGAGGATCCTCACCGTCGAAGAAACGCTTCGCCATCGACTCGTTGATGACGAACCCTGACGCTTCGGGCGAGCGCATGTCCGCGTCGTTCAACCAGCGCCCGCGCACCATTCGAAAGCCCATGGCACGCGGATAATCGCTCGACGCCGTCAGGTAGTATGCGGTGTTCCGCCCGGACCCATCCTGCGGACGGCCTGCAATCTCCACCGGCGTCGGGAGGATTCCTCCGATGTGATTGACGATCGCAACGGCATCGACTCCGGGAACGCGCGCGACCGCATCGCGTAATCGCCCGTACAGCGCCGCGGCGTCGGTGGGACGGTCGTACGCGGGCGACGGCGGAAAGATGGCGGCCGTGGCGATGTGCGCGGTGTCGTAGTCATCCGGAATGGCGTAGAGTCGGCGAAAACTCTGCAGCAATAGTCCGGCGCTGAGCAGCAGCGTGACCGCGAGCGTCACCTGCACGGCCACGAGCCCGCTGCGCACGATCGAATCGCGCCGGCCAATTCCCGAGTCGCGGCTCCAGCCGTGCAGGCGATCGGCGACCGCCAGTCGCGTCGAACGAAGCACCGGCGCGAGGCTCACCACCATCGTCGCGAAGAGCGCGACCGCGATTCCGATGGCGAACAGGCGACTGTCGACGGCGAGCTCGGACGAACGCGGAAGACGCGCGCCCATCACCTGTCGAACCGTCCGGACGATTCCCGCCGCGAGCAGCATGCCGCCCACGCCACCCGCGAGGCCGATCACCGCGATCTCAGTGCAGAGTTGCCGCGCGATGCGTCCTTGGCTCGCGCCGAGCGCCACGCGCACCGCGAGTTCGCGTGCGCGCACCGAGCCGCGAATGAGTGTAAGCGTGGCGATGTTCGCGCACGCCAGGAGTAGTACGAGCAGCGCGGCGCCGGCGAGCGTGTACAGTGTGCCGCTGATGTCGCCGACCACCTGTTTGGACATTGGCCAGAACGCGACCGCGGACCAGTGCGCGGACGACGCCGGATATTCCGCCGCGAGGCGTGCCGCGACCACACCGAGCGCCGCGGCGGCGGCAGCCGAGTCTCGCGGCGCGCGCAGGCGCACGATGGTCCAGCTGTCCGCGTGGACCTCGCGACTCTGCAGTGGCGCCCATCGTGACTCGACCGGCGCGATCGGCAACCATAGCTGGCTGTATTGAGGGTAGTTGAACTCCTCCGGCATCACACCGACGATCGTCGTGGGGACCGAGTCGAGGTCGATGACTCGGCCGATCACGCCCGGGTCACCGCCCAACTCGTGGCGCCACAGACCGAAGGAGATCACGGCGACTGCCGGGCCGCCCGCGCGCTCTTCGACCGGCGCGAACTCGCGGCCGAGCAATGCGTGCGTGCCCATCAGCGGGAAGAATCCGGGTGACACACGGTACGCGATGACTCGTTCGAGGCCGTTCGCGGTCCGAAAGGGTACCTGCCCACCGTGTCCGAACGCGATGCCCGCGACCGGCCCGCCGACTGCCAAGAGGTAGTCCTTGTACGCGGGATATGATGGAGTGCGGTCGGATCCCTTCTCCGCGCGCTCCAAGATGGCGGCGAGCGAACCCGCGTCGCGATACGGAAGCGCTCGAAGCACCACGGCATCGACGATGGAGACGACACCAGTGGTCGCGCCGATGCCGACGGCGAGGGTTAGTGCCGCGATCGTTGTGTACGCAGGGGCGCGGCGCACACCGCGCACCGCGTAACGCACATCGGCGGCGAGGTCGTCGAGCCACCGCACGCCTCTGCTCTCGCGCGCCACTTCCTTGTGCGACTCGATGTCGCCGAAGGCAAGACGGGCTCGCCGTGTGGCTTCTTCGGCGTTCATCCCTCCCCGTCCGAGCTCTTCACTCTCCAGAGCCACATGGAGCCGCATTTCTTCGTCCATCTCGCGGTCCATCGCCGCCTTCGAGAAGAGGGCGCGAAAGCGTCGACGCATCCTGTCGAGAAGTCTCACCGGCACCGGCCTCTCATCGCGCCCGAAGGACCTGCTCGATGGCCACAGCGAAGCGGCGCCATTCCGAACGCTCTTCGGCGAGTTGCTTACGACCGATCGCGGTGAGCGAGTAGAACTTCGCCCGGCGTCCGTCCGGGGATATGCCCCATTTCGCGCCCACCCAGCCCCGATCCTCGAGGCGGTAGAGCGCGGGATACAACGAACCCTGGTTGATCTGCAGCACGT
>Ga0209014_10001505_pt1 | contig 13714 bp, 14 predicted proteins | sample BarGraNGADG00212_FD_184491 | JGI IMG/M metagenome (GOLD analysis project Ga0209014, IMG submission 184491) | Arctic peat soil microbial communities from Barrow, Alaska - Barrow Graham LP Ref core NGADG0002-212 (SPAdes) (version 2) | ecosystem: Environmental > Terrestrial > Soil > Wetlands >...
GGTGGCTGGAACACGGTCTTCGGGTACGGTGCCTGGGCGCTCATGCAGTACCTGCTTGGCGACCACCTGCACTACCTCGTCGTGATCCTGCTGGCCTGGCCGATCGCCGTGCTGAACGCGTATCTTGGCTACCGCTACATCGTGTTCCGCAGCCGGGGTCCGGTGCTCAAGGAGCTTCCGCGCTTCTCGCTCGTCTACCTTGCGACGCTCGTCGTGAACCTCGCGCTGCTGCCCGTTGCCCTGCGGGTGCTGCCGTTCAGCATCTACGTGGTCCAGGCGCTCTTCACGGTGGTGGTGGTCGTCTGCAGCTACCTGGGTCACAAGTACTACAGCTTCGGCGACGGGCACCGCAGAGACTCCGGCGACACGTCCATCTACGATCCCACTGCCGTACCGAAGGATTGACCGGTGCCCGAGGGCCGAAAGGAACCGCAGTGCCTCTGCTGACCATCCTCACCCCGTGCTTCAACGAGGAAGGCAACGTCCGCGAGGTCTACCAACGGGTCAAGGCGGCGATGCAGACCCTGCCGGGCTGCGACTACGAGCACCTGTTCATCGACAACGCCTCCAAGGACACGACCGTCGAGATCCTGCGCGAGCTCGCGGCGGCGGACAAGCACGTCAAGGTCATCGTCAACACGCGCAACTTCGGCCACATACGCTCTCCATACCACGCGTTCCTGCAGGCGCGCGGAGATGCGGTCATGAGCTGTGTCGCCGATCTGCAGGATCCCCCGGAGCTGATCCCCCAGTTCGTCCAGAAGTGGGAGGAGGGCTACAAGGTCGTCATCGGCGTGAAGCAGGGCAGTCGGGAATCCTGGCTCATGAGGCGCACGCGGAGGTTCTACTACTGGCTTGTCGCCAAACTCTCGTCAGATGTAGAGCTCGTCCACAACTTCACGGGATTCGGTCTCTATGACCGCGAGGTCGTCGAGCAGTTTCGGAGCACGGACGAGCAGTACCCGTACTTCAGGGGTCTCGTCAGCGACTTCGGCTACGAGCGGGCCGTGATCGACTACGTGCAGCCACGCCGCACCAGCGGCCGCACCAAGAACGACTTCTTCAGCCTCTACGACGTTGCCATGCTGGGTGTCACCAACCACTCCAAGGTACCACTCCGCATCGCCGCCATGGCTGGGTTCGCCATTTCGATTCTCAGTCTGCTGGTGGCTTTCGGGTACCTGATCGCCAAGCTCATGTTCTGGAATGAGCTTCAGCTCGGTACCGCGCCACTCCTGATAGGCATCTACTTCTTCGGCGCCGTACAACTCTTCTTCATCGGCGTGCTCGGCGAGTACATCGGCTCCATCCATACCCAGGTCCACAAACGACCGCTAGTGGTGGAGAAGGAGCGGATCAACTTCGACTGACAACGACTTGCACTCCGACAGTTCACCCGTGGTCGGGACCACGCGGCGGGCGGTCCCCGACGTTCGCCGCTGTGGTCCACGGCCCCTATCCTGTCGGGAGTCAAGGCGTCCCCGTTGCGCTCACCGAGTCCGCCACCCTCGTCGAAGGCTCGTCCGGACACCCGGAACGCCACCCGCCGTGCTCACTCTCTGCGCGCCGCCTTTCGCGCCCAGGTGGTCCAGAACCCCGACGCATCGGACGACGCGGTCTCATAACCGCATTCACCGAATATGCGTTCCACTTCCTGGGTCGTTCTGGTCCCGTTGACCCAATGATGGGTATCCAGTGCGAAGTGGATGGAGTTGTTCTGCAGGAAGTGCCTGGAGCTCTCGAGGACTTCGACCTCCGAGCCCTCGATGTCTACCTTGACGAATGCCGGGACCCCAAAACGCGCACAGGCCTCCGAGAGCACGATGGTCTTCACCCTGCTCGCGATACCCGTGGTCGCTCGTGAACTGTGCCGTGAGAGTACCGACCCCAGCGTTCCCTCCTGAAGGAACTCTGCCTCGCCAGATGTTGCCGCTACCGCGAGCGGCAGAGGGGTAACGTTCCGCAGTTGATGCCGATCTATGTTGCGCAACAAGAGCGCGTAACTACTGGCGTCGGGTTCAAACGAATAGACGCTCCCCGACTCGCCGACGCACTTTGAAAAGAAGTACGTCGACACGCCACAGTAGGCGCCTATGTCGAAGACAACATCGCCTTCCTTCGGGCGATACCAATGGAAGTAATCTTCGATGGTTGAGTCTTCCTCGGGAACAGAGTTGATTTCGAACTCGAGCCCCGTCGATCTGTACTTCTGCAGGCGAGGGCCGCTGTAGTCAACGACGAGGGAGCTGCCGTGAGGCGTCGGCTCAACTTGACCGAAGTAGGCATCGAAGCTACTGGCTAGGCTTGGCGCGTAGACCCAGTTCTTGGGCGAGATCCGGATGACGCGGTCGACTTTGACTATGTCGACGGCGGCCGAGGAGAATTCCACGGCCGCACCATATTGCGCGCACGTTCTCCGCAAGAGGAACCGGACGAATGGATTGCCCGGACCCAGGGCGATGGCCAGACGGGTCAGTTGGTAATGCGCCTGTGGCAGATGGAATCCCACGGCGTTCCTCCATGCGGGGTCGTTCGCGGACTACCTCAACACCCGCACGAGCTTCTCGTCGTCGACTGACAGCGGGGTGATCGGCTTCTGTCCCCAGATGTACCTCAAGGTCGTGGTGACATCGAGCAGCAGCGTAGCGGCGTTCTGGTCGCCGAACGGCCTCCTGTGGGTGCCGACGGGGGTCAGCGGGTCCACCACCGGCCTGACGATCAGCGGCGTGGGTCTCATGGTCAGCGACCCGGTGAGCTGCGGCACGCCTGGGGCGCTGTTCGACTTCATACGGTTCACATAGGTCCTCAGACGCTCTCCGCGACGACCGCGGGCAGCGCCGGCGAGCTCGTGCTGCCCCTGCCGGCGCGGGCGAACCGTCGCTCCTTGAGCCGCAGGAAGGGCTGCTCGAGGTATCGGTACGAGATGCTCGCGGTCGCGAGGGTCGCGGCGATCGCCACGGGCCATGGGATGCCCGACCAGATGAACAGGTAGTGCCACAGGTACAGGCCGTAGCTGATCCGCCCGATGTAGGCGAGCGGCCGCCAGCCGAGGGCCGCCGGACAGCCCGCGACCGCCAGGGCCGAGGCGACAGCGGACAATGAGAAGAAGGGCACGATGTTGCCCCATTTTTCGGCGACGGCGACCAGCCCAGCGATACCGAGCCAGCCCGCCCAGCTCGGTAGCCGCGTTCCCAGGAGCGCGATGGCACAGCCGAAAAACAGGGCGTCGGCCTGGGTGTCCGTCCCGACGTAGGCGCGCAAGTAGCCGCCCGTGTTCATCACGAACTCGCGCCAGGGCAGCACCAGGATCGCGAGCGACAGGAGAACGATTGCCGTCGTTCGCCGTTCGCCGAGCCGGAGCGCGAGCAGCAGCACAGCGGGCCACAGGATGTAGAACTGCTCCTCGACGGCGAGCGACCACGTGTGGCCGAACATCCCCGGCTCCACTCCCGCCGCGCTTGCCCAATTCCCTACGTAGCCCAGCACCGCGACGATCGCGAAGGGATCGGCAGGCTTGTTCGCCCACAGCCCGAGCCCATATCCCACGATCGTCACGAGCACGAATGCGTACAGCGCCGGCAGCAGGCGAAGCGCTCGGCGCATGTAGAACGCCACCAGGTCCACGCGACCGGTCCGCTCGCGCTCCGAGACGAGCAGGGACGTAATGAGGAAGCCCGAGAGGACGAAGAACAGCGTCACCCCGGCCGGCGCTCCGAGGCCGAAGCCCGGGATCCAGGCGTGGGAGCCGATCACAAGGATCACGGCGATCCCGCGCAGCCCGTCAAGCTCGGGGCGGTGACGCATCTACGCCCTCCCTCCAAAGGAGCCCGGACGAATGCGACAGGATCGCCCGAAAGACGAGTGCGGCGATGGCTGCATACCCGGTGGGCGTTGGATGGATCCCGTCATCCGTATACCCGTCCACGAAGGTCCCATCGGGGCCAGCGAGGACCGCGTGGACGTCGACCAGACGGATGTCCTCGCTCCTCGCCAGGTCTCGGATCCGGGCGTTGAGAGCGTCCGTTGGCGCAACCCACGATCGTTCCGATCGCGGCGCGATCGTGAGGAGCACGGGCTCGGCGCCGCCGGCCCGAACTTCATCGACCATGGTTGTGAGGTTCGCGATGATCGTGGACTGCGGCACGCCCTGTATCAGGTCGTTCGTTCCGCCCATGACGAGGACGAGTCTCGGTCGCGTCGCGAGCACGGCAGGCAGACGGCGGAGCATCTGGTCCGTTCGATCGCCTGAAACACCGGCATCGTCGATCCCCAACGCCGTCGCCCAACCTCTTGCGGGGTCCGGATACCCATGGGTGATAGAGTCACCGAGCGCGACGATCCTGCCGGCCGGGGCCGTTGAGGACGCAGGCCTGAGCGGCGCGGCTGATTGGCCACAACCCCCGGTGGCCAGGGCAGTCGTGAGGAGAGCGAGCGCGAAGGTTCTCATTCCCCGTTAGACAAGCCCCGTCAAAGTCGCCACGCTCGTCATCCTATGCCCCGGCTCCGCTCGTCGGTCGCCGCTCCGTTCGCGGGATGGGCAGTCCGACGGCGTTGTTGGGCCCCGAGCGTGGCCGCCTCGGATGCCCTCGGCGTCGCGGCATCTGGTCGGTCGGGAGCTGGGTGCAAAGCTTCCGCGGCTTCCACTAGCACGCAGACCGCCTCCCCAACGGAAACGTTGGAGGCGAGCCGAAGCGAGCCGCGCGTTCCGGTCGATCGTCGACCGCGTCACCGTCGGCCAGCGTCCTTCTTGAGCTCTAGGCCCTCAGCACCGTTCGCGCGCTCGACCAGCTGCGTCTCGACCATGCCCGCGATGAAGTGATACACGAATTCGTGACATTCCTGGACCCTGGCGGTGTCGCGGGAAGGCACCGCTAGCAGCAGGTCGCAGTCCGCGCCCATCCGCTCGGCTCCTGGCTCACCCGTGAAGCCAACGATGACCATCCCGCGCTGACGACCGGCCCTGATCGCTGCGAGTACGTTCGCCGAGCGTCCGCTGGTCGATAGGGCGAACAGCACATCGCCGGGACGCCCGAGCGCCTCGACCTGGCGAGCGAAGACGTCCTCGTACACGGCGTCGTTCGCGATGGATGTGAGGACGGACGTGTCCGTCGTCAGCGCAATGGCCGGCCAGGGTCGTCGGTCGACGCGCATTCGGTTTATGAACTCCGCGGCGAGATGCTGTGCGTCGGCCGCGCTGCCGCCGTTACCACAGATCAGCAGCTTCCCCCCCTGATCGAAGCATGAGCTAAGACGCGCCACGATATCGGCGATGATTCCCGATGATCCCGCCACGGTGCCTGCAAGTGCCGCGACGTGAGCGGCCAGTTCGTCATCAAGTCCCATGCGTAGCTCTCCTGACCAGTGCGACGATCCAGGGCTCCTCAGAGTCCCCTAGATCGTCGTCCAGCCGCCATCAACGATCAGGGCATGCCCTGTGACATAGCTCGAGGCATCCGAGGCGAGGAAGAGCAAGGCCCCGGCAAGCTCATCCGGGCGTCCAAGACGCCCGAGACATGTCCGATCTCGGAGCCGGCTGAGAAATGGATCAGCGGCGTCCACCGAGTTCGAGCCGGTCTCTTCCGTGTTCGAGAAGGGCCCGGGGAGAATCGCGTTGGCGCGAATTCCATGGGCCCCCCAGAAGGAGGCTACATAGCGCGTGAAGGCCAGCATGGCGGCCTTGGCCGACGAGTAGCCGGGCGGGTTCAGGAACTTGGTCCCTTCGTACAGGCGGGGATCGGGCGCCACCACGGCGTACATGGTGGAAATGTTGATGATGCTCCCCTCGCCGCGGACCTTCATCGCGGGCCCCAACTTCTGCACGGTCAAAGCCGGCCAGTACATGCCAGCCGTAAAGTGGCGCATCCACTGCTCGAGCGGAGCCTCTTCCAGCGACCCGCCGTCCGTGTTGAAGCCCGTTCCCGGCCCCAACTCGTAGGCGTTGTTGACAAGGATGTCGACTGCCGGCTCGCGCGCCACGATGTCGTCCAGGACCGTGGCCAGAGCTGCCAGATCGTACATATCCACGCGGTAGGAGCGCACGCGGTCCGCGCCGAACTCGCGGACCCATTCCGCCGACGTGACATCCAGCCGCTCCGAGCGCCCAACTGCGATCAGACGGGCACCATTGCTCAACAGCGTGCGCGCGAAGGTACGCCCGAGGAAGCCCGATGCACCCGTGAGCAGCGCGGTCTTCCCTTCCAGGGAGAACAAGGAGCTCGCCTCGAGATTCACCAGCAACTCCGTCCGCCGTCGATGACCAGGTTGGCGCCGGTCATGTAGGAAGAGGCGTCCGAGCACAGGAACAGGATCGCGCCCTGATACTCATCCACGTGCGCCATGCGAGAGAGCGGAATGAGGGAGGCCAGGCGCTCTACGAAATCCTCGGGCTGCCCGTTGTAGACGCCACCCGGCGAGATGGCGTTGACGCGCACCCCGCAGTGGGCCCAGTAGGTCGCCAGATACCGAGTCAGACCGAGGAGGCCGGTCTTGACCACCGAATAGGTCACAGGCTTGGCCGGCTGCTGGTCTTCTGGCAAACCTTCTTGTCGGTACAGCCGCTGGTCCGGGGCGATGATCGCCAGGTCGGAGGCCACGTTGACGATCACACCCTTCTGGCGTCGCGCCATCTCGGCGCCAATGACCTGGCTGCACAGGAAGGCCCCGGTGAGACCCACCGCCAGGTCGGCCTCCCACACCGCGAGTGGAAAGTTCTCCAGGCGCGACCAGGCGTGCCCGGAGGACGACTCGACCTTGGGATTGTTCGCAGCGTTATTGATCAGGATATCGACGGCCCCAAGGTGCTCCAGGACCGTCTCCAACAGGGTCGTCACTTGGGGCGCGCTGGTGATATCGATAGCGCACCCGAGAGACTTCACCCCATACTCTTCGGCCAGTTGGGCGGCCTTCGTCTCCGGCTGCGCGGCGGCCAGGTCGACCAGGACCGGAATCCCACCCGCCTGCGCGATGACCTCGGCGTGTTTGTATCCCAGAAGCCCCGCGCCTCCGGTGATCACGGCGACGCGTCCCGTCAGGTCGAAAAGGTCCTGGGTGCTCTTGCCTTCCATTCCACCCTCACAGGCTGCGAGTCTGCCCACCATCAGCCACGATGCAGGCCCCGGTGATGAATGCTGCGCGATCGGATGACAGGAAGACGATCAGGTCGGCGATCTCCTCGGGTCGGCCAAAACGCTGCAGGGGGACCTCGACATTGATGAGGTGCAGCACCTCGTCGCGGCGCTCGGACAAGTGTCGGTCCCATGAGCCACCGGGGAAGAGGATGTTTCCTGGGGCAACACAGTTCACGCGGACGTTGGACGGCCCCACCTGGCGGGCAAGGTTCTTGCCATAGTTGACCAGGGCGGCCTTGGCGGCACTGTAGGGCAAGGGCGCCGATGTGCTTTCGAGCCCCACGATCGAGGCGACCAGGACGATGCTGCCCATGCGAGATCGTGTCATGGCCGGAAGGACCTCTCTCACCAGCCGCAGGCTACCCGTCAGGTTCTCTTCGAAGAGGCGATCCCAATCGGATTCCTGCACGTCCCAACCGATCGGACCCCGGCCGTTGCCGATGTTGGCCACCAGGCAATCCAGCTGGCCCCAGCGCTCGTGGATGATCGACAGCAGCTTCAGGATGACCGCGGTCTGGCGGAGGTCGCCCTCGCAAGCCAGGACTCGCTCTGCACCGAACTCGGCCTCCAGGGCCGCCTGCGCCTCGGCCAGGGAGGCACTATCACGCCCCGTGATGGCGGTGCGACAACCCTCCGCCAGGAATGCGCGCGCCGAGGCATAGCCAATGCCCCGCGAAGAGCCCGCAACCAGGACTACCTTGTTCGCCAGGCGGAGGTCCATGCTCAGCGACTCCGCGCCAGACGCTCCAGGACAAACTCCCGATTCCTTCGGGCCCAGCTCACCTCGTCGCCGACAGTGCCCCGCGCTACCTGGAGCACGAAGTCCCGGTCGTACCCGACCTTCTTGAGACACTCGAACAAGGTCTCGAAGTCCGCATCGCCCGTCATCAGGGGCACCGTACCGCCGCCGCGCACACGGTCCTTGATGTGCACGCTACCCACGCGCTCCCCATAGGCCGCGAACTCGTCTCCTGGGTGGTACCCGAGCGAGGCGCTGTTTCCCGAGTCGTAGTTGACCTTGAGCATGGGATGCGGCAGCCGCGCCAACAGGTCGGCGAAACGACTTGGCGAGAGCGAGGTCTCCAAATGCAGCTCTATGCCGGTCTCCTCAGCGACCGGCAAGACGCGCTCTAGCACGGCGATGATGTGGTCGCGCTCGGCATCGGAGTCGATGCGCGAGGCATCGACAAAGGGCAAGACCATGCGGTTCATTGCCATCAAGGCACAGCGCCGCAATAGCCAGAGCAAGGTCTCCAGGCGCTCCTCCAGCTCCTTGGGGCTAGCCCGCAAGAGTGGCTTGTCCATGAAGTAGTCGGCGCAGAGCGAGCGGACCATTACATTGTGCTGGGTCGACAGGGTCTTCATGCGTGCCAGGCCATCGTCACTGGCGACGGGGTTGACGTCCGCCCCATGGAGGTCATAGATCCACTCGATGGCCGTCAGCCCGGCGGCCGCGGCTAAGGCGAACTCGTCGCGCCAACGCTCACGCGGAAAGCATTGGATGCGGTCCTCAGTGGGCGGCACTAACCGCCCCTGCATGATTGCGATGTGCATCATTCGTCCAGTGGCGGAATGATCATGCTGGAGCGAAACTCCTCGCGGTCGAGGAAAGGCCACAGATCCTCGAGTGGCCTGGAAACCATGCTTCCATCGGGACGCTGCATCGAGGAGAGCCGCGGCGCCCGTTGTTCCTCGACCGGTGCCAGGACCTCGCAGACGACGGGTCCGGGCGTCTCGAGGACGTCGCGAATCTGCTGGCGCAGGTGCGTCTGATCTGCGATGCAGGCCGACGGAAGGCCATAGGCCGCGGCTAGCTTCTTCACATCTGGGAGCGAAAGCCCACTCGTGGAGTCCGCAGCGACCAGGTGCTGGAAGTAGGCCTGCTGGGAGGTGCGGATCGATGCGTAGCCCTCGTTGTTGATCACGAAGAGCTTGACCGGCAACTGCAGCCGGCGCAAGGTTTCCAACTCTTGGGCATTCATCTGGAAGCTGCCATCGCCATCGACGCACACCGTACGCCGCCCGCCCGAGCCCAGACAGGCGCCGATACTGGCCGGCACTCCAAACCCCATGGCACCCAGACCACGGGTGTGGAGCACCCGCTGGTTGTCCTTGACCTGGAATGCCAACAGGAACAACTCGACCGCGCTTCCCGAGCTGCCAGAGGCGATGACATCGCCGCTGGTGAGCTCGGCCGACAGGGCCTCAGCGAAGGAGTAGACGCTGACCCGCTCACGTCGCTCGCGGTACTCGGGCTGCATGATGGGATAGCGGCGCTTCCATTCCTGACACCGCTCCAGCCAGTCGTCGTATCGGAACGGCGATGACTGGTCCAGCTGCCTGTTCAGCCCGCGCAGAAAGACGGCGGCATCAGCCACGATTGGCAGGTGGATCGTGGTCCTCATCTTGCGGATCTCTGACTCATCGATGTCCACCATGATCTTGATTGCCTGGCGCGCCAGCTTCTCGTGGGCGTAACCAGTCAAGGCCATGTCGAGGCGCGAGCCGATGACAAGCATGAGATCGGAGTTCTGCAGGGCGAAGTTGGCGCCTCGCGGCGCAATGGACCCCGGCCGCCCCACATACAGTGGGTGGGTTTCTGACACCAGGTCCATTCCCAGCCAGGTGGTCAGCACCGGCACCTGCAGCCTCTCGAGCGCCCGATGGAATTCTGTGACGGCGCCGGCGATCCGTATTCCATTGCCAGCGACGATCACGGGGCGTTCGGCAGAGCGAAGCAAGCCAAGGAGCTCTTTTACCTGGGCCGAGACCCTGGTGTCGATCCCACTCGTCGCGGGAGGCGGGACAAATCCTGGCAGGTTGGCGGGGTCGATCTGCGCCGCCTGGACGTCCAGGGGGATATCGATCCATACCGGGCCACGCCGACCGCTGAACGCCAGGTGCAGCGCCTTTTCCATGTGATACCGGATGGTCGACGGGTCCTCGATCGTCACGGCGTACTTGGTGATGGAGTCGACGATGGAGACGATGTCGATCTCTTGCACACCCAGAATGCGCACTCCGGAATCCCGCTTCAGATCGGCGCGTTTCACCTGTCCGGAGATGAAAAGACAGGGCATGGAATCGAGCCAGGCCCCGGCCAGCCCCGTGATGGCATTGGTGCCACCCGGACCGGAGGTCACCATGGCGACACCTAGCTTGTTGGTGACCTTCGCATACGCCTCTGCGGCAATGGCGGCGGCCTGTTCGTGCAGGTTGCAGACGAATTGGAGGTCCGGACGTCGGCCCAGAGACTCATTGAGGTGCATGGCACCGCCGCCCGGCAACATGAAGACATGCTTGACGCCCTGCTCGGCGACGAACTGCATGACGTAGTCCGACAGCTTGACGGTGCTCATGGGCGGGGCAAGCCTTTCGCCGGGACCGAATCTGGCGAGCCCCCCGCCAAGAGCGCGTCGACGACCTCGCGCACCGAGCCTCCGCCGCTGGGCCGCGTCGTCACGACGGCGGCTCTCGCGAGTGCGGCAGGATGCGCATCGGCTGGCGCTACGGCCAGTCCGCAGATCTCCAGGGCCGACACATCGTTGACGTCGTCACCAATGAAGCAAACCTCGTCGAGTCCGACACCGTGGCGCAAGGCGAACTCTCGCAGCGCCGCCGCCTTGTCTTTGCAGCCGGGATAGGTGTCCGTGATGCCGAGCTTGGCGGCGATGGCGTCCAGCAGCGCCCCGTCTTCGCCGGAAATGAGTGCGAAGACAAGTCCGGCGCGCCTGCCCAGCGATACGCCCATGATGTCCGCAAAGGCGATCCTCTTGGACTCGCGTCCGGCCTCATCGAGCCAGACGGTGCCATCCGTGAGGACGCCGTCCACGTCCATCGCGATGGCCTTGATGGGCACGGTCAGATTCCGACCCTGCGCAGTTTCTTCATGATCGGGATCTCCGAGGGAACGACCGACTTGACGCCGTCTCCGAGCGCCATCTCCACCAACCGGATGTCGCGGATGACCCTCATGATCCCGTTTGGCTCCAGCGAAGCAGCCTGATCTGATCCCCACGCGGACCTGTCCAGGGTGATGTGCCGCTCGACGACGCACGCCCCCAGGACGGCTGCCGCCACGGAGGACGCGATGCCGGTTTCATGACCCGAGTACCCGATCGGCACGCCGTAGCGCTCCCGAAGCGCCGGTATCGCCTTGAGGTTCAGCTCCGCGTACTGGGCAGGATAGGTGCTACAGCAGTGCAGAACGACGAGGTTCTCGGTGCCCAGTACATCGACAGCATGGTCGATCTGGTCGAGCGTGCTCATGCCGGTCGACAGCACGATCGGCTTGCCCTTCGCACGGGTGTGGCGGAGTAGAGCGTCGTCGGTGAGTGAGGCCGAGGCGATCTTGTAGAACGGCGGATTGAACTGGTCGATGAAGTCGACCGAATCCTCGTCCCAGCAAGAGGCCGTCCACGCGATCGGTTTGTTCCTGCAGTAGTCATCGATCTGGTCGTATTCGGTCTGCCCGAACTCGAGCCCGCGCTTGAGATCGCCATTGGTCTCGCCGAACAGCGTTTCGCGAGGCTTCGCCAGTTCCTCGGGCGTGTAGACGACGTCGATCGTGCGCTTCTGGAACTTGACCGCCTCGCACCCGGCGAGCGATGCAACGTCGATGAGCTTCTTGGCGATCTGGGCCTCACCGTTGTGGTTGATGCCGATCTCCGCGATGACGAAGCATGGGTGCCCGTCGCCGACGAGACGATCTCCCAGCAATACTTCCATCAAGGTGTCTCCCTCAGGGGTCGTGGGTCCAAACGTGGATGCTGTGTGCGGCGATTGCACATTTGGGCCGCGCAGCATGGAAGATACACGGCGGGCCTATCCTCGAAGCCCCCTAGTGGTCCCTGCCAGGTACCACTCTGCCGTGCGCAGTACAGCATCGTCGAGGTCCACACGACTGTGAACGTCGAGTTCGCGGGAGGCCCGGGCGGTCGCGGGGACGTAGCGCGAAGGCAGCGTTTCGGCCGACGGCGGCTCGGCGATATGAACGAGAGTACCCGGCCGCAGAACCTCTGCCACCAGCAGGGCGAGGTCGGAGATGCTCAGGTCCGCCTCTGAGCCGACGTTGTACGGTCGGCCCGATTCGCCCCTGAACAGGATGGTCCAGAGCCATACGGCGAGGTCGGCGGCGTAGAGATACGAGCGGCGCGGCGTGCCATCGCCGGTGACGTCGATACGATCCCGATACAGAGCGTCGCGGATGAAGTTGCCAATGGCGAGGTTGGCGTCCAAGGGCAACAGCGGACCGACGAACGCGAAGCAGCGCGCGATCTTGGCCTGCAGCTCGGTCTGCGCCGCCGCAACCGAACAGAGGAACTCCGCTGCGCGCTTGCCGTGCGCGTAACCCGCGGACACGTCTTCCGGACGAGGCGCCCCGGTGTACTCCTCGGAGAGCCGCTCGCAATCCGACGGTTGAGGGCCATAGACGGCGCCGGAGCTCGTGAGCAGCAGCTTCCGCACACCCGTGCGAGCAGCAAAGCCAAGGACGCGCTGAGTGCCCTGGAGGGCCGTCTCGAAGGATGCCGTCGCGGACGCAGCAAGAGCCGTCTCTGTGGCCATATGGAGAATGTGCGTGCATTCCACGGGCGGGTCGTCGAACGACTTGACGTCACCAGTCTGCAGCGTTGTGGCCACGTGCCCGGCGACATGCGGGGCGGCGTCGGCGAACCCGCGCGGATCGCGGGTCAGCACGATGGCTCCAGCACCCAGGCTCAGCTCGTCGTTCGCCTTGAGGAAGCTCTCCAGCATCCAACGGCCGAAGAAACCGGTGCCGCCGGTCACGAACAGCCGAGCGCCGCGCAGCTCCTCCCAGAGGCCCCCGGTGTGCTCGAGGATGTGATCCAGGTCCCGCTCCGGCAGCGGCCGGGCCCTACTCCCAGGCATCGGTACGGATGTCGGCAGAGGACACACCGCGACTGCGCAACTGCGCGCCGAGCGCGCTGAGCATCTGTGGCGGCCCGCTCAGGTAGAAGACCGGGTCGTGCAGCGCCGCGATGGCCGGCCACGCGGCGTCCACCTGCAGGCGGCCGTCGGTCTCCTCGGAGACGAGACTGCAGGTCAGCGACGGCACGTCGCGGGCACAGGCCTGGGCCAGCGGACCGTAGACGAAGAGGTTCGGCTTGCGGGCGCCGTAGAAGAGCAGGACGCGCGGTGCGCGCTCGGGCTCGAGCGATTGCAGGAACGCCGTGAACGCGGTGACGCCGGTGCCACCTGCGAACAGCACCGCGTCGGCGTCCGGGTCGACCACGAACTCACCATAGGGCAGCTTCGCCCAGACGGCGACTCCCTCGGCCAGCTCGCGCTCCATGCGCGCCGTGAACGCGCCCTTGACCGCGTAGGTGATCGCCAGCCGGTCCGGTTCCCGGGGCGAGCTCGCGATCGAGAACACCCGCGACTCCGGCCAGAAACCGCCCGGCTCGGAGTCGTCAAGGGCCAGGTGCAGGAACTGGCCGGGCTTGAAGCGCGGCACCTCCGTGGACGGCTCGAGCTCAACGGTGTAGACGCGCTCGCCGTGATCGGTCACGGCGCGTACCACGCAGGGGATCTTGCGAACGACGGCCACGCGTCCCTCAGCGCTCCGC
>Ga0209014_10001507_pt1 | contig 13706 bp, 12 predicted proteins | sample BarGraNGADG00212_FD_184491 | JGI IMG/M metagenome (GOLD analysis project Ga0209014, IMG submission 184491) | Arctic peat soil microbial communities from Barrow, Alaska - Barrow Graham LP Ref core NGADG0002-212 (SPAdes) (version 2) | ecosystem: Environmental > Terrestrial > Soil > Wetlands >...
CGCGGTCGGCGCGGACGGCCTGATCCTGCTGACGGACGTGGTCGGCGTCGTCCGCGGCTGGGGAACGCCGGAGGCGGAGACCATCCGGCGCCTCTCGGTAGAGGAAGCATTCGACGGCCTCGAGAGCGGCGAGTGGCCGGCCGGCTCGATGGGGCCGAAGGTGCGCGCCTGCGCCGACTTCGTCCGGAGCGGCGGCCGGTTCGCGGCGATCGGGGCGCTCGATGACGCGGCTGCCGTGGTCTGGGGACGGGCCGGCACGCGATTCGGGAGCGGCCGGCTGGGGCTGCCCCGCGAAGGGGCGCGCGTGGAGGCAGCGGCCCGGTAGTCGGGGATCCCGGAATCGAGCGGGCCGCGCCTCGCGGCGCGGCCCGGATCAGCTGCGCGGCCGTGTCAGCCGCGACGGGTGAGCGGTCAGGCGACCGAGCGAGCCGACTTCACGACCATCGATCCCACGAACTTGTCGTGGAAGCCCTGCTTGGTGGGGCTCTGGGCCGTGGTGTACAGCAGGTAGATCACGTAACCGAGCGAGACCAGAGCGATCAGGATGCCGACCAGCGGCAGCGGGTTGAGCGCCTGGGCGATGGTGATCCAGCCGCCGACCGCCAGCCAGCGCCGGATCGCCTGGTCCATGGACAGCGTCGCGCCATCCTTCGCGCTCCCGATCTGCATCCCGAGGACCTTCATCCCGACCGTGCCGCGCATCGCGGTCCACATGTAGATGAAGTAGCCGGCGCTGATCGCCCCACCGATGACCGCGTTGATGATCGCGGCCAGGTAGTTGTAGTGGAAGCCGTTCACCAGGTCGAACGAATAGACCGGCATGAATGAGCCGGTGATGGCACCGACAATGGCGCCGGCGATCCCGATCAGGATCATGTCGATCACGTACGCGATGATCCGGTTCGGGAGGTCGGCGTAGAAGAGGCCGGCCGGTCCGGCCACCGGGGCCGTCGACGTCAGGTTCTGCATCCAGGCCGGCTGAGCCGCGGTCGCGGGCGGGGCCTGCGGAGGCGGGGCCTGGTAGGGCGGCGGGGCCGGGGCCTGCGGAGGCGGCGGGGCCGGGGCCTGCGGAGGCGGCGGCGCCCCCGTGCTACCGGACGGCATCTCGGACGGGGTCGGCTCCATCGCATCTCCCTCTATTTCGTGTCTCCCCGGCGCCTCGTCGCGCGCAGCGCTCGACGGCAGCCACACAGGAACCTTCCCTGCGATGCAGGTGAGCATAGCCACGTGGCGGCCATGTGACCAGCCGGTTCCGCCGCTTTTCGAGGGAGGCCGGCCGAATCGCGAGCCCCTGTCGCGGAATCCCGTGCCTCCGGGCACCACGGGGTAGACTCGCCGCCGATGGAAGGCATGATCGCGCTCGTCGGCTCGGGCGAGTTCACACCCGCGATGGAGGCACTGGACCGGGCGCTGCTGGCCGCGACCGGGCGCGACCGACCCCGGGTCGCGGTCCTTCCGACCGCATCATGGCCGGACGGCGAGGAGACCTTCCGCGGCTGGGCCGTGCAGGGAGAGGCCCATTTCGCGAGCCTCGGCGCGGAGGTCGAGCCGGTCCTCGTCCGCGGCGCGGAGGACGCGAACGACCCGTCTGCCATCGCGGCCATCGGCGAGGCCGACCTCGTCTACCTGTCGGGCGGGAAGCCGGGCCACCTCCTCGACGCGCTCGTGGACGGCGGCGTGGGCGCGGCGCTCCGGGCCGCACACGCTCGCGGCGCGGTCATCGCCGGCTGCTCGGCCGGTGCGATGGTCCTTGCCGGCTACCAGATCCGGTCGGTCGGGCGCGCGTTCGTCCGGTTCCCGATCGGCTGGCGCGACGCGCTGGGGATCGTCCCGGGAACGGTCGTGATCCCGCACTACGACGCGTTCCCCGAGCCGCTGTCGGCCGCGATGGCGCTGGCCGCGCCCGCCGACTCGCTGGTCCTCGGGATCGACGAGGAGACCGCGCTGGTCGGCCGCGACGGCGCGTGGCAGGTCCACGGCCGTGGGCGGGTGACGGTCTGGCGCGGCCTCCACCGGGAACGCCTTCGGGCCGGCGAGAGCCTGCGCCTGGCCGTCCTTGCCGGGCCCGCGTGAAGGTCCCGAGAGTGCGCCGAGCCTAGCCGGCCTTGACCTCGCGGAAGCAGTCGGAGCAGTAGACCGGCTTGTCCATCCGGGGCTTGAAGGGGACCTGGGCATTGTTGCCGCAGCGTGAGCAGGTCACGGCGAAGAACTCGCGGTCCGACGAGCCGCCGCGCTCATAGCCGCGCGGGCCGCCGATGCTGCGAGCGTCGTAGCCATCGCCGCGGGCCGCACGCCGGCTGGAGCGGCAGCTGGGGCAGCGCTTCGGATCCGAGGTGAAACCCTTCTCCGCGTAGTACTCCTGGTCGGCCGCGCTGTGCACGAACGAGATCCCGCAGTCGACGCAGGGGATGGAGCGGTCAAGGTATGTCATCGTGTGTGTGCCTCCAGGTCCGGGCGCTCGCCATCGATCCGTGCGCCTGGGCCACGACCCGCCCGTCGACCGGACGGCGGAGGAGGCAGGGAACGCCTGGTGCCGCGCGACCCGGGTGACGAGCTGGTGTGGGGCCCTTTGGGCGCGCACCGGTTGCGTGTCCGGAACGATAGCATCCCTCCCCGCGGATGACCGCCGGCACCCCTGCGGACGCTCCGCCGCCGGTCCGCGCGCTCGCGACGCGCAGGAACCCGGGCAACGCTCGCCGGATGCGGCACAATGCCGGGGATGCTGCGCCTGATCCACACGGCCGACGTGCACCTCGGCGCCCGGCACACGGACCTGGGAAACCAGGCCGCGGCCCAGCGCGAGCGCCAGTTCGCCGCGTTCCGCGCCACCGTCGACCTTGCCCTCGCCGAGAAGGCCGACGTGCTGCTTGTGGCCGGCGACCTGTTCGACTCCAACACGCAGCCGCGACGCTCGGTGGAGCGCACCGTCGCGGAGCTCAAGCGCCTGACCGACGCCGCCATCCGCGTGGTCATCATTCCCGGCACGCATGACGTGTACGACCGCGCCTCGGTCTATCGCGCCTACGACCTTGCCGCGATGGCGGGCCTGCTGCCGGACTCGGACCGCCTGGTGGTCCTCACCCCTGAGCGCCCGGACGTCGTCCACGGGATCCTCGACCTCGCGGTCCACGGGTTCGTCTTCCCGACCAAGCGCGCGCCGCGCAGCCCACTCACCGGCTTCGACGCGGCTCCCGATGGTCGGGCGCGCTGGCATGTCGGGCTGATCCACGGGTCGCTTGCCATCCCCGGCAAGACCGACGCGGACGAGGTGGTCTTCACGACCGCCGAGATCACCGCCTCGCACCTCGACTACCTTGCCCTCGGCCACTGGCATTCGACGCAGCGCGGCCAGGCGGGCGGGACCGCGTGGGCCTACAGCGGCGCGCCCGAGCCGGTCGCGGTCGACCAGGACCGGGCGGGCGTCGTCCTGCTCGTCACGCTCGACGAGCGCTCCGGTGCCCGCCACGTCACGGTCGAGGAGCGCCGCGTCGGAAGGACCCGGTTCGACCGCCTGGAGGTCGACGCCCGGACGCTCGCGGGACAGCCCGCGCTGGTGGAGCGGATCACGCGCCTCGCGGACCCCGACCTGGTGCTCGACGTCCGCCTGATCGGCGTCCGTCGCGACGACCTGGACGTGGCGCCGGACGAGGTCGAGCGCGAGCTCGCCGAGCGTTTCTTCCGGCTCCGCGTTCGGGATGGCGCCGCCGCCGCGCTTCCCGAGGGGCCGCCTCCGCCGCCGGACACGATCGCCGGGGCCCTCGTGCGCGACCTGCAGGCATCCATCGCGGAGGCCGAGGCCAGCGACCGGCGCGACGAGTCGCTCGAGCTGCGGGACGCGCTCCGCCTGGCCCGTCTCATGCTGGACGGGCGCGAGGTGGCGCTGTGAGGATCACGCGCGTCCGGGTCCGCGACTTCCGGGTCCACCGGGACCTCGACCTCGAGCTCGCCCCCGGCCTGACCGTGATTCGGGGCCCGAACGAGGCCGGCAAGACGACGCTCCAGCGCGCGCTGGAGGTGGGCCTCTTCCGGCGGGTCACGGCCGGGGGCGCGGAGATCGACGCGCTCCGCAGCTGGGACTCGGGGGAGGACGCGCGGCCCGCCGTCCAGCTCGACTTCGTGCAGGAGGACCTCGAGGGGATCCGCGAGGGAAGCGTCATCAAGGACTTCCGCGGCGCGCGGGGGACCGTGCGGCTCGACCTCGACGGGGCGATGACCACCGACCCGGCTCGCGCCGATGAGCTGCTGGCCGAGCTGACCGGGATCCCGTCGGAGAAGTTCTTCCGCTCCACGGCTTCGGTGCGGCACCACGAGGTCGACGACCTGGCGCGCGACGAGGGCGCGCTGCGAGACCGGCTCCAGGCGTCGATCAGCGGCGCCGACCGGGGCACCAGCGCGGTGAAACGCCGCCTCGAACGAACGCTCCACGACCTCCAGGCGAAGGGCGACAAGAATCCCGGCCGGCTCCGGGTCGCCGACCAGGCGGTCGTGCGCGCCGAGGCCCTGGTCAGCGATGGCGAGGCGCGGCTTGCCGGGCTCGAGCGCGATCGCGACGCGCTCGTGGTCGCCCGCGCCCATCGCGCCCAGGTCGACACGTCGCTGGCCGAGCGTCGCTCACTCCTGGAGAAGGCCCGCCAGGCCGAGCGGCTGACCGCCGAGCGCGGCGTCGCCCGGGAGCGGTTCGAACGCTATCGCCAGGCGGTGGCCGTCTCCGAGGAGATCACGACCCTCGAGGGGAGCCACCCGTCGGGCCAGGCGCTGCCGGTCCTCCGCCAGGTGGTCGAGCGGCTCCGGATCCTCGACCGCGAGATCGCCGAGCTCCGCGCCCAGCTGGGCGATGGCCCATCGGCGGTCGACTACGAGATCCTGATCCCGGAACCACGCTGGCGCGCCTTCGCGATCGCGGCCGGGGTGCTCGCGGTCGCCGGGCTGGCCGCCGCGATCGGCGGCCTCGTGACGAAGGAACTCCCAGCGATGCTCGGTGGCCTGGCCGCCGCGGTTGTCGGCCTCGGCCTGGCGGCATACGCGCGGAGGAAGCGGCGCTCGGCGAACGACTTCCGGCGCCACAAGCAGATGCGGGACGACGAGATCGCCCGCCGCCTCCGCGGCCGAAGCCAGCTCGAGGAGGACCTGAAGCGGCGCGTGGCCGACCGCGATGCGCAGCTGGCCGCTCTCGGGCTGGACGACCTTCCGGCCGCCGAGGATCTCCTCTCCCGCGAGGATGCCCACGTCCAGGCGATCGGGCGGGCACGGGCGCAGCTCGAAGGGCTGGTGGGGAAGGCCCCGCCCGAGACGCTCCCGACGCTCCGGGACGCCGCCGCGCTCGACGTCGAGCAGAAGTCCGGCGCGCTCGAGGCGCTCGGGCCGATCGCCAAGGAGCCGCGCGCCCGGGAGCGGCTGGAGGTGGAGGTACGCGACCAGGAGGGCGCCCTCGAGCGGGCCCGCGACGACGAGGCCGGCGCACGGGCGCGGGTGGAGCAGAACCAGGTCGACGCGGAGCAGGTCGCCGGCGAGGTGGAGCGGCTGGCCGCATGGCGCGAGGAGCTGGCCGCCCTGCAGCGCCGGGCGCGGGTCTACCAGCTCGCCCTGGATGCGATCGTGAAGGCCGAGCGGACGACGATGCGGAAGGCGACACGGTATCTCGAGAAGCGCATGCGGGGGGACCTGGAGCGGCTCACCGGCGGTCGCTATCGCCGGGTGCGGGTGGATGACGAGACCCTGGACATCCGGGTCTTCGCGCCCGAGCGTGGCGACTGGGTCGGCGTCGAAGATCTCTCGCAGGGGACCCTGGACCAGGTCTACCTGGCGGCGCGCCTCGGCCTGGTTCGCCTCGTCACGCAGGACCGCCGCCCGCCGATGGTCTTCGACGACCCGTTCGTGACGTTCGACGACGACCGCGCCGGCCGTGCCGTGGCGGTCCTTCGGGAGCTTGCCTCGGACTTCCAGGTCATCTACCTGACCACCTCGGCACGCTACGACGCGCAGGCGGACCGCGTCGTCGTCCTGCCGGGACCGACCGCGCTCGACACCGCGCCCGACGACGCCGAGGAGGCCGGCGCCCCGGTCGTCGCCTGAAGGACGCCCGATCGACCCCGCGATCCTGACCGTCGTCCTGGGCCTGGCGTCGGCGGCAGCGTGGGGAGCGGCCGACTTCGGGGGCGGACTCACCGGCCGCCGCGCGCCCGTCATGGGCGTCCTTGCCGCGGCCCAGGCGATCGGGGCCGGGGCGGCCCTCCTGATCCTGATCCTGCGCGGCGATGGGGTGCCCACGCTCCAAGACACCGCCTGGGCGGTGGCCGCGGGCACATGCGGGGCGATCGGCCTGGCGGCCCTCTATCGCGGGCTCGCGGGCGGCCGGATGGGGATCGTCGCACCGGTCACCGGCGTCCTGGCCGCGGCGATCCCGGTCGCCGTCGGCATCGCCCTGGCCGGCCTGCCGGGCCCGTTCCGGATCCTCGGCTTCGGCCTGGGGATCGCGGCCGTGATCCTGGTCTCGTCGGCCGACGATGGCTCCACGGGGCGGCGCGGCCTCGGCCTTGCCCTCGGCGCCGGCACCGCGCTCGGGCTCTACAACGTGGCGATCTCCCGCGCCAGCCCGGCCGGGACCTTCGGCGTGCTGGTCGTTTCGCGCCTGACCGCGACTGGCGTCGTGCTGCTCCTGGCGCGCTTCGGCCGCCAGCCGACGCGCCTGCCGCCGCGGGTGCTGCCGGCAGCGGCCGTCGTCGGGCTGCTGGACATGGCCGGAAACGCGGCGTTCATCGTGGCCGCCCAGGTCGGGCGGCTCGACGTCGCGGGCCTGCTCTCGTCGCTCTACCCGGTCACGACCGTGATCCTGGCGGTCGTCTTCCTGGGGGAGCGCGTGACACGGGCCCACGCGGCCGGGATCGCGGTCGCGGGGGCCGCGGTCGCGCTTATCGCCTTGGGGTGAGCGCGGGGAGCATGCCGCGACACGGGAAGGCCGCAGATCCCGCGCCGGGCTCACCCCCTGGCCGCGCGGAGCCCGGAACGGCGCTACAGTCGCGCAGGCGCACGGCCCACACGCCGCACCCGCCGCAGAGGAGGCATCCCAGCACATGGCGACCGATCTGCCCGCGGCCACTGCCGACGACACGGCCATTGCCGACGACTCGACGGGCCGATGAGACGCGGACACCCCTCCCTCGGCAGGCTCATCCTTCTCGTCGGGCTCGGGGCGGCGCTCGCCGCGGGGTGCGGCACGAGCGGTCCGGCGACGGCCGGCCCGGCGACGAGATCTGCCGCCGCTTCCGCCGCGCCCGCCTCGTCGGCGCCCGGTGGGTCGAACGCCCCGGCGTCGTCCCGTCCGGTCGGCGCCTACTCGCTCACCGTGCCGGCCGGCTGGCGCAGCGTCCAGATCGGGTCGAACTACGCGGCGATCGCCGCTGCGTACAACGCCGTGAACCTTCGATTCGCGACCTCGCTGGCGAGCCAGCTGCTGGCACTTCCGAAGTCCGCTTCCACGTACGCCTATGACGAGAGCGACGCCACCGTCCGAAGCGGATCGCTCGTCGCCGTAACCGTCACGGAGGTCGTGCTTCCCGCCACGGTGACCCTCGACGCCTTCAGTACCGAGATCGGCCGCCAGGTCTCACTGCTCGTGGAGACGCCGATCCAGCCCGTCCGGATTCAGACGGCCTCGGGACCCGCCGACCAGTACGCCTACCAGGCCCCGCTCAACACCTCGGCTGCCGGGACGGAGGTCGCCGCGATCACGCAGGTCCTCATCGTCGCGCCCGGTCGCGGCTATGTCCTCACCTTCGGCACGGCGCCCGCCCGGGCCGCCACCGATGCGCCGGTCTTCGCCAGGATCGCCTCGTCCTTCGCGCTGACGCCATAGCGGTGCCGCGATCTGGTCGCCGATTGGCTCGAAGCGACCGGGGGGGATCTTCCTGCCCGACGGCCTCTGAGGGTCAGTCGAGGTCGAGCTGCCGCCAGGTTCCCGGGTCCCTGAATCCGAGCGCCGCGTAGAGGTGGCTCCCGTCGTCGCTCGCCCGGAGCACGAGGCGCCGACACCCGAGCGCCCGGCCGTCGGCGATCAGCGCCTCCATCACGGCCCGGCCGGCGCCACGCCGGCGCCACGCGGGAGCCGTCATCACGTTGAAGACCATCGCCTCGGGCGCGCGCCGCGAGCGCGGGTGGGGCGGGCGGTCGATCACGACCAGCCCGGCCATCCCGACCACCTCGCCCGCAGCATCGGCGACCCACATCCGGTAGCGCCCGTCGGGCATGTGCGAGCGCAGGTACGACTCGATCGAGGCGCGGTGCTCGTCCGCGCGCTCGGCGGGCAGCGGGCCGGCAAGCTCGTGGTCGAACGCGATCCGCAGCTCCACGAGCGCGGGGATGTCGGCGGGCGTGGCGCGACGAACCGTGAAGGCGGGAGGCTCGATCATCGCGGCATGGTGCCATGTTGCTGCACGCGCCATCGAGCGGGCCGCCGCTACACTCGCCCACGATGATTTCCCGGACCTCCCCGGAGGCGGCGACGCCGGGCGATGCCCCGCCTCCCCACGACCCGGCGGTCGGGTCGCGCGGCGCGCGACCGACCCAACCAGCGCAGGGCTGGCGGAATCTGCTGCTCGTCTACGCGATCACGTCGACCGTGGAGGCGATGGGCGTCGCTCAGGTCTTCGCGTTCCTCCCCTTCCGGCTGAGCGACGTGGGGCTGCCCGATTCGCAGGTGCCCACGTTCACGGGCCTGTTCAGCAGCCTCATCTTCGTCTTCGGCATCGTGCTCGTCCCGTTCTGGGGCGTCTGGGCCGACAAGTACAGCCGCCGCGCCGTGATCGTCCGGTCCGCGGTCGTGGAGGCGGTGGTATTCGCCGGGGTTGCGCTGGCCCGTGAGCCGTGGCAGCTCGCGGCAAGCCTCCTCCTGGTGGGGCTCCAGCTGGGCAACACGGGTGTGATGCTGGCCGCGCTCCGGGACGTGACGCCGCGTCACCGGGTCGGCACCGTGACCGCCCTCTTCGGCGCGACCGGGCCGCTGGGCTTCGCGCTCGGCCCCGTGCTCGGCGGGGTCATGATCGACGGGTTGCATCTCCCGCTGAGCGATGTCTTCTGGCTCGGGTCGCTCCTCTCGATCGGCGTGGTGGCGCTGCTCATGGTGGGGTCGCGCGACATCCGACCGGCGGTGGCCCCGGTCGGGAGCGTCCTCTCGCTTGCCCGGCAAGCCGTCACGGGCGTCCTCACCGATCCGGCTGTCCGCCGGATCTTCCTGATCTTCGGCGTCTCGATGCTCGCCAACCAGATGAGCCGGCCCTACCTGCCGCTCCTGGTCAAGAGCCTTCACGGGGGGCAGCCGAACGTCGCCTCCGCAGTCGGCCTCGTCACGGGCGTGGCGGTCCTCGTCGGCGCGTTGCTCTCGCCGCTCGCCGGGCCGCTGAGCGACCGGATCGGGTTCCGGGCCGTGCTGGCGGGCGCGCTGCTCGGCGCGGGTGTCGCGCTCTTCGGGACCGCGGTAGCGCCCACGGTGGCGGTGCTGGCCGGGGTCACCGTCGTGTACTCGGCGCTCCAGGCTGCGACACAGGCGATGGTCTTCGGCCTGGTGGCGGTGGAGGTGGCGCCGGAGCGGCGCTCCACGACGCTGAACCTTGTCCTGCTCCCCCTGTACGTTGCCGGGATCGTCGGGCCGACCGTCGGGGCCGCGGCAACGGGGGTCGGCGGGATCCCGGCTCCGTTCCTCGCTGGGGCCGTGGTCTTCGTCGTCGGCGGAATGGGCGTGGCGGTCTCACTGCGGAGGGCCCGCGCGGCGCGCAGCGACGCGGTCCGCTGACGGGCCGCACACGGCCGCCGGCGAGGCGCACGGGCGCTCTTCGGGCGCCCGTGCTTCCAGGGGCCGACTACTTCGGCAGGTCGCGCTCCTCGACGCCGATGAACCGCGCGTCCGGCCGGATCAGCCGGTTCGCCGAGGCCTGCTCGAGGACGTGGGCGGTCCAGCCTGCGTGGCGCGCGAGCGCGAAGGTGGCCGGGAACAGGTCCGGCGTGAGACCGACGCCCTGGAGCACCGCGGCGGCATAGAACTCGACGTTCGTCTTCAGCGGCCGGTCCGGGTACTTCTCCTCCAGGACACGCAGCGCGACGTCCTCCACCTTGATCGCGAGCTCGAGCCAGTCCGGCCTCGCCGGCATCGCCTCGACAACCTTGCGGAGCGCGGTCGCCCGCGGGTCGTAGGCCCGGTAGACGCGGTGGCCGAAGCCCATCAGCCGCTCGCCGCGGGCGAGGGCGTCGCGGATCCACTCCTCGGCGTGCTCGGGCGAGCCGACCTTGTGGATCTGCTCCACGACCTCGGACGGTGCGCCGCCGTGGAGGGGGCCCTTCATCGCCCCGATCGCCCCGGCGACGGCCGATGCGATGTCCGAGCGCGTCGAGGTGATCACCCGTGCCGCGAACGTCGACGCGTTGAGGCCGTGCTCCGCGCCCACGATGAAGTAGGCGTCGAGGGCGCGCGCGGTCGCACGGTCCGGGCGCACGCCGGTGAGCTGGTACAGGAAGCCCGAGACGATGTCGAGCTTCGGATCCGGGTCGATCGGCTCGAGGTCCTCGCGCAGGCGGATGAAGGCGGCGAGGGCCGACGGCGAGAACTCGGTCAGCGCGCGCGCCTGGATCGCGGTCGGCGGCCAGTCGAGCACCTGCGTCGCGCCCCAGACCGAGACGGCGGTCCGCAGGGCATCCATCGGCTTCGCCGTCCGCGGGAGCGCGCGCAGGGTCGCGATGACGGCAGATGGCACCCGGCCTGTCGTCAGCCGGGCCTTCGGGTCCCACTCGCCGGTCCAGAGGAGGTGTGCCACCGATGCGTACGAGCCATGCGCCACGAGGTCGCCGATCCGATAGCCGCGATACATGAGCCGGCCGTTGGCGCCGTCGACGAGGCCCAGCGACGTCTCGGCGGCGAGGACGCCCTCCAGGCCGGGCGAGTAGGGTCGCCCGTCGACGGTGTGGTCGAGCGGTTTCGTGACCTCCGCGGGCAGCGTCGGCGGCTTGGTCGTCATCCTCGGCGTCCTCCGTGGCCCTGGCGCGGGGCCGGTTCGCGACGGGTCGGTCGCGTGGGGACCCACGACCGGACGGTTTCGATTGGCGGACATCGTACTCTCGCGGCCCGCGAACGAGATGGGTTCGGATCCTGCGCCGGCCTGGGCGGCTCAGCGGCGCGTGCGACGCCGTCGCTGGGAAGCGCTACGCGAGGGATGGGCGCCAGGGGCGGCCTCGCGCACCGCGCTGGCGGGCGCGGCGGCGGCGCGGGCACGGGCGGCGCGTGCACGGGCGCCGCGACGAGCCTCCGCGATCTCCGACCAGGCGCCGTACATGATGTAGGCGATACCCGCGACGACCGTCACGATCAGGAATGCCTCGGTGCCGCTCGGAGTCGCGCCGGAGTCTGGCGTGTCTGTGATCAGGGTGATCCCGCGCGCCGAGCTGAAGACGAGCACAGCAGCGCCGATGATCGGATATCTCGAGAGCGACTGCAGACGTCCCGATTCGGGTGGCGCAATCCGTCGGTCCAGCCATCCGAACACGACGAAGAATCCCCCGATGACCGCCGGGACGGCCACCGAGCCCGTGGTCGTCGCACCGCCGACTGCCGCGAGAACGCTCATCGCGATCAACGCGACGCCGAAGCCCATCGTGACCCGGGAGAACACACGCGCCTCGCCCTGCCTGACCGGGATGCCGGCCGCAGCCGCGTCCGGTCGGGGACGCAGTCCGAGCAAGGATCATAGCCGCCACCCGCAGGGCGCGGGACGAGGTCAGCCCCGGGACAGGTTCCCGGCGGCGGCCGCGTCGAGGACCCAGCTGGCACCCGCGCGCCGCGCCCGCTGGGCCGGCAGGCGCCGCTCGTCGCGGAGTCCGTCGAGGATCGCGGCGAGGATGGCAGCCTTGCCGCCGCCGAACGCGACCGGGAGGAGGGTCGGCGTCGCGTCGAGCGCGCCGGGCGTCAGCGTCACGCGCGGGACGTGAGGCTGGACATGGGTCGGCGCCGGGACCGGGACGACCCAGCCGGGCGCGTCGAACGCGGCGCTGCCCGGGAAGACGGAAAGCAGGTGGCCGTCGGGCCCGATCCCGACGGTGATCGCGTCGAAGACCGGCCGCCCGGCGGCATCGGCCGGCAGGACGGCGCGGAGCGCGGCCTCGTAGGACGCGGCGGCGTCGGCCGGGCCACCACCGACGGCGAGCGTCGCGTCCACCGGGACCGGGTGGACGTTCCCCTGCGGGAGTGGCGCGGGTTCCAGCCCCGCGACGGCGTCGCCGGCCAGCAGGACCGTGTCGACGGGCTGGAGGTTCGACTCCGGGTCGCTGCGGGGCACGAAGCGGTCGTCGCCGAACCACAGGTGCAGCCGATCCCACGGGATGCGGTCGCGGAGGGGCCGCGCCAGCAGCGCCCGGTAGAGCTCCGGGCAGGTGGAGCCGCCGGTCGTCGCGATGTCCGCCCGACCCCGGCGGGCGACCGCGAGGTCGATCGCCCGGACGAGGCGTTCGGCCGCGAGGGCGGCCGCCGCCGTCGGCGTGGCGGCCACGAGGATCTCCGGCTCCCCCGGGGACTCCGGGGCGTCGCGACGCGGCGCTCGGCCGGCTGCGCCCGTCATGCCGGGTCCGCGGCGCGCGGGCCCGCGAGGGCCGCGGCCATGCTGGAGGCCCCGATCGCCACCTGGTCGCGGCCGCCTGCCTCGATCGCCTCCGCCAGCAGGTCGACGTCCGTCCTGCGCGGCGCCATGAACGGGCGCGCGAGCGCCTCGACGCCGTCCTCCCAGACGCGGACGTGGACGCGCTCCGCCTCCGCCGTCACCTCGGCGCGCAGCTCGGTCCCGCGTCGTTCCGCGAGGATCTCCACCCGCAGCGTCGTGCCGCCGGTCATCCCCGAGATCACGGGCCGGATCACGACCTCCACCTCTGCGCCGCGGTCCCAGGCCAGGAGCGCGCGCATCCCGCGTCCCGGCTCCGGGCCGGATCCGGGTGGCGGTCGCCGGATCGGGCCGGGCCGGCCGGTCCGCTCCAGGGGTCGCACGACGCGGAGGCCGAGTCGCGAGGCGAGCCACGCGACGTGGTAGATCGGCTTGACGATGTTCGTGCGGGCCTCGGCGTCCGGCCCGCCGTGGGTCCCGTAGGTGACCGCGACGCGCCGCAGCGAGCGGAGATACGGCAGGAACTCGGGGCGATCGAAGACGGACGCGACGGCCTCGCGCCAGCGCGCCTGGCGCATGAGCGCGAAGTCGGAGATCGCGAGCGAGCCACCGCCGAGCGCCGCGAGGTTCCGCAGGCGGTCGAGCCCGTCGCCCGCCCAGCTCGAGCCGTCGACGACCAGCCGGTCGGCCATCCCGATCAGGTCGCGCGCCACGGGCGCGCCGAACGGCGGCTCACCGGGCCACCAGAGCGTGACCGGGAGGTCGTGCACCAGCAGCGGCGCGACGATGGCGCCCAGGTGGCGACCGGTCGCACCGCCGGCGGTGGCGTAGATCTGCTCGGCGCAGGTCTCGGGTGCGCCTGCGCGGGGGACCATGCAGTAAGCCTTGACCTGGGCGTGCAGCCAGTCGGGGCCGTCCGGGTCCGTGGGGACGAGGATGAGCGTCCGCGATGGGTGACGGCCGGTCAGCATGGAGAGCGTCGAGGCGGCCCGCTCGCCGAGCTCCGGGCTCCGCGCGACGACCACGAGGTTGAGGACGCTGGTTCGAGCCGCGACGGTCCGTTCCGCGGGAGCGCCG
>Ga0209014_10001509_pt1 | contig 13702 bp, 11 predicted proteins | sample BarGraNGADG00212_FD_184491 | JGI IMG/M metagenome (GOLD analysis project Ga0209014, IMG submission 184491) | Arctic peat soil microbial communities from Barrow, Alaska - Barrow Graham LP Ref core NGADG0002-212 (SPAdes) (version 2) | ecosystem: Environmental > Terrestrial > Soil > Wetlands >...
CCGGGTCTGCCGTGTCAGGACCTGGAATGGACCGTCAGGGCTTCTGCTGGAGCGTGCCCGTCGCCACCTCCGCGGGCCAGACCACGGTGGCCTGACCGCCCATGTACTGGAGGGCAGGGAAGATGTAATGGCCCTTGCCGACGACGGGGTCCGGGATCGTGTCGGGCGAGTAGTCGTAGTTCGACATGATGATCCCGTCGGTGTACGTAAGCTTGCCCGTCCACAGTTGGTCCTGGGCGGTCTTGTACAGCGTCTCGCTCGTGATCTCGCACTGGTCGGCGAGCGTCTGGTTCATGATCTTGATGAAGAAGTTGGAGAAGTCGAAGGACAGGCCGGCCGCGGACGGGCTCGGCTTGCTGCCGTACTTGGCCTCGTAGTCGGCCGCGAACTTCTTGGCCGCTGCGGATGCGAACTGCGGGATCTGGTCCACGACGTAGTCGGACGCGGAGCCGCTGAGCTTGTACCAGTCACCGATCCAGCCCAGGCCGTCGGCCACGACCAGCGACTTGATGCCGGTGTCATCGATGGCCTTGAGGAACGACGAGATCGAGGCGGGGATCGTCGTCGTGCCGGCGATCAGCGGAACGTTGTCGTTCTTGTAGCGCGAGACGATGGCCGAGAAGTCGGTCTGCGTGGTCGGGAAGTAGTCCTCGCTGACGACGGTCCAGCCGACGGCGCCGAGCTGGGCCTTGAGGCCGGCCCCGAACGAGCGACCCCAGTCGGTGTCCTCACCGTAGATGGCGACCTTCTTCGCGGCCGGCTTGAAGCTGCCGGCCGCGATCGCGTCCTCGATCGCCTGGACGTAGCCGATGGTGAGCTTGGCCGGGTCCGGCCAGCCCTTGGTGGCCCAGTAGCCGTACTTCGCCTGGTCACTCTTGAACTTCTCGTTGACGACGCCGGTGGCGCCCATCGCGAAGAAGTGCGGGATCTTGTACTTGGCGGTGACTTCCATCTGGGCAACGGCCACGGAACTGTGCCAGCCCAGGATGCCCGCGATGATCTTCTGGCCGACCGCGGCCTGCTCATAGGCGGCGGCACCCTTGGCGGGATCGGACTGGTCGTCGATGTAGACCGGGTTGATCTTGTACGGCCCGACCTGCCAGTTGATGGCGTCGAACGCCATGGACGAGGAGTTCTTCATCTCCTCGCCGGTCAGCGCATTGGGGCCGGTGAACGGGCCCGAGATGCCGATGTTGATCGTCGATGCGGCAGGCGTGGTGCAGGCCGCCGCGCCCGACGCAGCCGGCGCGCCCGAGGCAGCCGCGGGTGTCGCGGCCGCGGGGGTCGCGGCGGCAGGTGTGGCGGGGGCGGGTGTCGCGGCGGTGCCGCTGCACGCGGCAACCATGACGGCGGCAGCGGCGACGAAGCCGACCCGTCGCCGGATATCCCTGATCATGAGCGTCCTCCTCCTCCTGGCGCCAGGCTACAACGCCTGGCATTCGTGGTTCCCTGTCTCCGCGGCTGCGGCTGCTTCAGCAGCTGCAGCCAAGTCCCGGATTCACCCCGTCGCCCGCCCGCTCCCTCGGGGGTCGATCGCCATAAGGATGTGTTACCGATGGCTCAGCGTGCCGGTACAGGATCGTGGGCCCGTCAAGCCCCCGCGGGCCTGTCTGTCCCCGCGAGCCTGTCATGCCCCGCGCCTCCGGCGGATCTCCGCGCTGATCGCAGGGAGCACCTCATGGAGATCCCCGATCACCGCGTAGTCGGCGGCCGACATGATCGGCGCCTCGGCGTCCTTGTTGATCGCCAGGACCCGCTTGGCGCCCGAGCAGCCGGCCATGTGCTGGGTCGCGCCGCTGACGCCCGCGGCGACGTACAGGTCGGGGGCGATCTTCGTCCCCGTCTGGCCCACCTGCTCGGTGTGGGGACGCCAGCCCGAGATCGTGACCGCGCGCGAGCAGCCGACGGCCGCACCGAGCAGGCCGGCAAGGTCCACGACAGGCGCGAAACCCGCCGCCGATCCGACCCCGCGACCGCCGGTCACGACGACCCTGGCCTCGGCCAGCGAGACGCCGCCGGTGGCGGCTGGGACGCGGCCCACCACCCGCACCGCGAGATCGGCGTCGTCAAGCTGCGGGGTGAACACCTCCACGACCGCGGTCCCGCCGGTGGGCGTGGCCGTCACGGCGTGCGGCGCCACGGTCAGCATCGCCCGGCCGGCATGGATGACAGCCTCCTCGAGGAGGCTGCCGCCCCACCGGAGCCGGGTGACCGTCACCGGGCTGCCGGGGTTGACGGCGGTGCAGTTGGCGGCGAACGGGAGCCCCGCCCGAGCCGCGGCGCGGGCCATCACGGTGTTGCCGGCCTCCGTCCCGGCGCCGACGACCACGTCGGCGTCGAGGCTCACGGCCAGGTCATCGACGATCCTGGCCATCGCGTCGGGCGCGAACGCCGCGAGCGCCGGGTGGCTGGCGACGTGGACCTGCGCCGCGCCCCACTCGCCCAGCTCCGCGGCCAGGGACTGGTCGTCCGACCCGTCGCCGATCAGCAGCGCGTGGACCGGGCCTCCAGCGGCAACCGTGGAGCCGAGGGTCATCGCCTGCAGCGATACCTTGTCGATGCCGCCGTCGGCGGTCGTCACCAGGACGAGCACGCGTGCCACCTAGAGCACCCCGATGCTGTCGAACATGTCGACCACGGCGGCAGCCGCCGAGGCGCCGGTGCCAAGGATCGTCGCCTGCTTCACGGCCCCTTCCGGGACGACCAGGCGGACCATCTCGAGGCGCTGGTCCGGCCGGGCGGGGCTCGACGCGGCCACCGGTTTGCTCCTGGCCCGGATGCGGCCCGGGACCGAGGGATACCGGGGCAGGTTGATCCCCTCCAGCACGCCGACGACCGCCGGCAGCGGGATCTCGTAGACGTCGCGGCCGCCCTCGGCCTCCTGCTCGCTGCGGACCACGCCATCCGCGACCGCCATGCCCTTGACGCCGGTCACGACCGGCCGGCCGAGCGCACGTCCCACGCGGACCGCGACCTGGTAGCCGCCGGTGTCGCCGGCCTCGTTGCCCAGGAGGAGCACGTCGAACGGGCCGCTGCCCGCCTCGTCCTCGCGGATGGCGTCCACGATCGCGGAGGCCGTGGACTCCGGGTCCCACTCCTCCCCGCCGGTGACAAGGTGGATCGCCCTCGAGACGCCGATGGCCATCGCGTCGCGAAGCTGCTCGACGGCCTCCGCGGGGCCGAGGGTGAGGACCACGGACTCGCCGCCGTGCTCCTCGACGAGGCGGACGGCCTGCTCCACCGCGCACTCCTCGTGCGGGCCGATGGCGAACCCGAGGTACCTGATGTCGATCGCGCGGCCGTCTTCCGTGAGGGTGATCCGGCCGGCGACCGCCGGGACGCGCTTGACGCAGACCAGGACCCTCATCTCAGGCCCGGATGCGGAGGTTGTCGGGATCGAACAGCGGCCGCGCCCCGACGACCACGACGGTCACCGGGTACAGCTCGGCGAAGTACTGCACGAACAGCTTCGTGCCCTCGACCGCGTGCTCGGGCGGCAGATAGGCCATCAGCACGTGCTTGCCGGTCGACGGGCTGGCGCCGGCGGAGGTCGCGTAGGAGCGGCGGCCCTTCGCATCCGTGATCGGGGTGCCATCCGCCAGGACGATCGGCTGGCGGCCCAGCATGTAGCGCTTCTCGCCGCTGGCCGACGTGTGGTCATCCACGGTGAGCGAGCACAGCTTCGCGGCGGGTGCCTCGGCCAGCTGGCGGAGGACGGCCGCCTTGCCCACGAAGTCCTGCGCCTTGATCCTGGCCGGAGCCATGTCGGCCTCGACCACGTCGTAGTCGTCGTCGAGCTCCGCGCCGTACGCCCGGTAGCTCTTCTCGATCCGGCCCGTGACGCCGTAGACGCCCATGCCGCAGGCGGTGAGGCCGTGCGCCTGGCCGGCTGCCCAGAGCTCGTCCCAGAGCCGGCGGCCCTGCTCCATCGGCACGTACAGCTCCCAGCCCAGGTCGCCGACGTACGAGATCCGCGAGGCCAGCGCGAGCTGCGACCCGATCTCGATGGTCCGGCACGTGCCGAACTTGAAGGCCTCGTTGGACATGTCGGCGCGGGTGACCGCCTGCACGATGTCGCGCGAGCGCGGGCCCCAGACCCCGATCGTCGTGTAGGCCGTGGTGAGGTCCACGACCGCGGCGTCGGCCGGCAGGTGGTCCTTGAACCACTTGAGGTCGGCCATGCCGTGGGCGCCGCCGGTGACCACGCGGAAGACGTTCCGCTCCAGCCGCATGATCGTCAGGTCGCTCTTGAACCCGCCGGTCTCGGACAGGACGGGGGTGTACACGACGCGGCCCAGCGGGACGTCCATCTGCCGCATCGCGACCGCCTGGACGCCGGCGAGGGCGCCGGGGCCGACGATGTCGAAGATGGCGAAGGCAGACAGGTCGAAGATCCCGGCGTTCTCGCGCATGGCGAGGTGCTCGGCGTTGATGATGGGCGACCACCAGCGCGCGTCCCACTCGTTGGGGCGGGTCTGGACGCCGTACTTCTGGACGAGGCCGGCGTTGGAGTTGAACCACTGCGGGCGCTCCCAGCCCGCGACCTCGAAGAACTCGCCCTGGTGCTCGACGTGCCACTCGTGCATCGGCGACTTGCGAAGCGGCCGGTCGGAGAGGTACTGCTCGGCCGGGTGGACGATCCCGTAGGTCTTGGGGAACGCCTCGAAGGCGCGGGCCCTGGTGTGCTGGCGCGTCTTCTGGTGCGCGTGGAAGCGGCTGATGTCGGACTGGTTGCAGTCGATGCTGGGCTCGCCGAGGACCATCCACTCGGCGATGCACTTGCCGGCCGCCGGGCCTTCCTTGACCCACACCGCCGCCGCGGACCAGAGGCCCTTGACCTCGGGCGTCTCGCCCAGGAGCGGCATGCCGTCGGGCGTCAGGGCGATCAGGCCGTTGATCGCGTACTTCACGCCGACCGTCTCGTCGCCGACGATCTCGGGCATCAGCTCGAGGGCGTCCTCCATCTGCGGATCGAAGTCCTCCTGGGTGAACGGGAACTCGGTCGGCGACAGCGTCGCGTCCTCGATGGACGGGATCTCCTCCGGGTCGTGGAGGATCGAGCGGTGCGCGTATGAGCCGATCTCGAGCCCGATGCCGTCCTGGCGCTCGTACATGAGCACGTCCATGTCGCGGACGATCGGGAACTCGATCGCCTTGCTGGTCGTCTCGAAGCGCGGCACCGGGCCCACGTCGATCATCTGGTGGACCACGGGCGTCAGCGGGATGTGCGAGCCCGCCATCTCCGCGAGCATCGGGGCCCAGACGCCGCACGCGATGACGACGTACTCGGCCTCGACCGTGCCGCGGGTGGTCTCGACGCGCCGGATCCGGCCGTCCTCGACGCCCATGGCGGTGACCTCGGTGTTCGCGAACACCGTCAGGGCACCCATGGCCTCCGCCCTCTCGCGGCACAGCGTCCCGAACTGCAGGGAGTCGCAGACACCCACGTCCGGCGTGTAGAAGCCGCCGACGAGGATGGACTCGTCGATGAACGGCACCAGCTCCTTGATCTCGGCCGGCGTGACCAGGCGCGAGTCGATGGCCCAGTTCTTGGCCGAGTCGATGCGCCGGCGGAGCTCGTTCATGCGCGTCTCGGTGCGCGCGACCTCGAGGCCGCCGCACTCCGTGTAGACGCCCCAGTCCCTGTACTGGCGGGCGCTCTCCAGCGTCAGCTCCGCCATCTCCTTGTTGTGGTCCACGAGGTAGATGAAGTTGGACGCGTGGCCCGTGGAGCCGCCGGGGTTGGGCAGGGGCCCCTTGTCGATCAGCAGGATGTCCCGCCAGCCCAGGTTCGCGAGGTGGTACGCGACGCTGTTGCCGACGATGCCGGCGCCGACGATGACGACCTTCGCGCTGGTCGGGAAGCTGGCCATGAACGCTGCTCCTGTGGGGGTCGTGGTCACGAGATGCCGGTCATCGAGCGCGGGCGGGGTTGACGCACGGGACCAGCGCCGCCACGCCTCTTCTCACCACCGAACCGGATCGGAGAAGCCAAGGTCCACTTGTCACGAATGCCCGGCGGCCGGGGGAGCGCGATGGCACCGCCGGGACCGATCGCCGGAGGCTAACTGTTGACAGTCGTCATGTCAACAGTTGTTCGGGCCGCGATGTATGCTGCCGCGCAACGGTCAGTAGCCCGGTCGACGGAGACCCGATGACGCTGTTCGCACACAAGCAGTTGTGGGAGTCGATCTCCGACGAGTTGCGTGACGAGATCCTCGATGGACGGCTGCCGGCCGGCTCGCGCCTGGTGGAGACGGAGCTTGCCGAGCGGTTCGGTGTCTCGCGCGGACCCGTCCGTGACGCCCTCAGCGAGCTGGCGCGGAGCGGGCTGGCCGTCGACCTGCCGCGGCGCGGCACGTTCGTGAGCAGCCTCACCGAGACGGACCTCGACGAAGTCTACGTCATCCGCCGGGCGATCGAGGAGGCGGCCGTCCAGCTCGCCATCGCACGCGCCGGTGACGCGGACGTCACGGAGATGTTCACGGTCCTTGCCGAGGCCGAGGCGGCCTACCAGGGGGACGACCTCGGCGCGGCCTGGGAGGCCGACATGGCCTTCCACCGGAGCTACTGCCTCCTCTCGGGCAACGGCCGGCTTCTCGTGCTCTTCGACCAGCTGGCGTCCCAGACCGTCCTGCTGATGCGGACCGCGCTGGCACGGCGTGAGTCCCTGGGCTGGACCCCGCCGGTCGAGCTCCATCGCCACATCGCCAACAGCATCGCGGCCCGCGACATCGATGGGGCGATCGCGGCGGTCGGCGCCCACTACCAGTACACGCAGGATCGGCTGTTCGCGTCGGATCCATCCCGCCCGGTGGTCGAGGCGGCCGAACCGGGAGCCTAGACGGGGCCGTCGCACAACGCCGTTCGGCCCGTATTCCTGGGGGTGTCGTGTGCGTGTCCAGTGCTGCACGATCGGCCCGGGCGGGCGCGTAGGCCCGTCCAGCCTGTCCTCGCGGCGCTGCGGACCCCGCGAAAGGCGGGGGTACCGTTGACATCCCGTGTCCAACATGGCGTATAGTTGCCCTACAGCCCCGGCGGTTTCGCCCGTCGGGCTTTTCCTTTTCCGGCGATAGGGGTGGGGGATGGGGCGTGTTCGGGTCTACGTAGACGGTTTCAACCTCTACTACGGCGCCCTCAAGCTTCGGCCAGCGTGCAAGTGGCTCGACCTGGTCGCGCTGGCGCAGCTCCTCCGCCCAAGCGATGACATCGAGGCTGTCCGGTACTTCACCGCCCGCGTGAACGGCGATCGAGACGCGACGTCTCCCGGCCGGCAGAAGCTGTACCTCACGGCGCTCGGCACACAGCCGATCGTCTCAGTTCACTTCGGCCAGTTCCGTACGCACCCGGTCTCGATGCCCCTCGCCAACCCCGTGCCCGGACGGAGCGCTGTGGTTCAAGTACTCAAGACTGAGGAGAAGGGGTCCGACGTCAACCTCGCGACCTACCTGCTCCTCGACGGCCTTGACGGCTTGTACGACGATGCGCTCGTCATCTCGGACGACTCCGATCTCGAAGGGCCGATCAGGGAGGCGAAGGACCGATTCGGGCCGGTCCATGTGGTGAGTCCACGGGGTCCGACAGCAACACCCAGCGGACCCAAGGCGCCATACGTGATGTCGCATGCAGGATCGTCCTGGACGCCGCTCGATCCAGCGCTGTTGAACGCCGCGCAGCTGCCCTCACCACTGCTCCTGCCAAGTGGAAGAACCATCTTCCGCCCACCAAGGTGGACCTGAACTTCGGCATTGCCCGGTACGCCCAAGGTCGCCCACACGGTGGGGCATAGCACCCTCCGCATCGCCCGGCGCCGGCTCATCGGCCACTGAACCTTACGAGACCGCAGTACCAAGGGACGCCCGGGCATGTGCTCGCGCCCGTCAGCCCGCGGGCCGCGCCCGCACCCGCAGCGCCGATGCCGCCAGGCCCACGCTCGCCACCACGGACCCCGCCACCAGCAGCGTCCCGACGGCCGCCGGGACGCCCAACCCCGTCGGCCAGCCCACCGCCAGCAGCACCACGCCGAGGTTGAGCGCGACCAACCGGGGCGTCGCCACCCGGCCGAGGACCTGGCGCTGGAGGCCGTGCTCCCGCGGCCCGCCCGGGCCGATCGACGGCAGCAGGTGGGTCCACGAGCCGATCAGCACCTGCACGGCCCAGCCGATCGCCAGCGGCACCCCGACGAGCGGGGTCGACCACGCCTCGCCCGGGGCGACCAGGCCCACGGCAGCCGCCAGCACCAGGCCCGCCGCCAGCCCTATCCCCACGGCGAACCAGCCCACCCCGGCCAGCAGCCCGACGCTCGCCATCCGATGCCAGCCCGGGTCGGTGGTCCAGGTCCCCCGGGCGCGGAACACGCGCGACGCCTCCAGCACCAGCGATCCAGCCCCGATCACCGCCAGGACCGCTCCCGCGCCCGCGACGACCTCCCACCCCGTCAGCTGGCCGGTCACCACGAACGGCGGCGCGAGCGCCGTACCCAGGACCGCCAGTGCCGCGCTCCTCCGCGGCACGATCCGCGTCCCGAGGACGGTCGGCAGGAAGTGCAACAGCGTGGACACGATGACGAGCGAGACGAACCCGATCACGTTCGACCACGCATGCGCCGGCCGGAGCGCGGCCCAGCGCTCGAGCACCGGCAGCCACCCCGCGGCGGCCAGCGTCCCCAGCGTCGCCCCGATCGCGATGTTCAGCAGCGCCAGCGAGTAGCCGGCGGTCACGATCGGGCGCCGGATCATCAGGCCCGCGCGTCCGGATGCCCGGACGGCGAGTGCCAGCGCCGCGATCCCGGTGAGGTAGATGCATCCCCCGATCGCGGGCACCGCGGCGGCCGACGGCACCAGCCCCCGGACGCTCACGAGCGCCGCCCCGGTCGCCACCAGCGCCACCGCCCCAGCCCGCAGGCGCACCGGCGCGGGACGCCCGGCCGCCAGCGCGGCCACGAAGAACGGCATCACCCCGGCGATCGCGGTCGAGGCGCCACCGGCGAGCGCCAGGTGAAGCGGGAGCCACGGCGGGAGCGTCTCGCTGCCGGTCGCCCGGGCGAGAGCCGCGGCCGCCGCCACGAGCAGGAACCCTGCGGCGACCACCACGGAGGCCACGGCCACGCGCCGGTCGTCCGCGCGCCTGGGGCCGGGGCGGAATGCCTCGGGATCGAAAGGGGCCCTGCCGGGGCCCGTCACGACAGCCGCCGAGGTGCCCTGGCGGCAGAGCGCATCACGGGACGGGCTCCTCGGCGAGGGACGAGGCGTCGTCGTGGCGATGGTCGGCGCCCGCGGCCAGGCCGATCCCCACCACCCCCAGGGCGATGAGCGCGGACCCGGCCAGGAACGCGGGGCCGAGCACCTCACCGAGGACGAGGACGCCGAGCGTGGCGCCGACAACGGGCTGGGCGAAGAAGGCGGCCGCGGACACGGCCGGCGGTGCGGCTGCGTACCCGCGGTACCACAGGGACCAGCCGATGGCGGTGGAGCCGATGCCGAGATAGAGGACCGCTCCGATCGTGGCGGGCTCGAGCGGTGGCAGCGTCTGGCCCGCCAGCTCCAGCGGGACGAGGGGCAGCAGGAGGAGGAGGGCGACGGCGGTGGCCTGCGTGATCGCCCGGAATGCGCCGACGGCCGCGACGAGCGGCCTGCCGATGGACGAGAACAGCGCCCAGGTCGCCGCTGCGCCCACCAGCATCAGGTCGCCGGTAAGGCGCGAGGCCGTTGCGCGAACCAGGTCGTCGGCGGCGCTGGTCGTGAGCGCCGCCCCGGCTGCTGCCTCCGCGCCTGCCGACCTGAGGGCCAGGACCACCACGCCGGCCAGTGCGACGGCGACGCCAACCCAGGCCACGCGGCGGATGCGCTCGCCCTCGAGCAGGGCTCCGAACAGGAGCACGAAGGCGGGGGTGGTCGTGGTCAGGATGGCGGCCTCGGCGGCCCCGGTGAGCGAGGTCCCCTGGAACTGCAGGACCATGGTGACGGCGATCACGGCGCCGGCGGCCACGACCCGGCGGCTGGGCGCCCGGCCCCAGCCGATCCGGCCACGGAAGGCGACCAGCAGCACGGCCAGGCCCACGACGAGACGCAGGACGCAGAGCGTGATCGGCGGGATCCGGTCGAACGTGCCGGCCGATACGACGTACATCCCGCCCCACAGGGCGGCGGCTGCGACGAGGCTCAGGGTCGCGGTGCGGCTCGCCGCCCGCGTCGGGGCGGCGGTCACGAGCTGCCGGCCGTGACGGCCGCGCTCACGTGGTTCCCACGGCGGCGGTCACCTTGCGCCGGCCGCGGGGACCGCGGTCACGCGCCACCGGCCGCGGGGACTGCGGTCACGTGGTGCCGGCCGCCGCCAGCGCCGCGATCTCGGCCGGGTTGTAGCCCAGCCCGGCCAGGATCTCGCGGGTGTGCTCGCCCAGGAGCGGGGGCGCCGTGCGGATGGCCGCGGGTGTCGCCGACAGCCGGAACGGGATCCCCACCTGGCGCACGGCGCCGAGGACCGGGTGGTCCACGTCCACGGCCATGCCGCGCGCCCGGGCCTGCGGGGACGCGAACGCGGCCGGGATGTCGTTGATCGCGCCGGCGGGGATCTCGGCGTCGTCGAGGGCCGCGAGCCACTCCCCGGTGGGCCGGCCGAGGAACCGCGCCGCGAGGATGGGGCGCAGCTCGACACGATGGTCGACGCGGCCGCCGTTGGTAACGAACCTGGGATCTGAGGCCAGCTCCGGGATCCCGAGCGCCTCGCACAGGCGCGGCCACTGGCGCTCGCTGCCCACGGCCACGGCGATGTCCCCGTCCGACGTGCGGAACGTCTCGTACGGGACGAGGTTCGGGTGGGCGTTGCCGAGACGGCCGGGCGCGCGCCCGGAGACGAACGCGTTCTGGGCCTGGTTCACCAGGACAGCGAGGGTGGACTCGAGCAGGCTCACGTCGATCCGCTGGCCGGGCGCGGTCGTCCTGGCTCGCCCGACCAGGCCCGCCAGCACCGACACGGCCCCGAACAGCCCTGTCACGACATCGCTGATGGCAACTCCCACCTTCGTCGGCCGGCCGCCATCGTCGTCCGTCGCGCCCGTGATCGACATGAGCCCGCCGGCCGCCTGCACGACGAAGTCGTACCCCGGCTTCTGCGCGTCCGGGCCGTCCGTGCCGAACCCGGAGATCGCCAGGTGGACGAGGTCCGGGTTCAGAACCTTGAGGGCTTCGTCCCCGAAGCCAAGCCGCTCCAGGCCGCCGACCCGGAAGTTCTCCACGAACACGTCCGATCCCCGGATGAGCCGGCGGAGGATCTCCCGCCCGGGCTCCTGCCTGAGGTCGAGGCGGATGGAGCGCTTGTTGCGGTTGACCGCCAGGTAGTACGCCGCCGTCCGCGTCCCGGCCGCCTCGTCACCGACCCACGGCGGACCCCAGCCGCGGGTCGCGTCCCCCTCAGGCGGCTCAACCTTGACGACGTCGGCGCCCAGGTCCGCGAGCAGCATCGTGCAGTAGGGGCCGGCAAGGACCGTGGAGCAGTCGGCGACGCGGATGCCGGCGAGCGGTCCGGGCGGAGGGGTCTCGGGCATGGGTCGATGGTAGCGGCCGCAACCGGGTCCGACGACCGCCTCAGCCCACGGGTGCCTCGGGCGCCAACTCCTCGGGGATGGTGATGTCCACCACCTGCGCACCCGTGGCCGCGACCAGGTCCTCGGGCGCCAGGTGGACGTTCACGCCCCTCGCGCCGCCGCCGATCGCCACGACCTCCAGCCCCTCGATCGACGCGTCTGCGATCACCGGCCACGCGCGCCGGGCGCCGAAGGGTGTGATCGCGCCGCGGGCGTAGCCGGTCTCGGCCTTCGCCTCCTCCTCGGTCGGGAGCGTGAGGCGGTTCGTGCCCAGGAGCGCCCGCAGCTTCGGCCAGTTGAAGCGCCGCCCGCCGGGGACGAGGACAAACAGGAAACTGTCGGCGGCGCGCCGGACGAGAATTGAGCGCAGCAGCGAGCCCAGCGGCACGCCCTGGAGCCGGGCGCTCTCCTCCGCGCTGCGCGCGATCTCGGTGCGGACGATGGCGAACGGGATGCCGGCGGCCTCGAGGGCCGCGATGGCCGGGGTGGTCGGGGCCGGGGTGGTCGGGGCCGGGGTGGTCGGGGTGGCGGCCTCCGGGGTTGCCGGGTTGGCGGGCTGGTCGGTCATCGGCGCAGAGTAGCGCGCGGCGATAGCATCCCCGCATGACCGACCAGACGTCCCAGCCCACCGCCCACGTCCCCACCCTCATGACCGTCCATGCCCACCCGGACGACGAGGTCATCGGCACCGGCGGGACCATGGCCCGATGGGTCGATGCCGGCCGTCGCGTGGTGCTCGTCACGTGCACCCGCGGCGAGATGGGTGACATCGTCGTGCCGGAGCTCGATACGCCCGAGAACCACCGGCGGCTGGGCGAGATCCGGGCAGCCGAGCTGGAAGCTGCGATGGGAGCCCTCGGCGTGACCGAGTGGGAGAACCTGGGCTACCACGATTCGGACATGATGGGCCGCCCCGGGAACCGCGACCCGCGGACCTTCTGGCAGGCGAACATGGACGAGGCGATCGGGCGCCTGGTCTGGCTCGTGCGGCGGTACCGGCCGGACGTCATGACGGCCTACAACGACTTCGGCGGCTACGGGCACCCGGACCACATCCGGACGCATCTCGTGGCGGTTGGCGCGTTTGCGCGGGCCGGCGACGCGGCCTGGTACCCGGAGCAGCTGGCGCCCGAGCACGGCGGCACGGGCGCGCCCGAAGCCGAGGGTGGCCTGGCGCCATGGGCCCCCGCCAAGCTCTACGAGCAGGCCATCCCCGCGTCGGTGCGGATCGCGCTCCAGGAGCGGATGGAGGCGATCGGCGAACGCTCGTTCTGGTCCCCGCCCGAGGGCGCCACGCCCGAGCAGCTCGCGGAGTTCGAGGCCTACGCGGTCCGGATGCTCGTCCCCGACGAGACGATCACCGCGTGGGTGGACGTCACGCCGGCGCTCGACCGTCGCTGGGCGGCGATGAAGGCCCACGTGACGCAGATCTCCGACGAGAACCCGTTCGTGCGGTTCGGCGCGGACGCCTGGCGCGACTTCTGGTTCCGGGAGGCGTTCGTACGCCGCGAGTCCCGCGTGCCGGCCCCGGACCAGGAGACGGACCTGCTGGCGGGTCTCGAGGGGCGGGAGCCCGGGCCGTACGGCTGGGGCTGAGAGCCGGTTGGGTCGTCCCAGCTCTGGGGGGTGCCAGGCGGCGACACAAGGCCCGAACGCCCCGCGACCACCGACGGCGCGCTCGTCCTGCGCGCGTTCTCAATCTCGCCGACGAGCCTCGTCACACGGTCCAATCGTTGAGCGTCCCGCCGCGCCTGCACTCCGCGATGCGCCGCCTGTGTTCCCCCCGCGCGGATCAGTACCGCTCAGCACCGCCGGCCACCGCCGCTCAGCACCGCCGGCGCCGCCCCGCCCCGCTCAGCACCGCCCCGTTCCCCCCGCGCGGCTCAGCACCGCCCCGTTGCCGCCGCACCGCTCAGCACCGCTCAGCATCGCCGGCGACTCTGCTATGTGTCATCCGACCGAGGCGCGAGCGGGGCTCGGGCGCCGAACCGGCGGTTCGGTCGCCGAGTTGAACGTGGCGAGCGTCGCGGTGACAAATGTTCGAGTCGCGGAGTCGGGGCGGTACGGTCCGTGGCTCCCCGGCGAGTCGGTTGCCGCGGTGCCGCCACTCACGCACCGCCC
>Ga0209014_10001510_pt1 | contig 13698 bp, 12 predicted proteins | sample BarGraNGADG00212_FD_184491 | JGI IMG/M metagenome (GOLD analysis project Ga0209014, IMG submission 184491) | Arctic peat soil microbial communities from Barrow, Alaska - Barrow Graham LP Ref core NGADG0002-212 (SPAdes) (version 2) | ecosystem: Environmental > Terrestrial > Soil > Wetlands >...
CGCGACCTTTTTGGGCCGTGCTCACTATTCACATTAAGTGGAGGCTTCCGGTCCGGTAAGGCGTGTCGCGCTGCGCGTTGCGCCGACTCGCCGGAGCACACGGGAGTCATTGGAACCACTGAGTAAATTTGCGCAACATGCGCAATATGAAATGGGCGATAAAGTGCTGATTTCGATCGCCAATTGTATTGCAATATCAATCGATTATAGACTGGCTGGGGAACTAGGATTCGAACCTAGACAAACAGAGTCAGAGTCTGTTGTGCTACCGTTACACCATTCCCCAATAATCTAAGCAATATCAGATGCTTAAGCGATATTCTTAAACCGCCTGCGACAGACTAAGCAAATCCCGACCAAGTGTGCGCCGTTCTACTCGCTCCCTCCCGGCCTTGGCAAGCGCGCGGCGATGGGCTTGTTGCGAGGGAGGCTGCGCAAACCCGCGGCCATTTGCGGCGCCGTTTGCGTGGCGATCAGGACGATTGGCGCATGAGCCTGTATTTCGAAGAGCTGGATTTCCGCCCCACGCCGATGGGCGTACTCAGCCTGCGCCGGCGGCGGCATCTCACCTCCGGCATCGACATCTACGAAATCAAGCTCGGCGACGAGTTTCTGATGTCGAGCCAGTTCACCGTCGCGGAGATCGCGCTGGCGCGGCTCGGGTTGGCCGCGCTTGATCGGGCCGACCTCGACGTCGTCGTCGGCGGACTCGGGCTCGGCTACACCGCGCAGGCGGTGCTCGAAAACCCGAGCGTGCGATCATTGATCGTGGTCGACGCGCTGGCCGAGGTCATCGAATGGCACGAGCAGGGCTTGCTTCCGCTCGGCAAGCAACTGACCGGCGATCCGCGCTGTCGCTTCGTCAATGGCGACTTCTTCGCGATGTCGGACTCCGCAGACGGATTCGATTCCCACACGCCGGGCCGCCGCTTCGATGCGGTGCTGGTCGATATCGATCACTCGCCGCGCAACCTGCTGCATCCGCGCCACGCCGCGCTGTACCAGCCGGAGGGCCTTGCCCGGCTTGCCGGGCATTTGCATCCCGGCGGCGTCTTCGCGCTGTGGTCGAACGATCCACCGGACGATGCATTCGAGCGCGTCCTGGCGGACGCCTTCGCGAGGTCGGCTGCACACGTCGTGACCTTCGACAATGCGCTTGGCGATCACGACGCAAGCAACACCGTCTATGTCGGGGTCAAACCCGATCTGCCTATCCGGAAGGCAACTGTCGAGGCGGAGCCTTCGACCAATTGATGGTCCCGCAACGGGTCTGCGCGCGGCAGCAACTTGCCCCTGTGAACCGGGCATGCAATGTTGAGGCGGCCAAACATTAAGGGAAGCGGCGGCGACGCCGCGTGGATCCCGGGCCTTTACAGCGTGGCATCGAGTGGCATCTCTCGGAGACTTTTCACATGAGATTTAAAAATATCCTCGGGCTGCTTTGCGCCGCCTCGATTTCCGTTTTGCTGGCAGGCAATGCGTCTGCGCAGCAAACCGTCAAGATCGGCGGGCTCTTTCCGTTGAGCGGCAACGCCGCCAGCACCGGCGTCCATACCAAGGCGGCGCTTGAGGTTGCGATGGATATCATCAACAACGCCCATCCCGAGTTGGGCAATTTCCCGCTGGCGAAGAATGCGGGGCTCGCAGGGCTCGGCGGCGCCAAGGTCGAGGTTGTCTTCGCCGACAACCAGGGCAGCCCGGCGACGGGACAGAACCAGGCACTGCGGCTGATTACGGAAGAGAAGGTCGCTGCAATCACCGGCGCCTATCAGTCGGGTATCACGCTGACGGCGAGCGCGATTGCCGAGAAGTACGGAATTCCGTTCGTCAACGGCGAGTCGGTTGCCGCGAATCTGACCGAGCGCGGCTTCAAATGGTTTTTCCGGACGACGCCGGTCGCCTCTGACTTCGCCAAGATCTATTTCGACTTCCTCAAGGATATGAAGGCCGCCGGCGCCAAGACCGACAGCGTCGCCATGGTCCATGACAACACCGAGTACGGCACCTCGGTCGCGACCGTGATCACCAGCGTGTTCAAGGAAAACGGCCAGAACGCCCCGCTCGATATCGCCTACGCGGCCAACGCCACCGACGTGCAGAGCCAGGTGCTGCAGCTCAAGGAAAAGAAGCCCGACGTCGTGATCATGATCACCTACACGTCGGACGCAATTCTGTTTGCCAAGACCATGCAGGCGCTCGACTACAAGCCCGCGATGCTGCTGGCCGACGACGCCGGATACTCCGATCCGTCCTTCATCAAGGCAGTCGGCAAGCTTTCGGTGGGCGCGTTCAACCGCTCGTCATGGAGCGTCGGCCCTCCGGGATCGCCGACCGCCCTGATTGCGGAGATGTACAAGAAGAAGAGCGGTGACGAGATGGACGACACCGCAGCGCGCCAGATGCAGGGCTTCTTCGTGCTCTGCGACGCGATCGACCGCGCCGGCTCGACCGATCCCGCCAAGATCCAGGCGGCGCTGAAGGCCACCGACCTCAAGCCCGATCAGCTGATGATGGGCTACAAGGGCGTCAAGTTCGACGAAAAGGGCCAGAACATACTTGCGGCCGGCGTCATCATTCAGCTGCAGGACGGCGAAAACTATGTCGCGGTCTGGCCGAAGGCCAGCGCCCAGAAAGAGCCCGTCTTGCCCTACAAGGGCTGGTGACAGTTCAGGGCGGGGCATCAGTCCCGCCCCGATGGTTCTTGCAGTCTAGCCATACCTGAGACTTAACCCGCAAGATTTACCGCCGGCATGTCCACTATCCTCGTCCAGGTGATTGTCGGCGGCCTTCTGCTGGGTGCCATCTACGCGCTGTTTTCCTCGGGCCTTACCCTGGTCTGGGGCATGATGAACATCGTCAACTTCGCGCACGGCGATTTTGTCATGCTCGGCATGTACGTGGCGTTCGTGGTCTATACGCTGCTCGGCGCGGGTCCTTTGCTGGGTGCACCTCTTGCGGTCCTTGTGCTCGCGACGCTTGGGGTCGTGGTCTACTTCGCGCTGATCCGCGAGATCATGAAGGGGCCGATGCTGGCCCAGATTCTCGGCACCTTCGGGCTCGCTTTGCTGCTGCGCTATTCGGTGTTCTGGTGGTTCGGCGCGAATTTCCTGACGCTGCCGGAAAATATCGTCGGCGGCACCTTCGATATATGGGGCCTGCGAATCCAGGCCTCGCGCCTGCTGGCCGGCGGCGTCGCCTTGCTGGTGACGCTCGGCCTGCATCTCCTGCTGACGCGCACCTCGCTGGGATCGAAAATGCTGGCGGTCGCGGAAGATTCCACCGCGGCGCAGCTGATGGGGATCCGGCCCGATACCATGCAGGCCATCGCCTGGGCGATCGCCGCGGGCGCCACCGGTCTTGCCGGCGCGCTGATTGCGACATTCTTTTACATCGTGCCGACCGTCGGCGAAACCCTGGGCATCGTTGCGTTCGTCACGGTGTCGCTCGGCGGCTTCGGCAGCGTGCCGGGCGCGCTGGTGGCGGGACTTCTGATCGGGGTCATCGAATCCCTGTCGGCATATCTGATTGGCGCCGTGTACAAGGACATCGTCGTCTATTCCTTGTTCCTCGGCTTCCTCTGGTTTCGGCCGCAGGGCCTCATGGGCAAGATGTGATGCGTCGGTTTCTGTGGCCCTCGGTGGCGCTCGCGCTTGTGATCGCCTATCCGCTGTTGTTCTCGACGCCGTTCCAGCAGCGGCTCGGCGCGCTTGTGCTTCTCTACGCGATCGCGGCATCGGCCTGGAATATCGTTGGCGGTTACGCCGGTCAGGTATCGGTGGGACACGTGGTGTTCTTCGGGTGTGGCGCCTATGCCGCGATGGGCGCTTACGCGCATTTTGCATTGTCGCCGCTGGTTGGTATTCCCGCCGGTATCGTCGTGAGCGTAGCGATTGCCGCTGCGATCGGCGTGCCGACGCTGCGGCTTTCCGGCCACTATTTCAGCATGGCCACGATCGCGGTTGCTGAACTCGTCAGGTTGATCGTCACCAACATCGACTATCTTGGCGGGGGTGTCGGTCTCAGTGGGCCGACAGTGCCGCGAAACGTGTTCGATCTTTCGTTCATATCGGCGCTGCCGTATTATTATCTGTTCCTGACGGTTCTGGTCGCGACGCTCGGCATCACCTGGTGGATGGCGAACAGCCGGATCGGATTTTATCTCCGCGCCATCAAGGATTCCGAACGGGCGGCGCGCTCGTTGGGAGCACCTGCCAGTCGCGTCAAGCTGTACGCCTTCATGCTGAGCGCCGGCCTGACCAGCGTCGCCGGCGCGCTCTATGCGACGATGTTCGGATTCGTCGATCCGGAATCGGGATTGGGCATCCTGATCTCCGTGAAGATTCTGATCATGGCGGCGCTGGGCGGCGCCGGCCTGCTGTTCGGACCGCTGGTCGGCGCGGCGATCCTGGTGCCGCTGGAGGAAATCTCCAACAACCTGCTCGGCGGCAAGGGCGCCGGTCTGACATTCGTCGCGTACGGCGCCATCATCGTGCTGATCGCGCGCTTTCAGCCGGGCGGCATTCTGACGTTGATCAACCGGCTATGGGCCCGGCGACGCAAGACGCCGGAGACCACTGTCGCGGCGGGAGCAACGCATGCTCCTTGAAGCCCGCGACGTCACCAAAGCCTTTGGCAGCTTCAAGGCCGTCGACGCGGCTTCCGTGACGCTGGAGCAGGGCGACATTCTCGGCCTGATCGGGCCGAACGGCGCCGGCAAATCCACTCTGTTCAATTGCCTGACCGGCGACCTCCTGTCGACCTCCGGCAAGGTTCTGTTCGAAGGCCACGACATCACCAATCTGGCGCCGGAAGCCCGCGCGCAACTCGGCCTCGCGCGTACGTTCCAGGTGCCGCAGACATTCGAGGGCATGTCGGTGCTTGAGAACGTGATGATCGGCGCGTTTCTTCGCACATCCCATCGCGGCGAAGCCGAGGCCCGGGCGCGCGCCGTGCTGGATCGTGTCGGCATGAGCAAGCTGGCGCATGCGCCGGCGCGATCGTTGGGGACGCCCGGCCGCAAGCGGCTCGAAATCGCACGCGCGCTTGCAACCGAGCCCAAGGTTCTGCTGCTCGACGAAGCGATGGCGGGCCTCACGCAGCGCGAGGTGCAACTCGCCATCGACCTCGTGCGCGACATCCATCGTTCCGGCATTACCCTTGTCATCGTCGAGCACATCATGGAAGTCATCATGTCGCTGGCGACGCGGGTGGTGGTGTTTCACCAGGGCCGGGAGATCGCGCGCGGCAGCCCGCGCGAAGTCACGGGCAACCCGGCCGTGATCGCAGCCTATCTGGGTACGCGCGCCGCCAGGGCCGCCGCCGGCCACACCCCGATCGAACTGATGGGCGGACCCGCGACATGACCGCGCCCTTGCTCAAGATCGAGCACCTGGAAGTCCGCTACGGCGACCTGATCGGCGTATCCGATGTTTCGCTGGAAGTGCCCGAAGGCAGCGTCGTGGCGCTGCTCGGATCCAATGGCGGCGGCAAAACCACTGTTCTCAACGCCATCGCCGGCCTGATCCCGGTGCATTCCGGATCGATCGGGTTTCGCGGGCAGGAGATCGGCGGGCAGAGCGCGTTTTCGATCGTGCGCAAAGGGCTTGCATTGTCGCCGGAAGGCTGGCGGCTGTTCGTGCAGCAAAGCGTCGAGAACAATCTCAAGCTGGGCGCCACGCCGCTGCGCGACAGAGCGCGCGTCGCGACATTGCTCGATCGGGTCTACGAAATCTTTCCGAGGCTTGCGGAGCGGCGCAGCCAGCGTGCCGGCACCATGTCCGGCGGCGAGCGGCAGATGCTGGCGGTCGGCCGCGCTTTGATGAGCGATCCCAGGCTGCTGATGCTGGACGAGCCGTCGCTCGGCCTTGCGCCCGCCGTGGTCGAGTCGATGTACGAGACCTTCGGCCGGCTGCACAAAGAAGGGTTGACGATCCTGCTCGCGGAGCAATCCATCGAGCTCGCGCTTGAGGTTGCGGATTTCGCGACCGTGCTGCAGGTCGGCAAGAGCGTTTTGTCCGGCACCGCAGCTGATCTTGCCGAAGATCCGCAGGTGCAGCGAGCCTATCTCGGCACCGGCTGACGCGCGACGGGCGCTTATTTCCTGCGCCTGCTCGAGTTGCGAATTGAAGCGCCGGACGATGTTGCCTTCATCTCGGCTTCAAGCAGCTGCAAGAGGCAGCCGCTGAGCCGAACCTCAATGGCACGACAATGAGAAAGACTCGGACGTGAAAAGTCCGATTATTTTATCTTGTCGTAGGCGGCGGCAAAATCGGCAAGCGGCATCGGAATGGTGATGGTTTCCTTGCCGAGGTTTTGAAACGACACCTTCAGCTGCTTCCCCGATCTGAGAGCGGTCAGCAGCTCGGGCGTGATCGGGGTGCTGGCGTAGCAGCCCCTGTTTTCGCAGGTCTGGATCTGCAGCTCGGCTGCCTTGCCGTCATCGACCTGGAATTTGGCGCCGATCGGCAGATTAAGTCCGAGCGGCAACTGCACGAGAGCGACCGGCGTATGGGTGTCGCTGGGCACGCGAATGTTGACTAGGACGATCAGTTGTCCGGTTTTGCTGAGGACAGCGGTCTGCTCCATTGCGCATTCGAGCGGTGCCTCGCGGCTTGCGCTGGTGCATCGCACGGCCCAGCCGGGCGGGGCCGGGGTGTTGGCGGGCGCGGTCTCGGCTGGAGACGTTGCCGGCGCCGTGGGCGCCGCCGTTGTTTGTGCCGCACGCGGCGCAGCTTTGGATTTGGGTGCCTGCTGGGCGCGGCTGAATCCGGCCGATCCGAAAGCCAGTATGGCGACAAGGATAGCAAGCTTTGGGGAAATTTTCACTGATCCGGCTCCGAGACGAACACCTTTCGGATGTGCCAGCGTGCGGTCAATGTCAAGTCACTCGGCGGCTTGCTTGATCGAGCCTTGCTCGCTCGCCGGTGGTTCCTGATCGGCATTTCCGGATCGTCCCCAGCCCGCGAACGCATTCGAGAGCCTGTCGAGATAGAGATACACCACCGGCGTCGTGAACAGCGTGAGCGCCTGGCTGACGATCAGGCCGCCGACCATCGCGTAGCCGAGCGGCTGGCGGATTTCCGATCCGGTGCCCGTACCCAGCATCAGCGGCACGCCGCCCAGCAAGGCCGCCATCGTCGTCATCATGATCGGACGAAACCGCAGCAAGGCGGCTTTGCGGATCGCCTGTTCCGACGATAAATGCTCGTCACGTTCGGCCGTGATCGCGAAGTCGACCATCATGATGCCGTTCTTCTTGACGATGCCGATCAACAGAATGATGCCGATCAAGGCAATCAGGCTGAAGTCGAATCCGAACGCCATCAGAATTGCGAGCGCGCCGACGCCGGCCGAGGGCAGCGTCGACAGAATCGTGAGCGGATGGATGTAGCTTTCATAGAGAATGCCGAGGATCAGGTAGACCACGACGAGCGCCGCCATGATCAGCAACGGAACGGTGCCGAGCGACTGCTGAAACGCCTGCGCGGTGCCCTGGAAGCTTGAGCTGAGCGTAGCGGGCGTGCCGAGGTCGCCCATGGCCTTCTGCACGGCCTGGGTTGCCTGGCCGAGGGCGATGCCCTGAGCGAGGTTGAAGCTGATCGTAATCGCCGGGAACTGGCCCTGGTGGCTGATCGAAAGCGGCCGGACCGGCACGCTGGTCCATTTTGCGAACGCAGACAGCGGCACCTGATCGCCCGTGGTCGGCGATCTGATGTAGAGCTTGTTGAGGGTGTCGAGGTTGCCCTGCAGCTCGGGCAGGATTTCCAGAATGACATGATAGCTGTTGAGCTGGGTGAAATACTGGGTCACCTGGCGCTGGCCGAATGCGTCGTAGAGCGTGTCGTCGATCAACTGCGGCTGGATACCAAAGCGCGAGGCGGTGTCGCGATCGATCGTCAGCGTCAGCGTCGTTCCTGAGCTCTGCTGGTCGGTGGCCACGTCGCGCAACTCGGGCAGCGTCTTCATTTTGTCCAGAATCTTCGGCGCCCACTCGTTCAGCTCGCCGAGATTGGCGTCCTGAAGCGTGTATTCGAATTGCGTGCGGGTCGGGCGGCCGCCAAGGCGGACGTCCTGGGCGGCCTGCATGAACAGCCGGGCGCCTTGCACCTTCTCGAGCTTCGGCCGCAGCCTCGCGATGATCTGCTGGGCGCTGGCGTCGCGTTCGTTGCGCGGTTTAAGCGTAATGAACATGCGGCCGGTGTTGAGGGCGCTGCCACCGCCGCCAATGAACATGGCAATGCTGGCGACGGCGGAATCGGCCTGCACAATCTGGCCGAGTTCCTCCTGATGCCGCTTCATGTCGGCGAAGGAAATGTCCTGCGCCGCTTCGGACGCCGCGGTGATCAGCCCGTTATCCTGCTGCGGGAAGAAGCCCTTGGGAATGATCACGAACAGATAGACCGACAATGCCAGGGTCGCGAAGAAGATCAGGAGGGTCGTCTTGCTCCACCGCAGGGCCCGGTCCAGACCGCGCTCATAGGCGTGGAGCATCGCGTTAAACGCCCGCTCGCTCCACTGATAGAAGCGGCCATGACGGGTTTCCTTGTGAGATCTCAGGAAACGTGATGCCATCATCGGGGTCAGCGTCAGAGATACTACCAGCGACACGAAAATGGCCATCGCCAGCGTCACCGCGAATTCGCGGAACAGCCGGCCAATGATGCCGCCCATCAACAGCAGCGGAATCAGCACCGCCACCAGGGAGATGCTGATCGACAGGATCGTGAATCCGATCTCTGCCGCGCCTTTGAACGCGGCGGCGAGCGGCGTCTCTCCCTCTTCGATATAGCGCGTAATGTTTTCGAGCATCACGATGGCGTCGTCGACGACGAAGCCGACCGAAATTGTCAGCGCCATCAGCGAGAGATTGTCGAGCGTGTAGCCGAACATCCACATCAGCGAGCACGCGCCGAGCAACGCCAGCGGAACCGTGACGCTCGGGATGATCGTTGCCCAGACGCTGCGCAGAAAGATGAAGATCACCATGACCACAAGCGCGATGGTCAGCAGCAGCGTGAATTGAACATCCGAGACGGCGGCGCGAATGGTCTGGGTGCGGTCGCTGATAATCTTGATCTGAATCGCGGGCGGAATGGCCGCGACCAGCCTTGGCAGCTGCGCCTTGATCTTGTCGACGGTCTCGATGACGTTGGCGCCAGGCTGCTTGAAGATGACCAGGAATACGCCGCGCTTGCCGTCCGCCCAGGCGGCCTGCTTGAGATCTTCCGGACCGGACACGGCCTGGCCGATGTCGCGGATTCGCAGCGGACCGCCGTTGCGATAGGCGATGATCACATCGTTCCAGTCCTTGGATGCCGGCAACTGATCGTTGGCATAGATGGTATAGCTGCGGGTATTGCCGTCGATGGCGCCTTTTGGACTATCGACGGTTGTCAGTGCGATCTGGGTGCGGACATCCTCGAGAGAAATTCCCTTTGCCACCAACTTGGGGGGATCGATCTGGATACGAATCGCGGGCTTCTGCTGGCCGCCAATGAACACCTGGGCGACGCCGGAAATCTGGCTGATCTGCTGCGCCAGCTGGGCGTCCGTATCATCGCTCACAGTGGTCAACGGCAACGTATCGGACGTCGCAGACAGCAGCAGGATGGGGGAATCGGCCGGATTGACCTTCCGGTAGGTTGGCGGGCTCGGCAGATTTTTCGGCAGCTGCCCTCCGGCTGCGTTGATGGCTGCCTGCACATCGTTGGCCGCGCCGTCGATGCTGCGGTTGAGGTCGAACTGAATGGTAACCGCGGCCGATCCCAGCGAACTCGTCGATGTCATCTGCGCGACACCGGGAATCTGCGCCAACTGCCGTTCCAGCGGTTGGGCAACCGAGGAAGCCATGGTCTCAGGACTGCCGCCGGGCAGGTTGGCGGAAACCTGGATCGTCGGGAAATCGACCTGCGGCAGCGGCGCCACGGGGAGAAGGGGATACGCAACCAGACCGACGAACAGAATACCCGCCATCAGCAACGATGTTGCGATCGGGTACCGGATGAACGGCGATGAGATGCTTTCGTTCATGGCTGTTGGGCCTGACCCGGAGGCTGGTCGGTATTCGCGACCTTCATCGCTACCGTGGAGCCCGGCTGTACCCTGTATTGTCCGGCCACGATAACCCGCTGACCGGGTGTGAGACCCTGATCGATGACGGAGCGGCCGTCGATCGATTTTGAAACCGTTATTTTGCGAAGCTCGGCCTTGTTGTCCTGATTGACGGCGAATGCGTAGAGGCCGTCAACGCCATGCTGAACCGCGTCGTCCGGAACCACGGTCGCATCTTTCAGCGTGGTCACCAGCAGCCGCGTCGAAACCGACTGGCCGGGCCACAACGCATGGTTCTTATTGTCGAACACGGCCTTGAGGCGAATGGTGCCGCTGGTGGTGTCGACCTGATTGTTGACCACCGACAATACGCCTTCCGACAGCGTCTTCTTGCCGTCCGTCGTCAGCGCGATCACTTTCAACGGCTCGGTCGATTGCGCCTCATTGATGAAAGGCAGCTGGTCTTCCGGCGCGGTGAAGATAACCGCGATCGGCTCGATCTGGGCGATCGTCACAATCCCGGTTTGCGTCGAGGCATTGACGATATTGCCCATGTCGACCTGACGCAGCCCGGCGACGCCCGAGATCGGCGCCTTGACGGTGGTATAGTCAACCTGGGTTTGCGCGTTGAAGATGGCCGCATCGTCGGCCGCGAGCTGCGCGGTCAACTGCACAACGGTGGAGCGCTGGGTGTCGGTCTGCTGCCGGGTCGCGAATTCGCCGAGCTTGGTGTAGCGCTGCAGATCAAGATTGGCATTGGCGAGATTGGCCTCATCCTGCGCCTTCTTGGCCTTGGCCTGATCGAGCGTCGCCTGGTACGGCCGGGGATCGATCTGGGCGAGCAGGTCGCCCTGCTTGACCAACTGTCCCTCCTTGAAGGCGATCTTGTCGATCTGGCCGTCGACGCGGGTGCGCACCACCACGGTGTTGAAGCCCTGAACGGTCCCGAGCCCGGTCAGATAAACCGGAAAATCCGCTTTCTCGACGGGTGCGATTGTTACGGGAACGGCGGCAGTCCGCGTGGCCGCGGCTGACTTTTGCGCGTTCTCGACCTTCGTCGCCGCATCGGGGCCATGAAATCGCTGCCAGCCGAAATAACCCACCGCTGCGAGCACTGCGATCGGCAATATCCAACGGATGGTCCGCGACTTGGTCATGTCAGCTCGTGGGTTGAAAAAATAACTAATGGGTCTTCGAAACGGTTCCCACTTACAAAATCTATAATATGCGTGCACTTAATGTGTAAACACACTATAACTTGAAAATTCTAAACAATCGGAAAGCTTTGAGGACCGCCGCAAGCTCATGTCGCTCGATCTAAAACGCCAGCTGATTACGCAACTCGCCGAAAGCTCGCGCCTGCTGCGCAACTATATCGACCATCGCGCCAAGGGCCGCGGCACCACGCGCGCGCAGTGGATCGTACTGTTCCGGCTACGGCAGCAGGAAGGATTGTCGCAGGTCGATCTGGCCGAGGTGCTTGAGCTGCAACCGATCTCGCTGGTGCGCCTGCTCGACCGTCTGGTCGAGCACGGTCTTCTCGAGCGCCGCCACGACCCCAGGGATCGACGCGCCAACCGACTGTTTCTCACGCCGAGCGGCCGTCAGCTTGTCGATGATCTCGACGGTTTGCGCGACTCCATTGCAACCGATGTGTTGCAGGATGTCCCTGCCGCGGCGATCGTCACCAGCCTCGACACGCTCAGAGACATCAAGGAGCGGATCAAGGGCTTCGCCGAGCCTCCCCGCAACATCGCAGCCAAATAGCGGCGGCCGTCGACCAGGTCGGTGCGAAAGGCGATCGCGCCTATTCAATCACCTCGTCGGCGCGTGTAAGCAGAAGGCCGCGAGCTGCGCGACGGTCACGCGGGGCATGCGCGTTGCGGCTGTTTTCCGGCTGCAGAGCATGATACGGGATGCCCACGGCCGCAGCCTGATTTTCGATCTCGTCACTGCTATTCAGGCTCTGCTGGAGCGTCTTGGGCGAGAAGACCCCGAAACGGTCAAATTGACCGGTATCTGTCGCAACCTTATCCGATGCTGGGCCGAAGTATGAACGCGTCACCTTTTCGAGCGGCTTATCGCTTGATCTTCGCGCTGGCGCTGCTGTTGCTGGCGTCGCCGTTATCAGCGCAGCAAAATGCGGCGCCTGCGCCTCAGCAGGCTCCGGCGTCATCGGCAGTTGTTCAGTCCGCCCCTGCGCCTGCGGTCTCCGAGGCTACGGCAACTCCCGCCGATGGCGGCCGCAGGCCGCTGAAATCAACGACTGCGACGCTGCGCGAGCTGTCGCCGTGGTCGATGTTTCTGTCGGCGGATATCCTGGTCAAGGCTGTGATGATCGGCTTGGCGTTAGCCTCGCTGGCGACATGGACCATCTTCATCGCAAAAACGATCGAGCTGTCTGTCATCCGGCGCAGGCTGCGCGCGGCACTCGGCAAGATCGGCGATGCGCGGTCGCTGGCGGAAGCGCAATTCGCGCTGGGCGCCAAGGACAGCGTGTTGTCGTCGTTGCTGTCGGCGGCGATGCGCGAGGCGCGGCTGTCGGCTGGAATTTCCAGCGACGCCGGCATCAAGGAACGGGCGGCGTCGAGCTTTGCCGAGATCGTGCGCGCCGAAGCGCGCCGGATCCGGCTCGGCATGGGACTGCTGGCTAGCATCGGAGCCACGTCGCCGTTCGTCGGGCTGTTCGGCACGGTGTGGGGCATCATGAACAGTTTTATCGGCATTTCGAAATCGCAGACGACCAATCTTGCCGTGGTTGCGCCTGGCATCGCCGAAGCATTGCTTGCCACCGCGTTCGGTCTCGCCGCGGCGATCCCGGCCGTCATCATCTACAATCATTTCACGCGCGTGACAAAAGGCTACCTCGAACTGGTCGGCCGCTCCACGGGAGCTGCGGCGCGGTTGCTGTCGCGCGATCTCGATCGCACCCATGTCAGCGCGCATTCGCGCGCGGCGGAGTAGGCGATGGGCGCTTCGCTCGCAGATACCGAACTCGATGACGACAGCGATTTCGCGGAAACGCATGAGATCAACGTCACGCCGTTCATCGATGTCATCCTCGTTCTTCTGATTATTTTCATGGTGGCGGCGCCGCTGTCGACCGTCGATCTTCCGATCGATTTGCCGTCGTCGACCGCGACGGCGCAGAAGAAGCCGGACAAGCCGACCTATGTCAGCATCAAGCCCGATCTCGCGGTGGCGATCGGCGAGACCCTGGTCAAGCGGGTCGATCTGGTTCGCATCCTCGACGCGGAGGCTGACGCCGGCAAGGATCGTTTTATTTTCCTGCGCGCGGACCGCGCGGTGCCGTACGGCGAGCTGATGGACGTGCTGGAAATCCTGCGGGCCGGGGGCTACTCAAGAATCAAGCTGGTCGCGCTCGAGGGCGTTCCGGACACGGCTCCGCTGCCACCAGTGTCTGAAAACCCAAAACCTTGAGCGGCCGACCGATCGAGATGTCCGAGTTCGACACCGAACAAAAACCTTCGCGGCGGCTGTGGATTTTGGCTGCAGTGGGCGCGCTCGCGCTCCACATCGGCGGCGGCGCGCTGGCGGTCGCGCATCTGCGGACAGACGATCCCGACGAATCCCTGGGCGCGCCGGGGATCGAGATCGGACTGGAGCTGACGTCGCCACGTCCTGAAG
>Ga0209014_10001512_pt1 | contig 13696 bp, 10 predicted proteins | sample BarGraNGADG00212_FD_184491 | JGI IMG/M metagenome (GOLD analysis project Ga0209014, IMG submission 184491) | Arctic peat soil microbial communities from Barrow, Alaska - Barrow Graham LP Ref core NGADG0002-212 (SPAdes) (version 2) | ecosystem: Environmental > Terrestrial > Soil > Wetlands >...
TCGGCGGCCCGACCGGCGTGCACCCCACCCAGCAGCGGCTCGACCAGGCGATCGAACACCTGCGAACCGAGCCTCGGGGTGACCAGGTCGGCGATCGACGGGTCGGGAGCTGACGTGTGACGGCGCGGCAGCACAAGGTCCATAGCTGCGCGGGCCAGGCCGGCGGGCGACATGAGGCGTGACTTCAGCAGCGGCAGCAGACGGTCGGGAACCCCGAAGAGGGTGCCCGTCGGGAGCCGGCGCAACGTGCCGCGTGACCAGACATGCGCACCCAACGCGGCCGGGGCGACAATCTGGCTGCCCAGTCCAAGGTCCTGCAGGAGCGCAGCCATCGCCGGCACGCGCACCAGCACGGCATCCGGCCCGGTGTCGACCAGGTGGCCGCTGAACTGCTCGTTGGCAACCTTGCCGCCCAGGCGTGACCCACCCTCGAGAAGTGTCAGCTGAACGTGGTCACCAAGACGACTATGGATGTAGTGCGCCGTGGCCAGACCACTGACCCCACCGCCGACGATCACGACCCTTGGTCGAGAGTCCATCCTGCTCCTCCTCAGACCCAAGCGTGATCTTGAGCGTCCGCCAAAGCATCCCAGCCACCCTGGTGATGGCCCAGAGGCTTTGGTCCTGCCGAACCCGTGTGACTCGGTCCGCTATTTGAAGACATGTTTGGGCACTCTCGGGGCTCTGGGCGGCTTGGCATACGCCTCGCGCATGTGATCCGTGGACAGGTACTCGGCAATGCCAAGCAGGATGAGGGCGAAGCAGATCTGTTCGGTGACCATCCACAGTGGGTAGAGCCCTGGAATGGCAGCGGTGATCAGGGCGACGATCGGGAAGACCTTGCTGAACAGCCTCAGCCGCGAGTATGCCCAGTAGTAGCCACGCTGGGCACGCCACGCGAAGTAGAACAACGTGATCGTCATGGCGAGCACGACCACGAGACGCATCCAGACCACCCAGGGGACCTCGTGGCGCATGTGAAGCATGACCGGCACGGCCAGCGCGGCGGACGCGAGCACGAGCTCGACGGCAAGCAGCCACGTGACAGCCACGAAAACACGGCGGGTCTTCGGGTCCGTGCGCATCTCCTCGGAGATGATGTGCCCGCCGTGTCGGCCGCCCGCGAGACGGTCGATCTCCAGAAGAACACGTTCGACGTTCATGACCGCTCCCTCCGCGCGTCTGCAACTGAACCAACCAAGGTTAAGGCAAGGCGATTAAGGCAACGAGAGCGGGCAGCCGGCACAGGCCGGGGGCGTCTCCGGTCCGGTAGGGCACCCCGACCCGCAGCCGCGCCCGGCAACCGCGACCACACCCAGCCGCTCCGCGTGGTCCAGGACGGCTTCAACAAGGGACATCGGCAGCCCGAGGCGAGTCGCGACCTGAGCCGGGGTCCCACCCCGCGTGGAAGCGTCATCGAGCACCGCGGCCCAGGCGCTCACAGCCGCACCCCAACCTGAAAGACCAGGACTGCCAGGACCCAGGCGCCGGCCAGCTGTGCCAGGAGAGCGGACGCCGTCGGCCGCCAACCGAACAGGCGCCGCTGCTCGGCGAGAGTCGCCACGCACGGGGTGTAGGCAAGCACGAAGACCATGAACGCCAATGCTGCCGCGCCGCCGTGTCCACCGGAGGACTCGTCGAAAGAGACGCGCAGCTGCTCACCGAGGCCCCCCGCCCGCGCGGCATCGGGGGGCTTGGCGACTGCGTAGGACTGAGCGAAGGAGCCGACGACGACCTCCTTGGCCACAAAACCGGTGATCAGGGCGGCGGCCGCGTGGTCGTTGCCGAAGCCAGCCGGCGCGAGCACCGGGGCGATATCCGACGCCGCCCGACCGTACAGGCTGTCAGCCACCGGTACCTGTCCCAGGGCGTGCTGCCCGGTCGCGGGAAAAGCCATCAGCACCCATATGGCCAGCATGGTCACCACGATGATCTTGCCCGCACCGGCGACAAACGCCCCGAGGCGCATCCGAACCGACATTCCCAACGTTCGCAGGTGCGGACGCTGGTAGGCCGGGAGGACCAGGATCAGTGGCTCGGCGCGCACGTCACGAAAAACGCTCCGACGCAACACCAACCCGGCGCCGAGCACCAGCATCACGCTGACCAGGTACATCGCGAAGATGACGGTGCCGGCATGGGCGGGGAAGAAGGCGCCCGCGAGCAACACATACACCGTCAGCCGCGCCGAGCAGGACGTCAGCGGGATCAGCAGCCCGGTCAGCAGCCGTTGCCGGGCGTGCGGCAGGGTCCGGGTGGCCGCCAGCGCTGGCAGGTTACAGCCAAACCCGACGATCAGCGGTAGCAGCGCGCGCCCGTCAAGGCCAAGGGAGCGCATGGCGCGGTCGGCCACGAACGCGGCCCGTGCCAGGTAGCCCGAGTCCTCCAGGACACCCAGGGCCGCGAACATGACCGCCATGACAGGCAGAAACGTCAGCACCGTGCCGACGCCGACGAGCAGACCGTCCACCAGGAGTCCCCGCACCCAGCTGTCACCCAGGCCGACGAGGCCCAGCGCCGACGTGACCGCCGAGGCCAGGGGTCCGTTGACAAGGTGGCTGATGAGCGCCTGCAGCGGCGCCGCGAACTTGGTCGTGAGCTCGAACAGCAGCCACACGACGCCCAGGAAGACGGGTATGCCTGCCCACGGGTTGAGCAGCACGGTGTCGACCCGGTCGGAGTACGTCCGATGCACGCGCTGGCCCGAGGTATCCGGGGCCCAGCCGGATCCCGGTCCCAGGCACGTGGTGACCTGGGCCGTGACACGTTCGACCCACGCGAACAGTGTCTCGGCATGGGCGAGATCTTGCCCAACATCGGCGACGGCGCGCGGCGCGCCGATACCGGTGACGCGCCTGGGGTGCGCGGCGACGTCGTTGACGGCAAGAGCGAGCGCGCTCAGACCGCCAGCGGCCCGATGGCGTGCGTCCACCGGGACAACGGGCACGCCGAGGGGCGCGGCGAGCGCGGCCGCCAGCGCGTCGGGCTCCAATGCAGCTCTGGGTGAGTCACTCGCGCCCACGGCAAGGTCGAGCATGGTCAGGGCAACGACGAGTGGGACTCCTGTCTCGGCAACCTGAGCTAGCAGGTATAGCGACCGCGGCAGTGCGGTGGCATCCATGACGACGACCACGACTCCCGCCTGAGAACTCAGCTCTGCGAAGCTCTGCGCAAGGTCCCGCACGGCGTCAGCGGTGACCAGCTCGTCAGACGAGCGGGCCAGCAGGCTGTAGGTGCCGGGAAGATCGAGGATCATCCGCTCGACAGCCGAGTCCCCGGTGCTACCGGCAGCGGTACGCCAGGTGCCGGTGGCGAGCTCGACCGTGGTTCCCGGGGCATTCGTCGTGCGCTGCCGGGCTCCGGTGAGTGCGTTGAACAACGTGGACTTACCGACGTTCGGTCCGCCGACCAAGAGCACCGGCAGGGCGTCCGGTCCGGTTGCCGTCGCGGTGCCGGAACGGATGGGAGCCGGCACCGACGCGTTGCCGTGACAGCTCATCCCAAAGGCTCGACATGTTCGACGTCGATGAGGGCCGCGGTCTGGGCGTCGAGCGCATACCTGGACCCAGCCACGGCGATGACCCGTCCTCCGAAGGCGGCATGCTGTGTGACGTGGGCCAAGGTCCCGCGCCGAATGCCCATCTCGTTCAGGCGGAAGGCGTCCGCAGCGGGAAGGCGCACACCGGTGACGCGCAGGTGCGCGCCCCGCGGGCTCTCAGGAAGGGTCATGTGTCGACCGTAGATGGTGAGGTAAGGCTTGCCTTAGGACTTTGGTCCCATCATCGGTGTTAGCCCCGTCACGTGATTGTTCCAGGGCACCCAGGTGGAGAAGCCAACTACGCGGACCTTCTTGCTGAGTCAACGCGGAGCCTTGATACACAGGACGAGACGCAGGAACGTACACTGAGTGGGTCCCGACGGCCACCCAAGAGCCCCCGCAGGGCCAAGGAGGCGGCATGGTGCTCGGGACCGACAGCACGACCTCCTCTCGAAGCACGTCTGAATCCGCTCATTCAAGGACCGAGTCCGTGCAAGGCACGGCGTCTGAATCGGTGCATGCCAGGTTTGAGGCCGCACGGGCGCCGACTCCCACGTCCGTGCACAAGCCATCGGCTCGCGCGGGCGAGCGTTGGGCTTACCAGTGGGTTGACAACCGCCTCAAGGTACTGAGCGTCTTCCTGCCGGCGGGCTTCCTGATCGCCCTGGAACTCGTCCGCTACTCGGTCGGGGGAGGGGATGATTTCTGGGATCACCTCATCTTTCTTCTGGTCACGATCGTGTCCATCGTCGCCTTCGCCCTGGTGATGTTCCGGTTCATTGATCGGGCACAGCGGCAAGTCGTACGGCAGAATCGGGAGCTGGCCGCCACGAATGCCCTGTCCAGCGCCGTGCAGGGCGAAGTCGGTGTGGACCGGATCATCGACGTGGCGCTGCAGAGCGTGCTCACCACGAGCGGAGCGACCCAGGCATCTGTCACCATCTTCACCACCGAGGACCGTTCGCCCGACGGTACCGGCGTGACACGGCGCCAGTTCGCCGCCCGCGGAGCGGCCGTGCTCGTGCCCAACGATCCGGGTGGCGGCGAGGCTCCAATCATCGACTTCCCGCTCTCGACCGGGACGGTCACCGTTGGCCGGATGCAGCTCTGGCTCCCCGTCGGTGCGGGCGCCGGTGACCGGCTCGCCTCAGGCACCCTGCAGAACATCGGCCACCAGCTGGCCAGCGCGATCCAGCTCGCTCAGCTTGTTGCCGACCTTCAGCGCAGGAAGTATGAGGGTCACGCCTTCTACGACGTACTTCTACAGATCTCGAACCAGAGCCCGCCCCCTGAAGTCCTCTCGGCAGTCGTCAAGCACGCGCGCGACATGATGAGCAGTGACGAGGCAGTCCTCAGCCTCGACGAGGACGCCTCTCGATCAGTTCAGTTCGCGGGGACGCTGGAGGGCAACACGGCCTTCGCTGACGGAACCGCCTGCATCACGGCCGAGGTCGGGCCACGGCACAACGCGCACGGGCCCGACGAAATCTGCCCGGTCCGGTCCTCACCGGAGTGGATAGCCACGATGACCGTCCCGATTCGGGGCCCGATCGGGACCCTCGGGGAGCTGTGGATCGGCCGAAGCTCGAGCATCTCCTTCACCGAGCGCGACCGCGGCTTTCTCGTGACACTCTCAGGCCTCGCGGCGATCGCGATCACCAGCGCCCAGATACGCGAGAACGGACGCCAGCGTGCGGTCCTGGACGAGCGGGGGCGCATCGCCCGCGAGATGCACGACAGCCTGGCCCAGGTTCTCGGAGTGACCCATCTGCGGCTGCGAGCGCTCGATGCGCGCGAAGAGGTCAGGGACAACCCCGAGATCGCGGCTGAGCTGGCTGAGCTGGCGCATATCTGCCAGGAGGCCTACCGGGATGTCCGGGAGTCGATCCTCGGCCTTCGGGGTTCGAACAGGACCGAGCGAGGGCTGTTGGACAACCTTCGCGCCTATCTGGCCAAATACAGCCAGCAGTGCGAGATCGCAACCTCGTTGGACGGTGAGCTCGACCACGCGCTGGCCCTGTCGCCGCGTTGCGAGGTCCAGGTGATCCGGGTCATCCAGGAGGCGTTGACCAACGTACGTAAGCATTCCGGCGCTACGTCGGCGATCGTCCGCGTCACCGAGTCCGACTCGACGACGACCTTCGTCGTCGAGGACAACGGCCATGGCTTCGACCCGGCCGAGTCGCTGATCGACCGTGACAGGTTCGGTCTCTACACCATGCGTGAACGGATGGACCTGCTGAACGGTAGCCTTACCGTCGACTCCGCACCGGGGCGCGGAACGCGTGTCATCGCGGTCGTCCCCGAGCGATCGCATCCCAGGCCAGTGTCCAGTGAGGTGAAGAATGCAGTCGCACGAACCGATCCGCATCCTGCTGGTTGACGATCAGCCGCTCTTTCGTGGGGCCATCGCGTCGCTGATTGACGGGCAGGATGACATGACGGTCGTGGGGGAGGCCGAGAACGGCCTGGCGGCCGTCGAGAAGGCCCGGCTGCTGGTTCCGGACCTCGTCGTGATGGACGTCGAGATGCCGGTGATGAACGGGGTCGAGGCAACCCGCCTCATCCGGGAGCAGCTCTCGACCGTCAAGGTCATCATGCTCACGGTGTCCGAGGCAGACGACCATGTCTTCGACGCAATCCGGTTCGGGGCCCACGGGTACCTGTTGAAGGATCTGCGACCGGATGACCTCTACGAGCTTATCCGGGGGGTCATGCGGAACGAGACTCCCATCTCGCCGGCCATCGCGGGGCGACTGCTGAGAGAGATCCAGAACGGGGTCACGAAGCGAAGCTCATCGCCTGCGCCGCCCCAGGGCCCACCGATCACGCGCCGCGAGCTCGAGATCCTGCAGCTCGTCGCCGAGGGCCTCAGCAACAAGGAGATAGGCAAGAAGCTCTCGATCACCGAAGGCACCGTGAAGAACCATGTTCACAACTCCCTCGAGAAGCTGCACATGGAGAACCGGATCCAGGCCACGGCGTACATCGTGCGACAGGGTTTGGGGCGTCGCCCTGACGCCGACTGACCGCGTGCGGGCACGCGCCGGCGAACTGACCGGTACCTCGGGATAGAGGAGAACCGGTCGCGCACTGTGCCGGTCCGGGGATGGTCAGGCAAGACAGGGGTGACTACCGTCCAAAGTGGTGAGAATCACTCGCCACCTTGGAAAGGGCATTCGGTGGCAAGTGAAGTTCAGCACACGGTTGTGATCCTCTACGAGCACGCACTGCTCGGAGAAGGTATCGCGAAATACCTTCGTGCTCAGATCGGTGTCGAGGCAACGCTCGGGTCGGCGCGTGATCCGGCTGCGGTCAAGTCCGCGCTGGCGCTCGGCCCTGAGGTCGTCATCTTCGAGTCGAGCGATCCCTATCAGCACTTCGAGCTCTCGACACTGGTCCCGCACGCCGTCCTGATCGATGTGAGCACGGTCATCACTCGGGGCTCGGTCCTGACAGCCGGGGTCGCGGGGCTCGAGCAGATCCTCCAGGCCGTGCGCGAGTGCGGCAGCCCCGTCGCGCGGCCGTCCGAGACCCGCCATTGCGGGACTTCGGGGTCACCGGCCCCGGCAGAGATCTGACACCAGGAGCACGCGGCTGATCCTCAGGATCCAGCCAGCCTGTACCGGAGATCTACCGAGCGACGGATGGGATCGAGCATCCAGGGAAGACAGGATGGTCAATTGAGGCCATTGCCTCCATGTCGTGCGCGCTTGTTTGATACAGCGCTTGGCATTGCGAGAGGAAGACGTGCAGATCGTGGAAGGACTGGCGTGGCGATGAAGCCGAACCAAGGGGCGGGCACCGTCTCGGACCGAAGACTGAGCCTCCTGATGCGCTTGGGAGTCCTCGTGCTCGTGGTCGGCGTCGCGGCGTTCGGCACCATCTACTATCAGGACCAGCACGTCAACGCCGGGCCTTCGATGGTCGACCGGCAGACGACGAGCGCTGAAGCGGCCGTGACGAAGACGCCAAACGACATCAACGCCCGGCTTACACTCGCTGCTGACTATCAGCTGAACAAGCGCTCGGGCGACGCGCTGGCGCAGTACGACATCATCCTGAAAGCCGCAAAGGGCAACCGGTTCGCGCTACTGGGTCAGGGCTCGGTCCTGATCGCACAGGGTAACCTCACGGCGGCCGCGGCGTCCTATAAGCAGATCACCGCCGGGAACGCCAAGGGAGAGTTCGCCGGCGCCGACCCGCAGCTTCAGGAGGCCTACTACTACCTCGGCTCGATCGCGGTGAAGCAGGGGAATACCAAGGACGCCCTCTTCGAGCTCCAGGCCGCACTGGGGATCGACCCCCAGGACTCGGACTCCTTGTACCTCCAGGGGCTTGCCCAAATGCAGGCCGGTGCGCCCCAGCTCGCCATCGACGCCTTCAACAAAGCTCTGCTGTTCGTGCCGTCGGGATGGTGTGAGCCTTACACCCAGCTAGCCCTTGCCTACACAAAACAACACAGTGCGCCCCAGGCGACGTACAACGCGGCGATGGCGGACTTCTGCCACAACAAGACCACTGACGCGAAGCGCCTGCTCATGACGCTGTCCAAGGGACCGCAGGCAGTCAACGCCATGCTCGAACTCGGCTTGATCGCGCAGACGGGGTCCAGCAACGCGGAGGCTGTCACCTGGTACCAGAAGGTCCTCACCATCGATCGCACCAACGCCGCCGCGATCGTCAACCTGAAGCAACTCGGCTCGGGGCCGGCCCCTTCAAAGGCGAGTCCGTCGCCGAAGACCGCAGGTTCCTCCACCACGCAAGGACCAAGCTGACATGACGATCTCCAACTCCACCTCCCCGGCCGTCTCCGAGGCCGGCACATCCCCCTCTGCGGGCGACGGCGGCGCAGCGGGCGAGGGGGTGCCCCCGAAGATGAGCACCAAGCGCAAGAGGCAGCTGGGCGCACTTGCCATCGCCTTAGTGATCTTGGGCCTGCTGTTTGCGTGGTACCTGATGAACCGCAAGCCGCTCTCCGAGCTGCCAGGCCTGAGCCAGGCCAAGGTGCCGCACTACGAGTTCAGCATCTACGGGACATCCAACCCTGTTGGCGTGGCGGTCAGCCCCACAGGCGACCGCATTTACGTCACTGAGGAGAATGCCCCAAATCTGGTGCACGTCTACGACCACGCCGGAAAACAGGTAGGCACCCTGTCGCCCCCGAAGTCCACCGGCCCCACGCACGTCCCCACTTACGTGGCCATCAACCCGACCAACCAGGACGTCTACGTCAGCGACAATTCCACCAACAAGATCTACATCTACAACGCCAAGGGCACGTACCTGAGGACCTTCGCCCCCAAGGGGAACGTCGGTGCGTGGCATCCCCTGGGGGTGGCGTTTGGCCCGGATGGCAGTCTCTACGCCACCGACATCCAAGGAGCCGGCAAGGCTCAACGGGTCGTGGCATTCTCACCCGACGGAACGTTGCTGCGGTCAATGGGCGCACCCGGTCTGTCCTTCCCGAACGGGATCGCGATCGACCAGCACGGCAACATCGACGTCGCTGACAGCAACAACGGCCGGCTGCTGGTCTTCACCCCGGCCGGGAAGATCGTCGCCACGATCGGTCGCGGTGCCGGCGCCGGTGACCTCGGCCTGCCGCGAGGAGTGGCAGGCGACGGCGCCGGACGGCTCTACGTTGTGGACTCCTCCGACCACATGGTCCGGGTCTACAACGACGCCAGCTCAACGGTGGCCACGCCAACGTTCATCGCGTCCTTCGGTAACGAAGGGCAAACAGACGGGACGTTCGAGTACCCGAGCGGGGTCGCCACCGACACACGTGCTCACATTTACGTCACCGACCAGGGAAACAACCGGGTCCAGGTGTGGGGCTACTGAGCATGGGGAAGAGGCGCCAAGACCGTCAGCCACCGTCTCGTGGAGAGACTGCAGATTCTGAAAACATGCATCACCGCAGAAATCAAAGCAGTAGGGAAATGGAGCAAAGGTAATGAGAATAGGAAGCATGGTAGGGAAGAAACTTCTCTTCCTCGGATTGGGAACCGCCCTCATGGTCACGATGGGGGGCGTCGGCGCAGCGCAGGCTGACTCGATCGGCTCACCGCACAACATCTTCAAAGGGAATGTCGCTATTGGCGGGGTTTCCAACTACGTCAACCCCGTCGCCGGATTGGGCGCCAGTGCGTGTGCTGGCTGCCACCGGGCCCACACAGCGAAGGGCACCGGCTTCCTTTTGAAGGACCCTCAGCCGATGTTGTGCTTGAACTGCCACGATGGCACAATCTCCCACCTTGCCGTGAACACCGGCACAGACACGGCGAACAACGGGGCGCTTCGAGGCGGCGGCTTCGTTACCGCTAAAATCGGTAGCGACGCAGCGACCAAGACCCTGAGCCCGACCGGTGGGCGCGTAATTTCCAATATCCCGGTGGGAGTATCAGCGCCGGTCACGTCCAGTCACCAAATTAATGGGACGACGACTGGCACGATGTGGGGCAACGGCACCACTGGCGTGGGCCAGACGGCCGTCACGTTGGAGTGCGGTGCATGCCACGACCCGCACGGCAACGGCAACTACCGCCTGCTCAAGCCAAGCCCGGATGGTTCTCAATACATTATCTCGGCTCCAGGTATCACCCCCGTTGTGAAGAGCCCAGCGACCGCAGTCAATATCCCTGACCAGCCCGTGGTCAATAAGGCCGCCAACGGTTATGACACCACCGACTACTGGAATGTCCAGGCGCCGGGGACCCCCCTGACCGCGGATGAGGTCACTGCAAACGGCGTGAAGGCAGGCACCGTCACAGACGGGTTCTTGGGCGGCATCGCAGCGTGGTGTACCACCTGCCACACGCGCTACCTGTCACCCTCTGGCGGCGCCGGCATCAACACCGGTGACGCGGTCTTCACCTACAAGCACCGCTCGGATGCGCAGGCAAATAACAAGCCCAACTGCATCCAGTGCCACGTAGCGCACGGTACGAACGCCACCATGGGCGGCTACGCCAACTTGGTGACGGAGCCTACGGACGGTGTCACTCCTCTGAGTGGGAGCTACCAGAACGCTGACCTGCTCCGGGTCAACGATCGTGGCACCTGCATCATGTGTCACACCGAGGGTAGCCCGGTGGTGCCCAAGTAAGGGAAGGCCGGACACAAAAGTTTGAGTGTTCTCGGACTTCGGGTGGCCCGGTCTACCGGACCACCCGAGGTCTTTCCTCTGAGAATCACCCAACCCCCGATAGTCGAACCAGGAAGTTCCCTGTGAAGCAGATGAGCACGGGCCCGACCCGACGCCTTCGCCTGCGGGCTGTGGTGGCCTACCCAGCCGTCTCGGCCGCTCTCGTGGTCTCGGTTGCCCTCGCACTGACCCCCCTCAGCCCCTCGAAGGTCATGGCGCTGACTGCCTCGGTGGCTCCGGCAGCGACCTCGGCGCCCACCACGGCTGCGCCTACTGTGGCTGCGCCCGCCACGGCTGCGCCTACTGTGGCTGCGCCCACCACGGCTGCGCCCACCACGGCTGCGACCACCACGGCTGCGCCCACCCCGGCGGCGCCCACCCCGGCCCCTGACGCGATCCCCAGCCCGGTCCCTGGTCCGGTCCCGAGTCTGGTCCCGGCGGACGGCGACCACTACGTGCTGGCATGGATCGCAAACCCCCAGGTCCCGGCCAGCTACCTCCCGGTCGACGCCCCGGCGCTCAACGCATCGCAGTTCCAGACGTTTCGGGTGCGCTTCCAGCAAAGCAACACCGGAACCGCCGCCATCACTCAGGCACCTCAGCTGGAGTACCGCGCCGCCGGGGGCAGCGCCTACACCGTCGTACCCGAGAAGCCGCTGAAGGGGATCCCCTTCCACGTCGACCGCGAATGGGTCCCGAGCACCGGCCTCGGCGGTGGCACCATGCCGGGTCCGCTCGGTGAGGACATCGCTGTTGCCGACCTCCGTCTCCCCAACGCGGGCGGCCTGGCGATGACTGGCCATCACTCCATGGGCGCCAACCCCGACCAGCCAGTCACGCTGCCGTCGGCGTCCTACACCGAGGAGGAGTTCACGGTAACGCTGTCGATCGACGCGCAGTACCTGAGTTCCTACGAGCTGCGGATCGCAGACGCGGGTGGTGCCGCGACAGGAACAGGCGTCGCAACGATTACCCTCGGTCCGGCGCCTGCCTCGCGGCTCTCGCCTGGCCAACGCCAAGGCGCCTCCGAGGCTGCCCCCAAGGCGACCAACGCCACCCGTGCGGCCTATCCGTTACAGCCTGCGCCGCTGGTCGCAGGCGCGACGTCCACTGCCGCGGTCTCCGCGCTCTACCGCCCGAACACGGTGAGCTATCCCCTGGTTGTTGGCGCTGTCAGCACCGCGAGCGTTGCGGCCTCTGACATCCACGGCCCTTATTTCATGACCACGAGCGCCTGCGCGGTCTGCCACAGCATCCACACGGCGCAGGCACCCACCCTGCTCATTAAGAGCTCGCAGAGCACCGTGTGCTTCCTGTGTCACAACGGAACCGGAGCCAGCACCGACGTCCAGGCCCAGTACGCTGATCCGCTCGTTCCGGCCAACGACCCTGACGCGGGCGCCTACTACTCCCACGATGCCCTCGTGCCGGCCACGAACACGCAGTCGGCTCTGAACGAGTTCGGCGGGGTGAGCAACCGGAAGAGCCAATGCTCGAACTGCCACAACGCCCACCAGGCCACCACCGCTGACGGCATCCAGACGACGACCGGGTGGACCGCGCCCGGGCAGCTGTCCGGTGTCTCCGGGGTGTCGGTGGTCAACGGCCCAGCCGGTGCGGCCCCTACGTACACGTTCCTGGATGGCGTGGCAAGCCCGGTCACCCTCGAGTACCAGCTCTGCTTCAAATGCCACTCCGGGTTCACGACTCTTCTCCCCCCGGTCCCCGGGAAGCCCTCCACGGACGCGCTGGACGCGGGCGCGGAGTTCAACCCGGCCAACCCCTCCTTCCACCCGGTCGAGGCAGCCGGCACCAACCAGACGGCAAAGATGACTGACAGCCTGGCCGGGACATCCCCGTACAAGCTGTGGAACTTCACCACGGGCAGCACCATCCGCTGCCTGAACTGCCATGCCAGCGGCACCACCCCTGCCGCGACCCCAGCGCCCGCTGCCGGCAGCGACCTCTCGGTGCACACCTCCAGCAACCGAGGGATCTTGTTGCAGAACTACCAGGACAGGGTGCTCCCTTCGGGTACTGAGGCGTACTCGGCAGGAAACTTCGCCCTGTGCTATACGTGCCATGCCGAGGAGCCATTCGCCAACAGCACCTCCAACGACACAAACTTCTCGCTGCACGGTCTACATCTCACCGGGCTAGCAGGAATGGGCGCCGGTGGCACGGACATCGACACGGCTAACGCCGGGCAGGGCAACGCCCTGTGTGCGGAATGTCATTTCCGCACGCACGCCACCACATTCAAGGTTGGCACCCAGGCGGTCCCGGGATCCCGTCTGGTGAACTTCGCACCTGACGTGACTCCATATCCAGCGGTGGGCGGAACGATCTCGTGGACGCCGAACGCCACCGGTGGCGGCTCGTGCACTCTGACCTGTCATGGGAAATCGCACGACAACATCTCATACAACTGAGCCCGGCTCGATCACCAGGCCTCCAGACAGGACAAGGCGGCCTGTACCTAGTGCCCGCCCGGGGCCGCCCTTGGGAGATGGACCCTGACGGGCCGCCTCTACCCGATATGTGCCGCTCGGCGGATGGTTCTACAAATCGCTCAAATAGATACTAGTTGTGAGCCAAAGCGCCGCGGTCACGTCCCGGCGCGCAAAGGAAGACGGTAGATAAGACATGAGTGGTCATCCAGTATCCGCGGGGGGTCGTACAGACGCGGCCGACTTCAAGTTAGAGCTGCTCGGTCGCCTCGGCCTTGGAACCGACGCCAGTGACCAGGACGTCGAGGCGGCCCACGACGGGCTGGTGGAGTTTCTCGAGCTGGCGCCACACGACATGCAGTCCTGGGCAGCGGCTCAGACCGGGAACGTCGACGAAGCCTTCGCACTGCTGTCCGGCCCGGAGCAGGACCTGGTTCGGCCCACTGCGGTCGCCGCAATAGCGCAGGACGCTCTGCACGAGACCCACCGGACCCCTGCAGCCGCGCCCGCCAAAAAGAGGCCACCAGCAGCACCCGCCGCGCCCGCCACAACCTCGGC
>Ga0209014_10001513_pt1 | contig 13696 bp, 9 predicted proteins | sample BarGraNGADG00212_FD_184491 | JGI IMG/M metagenome (GOLD analysis project Ga0209014, IMG submission 184491) | Arctic peat soil microbial communities from Barrow, Alaska - Barrow Graham LP Ref core NGADG0002-212 (SPAdes) (version 2) | ecosystem: Environmental > Terrestrial > Soil > Wetlands > Peat...
GAGCCGATGGAGACACGTCCCTGGGGCGAGTCTCCATCGGGTCTATTGCCGGCGGAGCCGGAATGCGGAGTGAGGGAACCATGAGAGACGACCAGTTGGAGTCGATGCCTGGGGCATCAGGCGGTGGCAATTCGGTGGAGTCCGTCGGCGGCATGCCCTACCGAACCCTGGGTACTACTGGGGAGAGGGTCTCGCTGGTTGGACTGGGCGGTTGGCACATAGGGTCTCAGGCGGACGAGCGAGAGAGCATAGAAATCATACGCACTGCCCTCGATAACGGGATCAACTTCTTGGACAACAGCTGGGACTACCATAAGGGTGAGAGCGAGGTCCGGATGGGGAAGGCCCTCGCCGACGGATACCGCAAGAAGGCTTTTCTGATGACAAAGATCGATGGTCGCACAAGAGAGGCCGCGGCCAGGCAGCTAGAAGAATCGCTGAGCCGGCTCCGGGTGGAGACAATCGACCTGGTGCAGTTCCACGAGGTGATCCACGACGATGATCCTGAGCGGATCTTCGCTGCAGGTGGGGGCATGGAAGCCGTCCTCGCCGCGAAAGAGGCCGGAAAAGTCAGGTACATCGGATTCACCGGCCACAAGGATCCAGAGATCCACCTGAAGATGCTCGAGACTGCCTCTGCGCGCGGTTTCAGATTTGATGCTGTGCAGATGCCGCTGGGCATCATGGACGCCCATTACCGAAGCTTCCAAGGCAAGGTGTTGCCCGTCCTGTTGGATCAGGGCATAGGTGTGCTGGGGATGAAATCGTTGGGGTTCTCTTTCTTCCTGATGAGTCAGACCATCACCCCCACAGAATACCTCCACTACTCAATGAACCTGCCCCTATCCACGATCATTACCGGGTGCGACTCGATGCGGATACTCCGCCAGGCACTGGAGGCCGCCCGATCCTTCAAGCCCATGAGCGATGAGGAGGTCTCCGCCTTGCTGGCAAGAACCAGCGAAGCCGGGGCACGCGGCCGGTTCGAGATGTACAAGACAAGTATCTTGTTCGACGATACTACGTACTACCCCGAACTGATGGTGTAGGTCTCGTCACTCGGCACAGAAGGACCTCACGTGGCCTTGCAACGGGAAGATGGAACCTCTGCCTCGAGAATCGCCACGAGGGCAAACCCCACGAGTGGAGTCTGCCCTCGCCCATCTCCTCGCCCGCCACCCCGCTACCCCGCTACTGAACCGCAGCCTTCGGGGGCGATGCGGGCGGCGAGAGACCTCTCAGCGGTTCTCAGCCTGCTTGTTACGGGTAACCCCAGCCATAGCTCCGATCACGCACCCAATGTAGGCCACAACCAGGGCTATCAGGGTCCCTATTGCGAACTGCTGCGGACTAGCAGTCATCGTCGCGGTGCCTCCCGCGATGGCGGTCAGCAATCCGCCTAGGCCAAAAGCGGCCAGCAGCGTGGTGAAGGCCGTTGCCAGCGCCCATATCAGTGAGCCCAGCACCCATCCCTCAGACCTTCCATTTACGCTGGAGAACATGCCGGCCACGTAGCTGCCGATCAGGAACCCCAGGAATGTAACGATCAGTCCCCAGACGGTGGCGGCCGTCCCGCCACCCACCGTGAGGCCGATCGCAGTCACGAGCGCACCTAGGATCGAAAATGCCGCGAATCCGACGACAAGCCCGACCCATACGGAGCTCCACCTGACAAGGCCATAGAACCCCTCGGCCCGAGCCTCATATCCGTAACGCTCGCGCACTATCGGCCGACCGCGTTCCTCGCGCTCCATTGGCCGGCCGCGCTCCTCGCGCACTATCGGCCGCCCACGTTCCTCGCGCTCCTCACGCTCGTGCTCATGCTCAGGCTCTATCCTTCGAGATTCCATATCGATTTACCTCCGACCTTTACAGAACTACGATTCCGTACGACTTGGCGGTATCGGCCGTGGACCCATGCCACAGCATGGTTTAAGACCGCACAAGGCGTGCCACAGCGGCGCGGTTGAGGGATGGTTCACGACATGGGTGGCAGTTGTAGCGTCGGGGAGGAGCCCCGACGCTACAACTGCCACCCTATCTACCCGCTCTCATGAACCATGCCGTGGTTGAAGCATTAAATTGAGGGCGACTCAAAGCGGCTCAGACGGTGGCATCGCTGGACCGGAAGGCAGCGCAAGTTCGATTGCTCGATGCCTCATTTAACCTGGCGACGGCTCCGGGGGGTATGTTACAATGACCTCATCTGAAATGGGTCTAGTCCACGGGAGGCCGCTTTGAAGTTCGGCGTGATAGTGTTCCCTGGGACGAACTGCGACAGGGACGCTCACCACGTTCTGTCCACTGTCTTCGAGCAGCCGGTGGAGTATATCTGGCACGAGGACACCGACCTTTCCTCCTTCGACTGTGTGGTTCTCCCCGGCGGTTTCGCCTACGGTGACTATCTTCGGGCCGGCGCCATAGCGCGCTTTTCCCCCGTGATGCGCTCTGTCGAACGTTTCGCCCAGTCCGATCGCCTGGTGCTGGGCATCTGCAACGGATTTCAGGTTCTGCTGGAGGCGGGCCTTCTGCCAGGGGCGATGCTCCGCAACGACCACCTCCAGTTCCGATGCTCCTGGGTCCACACCCTGGTGGAGTCTACCGACTCCCCATTCACTTCGGCCTGCGACCAGGGGCAGGTGCTCAAGCTACCGATAGCGCACCAGGAGGGGTCCTACTACGCGCCGGAGGATCTGCTGGAGAGGCTGGAACGCCGCTCCCAGATCCTTCTTAGGTACTGCGACCCCGAGGGCAGGGTGACGCGAGAGGCCAACCCCAACGGGGCGGTCCACAACGTGGCCGGCCTCCGAAGCGAGGGCGGCAACGTCTTTGGTCTGATGCCCCACCCCGAGCGCTGCTGCGAGCCGATCCTGGGCGGCACCGACGGGTCCTACATCTTCCGATCTGTCCTTGGGACAGGGGTCGGGGGTCGGGGGCCGGGGGCCGGGGAAACCAGGACCCAGTACCCAGCACTCAGCATTCGGAACGTGGAAGGCAACACCCAGAACCCAGAACCGAGAACCGAGATCAGAGGTAACCGATGACGGTCAGTCGCCAACTGCTGGAGGAGGTGGCGCTCACCCCCGAGGAGTACGACCTGATCGTCTCCAAGCTGGGCCGCGAACCGAACAGGGTGGAACTGGGGATGTTCGGCGCCATGTGGAGCGAGCACTGCGGCTACAAGAACTCCCGGCCGCTGCTGAAGCTCTTTCCAACCAAGGGCCCCAGGGTGCTCCAGGGCCCCGGCGAGAACGCCGGCGCGGTGGACATTGGCGACGGCCTGGCCGTGGTGTTCAAGATGGAGTCCCACAACCACCCCAGCGCGATAGAGCCCTATCAGGGTGCGGCCACCGGTGTCGGAGGGATCGTTCGAGACATCTTCACCATGGGCGCCCGGCCGATCGCGTCGATGGACTCCCTCCGCTTCGGCCCCCTCACCGAGCTGCGAAATCAGTACCTCCTCTCCGGAGTGGTCGGCGGCATCGCCGGCTACGGCAACTGCCTGGGCGTGCCCACGGTTGGCGGGGAGATCTACTTCGAGGACAGCTACTCCGGCAACCCGCTGGTGAACGCCTTCTGCCTGGGGCTGATAAAGGCCGACGAGATCATGCTGGCCACAGCCAGCGGCCCGGGCAACCCGGTGATCCTGGTGGGTGCCGATACCGGGCGGGATGGGATCCACGGCGCCACCTTCGCCTCCGTGGAGCTCAACGAGCGATCCGAGGAGCGGCGGCCGGCGGTACAGGTGGGGAACCCATTCCTGGAGAAGCTGCTGATAGAGGCGTGCCTGGAACTGCTGCAGGCCGACTACGTCGTGGGTATGCAGGATCTGGGCGCTGCCGGGCTCACAAGCTCCGCCGTGGAGATGGCGGGCCGGGGCGGCTGCGGAATAGACATCGATCTGCTGAGGGCATCCCGCCGCGAGAAGGGGATGACCGCTTACGAAATGATGCTCTCGGAGTCCCAGGAGCGGATGCTGGTGGTGGCCCGCAAGGGGTGCGAGGGCAAGGTGCAGCAGCTATTCGCCCGGTGGGGCCTTCACTCCGACCTTATTGGGGTAGTCACCGACGACGGCCTGGTGAGGATTAGGGAGGGTGAGCAGGTTGTTGCCGAGATCCCCGCGCCGCTGTTGACGGACGAGGCCCCGGTCTACTACCGGGAGGGGGTGCGCCCGGCCTACCTTGAGGAGCTTCATCGGTTCGACCCTGCCTCGCTGCCGCAGCCAGCCGACTATGGCCGGACCCTGATGGATCTGCTGGCGTCGCCCAACCTGTGCAGTCGAAGGGGCGTCTTCCAGCAGTACGACCACATGGTGCAGACCAACACCGTGCTGCTGCCGGAGCAGTCCGACGCCGCAGTGCTCCGGGTGAAGGGGACCCGGAAGGGGATCGCCATCACCACCGACGGCAACGGCCGCTACACCTATCTGGAGCCGAAGCGGGGTGGAATGATTGCCGTGGCGGAGGCGGCGCGCAACCTGGTTTGTAGCGGCGCCGAGCCGCTGGCGCTGACCGACTGCCTCAACTACGGCAACCCGGAGAAGCCGGAGGTGTTCTACACCCTCCGGGAGAGCGTGCTCGGCATGGCCGAGGCGTGCGAGGCGCTGGGCACCCCGGTGATCAGCGGCAACGTGAGCCTCTACAACGAGAACAAGGGATCGGCCATCTACCCTACTCCCGTGATCGGCATGGTCGGGCTGCTGGATGAGGTTGATCAGGCGATGGGGCTTGCCTTCCGCCAGACCGGCGACCGGGTCGTGCTGCTGGGGCAGAGCTTCGACGACCTGGGCGGCAGCGAATACCTGAAGCTGATCACCGGCAAGGCTCTGGGCGAGCCGCCGAGGATCGATTTGGGGCTGGAGGCCGCGGTTCAGCGCTGCTGCCTGGGGGCTATCCGGGCCTGTCTTGTGCGGTCGGCCCACGACTGCAGTGATGGTGGCCTGGCCGTTGCTCTAGCAGAGAGTTGCATGGCCGGCGGCCTGGGGCTGGAGTGCGAAGCCGGTGCCCTGGAGCGGCTGCTCCAGAGGGATGGCTGTCGGGTGGATGCCATTCTGTTCGGGGAGAGCCAGTCCAGGATCGTGCTTTCGTTAGATGAGAGCCACCTCCATGCGCTGGAGCGGTTGGCCGGGGAGGCTGGGGTTCCGCTGGCGGTTCTGGGGACCGTGGGCGGGGAGCGCTTCCGGCTGGGCGGGTGGATCGACATGCCGGTATCTGAGATGCGGGACGCGTGGAGCGACGCCCTGGGCCGGATGCTGCAGGGGACAGTGTAGCGTCGGCGACAGGTCCCGACGTCACGCCTACACAAAATGGATGCTGAAAGCTGGAGGCAGACGGCTTACGGCTTTCGGTCGCGTTATTGGCGCACGTCAACGGCGATGTGCCGTCCAGCGATTGGGGGGTTGGATGGCTGAACTTCACGAAGCCTGCGGGGTTTTCGGGATATATGCGCCGGGCACGGACGTCGCCCGGATCACCTTCTTCGGCCTGTACGCACTGCAGCACCGTGGCCAGGAAAGCGCGGGGATAACCACCGGAGACGGCAAGGAGCTGCGTACCTTCAAGGCCATGGGGCTGGTGGTTCAGGTATTCAACGAGGAGGAGCTAAGCTTCCTCAAAGGACACGTGGCCATCGGCCACACTCGCTACTCCACCACCGGCTCCAGCAAGGTGTGCAACGCTCAACCGATCGTGGTGGACTGCGACCTCGGCCAGTTGGCTCTTGGCCACAACGGCAACCTGGTCAACGCCGCGACCCTCTCCGATCAGCTGTTGGAGACAGGGGAACGGCTCGACACCACTACCGACTCCGAGCTCATCGCCAAGGCGATCGCCGCGGCACCTGGTTTGGACTGGGAAACCCGCATCCGCCACTCCCTGCACCGCTTCCAGGGCGCATACTGCCTGGTCATGGCTACCCCCACTACCATTTACGCCGCCAGGGACCCTCTGGGAGTGCGCCCCCTCTGCCTGGGTAGGCTGAACGGCGGGTGGGTGGTGGCGTCCGAGACCTGCGCGCTGGACACCGTCGGCGCGGAATTCGTCCGCGAGGTGGAGCCGGGCGAGTTGGTGGTTATCAACGGGAATGGGATGCGCAGTGTTCAGGTGTTCGAGAACCAGCGCCGGGCCATGTGCATCTTCGAGTTCATCTACTTCGCCAGGCCGGATAGCGAGATCGCTGGTGAGTCGGTCCACCTTGCCCGCCAAGAGATGGGGCGGCATCTGGCCCGGGAGTATCCGGTGGATGCCGATCTGGTTATCCCGGTTCCGGACTCGGCCATCCCGGCCGCCACGGCATACGCACAGGTGTCGGGGATTCCCTTCGGCGAGGGGCTGATCAAGAACCGCTACATCGGCCGGACCTTCATCCAACCGGACCAGCGGCTGAGGCAGGTGGGCGTTCGGCTGAAGTTCAACCCGCTGCCCCGGGTGCTGGAGGGGAAGCGGGTGGTGGTGGTGGACGATAGTATCGTCAGGGGAACCACCACCCCGCCGGTGATAAGCCTGCTTCGCAAGGCAGGGGCGAGGGAGGTGCACATGCGGGTGTGCGCTCCGCCAATGACCCACCCCTGCTACCTCGGGGTTGACACGGCGCGTCGGTCTGAGCTGATCGCTGCGCAAATGAGCGTGGAGGAGATCCGGAAGCACATCGGGGCCGACTCCCTGGGCTACCTGAGCCTGGAGGGGCTGCTGGACTCGGTGGGTCTGCATGAGAGCCATTACTGCCGGGCCTGCTTTACCGGCAACTATCCCGTCCCGGTCCAGCTCGAGATGGACAAGCTGATGCTGGAGCTCAAGTGAACGATTCGTACAGGTCCGCGGGAGTGGATATCGATGCCGGCAATCGGGCCGTCGACCTGATCAAGGAGAAGGTGCGCTCCACCTTTGGCCCCCAGGTGCTCACCGGCATTGGTGGCTTCGGCGCCCTCTTCGCCTTCGGCGGTTACAGGGAGCCGGTGCTAGTGGCCAGCGCCGACGGCGTGGGCACCAAGCTGAGGGTTGCCATCGCCGTGGGGCGCCACGACACCATCGGGATGGACCTGGTCAACCACTGTGTCAACGACATCCTCACCTGTGGTGCCTCCCCGCTCTTCTTCCTCGACTACGTGGCAATGGGCAAGCTGGAGCCCGAGAAGGTGGCGGCGATAGTGAGCGGCCTGGCGGATGGCTGCCGGGCCAACGGCTGTGCCCTGGTGGGGGGAGAAACGGCGGAGATGCCCGGCATCTACGCGGATGGGGACTACGACCTGGCCGGCTTCATCGTCGGCGCCGTGGAGCGGGATCGGGTGGTGGACGGAGGCGGGATCCAGGTGGGGGACCAGATATGGGGCTTCCCCTCCAGCGGCCTCCACACCAACGGATACTCCCTGGCGAGGAAGCTTCTGGAAGGAGAGCCGCTGGATCGGACGTGGCTGGAGCTGGGGAGGTCGCTGGGCGAGGAGTTGCTGGAGCCGCACCGTTGCTACCTGGAGCCGATTAAGAAATTGATGGGGGCCGTTACGGTGCGGGGGATGGCCCACATCACCGGTGGCGGGATCCCCGGCAACGTCTCCCGCATCATCCCAGCAGGCCGAAAGGCGCGGTTCCGGTGGGGCAGCTGGCCCGTGCTGCCCATCTTCTCGCTGCTTCAGAAGAGGGGTCGGATTGCCCAGGAGGAGATGCTGAGGGTGTTCAACCTGGGGGTGGGCTTTGTGGCGATCTGTCCACCGGAGGATGCCGAGCGGGTGCGGGAGTTGGCGCCCGAGGCGCTGCCGGTGGGGGAGATAGTGGCGGCCGACGCGGACGAGCCTAGGGTGGAGGTTATTGGTGGCTGAGTTGCGGCTGGGGCTGATGATCTCCGGCCGGGGCAGCAACATGATGTCCATCGTCCGGGCTATAGAAGTTGGGGAATTGAGGGCGGGGATAGCCCTCGTGGTGTGCAATCACGGGGACGCGCCCGGGCTGGCCTGGGCCCGGGAGAGGGGGCTGCCGGTGGCGCTCTTCGAGCGGCGCGACTACCCATCTCGGGAGGCCCAGAACGCCGCCATGGCGCGGGGAATGGCGGAGGCCGGCGTGGAGTTGGTGGCGATGGCGGGGTTCGACCGGCTGATCACCCGCGAGATCTTCCAGCGTTTTGAGGGCAGGATAGTGAACATCCACCCCTCCCTCCTCCCGGCTTTCTGCGGCACCTTGCACGCCCAGGCGGACGCCCTGAAGTATGGCGTCAAGATCACCGGATGCACGGTCCACTTCGTCACCGAGGGCGCCGTGGACGGCGGCCCCATCATCATCCAGGCCGCAGTGCCTGTGCTGAAGGACGACAGCGTGGAGACTCTGGCGGCGCGGATCCTGGAGCAGGAGCACCGGATCTACCCTCGTGCTGTCCAACTGTACGCGGAGGGGCGTCTTAGGGTGGAGGGGCGCAGGGTAGTGATATCTGAGGCTGAGAAAGCTGTTGGAACAGGGGCTGATCGAGTGTCGAGGGGTGAGGGCCGTTCTGGTCTCCAGTCCCCCGCCACCGGTTTCTAGGGGAGGGTGCCGTGAGGGCGATAATAAGCGTTTTCGACAAGACGGGCGTGGTGGATTTCGCTCGCGGTTTGAGCGAGATGGGTGTGGAGATCCTATCGACCGGGGGCACCCAGACCACCCTCGCCGAGGCCGGCATCCCGGTGTCCGCCGTCAGCGACGTGACAGGATATCCGGAGATACTGGGCGGGCGGGTAAAGACGCTTCATCCCACCATCCACGGGGGCATCCTGGCGCGGCGCGCGGATGCCTCCCACATGCAGGATCTGAAGAAGCACCGGATCGAGCCGGTGGATATGGTGGTGGTTAACCTGTATCCCTTTGCCGAAACGGCGCGGCGCCATTCGGCCACGCAGGATGAAGTCCTCGAGATGATCGACGTGGGGGGCCCCACGATGCTTCGGGCGGCGGCCAAGAACTACCTGGACGTCGTGGTGTTGGTGGATCCCGCCGACTACGCCAGGGTGCTGAACGAGCTCCGAAGCGAATCAGGGGCCTCCGAGTCCACCAGGCGTGGGCTCGCGGTTAAGGCTTTCGAGCACACCGCCTTCTACGATGCCCAGATCGCCAACTATCTGCGCCCCGACGGGGTTCTTTTCCCCGATGAGCTGACCGTGCCCCTCAAGAAGATGCAGGAGCTACGCTACGGCGAGAACCCCCACCAAGCCGCGGCCTTCTACGTGGATGCCACGTCCCGCCGGCTCCCCTCCGGAGTGGCCACCGCGCAACAGCTCCACGGCAAGCAGCTTTCCTACAACAACTCCTACGACCTGGATAACGCCTGGTCCATCGTGACCGACTTTGCCGCACCGGCCGTGGCGATAGTGAAGCATGGCAACCCGTGCGGGCTCGCCTGCGCCGGCACCGAAGTGGAGGCGTTCCGGCGGGCGCTGGCCACCGACCCCAAGTCCGCCTTCGGCGGCGCCATCGGGATCAATCGAGTGGTGGACGAGGCGACGGCCCAGGAGATCTCGCAGATCTTCTTCGAGGACCTGATCGCGCCCGGTTTCACCCAGGGGGCGCTGGAGATACTCCAGGCACGCCGCAACCTGCGAGTGCTGGCCGTGGGTGAGGATTGGGAGTCGGTGAAGCAGGACGTGGTGGGGATACCGGCCCTGGACTTCAGGCGAGTGCTGGGCGGCTTCCTGGTGCAGGAGCGCGACCAGACCGGGGAAACCTCCTTTCCAACGGACGTGGTGACCAATCGAGAGCCCACCCTGGACGAGCTGACCGACCTGCTCTTTGCCTGGCACGCGGTGAAGCACGTTCGCTCCAACGCCATCGTGCTGGCGAAGAAGCTGTCGCTAGTGGGTGTGGGGGCAGGGCAGATGAGCAGGGTGGACTCGGTGGAGCTGGCGATCAAGAAGGCCGGGGACCGGGCCAAGGGAAGCGTGATGGCCTCCGACGCCTACTTCCCCTTCCCCGACAACATCGAGGTCGCGGCCGACGCCGGGGTGACGGCCATAATCCAGCCGGGCGGCTCGATCCGGGATCAGGACGTGATCCGAGCGGCCAACAGCGCCCAGATGGCGATGATCTTCACCTACCGCCGGCATTTCAAGCACTAGGGCCCCGATAAGGGGTGTTGCTGTGAAAGAAAATAGAGATCTTCCCTACAGGGCTCGAAACACCGGTTTTCGAGCCCTTTCCGTCGCCTGAAGCCCTTCCCTGCATCTGGGCTTGGCCACCGCGACCGAAAACAAAGTCCTTCTCCAGAGCATGGTAACTGGGGCGGAAACGGTTTTCAGCAGCGGGACGCGCTGAGTTCGACCCACCATCGTGACACGCGCCGATAGTTGTCACACACATCCCTGCCTTCTGGCCTGCCGGTATCCTATCGGCTCCTTGAACACCCTACCACGGCTAGACTACACGAAGCCCGGAAAGAAGTCGGTCTTGATCTGTCTTGCCGCTACTCCCATGCCCCTAAGTGTGTCCTCGTAAGCTCTAACCATTTCCTGCGGTCCTGACAAATAGAAGACGCGCTCCACAAAATCCGGAACTTCTTCGGCGATCATCTTTGCGTCGATCCTTCCAAGCCGTCCCAGCCAATTCGGCTGACGACTTGCTTCGCCGGTTAACGCATAGACAGTTCTTATATTTAGACGCCTTTGCGCCTCATCTAAGACATCACGGTAGATCACTTCATCGGCGGTCTTGTTGGAATACAGAACAACAATAGGTCTCGCTTGCTTTACATCGAGCAAGTACTTGATCATGCTGCGAAATGGTGTAATCCCGATACCTCCTGCAATGAATACCAGCTTCTGGTGCGGATCTTTCGGAAGCGTGAAATCACCACTCAGTTGCGCCCCAACTATCGGCGTATCGACGTCTGCTTCCCCCATCGCTTTCTTGTAACTACTTCCCGCCGGATAGAGCTTCACGCCAAGTCGAAGCACCTTCTCAGTGGGCGAGGAGGCAATCGTGAAGTATCGCCTATTGCCGCGACTGTCCGGCTTCTCATGTGGTAATGTCCATTCCATGTACTGTCCCGGGGAGAACGCTAACTGCTTCTGTAGCGGCAGCATGATCTCGATCGTATCAGGCGCAATCCATCGTCTTCTCTTGATAGTCGTGATCACTTTACTCTTGGGACTCACGAGATAAGAGAATATGTTGCCGATCACCAGTGCTAGCTCGGGCGTTGTATAGAATGACCCGATGTGAAAGGGAGGCGTGAACAGTATACCCACCAATGCGCCGTATATGGCTTGAAGAGCCCTGGTCGGAGGGGTGGTGAGCGGCTCTGTCAGCATAACAAATGCGAAGAACAGTATTGGAGAACCCGTGATGTTGAGCTGAGCCGTGTTCAATAGATCGCCTCCTTGAATTACACTGAAGGCAAGCATAGTCAGTACGGAGGCAACAAAGAAATAGAATACCAGGTCGTCTCTCCTGATCTTTCTCACGATCAGTAGTCCTAGGAGGGAGAACGGTAACATGGGTAGCGTACTAACCCACCAGGATGCGACCCCATTGAACCCAAATGCCGTGAGAGCTACTGCGATCGCCACCGGATTGAAGACGTGCTTCTTATTTATGGTCAGAACATACTTGGAAGCCATCGCCAGGACGGCTGCCCAGAATAGCAGGGGCAGATCGGAGGCCGACTGTATCGGCGACAGGACCAGGGCCAGAATCAACGCTGATATGTAGACAGACTCGACATTCGTTGGTGCGTCGAAGGCTTTGGCGAAGACCTGGTTCGTGACCCAGGAAACCGCCGTGAGAAATAGAACCGATAAGGCCAGTAGCAAGGGGTCATAGGGAAGCACCTTCAGGTAGCACAGCACGTCCGCGCCCGCGAGGACGAAGAGCAGATAGTACAGGACTAACCTGTACATGGAGATTCTGTCCAGGATCGCGTCAATGGCCTTCATGTCATTAGCCCTTAGCTTCGCCCAATGCTGACTGGAGCGACCTGGCAAAGGCGACGCTTGAGTCGGTTGCGCCGGAGACTGCGTTTACGTTCGAGTTTTGGGCCTTGATCGCTTCTTGTACCAGCGACGGGAGAGCTTGCTGATTGATCCGTACTGATCTGGACCGGTCATTCGGCCACTCCAGGAACTGCACACTCGTCAGTTTTCCATTCGTGATTGTCGCTTGTACTTGGATATTCCCGTAAAAGGCATCCGCCGGGGCTCCGGCATAGGTTCCGTCCCTGTATGGTGAGCCTGGTTGTCCGGTGGGCGTCTGCGTCGCTTTCGGAACGGGTGTCGGCGTTGAGCCGACGCTCGGGCCCTGGGAAGAACTAGAAGCCGGGCTGGTTATGGCTGGAATCGGACCAGCGTCGGCGGTCGCTGGCACACCGACGGCTCTCTGATAGAACGAGTAGAGGACGAACACCGCCGTCACTAGCGTAGTCACAACAGACTTTCTCATAGTCGTAATTTCCTCCGGGCGCAGTGATCTCGCCGTTGCTGCATTACTGAGTGGGTGCGACGTACTTGGCAAAACCGCTGGTGCAGGTGGCAATGCCCCTGCTGTCAATCATGTACCCTTCAAATCCAGGCAGGCTTTCAATGAAGTAGATGCCGTCCGATCCCATTGCAAAGGCTGCTGTTGCGAAGCGGTCCGCCTCATAGACATTTGCGCCGATTACCGACAGGCTGACTATGTCGGCAATTGCCTCGTTAGGCCTGTGGGGATTGTAGATGTGCTGCCCTCGACAGGCTGTTCCCGATGTTGCGATCCCTTCACCAGAGAGAGAAAGCACCTTCACGACTTCCTTGTCGTCGAAGGGGTTTCGTATTCCAACTCTCCAGGGCTTTTCTTCAGCGTTTCTTCCTGCAACCTGAATATCCCCTCCGGCATCGACATAGAAATTCTCAACACCTCTTCGCTTGAGTAGGTTTGCCGCTTGCCAGATAGACCAACCCTTTACGAGACCTGAAGGGTCGAGTTTGCCGTTATGCTTGATATCGAAGTATCCGTCTGTCTCTCTCTGTGTTCGCTCACATAACGAGAGAATCAGCTTCATATCAGGACTGTAGTCACTCTTTCGTATCAGCCTCCTGTTAATCCGTGATATTTCGCTTGCTTCCTTATACGTGCTGAACTTGTTATCTACATAACGGAAATACTCGTAAACCTCATCAATATGCTTTGAATTGGCACCATTACCCGCTATATCGATCGTTATGTGCATACCCATGAGGGATCGCGTTTGTTTCATTTGACTTACCCCCGGCTGAAAAGGAAAACTGGGACATTGGCGCCGCTGAAAAGAGAGGTCGGACGAGACTATTGCTCGCTTGCGCCACCCCATTTGCACATCTTTTCAGGTCTTTGGCCTGTCGGATCTACCATTGTTGTGAGACGTTAAGAGCAGCATTTGTACCTATACTATCCTCTACTATCCTCAAAACCTTTAAATAAGGGATATATTTCTGTAAAATGCCAACGCTCGCCGCTCAGGTCTGGCGGAGGGAACCGTCGAGTAGCACTCGCCATGCTCTGCTGCCTGCTAGTCAGAAAGTTGCCGTATGGCAGTTTAGGATTGACCGGAACTGCCGATTGGGGAAAGCCAAATGGCAGGTACTTTGTGGGAGTTAGCCCTTTCCGTCGCACGAAGGCCGAAAGCTCGTTGGCGTCTCATCGACGCTTCATCCTCGTTGCTCGCTACCGGCCACGCTGCTACACTGTGCATGTAGCATGTATGGCCTGCCAATCCTCCCCACCTGAGGCCGAGT
>Ga0209014_10001515_pt1 | contig 13687 bp, 9 predicted proteins | sample BarGraNGADG00212_FD_184491 | JGI IMG/M metagenome (GOLD analysis project Ga0209014, IMG submission 184491) | Arctic peat soil microbial communities from Barrow, Alaska - Barrow Graham LP Ref core NGADG0002-212 (SPAdes) (version 2) | ecosystem: Environmental > Terrestrial > Soil > Wetlands > Peat...
ACATGCACACCGCCATGCTGATGGGCACCGCCGAGGTGCTCGCCGGCATGAAGGCGCAGTTGCCGGGCACCGTCGTCTTCCTCTTCCAGCCCGCTGAGGAGGCACCGCCCAAGGGGGGCGCGGGGCCGATGATCGCTGATGGTGCACTCGACAACCCGAAGGTGGACGTCGTCTTCGGCCTGCATGTGGGCCCGGGGGCGCTCGGCACCGTGCACGCCAATCCCGGGGCCACGACGTCGGCCGCCGACGGTCTGCGCATCGTGGTCCACGGCCGGCAGACGCACGGCGCCTTTCCGTCGGCCGGCGTCGACCCCATCGTCGTCGGCGCGCAGATTGTGCTCGGCCTGCAGACGATCGTCAGCCGCCAGGTCAACATGAGCACCGCGCCCGCCGTCGTCACCATCGGCGCATTCCAGGGTGGCCTGCGCGAGAACATCATTCCCGACAGCGTCTGGATGATTGGCACCATCCGCACGCTCGACGAGGGAATGCGCAACGACATTCACATGCGGGTGGCACGCACCGCCGAGGAAATCGCCAAGTCGGCCGGCGCCACCGCTACGGTGACGATCACGCGTGGCTACGACGTGACGCGCAATGACACGTCGCTCACCGAAAAGATGTTCCCCACCCTGCGCCGCGTCGCCGGCCCGTCGATGGCCTCCGTCGGGAACCCGAGCAGTGCCGGCGAGGACTTCTCGAGGTTTGCCAGCAAGGTGCCCGGCCTCTTCATTTCGCTGGGCGTGACGCCGCCGGAACTCGACTGGCACAAGGCGGCCAGCAACCACTCCCCCCTCTTCCAGGCCGACGACAAGGGACTCGCCATCGGCGTGCGCTTGATGGCGAACATGGCGGTGGACTACATGCGGCTGGGAAGGGTGCAGTAGGAGAGCGCGAGATCACCAGAGCGCGAGAAAGAGCCCGGCGAGACGAACTGTCCCCCCGGGCTCTCTTGCGCTCTGGTGATCTCGCGCTCTCGCGCTCTGCATTCCTCTACGTCCCGAAATCGTACCCGGGCACCGAGATCCGCGGGATCTCCTGGTTGATCACCCGCTCGATCGTCTTCACCATGGCAATCTCGTCGGCGCACATGAACGTGTAGGCATCGCCCGTCTGCGCCGCGCGCCCCGTGCGTCCGATGCGGTGCACGTAGTCCTCGGCCTGCTGTGGCACATCGTAGTTGATCACGTGCGTGATCCCGGAAATGTCCAGCCCGCGCTGTGCGATGTCGGTGGCCACCAGCACCTTCGTCTTGCCGTCCTTGAAGCGCTGGAGCGCCGATTCACGCTGACCCTGCGACTTGTCGGCATGCAGCGCGTCGGCATGGATCCCCGCCTCTTCGAGATGCTGCACCACGCGGTCGGCGCCGTGCTTGGTCCGCGTGAAGACGAGCACCGAGTCGAGCGCCTTGTTCTTCAGCAGTTCGGCGAGCAGTTGCGTCTTGCGCTGCTTCGGCACCGGATAGACAAAGTGCTGCACCGTGATGGCCGCGCTCGAGCGTCGCCCCACCTGCACCACCACCGGCTTGCGCAGGTACTTGCGGGCCAGCGCCTCCACCTCGGGCGGCATAGTGGCGCTGAACAGCAACGTCTGCCGGTACGACGGGATGGTGGCGAGGATGCGCTGGATCTGCGGTGCGAAGCCCATGTCGAGCATCCGGTCGGCTTCGTCGAGCACCAGCACTTCCAGCTCGTCGAACGAGACGTTTTGCTTCTCCAGATGGTCGATCAGGCGCCCGGGCGTGGCCACCACCACGTCGACCCCGCCATGCAGCGCCTTGACCTGCTGCTCGTATCCGACGCCGCCGTACACCGAGATGACATCGAGCAGCGCATACTTTCCGTACTTGCGAAAGCTCTCCTCGACCTGCTGGCACAGTTCGCGCGTCGGCGTGAGGATGAGCGCCCTGGTGCGGCGCGGTCCGTCTCGCAGGCGCTCGATGATCGGAATGGAGAACCCGGCCGTCTTGCCGGTGCCGGTCTGCGCCAGCCCCATGATGTCGCGCCCTTCCAGCGCGAGCGGGATGGCCTGGCGCTGAATGGGGGTCGGATGCGTGTAACCGGCATCGACGATCGCGCGCAACACCGTTTCGTGCAAGCCGAGTTCGGCAAAACTGCCGCCGTCGTCGGCCTCTGCAGCCGCTTCGGCCTGAGCCAGGCTGAGCCCTGCTGCCGTGACGTCCGGCGGCAGCGCGGCCGGCGTCGGTGCCGTTTCCTCTTTTGCACCCTTGGCGGCCCCCTTTGCAGCGACCGCCTTGGTGGCGGTTGCGGACTTGCCACGGCGTCCAGGGGCACGCGGGCGCGCCGGGGTCTTCTTCTTCGCGTTGTCTGTGGTCACTCTCGCAACCTAATCGGCGCCAATGGCCCCCGCCACGCGAGGTGCACGAAGAAATTCCTCCAGCAGCGCCGCAACCTGCTCCGCGGCCTCGACTTGCGGCAGATGTCCGATGCGCGGCAGCATCACCAGGCGCCCGCCGGGGATCGCCCGCACGCGCGCCTCGACATCCGCGGGCTGCACCACACGATCGTGCGTGCCGAACACCACCAGCGTCCCTGTCGGCAGCTGCGCCAGTGCAGCCTCCCGATGCAGACGGAAGTCGAACTCCTTGATCACTCGCAGCAGTGCGCGGAAGATGCCGCGCTGCACGTACGGGGCAAGCAACTCTTCCTCGTCGCTCGGCGACCAGGTGCCGTCGGGTCCGTATACGTCTCCCAGCACCAGGCGCGCCGCCGCGCGCGACGCAAAGGCGCGTGCAAGCGGCGCCAGCGCGTCCGGCACGGCCAGCAGCACGCGCGCGCGTCCCGGCACACGGCCGAATCCGGCCGGCGACAACAGCGCGAGGCGCTCGATCCGCGCCGGCTGCTGCCACGCCATCTCGGCAGCCACCGCGCCGCCCATCGAGTGCCCGATCACTGGAACCCGGGAGACACCGAGTGCGTCGAGCAGCATCCACATGCGGCGCGCATACGCCGCACGAGTGTACTGGCCATCATCGAGCACCAGTTGGCTGAAACCGTGCCCTGGCATGTCGGGCGCCAGTACACGCCGCCCGGTGGAGGCCAGCGCCGACAAGAGGCTGCGCCACTGATACGCCGACGCGCCATAGCCGTGGACCAGCAGCACCGGTGCCCCGGTCGGGCTTCCACTTTCCACGAGCCTGAGGCGGACACCGTCGGACAGCGTGACGTCGCGCGCCTCACACCCCGGGTACCCATCTGGAAAATGCGAGGGCCGGGTCACCAGCACCGGCCCTCTGTCACCGAACGCGGCATTTCGCGTGTCAGCGGATCTCGACGGTGCGGCCCGACAGCCGTGCGATGAGCCCGATGCGGAACGTGACGTCGGTCCACCGCTCGTCGCCCGCGGTCGAGTGCGGCTCGAGCGGGAAGAACGGCCAGACGAACGGATTGGGGGTCTTGGGCGTCGCCGTCCCCTTGTGTGGATGCCAGACGCCGTCGCGTCCGCAATCATCCACGAAACGTTCGTACATCTTGGACCAGGTCTCGTTGCGCCGCAGGAAGTTCAGGCGTGCCATCGTCTCCAGCCACGCGAGCGCCATGGGAATGTCGGCGTCCACCGCGTTTCGGTGCGGCAGCAGGTCGCCAAGCACTAGCAGCGGCACCGGAAGCATCTTCTTGCCCACCACCTGGATGGCTTCCTGGCGCGGCAGGGGACGCGCGAGGTATTCGTACAGCGCCTCCATGGCCGTGTAGTGCTCGTTGCGGAACAGCGGCATGTACGCCAGCATCTGCAGCGCGTAGAGCGACGGGGGCGAGGCCTCGGCGGCCAGCACCTGCTGGTTACCCACGCGTATCCACGGCTTCTGGGCGAGGGGCGAGGCGAGGAAGTCGATGATGCGCTCCAGCGTGCGGCGCGCGACGCCGCGCACACGCGGGTCCGACTCGAAGCCAGCCTGCGCCAGCGTCGCTCCGGCCGCCTCGCGCAACAGTTGGCGCAGGTGCGAGGCCACCTCGGGTTCGTGCGTCTTTCCCGGCTTGGGCTGAAACTCGTAAAGTTGCGCCGGCTCCTCGTCCTCGGCGAGCAGACGGAACAGCGAACGGCGGGCTTGGGCGACGGCGGGCGAGTCCTTGTCCCATCCAGACTCGAGCAAGCGGCGCACGGCATTGATGCTGCCAATGCCATCGAGCGACGACGAACTGCGTGAGGGCACCGCCAACATCGAGTTATTCCACGTGCCGTCGTACGACTGCCGCACCGCAATTTCTACGGACGGTCGATGGTAGTACGGCATGTTGGCGAACGAAGCGGGAAGCTGGTCACCGAGCCTCGCTACGTCGATAGTGGCGCGATACTGTATCGGTAGTGACGCATGCTCAAGCAACCAACCCAAGGGAAAGACCACCGGAGCCGGTGGTGGAGGGGGAGGAGCGAACGAGGGAACCACCGGAGCCACGGGTAAAGTCACTTCGAAATGCCCCCTGCTAACCTGTTGGCAGTCAATAAGATAACCGCGCAACTGCTGGTTTGCTTATATATGTAAAACGTAACTATACCCATTTTGCCGGAAATTGCCAGAGCATTTTCAACATCCCTGCGGGCTTGTATCCCCCGTGTCGACAGGCAGATTTGCGCGGATGCGCGGTGAATTCCTCGATCTGGACGGGTACCGGCTTTACTACTATGCGGCTGGCTCCCGGGGCGCGGGCGAGCCGGTTCTCTTTCTGCATGGCTTTCCGTCGTCGTCGCATTTGTGGGGTGGTGTCGTTGCCTCCATGCCCGGCGGCCACCGGCTGATCGTGCTCGACCAGCTGGGGTACGGACGCAGCGATCGCCCGGACGGCGCGCCCGTCAGCGTGTCGGCACATGCTCGGCGCGCGTTGGCGGTGCTCGATGCGCTCAACGTACCGCAGGCCTGCATTGTCGGGCACGACCTGGGAGGCGCCGTGGGACAGTGGCTCGCGCTCCACACCCCGGAGCGCGTGACGCGACTGGCGCTCATCAACAGCGTCGGACTGGACGCCTGGCCGCGGTGGCGAACGCGCGCAGCCCGGTCGCTTTCGGCCTTCGCCCGGATTCTGCCCGCGCCGTTGGTCGCCGGCGAGGTCTTCGCGGCACTCTTGCGCGGCTTCACCGACCGGGAGAAGGGACGGCATGCGCTGGATGCCTTCCTGCGGCCTTTCACCGAAGCCCGCGGGCGCAGCGCGCTGCTCGCCCATCTCGAGGCGCAGCGTCCCGACGAAACATCAGGCATGGCCTTGGGTGCGCTGCGTTCGCCCACGGCCATCGTCCACGGGGCTCGAGATCCTTTCGTGCCGGTGAGCCTCAGCCGTCGGCTACAGGGCGCCATTCCCGGCGCCACGCTCGACGTGATTGCCGGCGCCGCCCACTTTACGCCGCTCGACGCCCCCGACCGCGTAGCCGCCGCGGTGGGCGCACTGCTCGCGCGCTGACTACCTCATCTTTGTCCACAGCAGCACGGTGAGGCAGGCCGACGGGTCGTCAAACTCGATCGGGACGCCGCTCCGCCCCTTGTAGATCTCGATCGCGGCAAGGTACTCCACCGGGAAGTCCCTGAAGGTGACGAACCGCCCGTTCCTCGACTCCTCCGCCTTCATGCCGTCCACGTACACGATGCCCTTCTTGTACGTGCCGGAACCCGAGCCGCAGCGGTTGACGCGAAGTTCGTCGTAGCCCACGCCGGGGTACACCATGATCCCCGCCGTGCGCATCAGGAGCTTGGCCGTGTTGGTCTCCATCGCGTTCTCGATATCCACGCGGTCGAGGAACGTCCCAAAGCCGGCCCGGCGGCGCGTGAGAAAGTCGTCGATCCAGTGCGGGCGGAAGTTCTTCAGCGCCTTGCTGGAGTCGAGCACCACGACTTCCGGGAGCGCCTGGGCCGTGCGATCCAGCGAAATGGTGCCGTCCCAGATGTCGCCGGCCGTGACGGCCAGGCGGAATTGCACCGGCGTGAAGCCGATCTTGCGCACCAGCACCTCGTGCATGCCGGCGGCCACCGGATCGAATTCGAAGCGCCCCTTCTTGTCGGTGAAGGTGCGATTGGTGTCACCGAGCAGGACCTCGACCTCGGCGAGCCCCTTCTTGTCGGGGCCGGTGATCTTTCCGATGACCACGGCCGGCGGAGCCGCCATGCCGGGCTTGGACGACACCTGCTGGCCGAACGCCGGTGCCGCGCCGGCGCACAAGGCGGCGATGATAGCGGAGACAACACGCGTCCTGGCGACGCTGGACACCGGATGGCCTCCAGGTGAATGTCCTATACTTGTTACCGTCGCCGGTGGCGCGCGGTTCCCCACTTTACGACCCCAAGCACGCCGTGACGACGCCCCGCAGCACCGCCTTCGAGGCAATGATCGCCAGGAACCCGGACAATGCGCTCGCCCGATACGGGCTTGCCACCGAGTTGCTGAAGGTCGAGCGCTGGGCCGAGGCCATCGTGCAGCTGCAGCTGTATCTCGCGCAACTGGAGGATGAGGGCAATGGCTGGCTCAAGCTGGCCGACGCCCTGGCCCACGAAGGGCGCGGTGACGAAGCCCGCGCGGCCATCGCCAGGGGAATCGTCGCTGCGAACAAGCATGGACATGTGGGACTCGCGCAGGAGATGCGCGAGAGAGTGATGCAGAAGGCGGCAGAGTGATACAGCGTACGACGGACAGCGCGCCGAGGATTCTGCCATGCTCTGTCGTTCTCTCTCGTTCTCTGTCGTTCTCTGTCGTTCTCTGTCGTTCTCTGTCGTATTCTGTCGTTATTTGATCTTCTGCACTTCCTCCGCCACTTCCAGCGCCCGCTCGATCTCGGCCACCACCGCACGCGCATCCTGCGTCTGGAAGGTGGCGTCGGCCATCTGCGACTGCAGCCCGCTCGACCGCAGCTTGAGCAGGTCGAGCTTCATGGTGCCGAGCACGAGCGACGCATTGTCCAGTTGCGCCGCCACGGTCTCGCGCCGGCCTGCCAGGTCGGCCAGCGTCTGCTGTTGCCGCTCGAGCAGCGAGACCCGCCGGTCCCGGTCGGGCGCGTCGGCCGCCAGGGCCCGCGCCTCGGCGAGCCGTTGTTCGAGGCGTGAGCGCGCGTCGGGTGAGGCATCGGCGTCGAGCTGGTGCAGTGCACTGGCCAGCGAGATGATGCGCTCCACGAGTCCCTTGAGCGTCGGGGCAATGTCGGGCAGCAACTGCTTTTCGCTCGCCGGGAGCTTGGCGAGTACGTCCAGCACGACGAGCCGCGCCTCCACTGCATCGCGGATCACGCGGCCGTGGCGGCCGTCGAGCACGTCGCGCGGCACCGATGCCAACAGCGGGTCGCTTCCCGGCGCCGGCAACGCACGCACTCCCACACCCGGCGCGACATAGGCCCGGGACGCCGCGTCGTCCGCCTCGCGCGTATGGCGGCTGAAGAGCTTGCCGAGCGGAATGCCGTCGGCCCACAGGCTCGCCACGGAGCGCAGGAGGCCGACGCCCATGAAGAACGCGGGAATCAGGAACCACGGCCCGGGGCCGTGCGTGACCACGTTGACACCGAACAGCACGGCGGTGATGGCCAGGTAGTTCACCGCCTTGCGCCGCACGCGCGACACGCGCTGCTCGTCGCTGAGCGGCTTGAGCGGCAGGAGCGGCACGAGATTCTGCATCATGCTCTGGCCCAGGGAGACGTCGCCTTCGCGCAACTCGCGCCGCGCCGCCTTCAGCTGGTCGCGAAATGCCCGCCGCTGTTCGCGCCACAGGTGGATCTCGTGGTCCCCCTCGGAGCGGGAGAGGCTGCCACGAAAGACGCCGAGCGCGAGCAGTGGCTGCTGCTGCGCTGCCGGCGGAGCCTGCGGTGGCGGCACGTACGACTGCGGCGCGTGCTCCTGGGGCCGAGCCGCCACTGCCGGGACGCTGAGAGTCACTGGCGCGTTCTCGGCCAACGCATCCCGGAACGCCGCGGCATCAGGCCAGCGATCGCCCGGCGCCTTGCAGAGCGCCCGTTCGATGGCAGCCGCAAGGTTGGCGGGGAGGTCGGGACGCAACTCGAGCAGCGGACGCGGCGGCTCGCTCAGGTGCTTCATGAGCAGGGACGGGGTATTCGCCGCCTGAAATGGCAGCTCGCCGGCGAGCATCTGGTACCCGACGATGCCCAGCGCGTAGATGTCGGCGCGTCCGTCCACCTCGCGCTCGCCCATGGCCTGTTCCGGACTCATATACGCCGGCGTGCCCACCGCGATGCCCGTGACCGTCAGGCGTATGTCGGCTTCCGCTGCACGCGCGATGCCGAAGTCGGTGACCATGGACCGGCCCGTCGCCGACTCGATGAGGATGTTGTCGGGCTTGATGTCGCGGTGCACGACGCCATGCGCATGGGCATAGTGCAGCGCGTCGGCCACTTCGCGCAGGACGCGCCGCACCATGGGAATGGGGGGGCGCCGCTCCAGGAACAGCAGCTTGGCGAGTGAGTCGCCTTCCACCAGCCCCATGACGAAGTACACGAGGCCCGACGTCTCGTCCACCGAGTAGATGGGGACGATGTGCGGATGGTTGAGCTGGGCCGCCATCTGCGCCTCGCGCAGGAAGCGGCGGCGCACCTCCTCGCGAAACGCCAGCTCGGGCGGGAGCACCTTGAGCGCGACCATGCGACGCAGCCTGGTATCCATGGCGCGATACACCACGGCCATGCCACCGCGACCGATCTCGGCATCGATCTGGTACAGGGTACCGACCGCGGCGTTGACGCGCTCGCGGAGGGCGTCGCTCATCGCCGGCCCGGCGCGCCGTCGCGCGGGCGCAGCCGCGCCATCTCGTCGGCAACGTAAACCGCGCTATCGACTTCGCGGGCGAGCTGCATCGCCTGCTCGGCAATCGTGGTGACGTGCTGGTACGTCTGCGCGCCCGTCTTCAGCCGCAGCACGTCGAAGCGCATGTTCTTCAACGCGAGCGCACAGCTGTCCAGCCGCGCGGCAAGCTTTTCTCGGCGCTGGGCGACGTCGACCACCGCCCGGCGCTGGCGCTTGATCTGCGCGAGGCGCTTCACGCGCTCCTCGCTGGCGGCGTGTTCGAGCGGGTTCGCGGCCGCTTCCAGCACGGAGATTTCCTTGTCGATGGCGGCCGCTGAAAGCCCCGAGGACGAACGTTCCAGCTCGGCAAGCTGGGTGGCGAGCGCCATGATGGTATCGGCAAGCGTGGTCGCGCTCCCGACGATATCGGGGAGGCGGGCGCGGTCGGCACGCGACATGCCCGCGACGAGACGGATGATCTCGTCGCGGTCCATCAGCGCGTCGCGCGCAGCGCCGGCGTGCGGCCCGGCGCCAAGGGCGGCCGCGTCGCGCTGCGACAGGGCGGCCGGCGCCGTGAGGGAACGCAGCAAGTCGGGACGCTGCGCGCGCGCCCGATGCCGCGCGCGCACGTGCTCGCGCGTGTCGCGGTCGACCAGCGACTTGATGTCCTCGCCCCATTCGGAGAGCACGTCGCCCACCATCCGCTCGCGCGGCTGGCGGAAGATGTCATGCCAGTCGTAGTTGTCGCTCCAGAGCTTCGCGTACTTGTATGCGATGGCGATGCTCCAGAAGGCGGTGACGAACAGCATGTTCGGCCCGCCCAGCAGGTTGACGATGACGAAGGCGCCATTGACCCAGATGAACGGGGCCAGCCGACGGCGGAATTCGACGACCTCCGGGGCGTTCCAGCGCGCAAGTTCTTCGCTCGTCGGAAGGCGCTCACCCTCAGGCATCGTCGTCAGCGGCATCGGCGTGAATGCCGCCGGCGTCGAGGCCATCATCCCTCCGGCCAGCTCGAAGGGCGAGGGCTGCTGCGGATACGAGCGCCCAACCGCTGTCGGGAGCGCCGGCACGTTGCCCGTCTCGAGCGCCGTCTTGAGTTCGCTGGCGGTCTGGAAACGGTCGTCCGGGTTCTTCTCCAGCAGGAGCATCACCACCCGCGCCAGGTCGGGAGGCACCGACACGCGCTGGTCGATGGGGATCGGACGTTCCGACAGGTGCTTCACGAGCAGCGCCGGCGTGCTGTTGGCGTTGAACGGCAGGTCACCGCAGAGCATCTGGTAGGCGACGACGCCCAGCGAGTAGAGGTCGCTGCGACCGTCCAGATCGCGGTCGCCGGCCGACTGCTCGGGACTCATGAACGCCGGGGTGCCGATGGCGATGCCGGTGGCCGTCAGCCGCGCGTCACTCCCGTCGCTGATGGCGCGGGCAATGCCGAAGTCGGTGACCATCGGCCGCTGCGACTGGGCATCGATCAGGATGTTGTCGGGCTTGATGTCGCGGTGCACCACCTTGTGGGCGTGCGCATACGCCAGGGCGTCGGCGACCTCGCGCAGGATGCGGCGCACGTCATCCGGCGGCATCGGGCCGTGATCCTTGATGCGCTTGGCCAGGTTGTCGCCGTCGATGAAGCCCATGACGAAGTACACCAGCCCACCCTTCTCGTCCACGGCGTAGATGGGGACGATGTTCGGGTGGCTCAGCTGGGCGGCGGTCTCGGCCTCGCGCAGGAAGCGCGTGCGAATCTCGGAGCGGAAGGCCAGTTCGGGCGGCAACAGCTTGACCGCAACCGTGCGCTTGAGGCGCCGATCCTTCGCCTTGAAGACAATGCCCATGCCACCGCGTCCGATCTCCTTGTCGAGTTCGTACGCGCTGTCGAGCACGTTCGCGATGTGCGAACGCAGTTCGGAGTCGGACTTGGACAGAAGAGAGTCTTCCACAGGGGGTGGACAAAGGTAAGAAACTGGACAGCAGATCGCGAGATCGCGAGATCGCGAGAGGTCCAGCGGTCTCCTCGCGCTCTCGCGTTCTTGCCTGCTGGCGATCTGTCACATCCCTACGTCAGTTGGGCAGTCGAAAGTTGCGAGTCCCGCCCATATGTCGTATCTCAGACTCCAGACACCAGCGCGCTTCGGACCTCATGGAACGACCCCAGAGCGGCGCAGGGGTCTGGTACGCCAGTTGCTGTAGAAGCGGGATACCGCTCCTCGTAGCGCCCTTTGAAGTAGCGCAGGATTCAAGGATTCCCTAATGAGCATTCGACAGACCTTGCCCGTCCTTCCGTTGCGGGGGACGGTCATCTTTCCCGGACTGACCGCTCCTATCGCCGCCGGCCGGCCGGGAACGCTGCGGGCCATCGAGGCCGCCCTCAAGGGCGACCGCCTCGTCTTTGCCGTGGCGCAGCGGGACAACACCGACGAACCTTCGCCGGAAATCCTGTACTCCATGGGCGTGGTCGCCCGCATCGGCCAGATCCAGCGCGGACTGGGCGGTGTGCAACTGCTGCTGCAAGGTGAACTCCGCGCCAACGCGCTGCAGTACACCACCACCGAGGGCTACCTGTCGGCGGTGGTGGCCCAGGTCGAGGATCAGACGCCGCTGGACGAGAACGATCCGGCCTACCAGGCACTGTACAAGGAGATCCGCGAGCGGGCCGGCGAGCTGGGCGAGCGGCGCGGCCTGCCCGAGGAAGTGGTGCACCAGGTGCTCGACTCGGTCACCGAACCGGGGCGCTTTGCCGACCTCGTGGCCGGCTACATCGAGCTGGCGGTGCCCGAGAAGCAGGGCCTGCTGGAGAACCTCTCGGTCGAGGATCGCCTGCGTCGCGTACTCGTGCACGTGCAGCGACAGATCTCGCTGCTCGAGGCGCAGGAGGACATCAAGTCGCAGGTGCAGGAGGAGCTGGGCGAACGCCAGCGGGAAATGTTCCTGCGCGAGCAGATGAAGGCCATCCAGAAGGAACTCGGCGAGGAGGACAGCTCCAAGGAAATCGAGGACTTGCGGATCAAGCTGCTCAAGCTCGAGATGCCGAAGGAGGCGCGCGCCGAGGTGGCCCGCGAACTGGGACGCCTGGAGCGTTCCGGCCGGGAGTCCATGGAAGCGCAGGTGATCCGCACCTACCTCGAGTGGATCGCCGAGTTGCCGTGGAACTCGAGGTCGGACGACCTGCTTGACCTCAATCGCGCCGGTACGGTGCTCGACGAGGATCATTACGGCCTGAAGGACGTCAAGGACCGCGTGCTCGAGTTTCTCGCGGTCCGCCAGTTGCGCGCCCAGCAGCTCGCCGACGAGCTGGACAAGACCGGCGAGTTCCCGATCGCCAAGCTGAAGGAGAAGGGGGCGGACGCCACGCCGACGCTGGGCAAGGGGAACGACGACGACCGGACCATCACCGACAAGCGCGAGGCCAAGGCGCGCGCCATGGCCAAGGGCCCGATCCTGCTGTTCTCCGGTCCGCCGGGCGTCGGCAAGACGTCCATTGCCAAGTCGATCGCGCGCGCTCTCGGCCGTGAATACGTGCGCGTCTCGCTCGGTGGCGCCCGCGACGAGGCGGACATCCGCGGCCATCGCCGCACATACGTGGGCGCCATGCCGGGACGCATCATCCAGGGCATGAAGCAGGCCGGCACCAAGAACCCGGTCTTCCTGCTGGACGAGGTCGACAAGCTCGGTGTTTCATTCCAGGGCGACCCGTCGAGCGCGCTGCTCGAGGTCCTCGACCCGGCGCAGAACGACACCTTCACCGATCACTATCTCGGCGTGCCGTTCGATCTGAGCGAGGTCCTGTTCGTGGCGACGGCGAACTTCATCCAGAACATTCCCGGGCCGCTGCTCGACCGCATGGAAGTCGTCGAGTTCGCCGGCTACACGGAGCGCGAGAAGTCGGAGATTGCCAAGGCGTACCTGATTCCCCGCCAGCTCGAGGAGAACGGACTGGCTGGCAAGAACGTGAAGCTGGAAGAGGACGCCATCAGGCAGCTCGTCACCAACTACACGCGCGAGAGCGGCGTGCGGCAGTTGGAGCGCGAGATTGGCAAGGTAGCCCGCAAGGTGGCGCGACGCATTGCCACCGGTGATGAGCACACGACCATCGAGGGGGACGGAGTCATCACGGCGACCGAAGTACGCGAGTTGCTCGGCCGGCCGAGGGTGCGTCCCGAAAAGGCCAACGCGGTGCACGAGGTGGGCGTGGCCACCGGCATGTACTACACGCCGATGGGCGGCGACATCATGTTCGTGGAAGCGTCGACGCGCGCCCTCACCACGACCATCGCCGCCGATGGCTCCGGCGGTGGCGGCGTGCCGGTGTCGCTGATCCTTACCGGGCAGCTCGGCGACGTCATGAAGGAGTCGGCGCGCGCCGCATTCTCGTTCGTGACGAAGAACGCGGAATTGCTCGGCATCCCACGCTCACGCCTTGGCGCGCTGGAAACGCACATCCACGTGCCGGCCGGCGCAATTCCCAAGGATGGCCCGTCGGCCGGCGTGTCCATTGCCACGGCGCTGGCCAGCGAGCTGAGCGGACGCCCGGTGCGACGGGACCTCGCCATGACCGGCGAGATCACCCTGCGCGGGCGCGTGCTGCCGATCGGCGGCGTCAAGGAGAAGGTGCTCGGCGCGCTGCGCGCCGGCATCACGCACGTGATCCTGCCCAAGGACAATGAGGCGGACATGGAGGACGTGCCCGAGGAGGCGACGCGCTCGATGACATTCCACTTCGTGGAGACGCTGCAAGACGTGCTGAAGCTGGCGCTGGTGGAAGAGCCGGAGCCGGCGAAGCGGGATGAGGAGTTCGTGGGGGTGTAGGCGGGGGCCGAGTGATCAAGGTCTCTTGATCGTATCCACCTTGCCGGTCTTCTCGTTGATCGTGTACTTCGGCTTGCGGAGATGATCGAAACCCCCGGGCGGCGTGGCGGCCTCCGCTGCCTTGGCCTTGGCCGCAGCCGCCTTGGCGGCCGAATCGGC
>Ga0209014_10001517_pt1 | contig 13680 bp, 12 predicted proteins | sample BarGraNGADG00212_FD_184491 | JGI IMG/M metagenome (GOLD analysis project Ga0209014, IMG submission 184491) | Arctic peat soil microbial communities from Barrow, Alaska - Barrow Graham LP Ref core NGADG0002-212 (SPAdes) (version 2) | ecosystem: Environmental > Terrestrial > Soil > Wetlands >...
GACAGCCACCTATCGAATTGTCGGCCCCGCGGACGCCGCTGCCACCACCCGCGCGTTCTGCGCCCGGATGTGGGGCGTCATCCAGTAGAAGACAACGGATACGACCGCGACGATGACGGCACCGAGGAGCAGCGACTCGCGCACGCCCACAACTTCAGCGAGGAAACCTGAGATGCCACCACCGAGCGGCGCCAGGCCAAGCAGTGCCACGGTGTTGTAGCTCATGACGCGACCGCGCATCGGTCCGGGCGCGTTCACCTGCAGAAGCGTCGTATTCGTCGCGCTATAGATGGTAGTCATCGCACCCACCCCGGCGAGCATCACGAGGGCTGGCAGCAGCGCGGGAGACAGCGCGAAACCGATCAGCAGCCCAGACACGGAGATCGCCCCTCCCAGGAGGAGCGTCCCCTTTCGTCGCACATCCCCTGCCGATGCCAGGATGAAGCCGCCCACCAGTGTCCCAAGTCCCGGTGCGGAGTACATCAGACCGAGACCGGATGCGTGGAGGTGGAGCACTTGCTTCGCGAACGCAGGCATCAGCGTCGTGTAGGAGCGCCCAAAGATGCTGAACACTCCAGTCAGGAACAGGAGGCTGATCATCAGCGGCGTCCTCATGATGAAGGTCACCCCCGCTCCCAGCTCCTGGCGCAACGAAGTCCCTTTGCGCTCGTGCTGGCTCACTGACCGCATCAGGTAGAGCGCCCAGAGCACAGCGAGGAAGCTGATGGCATTCAGCAGGAAGACGCCTCCGAACCCAATCACGGCCACAAGGACACCTGCGATAGCCGGACCAACGAGAGCTGCCCCCTGGAATGTGATCGAGTTGAGGGAAATCGCGTTCATCAGGTCCGCTTCTGGGACCAGGTCGGGTATCAGCGCGTTCCGCGTCGGCTGGTCGACCGAGTTGGCCGCTGCGCTCAGGAACGCGAGCAACATCAGTTCCCAGACCGTGATGACGTGAGCAATCGTCAACACGGCCAGCAGCCCCGCAAGAATCAGCGAGAGGGCCTGCGTGACTTTCAGCAGCGCGATCCGGTCGATTCGATCCGCCAGCACGCCCCCCATGGGCGGTACGACAAGATATGGGAGCGCGCGCGCAATTGACACCGCCCCGAGCCAGCCCGGGCTATTGGTGAGCGTTATGATCAGCCACCCCTGGGCGACCGTCTGCATCCACGTGCCGGTATTCGACACAAGCAGCCCGCTCCAGAGCAGGGCGAAGTCCCGGTTCTTCAGTGCCGAGAACCGGTGACGCTTCTCCGGTTTACCGGCCGATCCTGGACCGGTCAGGGGATCTACGGCCATTCGTCTTCCTCAGCGATCCCAGTGCAGTATGCCCGGTCACTCAATCGACGACGAATTGCTCGCGGTACAGGGATGCATAGAGACCCTCGTGCGCAAGCAGTTCATCGTGAGTCCCCTGCTCCACAAGCCGGCCTTCGTCCATCACGAGGATCACATCGGCCCGCACGACCGTGGAAAGACGATGTGCGATGACCACCGTCGTCCTCGTCTCCGCCAGCTTGGCCGTTGCCTCGCGGATCTCGCGCTCGAGCCGCGAGTCCAGCGACGCTGTCGCCTCATCGAGTACAAGGATCCGTGGGTCCTTCAGGATCGCCCGCGCCAGCGCAACACGTTGCTTCTCCCCACCAGAGAGCCGGTAGCCGCGCTCGCCTACCACCGTCTCAATCCCCTCCGGGAGCCGGCGAACCAGGTCTGTCAGCCCGGCGGTGGCAGCCGCGTCGGACACTTCGGCGCCGGTCGCGTCGAGCCGCCCGTACCTGATGTTCTCGAGCAGCGTCGAATGAAAGAGGTACGTGTCCTGCAGCACCGCGCCTACCGAGCGGGAAATCGAACCAAGGGTGAGATCTCGCAGGTCATGCCCATCGAGCCGTACGGTGCCCTGCTGAGGGTCATAGAAGCGCTGGATTAGGTAAGTGACCGAGGTCTTGCCGGCACCGGATGGCCCAACCAGCGCAACCATCTTGCCGGCCGGGATGTCGAACGACATGTTCCGAATCGCCGGCGCCCCGCCCGCGGCGTACGAGAAAGTCACGTTCTCGAACGTGATTCGCCCGTCCATCTCTTTCAATGAAACGGCATTCGGCTTCTCCTCGACTTCGATCGGGAGATCCATGTACTCGAAGACTCGCTCGAAGAGCGCAAGCGAGGTGAGCAGCGTCGTGTTGATTCGGGCAATGGCCGTGAATGGCTGAAAGACGCGCGTCGTCAGCAGGGCGAAGGTGACGACCTCCCCGGCGGAGATGTGCCCGCCCACAGCTTCGCGTCCGCCAAACCAATAAACGACACCCGGCGCGAGCGCCCCGAAGAGCCCGGTTCCAAAGTTGAACCACCGCCCTGCGACGAGCCGCCTGATCGAGAGCGAGCGCAGGCTGTAGTTCGACTCCCGGAACTTCCCGGACTCGTGTTCCTGCCGCCCGAAGGTCTTGACCAGCATCATCCCAGAAATCGAGAGAGTTTCTTCCAGGTGGCCCGCCATCCGTGCGGTCTCTTCCTGGTACTCGAGCTGCAACCGCCGCTGGATCATCCCCATCCGGATGGTTGGCCACGTGAATAGCGGAAGGATTACCACCGCCATTAGCGCCAGCCGCCATTCCACCATGAACATCAATACGAACGACGTCCCAAAGGTAATCAGGTTCGTGACGAAGTCAGTGAATGTTCCGGTGACGGCTTGCTGCACCGAAGTGACGTCATTCGTCACGCGCGACAGGATTTCCCCCGTACGCGTCTGCGTGAAGAAGTGAATCGAAAGCTTCTGCAGGTGGTCGTGGAGCGCTTCACGCAGCCGGACCATGACTCCCTGTCCGATGACCTGGTTGATGTAACCGGACGCGACATCGAGCAGGCCTGCAATAAGAACGGCGGCAAGGAGGCCCGCAAAGAGCAGGTCGATCTTCGAAATATCCCCGCCCTTATGGGCGTGGTTCACAATCGCGCCAATGATCAGCGCCGGGAAGAGGTTCAGTACCGCCGACGCGGCGATAAGAACGAGCAGGAACGCCGTGGGCAGGAGGTATGGCCGAAACAGGCCAACCGCGCGGACAAACAGACGCCAGCTGGAGGTCTTCGGTTTCTGGGGGCGCATCCGCATGCCACCGGGGCCACCCATGCCCCCCCGCCACATTCCCATCCAGTACTCCCTTGCCTTTCCCGCGAGTATCACACTCTAGCCTTTACGTTAACGTAAAGGCTTCGGCCGTGCCAGAGGCATTTACCCCCCCCCGTGTGCGGAATGGATGCTGCCGGGTGAGGCCCTATCATCAGGAAACCGCCACTCAGGAGACGCCACCATGTCCCGACTCAGCCAGACCTTCCATATCGGAGGACTCGAAATCGCCGCCCTGAGCGATGGCGCGCCCGACCGTGCCCTCGGCGGCTTCTTCCAGGGCGTCGATGTCGCCGAATGGACGCAGGCTCTTGGGATTTCCCGGCCCGAAGAGCCAGTCCCATTCAACTTCGGCACGTTCCTGGTTCGCGGCGACTCGCACACCACCCTGATCGATTCAGGCCTCGGCGCCCCTGGAAAGGGAATGGGAGTCGCCGGGGGCGGCGAACTCATGGTCCGCCTCGCCGAGTTGCGCGTGAAGCCGGCCGACGTGGACACCATCGTTCACACGCATCTCCACCTCGACCACTGCGGCTGGGACGTCGACCCCGCAAAAGGAAACTCCCCGACTTTTCCCAACGCCCGTGTCTACGTCTCGAGCACCGAACTCGACTACTGGCTGGACCCGTCGCCTGAAGCCGAGAAGCGCGGCGCCGGCGCCCGGCTGACGATGACCCCACTCAAGGCGGCCGGCCTCCTGCAACCCTTTGATGGCGAGTTTGCAGTTTCCAGGTCACTCACCATGATTCCCACACCGGGCCACACGCCGGGGCATTGCTCCGTCATGCTTACTTCGCAGGGCGAGCACCTGGTAATCCTCGGCGACGCAGCCCATCACCCGGCACACCTGGAACATCACAGCTGGATCCCGGGCGTCGATGTCGACCGCGCCGCCTCAGAGCGGTCACGCGCGAAGATTGCCGCACTGGCAGTCGAGAAGAACGCCGTGATTACCGGCGGCCACTTCCCGATCCTGACCCTCGGCCGCCTCCGGAAGACCGAGTCGGGGTATCGCTGGGAGAGCTTCTAGCTCTGCCCCGCCACCGGCCGTTCGTGCGGAGCCGCGGCACTGGCGCCCCGGAAGTCCCGGAACGGACCGTCCCTCCACTCAAGTGCCGCCTTCAGCCCCTCCTCGCGCAGCCGCCGATTCCACTCCTGCGCCGCCGGCCGATGCTTGCTCATCGCTTCAACGTCGGTACCCGACATCAGCCCGGTGCGGATACCCATCGCCTCGTACTGGCGGTTCACCGAGCGCTTCGAGTACATCAGCATGTCGTTGTCGATGTTCGCCATGCGGCGCGCGAACTTCTCCGTGAATCCCGCAAGCTCGCTCCCTGGAACGGCATACGTCGCCCACCCCATCGCGGCCATGTCGCGTCCTGAGAACGAATCGCCGACATAGGCGAATTCGCGCGCCTTGGTCATGGGCAGGTGCCATGGAGCCCACATGATGTCCATCGAGCCCATCGCCCTGACCGGGGGGTACCCGACCTGCGCGTCCTCCGCCACAATCCGGAAGTCGCAAAACGTTGCCAGTTCGGTGCCACCCGCCAGGCAGTAGCCCTGCACCTGTGCGACGACGGGCTTCGCCAGCTCCCAGATCATCCAGTTCGCCATCAACACATGGCGCGACCAGTCGTAGTGCGCAGGATGGGTCGTACCCGTGTCTGGCATGTGCGACCGGGGATGAACATACGGCGATCCCTCCGCCGCCGCCCGCGATGGAGTCAGGTCGTAACCTGCGCTGAAGGCACGGCCGTTCGCGCGCAGCACGATCACCCCGATCTCCCGGTTCGCCTCCGCCTCCTTCAACGCGTGAAACAGTTCACCGCGAAGGTCATTCGAAAGCGCGTTGAGTTTCTCCGGCCGGTTGAGTGTGATAAAGGCGAGACGCCCGTCGGTCTCGAACAGGATGTTGTCGTAGGCCATGTTGGCTGCTCCAGTGCTGTGTGCATCGATTCTGCAAGGGCCGCGCCGGTTCCACAAGGCACCTTCACCAGGACGCCGTGCACGGCACTTCCCGTCCGATGCAACCTTCGGCAACTCAACCCGCCTCTTGTTTCGACCCTGTCAGTGCCGGGAGCTATTCGTGTCTCTTTTGTTATCGACCCGTCACGTCTATTAGTGTCACACGAATAATTCGGGACGAAGCTGTTAGTGGGGAAAGTGTGATAGTTCAGGGCAGGTTAATCGTATGGCTCTCTGCAATATATCACGTCATTCACAGCGCCTATGGGCTCAGATTCAATGACTAACGCTTATATTCCTGTATTGATGATTTCTATCGTGATACAGCCCTGTGACCCTTCTGGTGGTACCGATCGGCCCTTAAGCTAGCGCCCGGACTCAAGGAGCCTACCTCTGGCAAGGGGAAAGAGAGGGCTCCTGGCCAATCTAGACCAGGATCATACGAGGGGGAGTACATGGGCGAGCCCGGTAATCCTGCCACGACGGCGAACAGCCGGTCGTGGTCCCGCCGACGCGTGCTCGGCGGATTCGGTGCAGCGGCCAGTATGGCGGCCGCCGTAACAGTCATTCCGCTTAGCCAGATACCGGTCGCCAGCCGTCCGGAGTCAATCAAGGAAGCCTCTGCAACGACCACCAACCGCCAGTGGGGCATGGTGATCGACATGCGCCTTTGCGACGGCTGCAACCAGTGCCAGGTCGACTGCCAGAAGACCCACTACCTCGCCAAAGACCAGGAGTGGATCAAGGTCTTCACTCTCGTCGATGACCAGGGTCTGAAGTCCTTCATGCCCCGCCTCTGCATGATGTGCGAGAACGCTCCGTGTTTGAAGGTTTGCCCGACCGGCGCCACCTTCAAGAACCCTGAAGGCATCATCCTGGTCGATCAGAGCAAGTGCATCGGCTGCCGGATGTGCATGGTCGCCTGCCCCTACGAGGCGCGCTACTTCAACTACAAGAAGCCCCCCACTCCGCCGGCACCCTATCCCAACCCTATGCCAGAGTTCCCCGTCCCACAGCAACAGGGAACGGTCGGCAAGTGCATCCTCTGCGCTCACTACACGGAAAAGGGCCAGCTTCCCGCCTGCGTCGCCGGCTGCTCAATGAATGCCCTCTTTATTGCCGACCTGAATTCGGATGTCATGGCCAACGGTTCCGGAGCCATCTTCCAGGTGTCCAAATACCTCCGCGATAGCGACGCTTACCGATACAAGGAGGAGCTGAACACCAGTCCTCGCGTGTGGTACATCGCCGGTCACGGCCAGAACTTGGACTTTTAACGATGACTATTGCACTCAAGTCGCCATTTCCGACCCAGGCCGAAATCCGCGAAGCCGCCGTAAAGCCAATCCTCCAGGGTGGATGGAAATGGTGGGGCCTCTTCGCGGTTCTCACAGCCATCATCGCTGCCGGCGTCGCTGCCTACGGCTACCAGGTTATGAAAGGCCTTAGCGTCACTGGCCTCGACCAGCGCGTGTCCTGGGGCTTCTACATCAGCAATCTCATCTTCTTTATGGGCATCAGTTACGGCGCCGCTATCGCCTCCGCCGTGATGCGGCTGACGTCCGTGCCCTGGCGCCACGGACTGACGCGGATGCTCGAAACAATCGGGCTGGCCGCCGCACTCTCCGGCGCCCTCTTCCCGGTCCTCGACCTTGGCCGCCCCGACCGCGCCTGGTACCTGATCCGCTACGGTCAGATCGGGTCACCGGTCGTCTGGGACGTCATCGTCGTAACCAATTACCTCGTCGCGGTCCTGCTTTTCCTCTATCTGCCCCTGATTCCCGACATGGCTTTCTGCCGTGACCAGCTGGGGCAAAAGGTTGGCCGGATTCGTCGCATTCTCTATCGGGGACTCGCCGTTGGCTGGGGTGGGCGGCCGAACCAACGGCGAGTCCTGGGACAGAGCATCACGGTCATGTCGATTCTCATCATCCCGGTCGCCGCGGCGGTGCCCTCGGTGCTCGCATGGCTGTTTGCGGTCACGGTTCGTCCCGGGTGGGATAGCACGATATTCGCGCCCTATTTCGTCCTCGCCGCCATCTTTAGCGGCGTCGCCGCCCTGGTTGTGGTCCTGGCCCTTGTCCGCAAGGCCTACCACCTTGAAAGCGTCATTACCGAACAGCACTTCAAGATGCTCGGCTACGGCCTTATCGCTCTCGGCGCGGCCTATCTCTACTTTATGGTCGCCGAGTACGTGACCGAGGGGTACAAGATGGGTGAGTCCGGGACGCAGCTCGAGCTGGTCCTGACAGGACGCCTGGCCTGGCTCTTCTGGACGTTCGTCATCGGCGGAATCATCCTGCCGATCCTCGCAATCGCCCTGCCGTTCACCCGGAACATCCTCGGGATCACCATTGCCGCATTCGCGATGGTTCTCGGGATGTACGCTAAGCGATTCCTCATCGTCGTTCCCGGCCTGGCGGAGTCGATCCTGCCGGCCGGCAAGCTGACGATCTATCACCCCAGCTGGGTGGAGATCACGATTACTGTCGCTGCCGCCGCCGCTATTCCGTGGTTCCTGATGGTGTTCTTCCGGCTGTTCCCCGTTATCTCCATCTACGAAGACGGCACAGCTGAAGCAGCGGCTTCCGGGGAGGGGGAGTAGTCATGTCGATTCGGCAATTTGCATTCGTCTTCGCACTGGTCTTGGCAGGTTCACTTCTCCCGCTCGTCGGGGGCCTGGGCAACGCGCTCGCCGCTGACCCACCGCAGGCGACCACCCTCAAGGTTGTCCAGCCTGCCGACCAGCAGCCGGGCAAGCCGGTCCTTCTCAGCGCGAAGCTCACTAACGCGGCCGGCCAGCCGGTTGGCAACCAGACAATCAACTTCTACATCATCCCGGGCGTGTTCGGCCCAGACGCAATGATGAGCGCTGGGCGGGCCGTAACGGACAGCACCGGCACCGCTGAGTTCCCCTACACACCCACTTGGATCGGAGACGTCAAAGCGGCCGTGAGCTTCAACGGCACTGCTACCCTGGCCGGGTCCCAGGCCACCTTCCAATTCAAGGCCGTCGGCCCCGTACGCGGCCACACAAATGCAAAGTTCGGTCTCCAGGCTGTCCGTGACTGGGCACCGTGGGTTGTGGCCGCTCTGGTTGCCATCATCTGGGGCACTTTCATCACAGTCGTTGTCCGCGTCGCCATCGCGATGCGCTCCGGCGGGCCCAAATCCACGTCACCTACCACTGCCGGCGAATCTCTCGCCGGCGCAAAACCTTAGCACGGAGACGCGATGAACTAATCGTCCTTCGCCCTGGCCCCGCAGGGGGCCCAGCCAAAACGACACCAGCACACTTCTCACTTGGAGATGGAGGTCTAAATGGAGAGGAACAAGGTCCTCAGGGTTGCCGCGGGCTCAATGGCACTGGCTTCGGTGCCGGTCCTCACGGCCGCCTGCGGCGGCAGCGACAGCAACAGTAGCGACACCGCAACGACCGCACCAGGGACGTCGGCGCAGGTCCAAACTCAGGCGACGAAGGATGCGATCCAGCTATTCGTCGATTCCGACACGGCCCGCGGCAGTGCGAACCTTCCCACCGGGTCAGCCGATGGTTGTGTCCAGACAAACTTGTTCGCCCACAACGAACAGATCGTCTGGCGCATGCGTGTCTATGATCCGGTCAGCGGCAATCAGCTCACCGACGCCGACATTGCCAGCATCATCGTCACTCTCAAAGATGGCACGAAGACCGCCCCGGCCACATATGGCGCCCATCCGAAGACCGAACCCAATGAGTCCTTCTGGACAGCGTCTTGGACGGTCCCGAGCAACTACCCATCCGGGAGCCTCGACTACACCATCACCGCCACCGCGAAGGACGGCCGCACCGGCACGTTCACGCAACTGCACTTTGCGGCGACGGCCATGATGGCCGTAACCGACCAGGTGCGGCCCATTATCCCGCCGACGCCAGCGGCAGCAGCGACGGCAGCAGCCCACTAACCCGCACATGACTGCGCAGCGGAGGGCGGGGCGCGTCCTCCGCTGTTTCTATTCATTAGAGGAGTAGGGAACATGACTGCGAGTCCACTTTCGGCAACGACAGGACAGGGAACCGAAGCCGAGGACACGCCGGGCGGCGTGTGCCCATACCTGGGGGACACAGGAACCACCCCCCAGCAAGAGACAGAATGGCACACCTATACGGCCAGGCTTGAAGCCACGCCGTACCGCGTCGCCGTTGGCGACCGCGTAGAACTCACCGGTAACGGCTACGTGCCCGGTGCCACCGTCGAGCTCGTCTGGTACTCGGCCGCCGGCCACTACGAGATCCGGGACCACACCGAATTCATCGGCCAGCGCTACAACCCCACGACGGACGTAGTCGCCGTCGCCGTCGCGGATGCGGCCGGCGAGATCCGCGCAAGTTTCGTCGTCCCCGTCAACTTTGGCGGCCCGCACGACATCCGTGCCCGCGTGAACGGTCTTGAAGAGGCGCAGGCGGGCGTGCTCCTCACTCCGACCTGGTCCATAAGTTCGACAGAGGGGCCAATCGGTGCAGACATCGAGATCCACGTCACCGGCATCGACTATCGCATCTCGATAAACACCTGGCATGTGATGTGGGACAACCACTACCTCGGGCTGATGACGGGGGTCACCACACGTGGCGTCGCGACCGCGCGCATCCGCGCCGCCGGTCCGGCTGGCAAGCACTACATCGCCATCTGGAACAACTCCTACCAATCGACCCCGTACCTCGCCTTCTACCGCTCGCCCTTCCGCGACCAGTTCGAGGTCCCCATCGAGTTCATCTACACGGCGACCGCCGATGAAGGTGTACCGCCGATGTCCTGCGACGACTTCTCCGCCGCCGACAACCCATGGCCCGTCGAAACGGTCGGCCAGTCGCGCGTGACGCTCTCGCCCGACCGCTGCTTCATTGGTGACAGCGTCACCATGAAGGCCGCAAATCTTCCCCCCCACACCGACGTCGATGTCTACTGGCGGACGACCGCGGGCGACCGCGTCAACGTGGGCGGCATCACGGAATACCAGGGCAGGCTCGGCACGGCGCGAACCACCGCCAACGGCGAATTCACCTTCGACTTCGTCGCACCGGACGACCTTGGTGGCAGCCATCGTATGGAGCTGAAGGCCGGAGACGAATTGGTCGCGGTAACCTGCCTCGTCGTCATGCCGAAGATGGTGTCGTACACGAAGAAGGTGAAGGCCGGCGAGAAGATCGACGTCCACCTTCACGGCACGGGCTGGTCGACGTACGAGAACACCTACGCGGCCACCTGGGACAATTCATACATCGGGTATGCATGCGGGTTCAGCACCCAGGGAGACATGCAGTTCCACTTCACCGCCACCGGTGCACCCGGGACTCACCTCCTGGATCTCTACCCGACGATCTACAAGGGCGCCGACGAGATGCCGAAGGTGTACTCGCTGCCGCAGCTCACTTATGCGGACGACCATCCTGAGCGCAAAACGCCTGCATTCCGGCTCGCCGTCGAAGTCACGGAGTAGTCCAACTACCTTCCGCGATTCGCAACTACGCCATCCATAGGACGAGCGAGAGGACGTTCCGTGGTCCAGGAAACCTGGGAGTGGGGAACCAGATGTCTCGAAAAATCGGTCTTATCTTCATTGCCTTAGTCGCCGTGCTCAGCCTCGTGGCCTGCTCGAGCGACAACACCAAGACCACGCCAACGGCGGCCTCGTCTTCGGCCGCCGTCAGCGCGCAAGCAACACCTACGCCCGGCCGCCCGGCCGTCATCAAGGATGTCACCGTCGGGTACAGCCCGCTGCTCACGAACGCACCGTTCTACCTGGGCATCGACAAGGGCTACTTCCTCGACGAAGGAATCAATCTCAAGCTGCAGACGATTGGGACGGGGGCTGACGTCCTGACTCAGACTGCCGCGGGCAACTTCAATATCGGCTCCGCTGGCATCGGAGCCGCCGGCTTCAACATGGCTGCCGCCGCCATCAAGGCCAAGCAGACCGTGCCTTTCGAAGTCGTGGCGGCGCTGCACGTCGAGTATCCGCCCTCCAACACCCCGTTGGTCGTGAGCAAGGCCCGGATGGACTCGGGTGAAATTTCTAAGGTCTCGGACCTCAAGGGCAAGAAGTGCGCTGTCAACAACCTGGGCTCGGCAACCGAGTACTGGCTCAACATGGCCCTCAAGTCGGGTGGGCTCACAACGAAGGACGTGACCGTCGTCGCGATGTCCTTCCAGACCATGGGAGCGGCCCTCCAGAGCAAGAGCATCGACTGCGCCATGCTCGGTGAGCCCCTCACCACCCAGGCGGAGGACGCGGGACAGGTGAGAGTCCTCACCGACACATTCGCAAAGGGCGAGGCTGCCACTGCCGTCTACTGGAACCGGGACTGGGCGAAGAACAACCCGCAGCTCGCAGCCGGCTTCGTCCGCGCCTTCCTCAAGTCCGCGGCTGAGATGGAGAACGGCGGATGGAAGGACCCGGCTACCATCGCCATCATCGAGAAATACACCCAGGTCCCCGCTGACGTCATCAAGCGGGCAGCGATCCCGCACTACCCGGCCGGCGGCAAGCTCGACCCGCAGGGCTGGAAAGACCTGGAAGCCTACTTCCGTTCCGCCGGAGAGCTGACGTACGACGGCAACATCGACCTGACGGCGTTCTTCCGACAGTAACGTCCGGCAGCAACGAAGGGAACGGCGGTACTGACATGACAACGTTGGCGACCCGGCCATCGATACTCCCACCCGTACAGCCGCTGGCGCACGCCAATGCGGTAGAGGTGTCCGGACTCTCGATCCGTTATCCAGGGCGTGGCGGAGTCCTCGCCCTGGAAGGTCTTGATCTGGAAGTCGAGGCCGGGTCGTTCCACGCTATCCTCGGGCCAAGCGGGTGTGGCAAGAGCACCTTGCTCAAAATGCTCGCCGGGCTCGTCAACTCGACAGGCGGAACCTGGAGCATCATCGATGGCAGTCGGCCAGCGTACGTGCCCCAGGGCAACTCCTGCTTCCCATGGCTGACCGTCGAACAGAATGTCGCCTACGGCCTCGCGGTGCTCCGTGCGCCGCGGAGCCAGCAGAAGACAGTGGCCCGGGCGCTCCTCGCGAGCCTCGGGCTCGCTGACTTCGCGCGCCGGTACCCGCATCAACTCTCCGAGGGCATGCGCCAGCGCGTTGCCATTGGACGTGCATTTGCGGTCGATGCACCGGTCCTCCTCATGGATGAGCCACTCTCCGCGCTCGACTTCCAGACGAAGGTCCACGTCCAGGGAGAGCTCCTCCAGCTCTGGGCGGAGAAACGCTCTACCGTGCTTTATGTCACGCACGACATCGACGAGGCACTGGCTCTCGCCGATCGCATCAGTGTCTTCTCGCGAAGGCCGGGGCACGTTATCGAGACGGTCGAGGTTCCCTTCCAGCGGCCACGGTCCTACCGCGACCTCCGGAATCAGCCCGACTATCCCGCCGCCTTCCGTCGCCTCTTCGAGTTAATCGAGGAAACAAAGTAGCCATGGAACTGACACGGTCTCTCAGGCTCACCTTGCTGGGTTTGATCCTTCCCGTTGGGCTCGTTTTGCTTTGGCAGGTCGCCGCGACGCACAACTGGATCAACACGCTCTTCTACCCGGCGCCTTCCGACATCGCCGACCGGACGTGGCAGCAGCTTGTCGACGGCAAGCTCATCATGCACTGCCAGGTCACCTTCAAGCGCCTCATGATTGGCTTTCTTGTGGGGGCCGTCCCCGGGATTGCCCTTGGCCTGGCGGCCGGCATCATTCCCATCATCCGTCAGCTCCTCTACCCGCTCGCGACAGCCCTTTACGTCGTCCCTCGCATCGCCCTGTTGCCGCTGGTGCTCGTAGCGATGTCGGTCGGGGATCCCGCCCGCATCTTCATGGTCGCCTTCAGCGTCTTCTTCATCGTCTTCTTCAGCGCTCTCTCGGCCGCTGAGCAGGTCGACCGTACCCATATCGACACCGCGCGTGCCTTTGGCGCGAACCACGACCGGGTCGTTCGCTCGGTGCTCCTCCCTGGTTCCGCGCCTGCCATCTTCAGTGGCCTACGCGTCGCCATGGGCGTGGCCCTGATTATCATCGTTTCCACCGAGTTCCTGGCGTCCAACAATGGCCTCGGGGCCTACGTCTGGCGGAGCTACCAGATCTTCGACTTCCCATCGATGTATACGGGCATCGTGGCGGTCACCATCTTCGGCGTGCTCATCAACTGGGCCCTTCTCGCCGTGGAATGGACCGTCATTCCCTGGCGCCGCTGACCTTCCGCCACGGCCCCAGGTCGTGATCTCGGCATGACGCGCTGACCAGCGCAGGACTCTGCACTACCTCATGACCAGAGGAGTGTGCGGAATCCCGGCGGCGACTCCCCGCCCCCTTATCGCCAATCCGTAACTTTCCGGCGCGACGTGGCACAATCTCGCACGTGACCACCAGCCCTGCCGCGGCCCAACGCCTGCGCAACCCGTCTGGCAACACCGTCCGGATCTCGCCGTCGCCCTCGGCCTGACCGCGTAGCCGCATATCGAGACCCCCCCCACCGATCGGAGCCGACCGCACCCATGCAGATGGAGACACGATAAGTATGGCCACCACGACGGACACGCAGTCGCCC
>Ga0209014_10001518_pt1 | contig 13679 bp, 9 predicted proteins | sample BarGraNGADG00212_FD_184491 | JGI IMG/M metagenome (GOLD analysis project Ga0209014, IMG submission 184491) | Arctic peat soil microbial communities from Barrow, Alaska - Barrow Graham LP Ref core NGADG0002-212 (SPAdes) (version 2) | ecosystem: Environmental > Terrestrial > Soil > Wetlands > Peat...
GGGCGGCTCGTGGAGGTTCTGACGTTCAAGGACGGCGTCATGGCGATCCGCCTTTATGGGACTGGACAAGAGCTCCTAAAAAGGGTAAAAATGCCCCCCCCGGAGAGGCCCGGTCTGGCGGACACGCTGGAGATCCAAAGCAGCGGCTGGCCGTCCTATACGCTGCGGCTCCGGCTTCTGGAAAGCGAGGCCCTGGGCGACGATTCCGGGCCGACCCCCGCGGGAACGCCTTCCGGCGAGGAACCTTCCGACCCCGGAAGCGGAAATGGGAAAGGAAAAAGGATTCCATGAAATTTCGGCTCATTTACCCGCGCTGGCAGAAGCTGGAGCGGCAGACGGAGTTCCACCTGCCCCCACACGGTCCGGTGGTCTTTGCCGCGACCCTGCCGCCGGATTGGGAGGTGGAGTTCATCGACGAGAACGTGGAACCTCTTCCCGCGGACGACGGCGTCGATTTTGTCGGCATCTCGATGATGCTGACCTGCCAGGTGAAACGGGGCTGGGATATCGCGGACGACTACCGCCGACGCGGCCTCAAGGTGATCTGCGGCGGCATCGGAACGATGCTCCATGCCGAAGAGACAAGGCAACACGCCGACGCCGTTTTCCTGGGCGAGGCCGAGGGGCGGATGGAGGAGGTGTTCGCCGACTGGCGGCAGGGCTGCCTCAAGCCCGTCTACGACTTCTTCGCCGCGCCACCGCCGACCGAGCTCATCGGCCCCGCCCGGCGCGACCTCCTCAAAAGGGATTTCTACAATTACAAGGGGATCCAGATGGTGGATCTCGTACACGCCTCCCGGGGCTGCCGGTTCAACTGCTACCCCTGTTGCGTCAGCTATCTGGGCGGTAGGCGGTTCCGTCCCCGGCCGGTGGACCGCGTGATCGCGGAGATGGCCGCGATCGACAACAACCGCCTGTTCATCGTCGACAATTCGCTGGCCCAGGACCGTCAATGGGAGATCGACCTCTTTACCGAGATGATCCCGCTGAAGAAGAAATGGTGCTGCCATCCGATCGAGGAGGACGACGAAGTTCTCGACCTGGCCGCCCGGGCGGGGGCCTGGTACGTCTATCAGGCCGTCTTCGACACATCCGATCGCATTCGCGACCGCGTGCGGCGGTATCACGACCACGGCATCGCCGTGGAGGGGACGGTCCTGCTGGGGCTGGACCAGCACACGGAGGATGACATCAAGCGGCTCATCGACTTTATCCTGGAGATCGGGCTGGACCTGGCCGAGTTCACCGTGCTCACCCCCTTTCCCCATACCCGGGCGTTCGAAGATTTCGAGCGGGAGAAGAGGATCCTCACCTACGATTGGGATGCCTATACGGCCGACCGGGTTGTCTTCCAGCCGCGTCACATGAGTCCGGAGCGTCTCCAGGAACTGCTCACATATGCTTGGGAGAGCTTCTACCGGGAAGAACCCCAGAACTACAGGATGTTCAAGCTCTTCAAGCAGGTCGTGGAGAGGGAGAAGGCGGACGGGACCTTCCGACCCCGGCGGCGCGAGCTTGCCGTCCGCCGGTTCGGCCGCGAAGGAGAGCCGGGAACAGGCCGCCCCGGCGACGGGGAGAACCGGTGAAGATATCCGGGAAAGGCGCGGAGATTCGGGAAGTGGTTTTCGGGAAGGGGGCGGCTTCCCCGGCCGCAATCGTCGCCGTGGCCCGCGCTTTTTGGGGAACGGTTTTCATAAAGGAGAGCGGGTAAACGTGCAGAAAAGCCAGAGTCACGAAGTAAAGATGAAGGTGCCGTTTTTCGATCTCGATCCGATGCAGATCGTCTGGCACGGCAACTATCTAAAGTATTTCGATATCGCCCGTTCCGAACTCTTCGACGGCCTGGGTGCGGATCTGTTTGCCTTCCATGAACGGACGCGGTACGTCTTCCCGATTATCCGGAGCGCCGTCAAACACATCCATCCCCTCCGGTGGGGCGACGAATTCATCTGCCGGGCTACCGTGAAGGACGCCCGCACGAAGATCGTCGTCGCCTTCGAAATCCGCCTTATTGCGGACCAAACGGTCTGCGCCCGCGGGACGACGGAACAGGCCGCTGTCCTGGCCCCGGAAATGGAAATGGTTTATACGATTCCGGAAGAGATACGCCGGGCCCTGGGGTTCTAAAGATGGAAACGCCTTTCCCGCAGGCCTTGATCACAGGTTATGAAAGAGTCGCCGCCTGGGCCGACCTTCTGGACGAGATCAACGTCTTTCCCGTGGCCGACGGCGATACGGGACGGAACCTCGTGGTCAGCCTCTCCCCGCTGCGGCAGTCGGTTCAGGGGCGGGAGCGGATCATCCGGGAGCTGCTGCTGTCGGCCCGGGGAAATTCCGGGAACATTGCCGCGCGGTTTTTCTCCGGTCTCCTCATGGCCGATTCGGCCCGGAACCTCGCCGGCGCCGTTCGCCAGGGGCGAGACCGCGCCTGGCAAGCGGTACACGACCCCAAGCCCGGCACGATGCTGACCGTTTTCGATGCGTTGGCGGAGGCCGTGGAGGAAATTCCGGCGAAGGCCGATGCGCCCTGGCGCGAGTGGGTGCTCCGACGGCTCGAACAGGCGGTGCTCTCCACACCGGAGCTCCTGCCGAGGCTTAAAGATGCCGGCGTCGTCGATGCAGGCGCCCTGGGCGCCTTTATCTTCCTGGACGGTTTTTTCAGCGTTCTTGAAGGAGAGAGCGACGGATTCAGTCCCATCACGGAGATCTTCAAGGGTTATCTTAAGGTCTCTCCGGCCTTTTCAGAGAAGGAGAAGACTGGTTGCTGCGTGGATACGGTGCTCCGGGTCGAAGGTGAAGCCGGGGATGATCTCCGGGGGATTTCCGCCGTCGGGGAAAGCGTTGTCGTCCTCCGGGACGGGGATTATTTGAAGGTCCATCTCCACGCCCGCGACGGTCAAAAGGCCCGGAGCGATCTCGCCGCCTTTGGAAAGGAGGTTCGATGGTTCTCCGACGATCTGGGCGTCCAGGTCCGTTCGCGCCGGCAGTCGGCCGAACAGGGCGTGCATATCATGACGGACGCCGCGGGTTCCATCAGCCGCGCAATTGCGGCGGAGCTGGGGGTGACCCTCCTGGAGAGCTACATCACCGTAGGGGAGAGATCTCTCCCCGAGACCCATTTCGTTCCGGAGGAACTCTATGAGGCCATGCGCCGGGGGGTAAAGGTTTCCACCGCGCAGGCCTCCCTCTTCGAGCGCCATCAGCATTATCGGAGCGTTCTGGACCGCTATCCCCGGGTCCTCTATCTGTGCGTCGGTTCCGCCTTCACGGGGAACTGTGCGGAGGCGATGGCGTGGCAACAACAGCACGACCGGGAGGGGCGCTTCACGATCGTGGACAGCGGGGCGGCGTCGGGACGCCTGGGACTTCTGGCGCTGGCCACGGCCCGTTTCGCCCGTGAGACCCGCGATGCCGAGGAGGTGATCCGCTTCGCCCGCGAGGGTGCGGCGCGCTGTCAGGAATATGTGTTTCTGGATACCCTCCGGTACCTGGCGGCCGGCGGACGGCTTTCCCGGACCAGCGCCTTCTTCGGCGACATGCTCCACATGAAACCCGTGATCAGCCCTCTCCCCGAGGGAGCCAGGAAGGTGGGGGTCGTCCGGAACCGGACCGAACAATTGAAGTTCGCCGTGGAGAAGTTAGCCGCCGGCATGGAGCGGAACGGGCGCGCCCTGATCATGATCGAGTATACCGACAACCTCGCATGGGTGATGAAAAAGGTGCAGCCGGAAATCGCGCAGTTCTGCCCGGAGGCGGAGATCATCCTCCAACCCATGTCTCTCACCTCCGGGGCGCACATGGGGCCGGGAACCTGGGCCGTGGCCTTTCTGTCCGGAAATATGGGGACATAACACCTATTTCCCGAGACCAAATGGACAAGGTCATCATGACAGACAAATGCAGGGTCGTCGTTACCGGAATCGGGCTGCGCACCCCCATCGATTTTTGACGATGGCAGTGAAGATAGAGGTATGGAGATGATGCCGGACGGCCGCTTTGCGATACTCATCCCGGTCTACAATCACGCCGGCGGGATCGGGCCGGTGATCGAGCGCGCCCGCAGGCTGGGCTTGCCGATTTGGGTCGTCGACGATGGCTCGACGGACGGTACTGCTGAACGTCTGGAGGCGATCGGGGGGATCACGGTGATCCGCCACGATGAGAACCACGGCAAGGGGGCCGCCCTTCTGACCGGTTTTGCAGCCCTCGCGGGAGAGGCGGACTGGGCCGTCACGCTGGATGCCGACGGCCAGCACGACCCTGCGGATGTCCCGAGCCTGATCCGGGCGATCCCCAAGGGTCAGAGGCCCATCGTCATCGGCCGGCGGGAGGGGATGGTCGGGGAGGATGTCCCCTGGACGAGCAGCTTCGGGCGGAAATTCTCCAACTTCTGGGTCCGGTGCGCCGGCGGGCCGGGCCTCTCCGACACCCAGAGCGGGATGCGCATCTATCCGCTACCGGAGGCGGTGAGTCTCGGGGTTCGGGCCCGGCGTTTTCAGTTCGAGGTGGAGATTCTCGTCCGGGCCAGGTGGGCGGGGATTCCCGTCGTCGAGGCGCCGGTCGGCGTCTGCTACACGCCGGGGATGAAGCGGATCTCCCATTTCCGGCCCTTCGTCGATTTCTGTCGGAACTCGGCGACGTTCACCCGGCTGATCTTTCTGCGGATCATTCGGCGGATCATTATCCCGGGACGGGGCGAGATTTAAAATCTGTCCCCCCATAGGAGGCACGATGTTTTTCCGACGCTACCGAATTCGCTGGTCCCTGATGCTTGCCGTCGTGGCAGTCCTGGGGGGCCTCCTGCTGTACGAATCCCTCGGCGGCGTGCGGATCGAAACGGACATCCTGGCATCGCTCCCCCGTCACGATCCCGTCCTGGCGGACGCCCACCGGGTTATTCGCCATCTCCCCGTCCAGGACCGGCTGATCATCGATGTCGCGATCCAGGGAGGGAACCGGGACGCCCTGGCGGCCGGGGCCGATATGATCGAGGCGGGGCTTCGTGAAAGCGGTTTGTTCCGGCAGGTGGGGATGCAGCAGATCGAGGCGCTCTTCCCGGAACTCGTAGACCATGTCGTTGGCCATCTCCCCTTGCTTTTCGACGGACCGCAGCTGGAAGCGCAGATCGCGCCGCTCCTCGCCCCGGCCGAGCTGCGCCGGATCCTGGCGGAGGATCTCAAGGTCGTGCAGGGGCTCGAAGGGATCGGTCAGGCCGATCTCATCGCCCGCGACCCCCTGGGCCTCCGAAACCTGGTTCTTCCCCGGATGTCCCAACTCCTGCCGAGCCGGGACGCCCAGCTCTACCGGGGGAAGCTGATCTCCCGGGACGGAGGACATCTGCTCGTCATGGCGGAACTCAAAGGTTCCGCGACGGATACGACCTATTCCCGGGCCATCCCCACACTCGTCAAGGCGCTGGCGGAGAAGCTCGATGGGCAGTACCGGCCCCGCGGCATCCGCTTCACCCTGACGCCGGCGGGGGCCTACCGGGCCGCGTTGGATAACGAGAATGCCGCCCGACGGGACATGAGAACGGCGATCGTCCTGACGACACTCGGGATCGCCTTTCTGCTGATCGTTACTTTTCCGCGGCCCCTCGTCGGGCTTCTGGCCCTGCTCCCGTCGACGGCCGGCGCCATTCTCGCGCTGCTGGTCTGCTCGTTCCTCTTTCCGTCCCTCTCCATCCTGGCGGTCAGCTTCGGCGGGGCGATCATGGCCTTCACGGTGGATCTGGGGATCGCCTATCTGCTGTTCCTCGACCGACCCTGCGAGGTCTCGGGACGCCAGGCCGCCCGCGAGGTCCTGGCGGCGGAGATTCTGGCCGCCCTGACGACGATCGGGGGGTTTCTTATGCTCTTGCTGAGCAAATTCAGCGTCCTGGCCGAGATTGGCGTCTTTGCGGCCCTGGGGGTGACCTTCACCTTTCTTTTCGTCCACTGGATTTTTCCTCGGATCTTTCCCGTCATGCCGCCGGCCCTGAAGACCCGGGACCCATGGCTGAGCCGGATTCTGGACCGGATCGCGCTGTCAGGGGGCAAGGCGAAACTCGTGGCGGTTGCGCTTTTCTTCGGCGTCATGCTCTGCTTTGCCCGTCCCGTTTTTCAGGTAGACATCAACGCCATGAATTCCCTGAGCACGGAAACGGTTGCCGCAGAAAAGACGCTCCAGCGGGTCTGGGGGGATCTGACGAGCCGGGTCTACCTCATGATCGAGGGAGGAAGTCTGGCGGATCTCCAGGCCAAAAGCGACCGCCTGGCCGGGATGCTCCGGGACGATCTCAACCGGGGAACAGTCGGGGCGGCCTTTGCCCTTTCCGACCTCTTCCCGGGGGAGGAGCTGGCAAAGAGCCATGCGGCGGACTGGAACGCTTTCTGGACGCCAGGCCGCGTGGCGGAACTCCGGCGGGAACTCAACCGGGCGGCCCGGGAGATGGGGTTCGCCCCGGATGCCTTCGGGGCCTTCGTGAACTCCTTGTCCGAGGCGCCTCCGGCCGCCGCGGCGATCCCGGAAAAGTTCACCGGTTTCCTGGGCATCGCGGTGGAGAAATCCTCCCGGGTGCAGGTCTCCATGGTGACGCCGGGCCCGGCCTATGATGCGGAGCCGTTCTTCACCCGGTATGCGGCGACGAACCTCGTTAGCATCTTCGATGCGGGTCTCTTCAGCCGGCGGTTGGGGGAGGTCCTCGTCTCGATCTTCACCGAGATTGCCCTCATCACGGGCCTCGGGATCGTCCTGGTCGTCTTTATCTTCTTCCTGGACTGGCGCCTCTCCCTGATCGTCCTGGCGCCGGTGGCTTTCGCCCTCGTCTGCACCCTGGGGACTCTGAAGCTCCTGGGCCATCCGGTGGACATCCCGGGGATCATGCTCTGGATCGTCATCATGGGGATGGGGATCGACTACGGCATCTATTACGTCTGCGCCTACCAGCGGTATCTCGATGAGCGCCATCCCTTCATGGGGCTGATCCGCCAGGCGATGTTCCTGGCGGGGGCGACCACCCTGATCGGGTTCGGCGTCCTGGCCGGGGCCCAGCACGCGGTCCTCAAGAGCATCGGCCTGACATCATTGTTGGGAATCGCCTATTCACTCGCCGGGGCTTTTCTGATCGTTCCGCCCCTGGTGAAACGGGCGCTCATCCCCGTGGTGCTCCCGCCGGAAGCCCTGGAGGCCGGGTCGCCCCGTCACACCGAGCGGACGCTCCTGCGGTACCGTCACATCGAGGCCACCCCGCGCCTCTTTGCCCGCTGGAAGATTCGGCTGGATCCGATGTTTCCCCGTCTGGCGGCCTTCGTGAAGGATCCCCGGCGCATCCTCGACATCGGGTGCGGCTACGCCGTTCCGTCCGTCTGGCTCCTGGAGCTGTTCCCCGCCGCCACGGTCTGCGGTCTCGATCCGGATGAGGAACGGGTCCGCGTGGCCCGGTCCGCGCTCGGGTCGCGGGGCGACGTGCGGACGGGCCGGGCGCCCGATCTTGCCGATTTGCCGGATCGCACCGACACGGCCCTGATCCTTGACGTCATCCACATGCTGGACGATGCGGCGTTGCGCGAGACTCTGAGAATTCTGCACGAAAAGCTCATCCCCGGCGGCCGGCTCGTCATCCGGGTCACTATCCCCGCGAACCGTTCCCGGTCACGGAAGTGGCGTATCGAGGAGCTCCGCCTGAAGATTCACCGTCTGCTCCCCCATTATCGGACGCAGGTCGCTCTGGAGAAGATGATCATCGCAGCCGGTTTTGAGATCGCCGCAATCGAGCAGGACACGCCGGAGGGCGAGGGAGTCTGGTTCGTCGCCGATCGCCGTCTGCCGGAGGGAACCGAACCATGAAGGATTTTGTCTACCGGTTTCTCGTCGTCCTGCAGAAGAGATTCGGGAACTGGATCTTTCTGCTGATCGCCTGGCATGTGGCGACGGGATATTTCCTCTTGTTTCCCCGTCGCGTCGCCGTCAGTGTCCGCTTCTACCGCCAACTCTTTCCGGACCGGGGGCGCCGCCATGCACTTTGGTGCACTTGGCGGCAGTATCACCATTTCGTCCACGTCTTTCTGGATCGGTTCCACCTGGCGGAAGGCGACGATCTGGTAATGACGCAGGAGGGATTGGAGCATATCTTCGCGGCCGCCGAAAGCGGCCGTGGGGGCGTTATCCTGATGTCTCACGTGGGAAGCTGGGAGATCGCCGCCCGGCTCCTCCGGCATCAGGGCCGGAACCGTCCGCGCATGAGGCTGCTGCTTTACCTGGGGGCGAAGCACCGGGAGCAGATTGAACGGCGGCAGAAGAAGAGCGTTGAAGAGAGCGGAATCCGCGTCATTTCTGTTCCGGAGAACGGGGGCTCGGCCATGGACATCCTGGAGGGGTTGAATTTCCTGCGGGAGGGGGGACTGGTCTCTCTGACGGGGGACCGGCTGTGGGGCAAAGATCAGAAGGCCGTCACCGTCCGGTTTGCCGGCGGCGAGGCGCGGATTCCCGAGATCCCCTACCTCCTGGCGATGCTGTCCGGGGCGCCGCTATTGATCTTTTTCGGTCATCGCACGGGAAAGGGGGCGTATCATCTCATCACGAAGCCACCCCTCTTTATCACCAAGGCTTCAAGGGGAGAGCGGCGCCAGGCCGTCGAAAAGGCGGCCCAGGCGTATGCGGATCTCCTTGCCGATACGGTCCGCGCCCATCCGTACGAGTGGTACCACTTCGAACCGTTCCTTACGAAGCCGGGGCAGGGGAAAGATCGGGGTTGCCCGTGATTTTATCCTCCGTTTGACCATTATGCCCCTCCGGGAAGCATCCCCAGGGCCTTTTCAAAAAAACCTTCGGTCCCGAAATTCCCCGATTTGAAGGCCAAGCACAGTATCTCCGGCGCCGGACTGAAGGTCCAGGGTACGCCCGGTTCGATTTCCGTCCCGATCCGGAGGGACTGTATCCCGAGGGCCTCGACGACGGCCCCGGAGGTCTCACCGCCGGCGACGATCCATTTTTTCACCCCTGCCTGATGAAGGCGACGGGCGATTTCTGCCAGAGCGTTCTCCACGATTTTTCCGGTCCTCTCGGCACCGAAGCGGGCCTGCGCCCTGGCCACGGCCTCGGGATCGTCCGTGGAGAAGATCAGAATGGGGCCTTGCTGCATCGCCCCGACGGCCCAGGCAACCGCCCGGTCCGCCACCGGCTGGCCGTCAAGCAGGTCGAGCGGGTCTATCCGAAACGCGGGGTGGGTCTGGGCCATGCGGTGGACCTGCTTGCGCGTCGCCGCCGAGCAACTCCCGGCGAGGACGGCGGCAGCCCCTTGGATGCATGGAATTTCGGCCGGCCCGTCTGTTCGGGGCAACAGACCCGCCTTCCGGAAGTTGGCCGGCAGCCCCATGGCCACGCCGGAGCCGCCGGTGATTAGCTTCAGTTCCGCACAGGCCTCGCCGATGTCGAGAAGGTCGCGGTCGCAGAGGGCGTCGATCACCGCAAAGCGCCGGCCCTGAAGGCTGAGCTGCTGCAACCTTTCCCGGATGGCTGCCGACCCAAGGCAGACGACCGGCCAGGGAATCAGGCCGACTGCATCCGCCGACCGGACCTGCCGGCCCAGGAAACGGACCAGGTTCGGGTCCGTCATGGGCGTGAGGGGGTGATGCCGCATCCCGGAATCGCTGAGCAGCAGGTCACCGATGAACAGATGACCCCGGTAGATCGTGCGGGCATTGGCGGGGAAAGCGGGGCAGGCGATCGTGATCGCAGCGCCCAGCTCGTCCAGCAGCGCCTCGGCCACGGGACCGATGTTGCCCTTTTCTGTGGAATCGAAGGTGGAGCAATACTTGAAGAAGATCTGGCGCGCCCCTTTGCCGACGAGCCATCGGCAGGCGGCCACGGACTGGGCGACGGCCTCCTCCGGCGGCGCGGTGCGGGATTTGAGGGCCACGACTGCGGCCGGTGTGTCCGGATCGGGTGTGGATTCCGGCGGCACGCCGATATACTGAATTGCGGGCATGCCGTTTTTGCCGAGCATCAGGGCCAGATCGGTGGATCCTGTGATATCATCGCCAATCGCGCCGAGGAGAATTGACATAGCCTGCTCCTGAGAACTCACCAGCTACAGCGGCCCGTTTTTCTCCCGGTGGATGATGAGGGCGTTTTCGATCAGCCGGCCGATGATCATCGCGGGGAGCATCCCGGCGCAGGCGGCCTGTTCGAAGAAGAACGACGAAGGCGCCATCCCGGAGGAGGAGTTCGGATCGGTGATGAGGATCCGGCCATCCTTGAGGTAGAAGCCGTCGATCCGGCCATAGGACCGGAAACCCAGCGCCTGGAAGGCGCGGACCGCCTCCTTCTTGATCGCCTCCACGGCGTCCGGCGCGATGTTTTTGGGAGGCGTGAACTTCCGGCAGCGGCCGGGCATGTACTTGTCGTCGTAGGTGAAATAGTCGCTCTGCGGGGTGATCTCCGTGAGCTCCAGGGCATGGGGTTCCCCGGCTTCCTCCAGGATGATGGAGGAGAATTCCAGCCCGTCGAGGGCCTCCTCGACGAGGACGGCCCGGTCCCATTTCAGGGCCTCTTCGAAGCCGCGGACGAGGGACTCCTCGTCCCGGACCAGCGTGACGCCGATGCTCGATCCCTCGCGGGGGGGCTTCGTGAAGATGGGGAATCCGAAACGATCGCGGAGGGTTTTAAGGACCCCCTCCCGGTCGTTTCGCCACGTCTCCTCCCGGATGAGGCTGCTCTCGGGAACGCCGATCCCGGCGGCCCGGAGAATCATCTGCTGGATATGCTTGTCCATGCCGAGGGCCGAGGCGAGGACGCCGGGGCCGGTGTAAGGGATTCCGAGAAGCTCGAGGAGCCCCTGAAGGCAGCCGTCCTCCCCGTACTTTCCGTGGAGGGAGATGAAGGCGAAGTCGATCTCTTCCCTGAGCCCTTCATAGGAGATGCGGCGCGCCTCCTTTTCGAGACGTTCGGTGATGTCCGTCGTCGTGTTCTGGGAGATGAGTTGCCAGGAGATGATCCAGAGCCGCGCCTCTTCATCCATGAAGATCGGGATGGGCTCGAAGTTCTCCCGATCGAGGTTGTCGTGCACGTTCCGGCCGCTGTTGAGGGAAACCTCCCGCTCCGAGGAGATGCCCCCCAGAATCACACCCACACGCAATTTTTTCATGTTATCCATATCTTACAAATCCCAGAAGAACGTCACGCCGCTCGTGGGGAAGATCCATGCCTCGTTGCCGAGCCGCAGCGTGACCGATTTACCTTCCTCCCGGGTTGTCTCCGGATAGGGGTGCTTCCCGGAGAAGAATCCGACATCCTTCACATTTTTTATCCCTGTCCCCCCGTAGTGGAAGGAGATTTCCATTCCGCGCGTCGGGTAGACCAGGTAGGCGGAGAAGAGCCGGTTGCTCTTCCTCTGTTTTGTCTCGATCTCGATCTCGACACGGGCCTGGCGGTTCAGCTTCTTCTTCAGCCCTTCCGAACTGAACCAGACCTCATAGCCCCGTTCCGTGCTTTCCGACAGAATCTGCGGGATATCTTCCCCATCGATCCGGACGCCGTTCACCTGGAAGTCCCGCTCGGGGACGAGATCCTCCCCCCGGTTGAGGAGCCAGCGGTATTCGCACCGCTTCTCCTCGAAAAAGGAGGCGAGCTGTTCGTTGTCGAGGGCGCAGCCGATCATGAAGTGTGCGTTCCGGATGGCCTTCGTGTATTCGACATGGGTCGTCACCTTGAAGTAGTCCCGCCGGAGCGGGTCGGGAACGCCTTCATTCGGGACGAACTCCGTCACCTGGATCCGATAGCGAAAATCGTTCCGGAGTTCGAGCTGGCGGTCCTCCTTGCCGAAGAGGGTCTCGAACATTTCGTAGTAGATTGCATCTCCCAATTCCTCGTTGCGCGCCCGTGTCTGAAAGCAGTGGCGGATGATGCTGTCAATCCGGTCGATCGATTTTTCCTCGTCGGGAATGAAGATCCTCCGGAGACTCGGTTCCACCCGGTCGGTTTTTCCCTCCTGCAGAAAGACCCGTGGCGCACGCTTCCCGAGGGCGCAGAGGATCTCATAGCTGATCGAATGCACCTTCGCGGCGATTTCATCGGCTGTGATCCGCTCACCGCCCTGTTCGCCCATGAGGACAACCTCGTCACCCACGGCGCACTCCGGGACCTGGCTGATGTCGAGGGTGCACATGTCCATCGAGATCCGGCCCGCGATGGGGACCCGCTTTCCGCGGATCAGCGCCTCCCCCTGGTTGGAGAGCGGCCAGCCGAGGCCGTCGCCGTAGCCGACCGGAATCGTGGCGATCCGGGTCTGCCGCCGGGTGATGAACGTCCGTCCGTAACCGATACCGTAACCTTCGGGGAACTCCTTGACGAGGACCACCCGCGTCTTGAAGCTCATGACGGGGTTGAGGGCGGCCTTACCTCTGGTCGCCGGAGAGGGGTAGATGCCGTAGGAGATAATCCCCGGCCGCACCATGTCCAGGTGGCAATCCGGGTAGTTCAGGATGGCGCCGCTGTTGGAGATGTGGCGGATCGGGATTCGAATGCCGCCGGTCTCCAGCTCATCCAGAAGCTCCTGAAAGGTCCTCCACTGGAGGTCGTTATAGCAGGAGAGGATCTCGCTTTCGGAGAAGTGGGTGAAAATTCCTTCCAGACTGAGGTTCGGGAAGGAGGAGACCTCCCGAATGGTCCGGCATGTCTCGGTCTGGATTGTCCCGCCCCGGCCCATGCCCGTATCGACTTCGACGTGGAGCGGCGCGCGGATGCCCGCCTTGTGGGCCTTCTTCTGAAATTCTCTCGCAAATTCGAGATCGGAGACCGAAGGGGTCAGGTTGTATTTGATGATCTGGTCGATCTCCGAACCGGTCGCGGGGGAGAGGATCAGAACAGGCGCCGTGATTCCACTCACGCGAAGTTGCACCCCCTCGTCGGCGTTTGCCACGCCAAGAGCGGAGGCGCCATTTAAGAGGGCGGCGTTGGAGATCTCGATCGCCCCGTGGCCGTAGGCGTCCGCCTTGACCACCTGCATGATCTTCACGTCGGGGCCGACCAGCCGCTTCATCTCCGCCCAGTTCGCGGCGAAGTGGCCGAGATCGACCTCGACCCAGCTTCGATATTTCAGATTTTCCTTCAATGGCGTTGCCAATTTTATCGTCGTTTCTGCGTTCGGCAGAATCCCTTTCCCGGTGAAAAACCGGTTGACCGAATCATTATTTCGTCGTCATCGTGAAGACGCCGTCGCTGTCCGGAAAGGCATTGAAATAACCGCCGTTTTCTCCCGCCTCGGAGATCCGGGGAATGTTCGGCTGCGCCGCATAGGCGTGGATCAGCGGGGATTCGTCCTCCCCCTTCTTTGCGCGGACCATCTGGAATCGACCGTTGGCAATCGCATTTTCTCCGCCGGTGATCTGCTGCTCGGTCAGATGGCCGACCTCTTTTTCCGTGATGTGAAAGAAGTAGCCTAGCGTGATGTTCTTGGCCTTTTCGATGGAACGGGCGAGGGCGGCGTCGGTGTTGGCCGCCCTCTGCTTCTGTTCCAGCAGGCCGTAAAGCCGGCTGTCCCCGATACCGACATTCTTGACATCGCGCGCCAGGTCGGCTACCGTCTTCAGGCTGGAGTTATCATCCGGTTTGGCGAAAACGATATAGAAACCCACCGCCTTCGCGCCATAACCTTTCAACGCATCGACCAGCTTCGAGATGGTCGTTCGCGGCCAGGGCCA
>Ga0209014_10001519_pt1 | contig 13674 bp, 17 predicted proteins | sample BarGraNGADG00212_FD_184491 | JGI IMG/M metagenome (GOLD analysis project Ga0209014, IMG submission 184491) | Arctic peat soil microbial communities from Barrow, Alaska - Barrow Graham LP Ref core NGADG0002-212 (SPAdes) (version 2) | ecosystem: Environmental > Terrestrial > Soil > Wetlands >...
CGCGAGCTGGCGCTGACGATGATCGGCGCGTTCGCGGTCGCCGCGCTCCTTCTTGCTGCGATCGGCCTCTACGGCGTCGTTGCGTACGGTGTCACGCAGCGGACGCGTGAGCTGGGCATACGAAAGGCGCTCGGCGCCACGAGCAGTGACGTGGCGCGGCTCGTGCTCGGTGGGGTTGGCAAACTCGTTGCCGGCGGCGTCGTCGTGGGACTCGTAGGCGGTTTCGCAGCGACTCGCCTTATTCGTTCGATGCTCTTTCACACGGCGCCAATCGATCCGCTGACTTTCGCGATGGTCCCGTCCACGCTGATCGTCGTAGCGCTCATCGCAGCATGGTGGCCGACGCGACGCGCAATACGGATTCAACCGACGGACGCACTCCGAACCGATTGACCACGCGAACAGCTCACATAGTACCCAGTTTCAGGTATGGGATGCCGGTCGTCGTCACCCCTCAGACGTCGGGCATGTCGTACCTGAAACTGTAGTACTAGAGGTTATCTCACAAACCCTCTTCGACCGTTACCACTGCATATGATTCATTGGTGAGTTCCGAAGTATCCGAGGGGGTCGCGATGCGCAGATCGATAGGAGCATTGGTTGTTCTCTGCACCCTGGCGTGCAAGGGCGAGAGTCCAACAGACAATGGCCTGAGGCTGGCGCCTCCGACGCTCGATGTGGCCGCCTGGACATTCGCCGAAGGTGTGGTCGGTGACCCTTTGGATCTGTGGATGTCGGTAGCGCTCCACAACCATACGACGACACACCTGCAGGCGGTCGTGAGCGACGCGTGCCCGTTCGCGGTACGCATCTTTCCGGATTCCTCCGGCACGCAGCCGTACATCGGTGTGGTTGGTTGTCCCCCCGGAGGAGCCGAGCTGGACATCGCTCCCGGCGACTCGGCCATACTGACTCGGAAGTTTCCGGCGGATACCCTCGCCACGTTCGCGCCCGGGACGTACAGCGTCAACGTCCTGGTGGGCACCGTCCACGGTTCGATCGGCATGTGGGCGGGAACGGTACCGCTTCCCTTTCCGTTCCCAGTCGCCGCTCGCATCGTCACGGCGCCGCCTCCTGCTCGTTGACGTGTTTGTGAGATGCGTTCTAGCACTACTTCGCCACTTTGTTCGAGCCTAGGTTCATCGGCGAGTCAGAATCCCGTCGTTGAGCTTGCCCCCTCCGCAACGGCTTCGCACTCTAAACCGCGTTAGGGGGCCACAGGAATCTCGGATGAACAAGCAGATCGCATTCTTGCTGGTCAACGTGCTCGTCACCTGCCCGCTCCGCGGGCAAGTCAGCGCCATTATCCCGCCGCATGCGAGGGATTCCCTGGCGGCGGCCGACGCCCGCTCGCCCATCGCGCAGCGCAATCGCCAGCGGAGCCTCGACTCGCTTGCTGCTGGGCGACGGCGATGGACGCTCGCTCGCGTCGCCGAATACCAACTCCAGGTTCACGAGGACTGTTTCTGCGTTCCCCGCCAAGATTCGGCCCCGCAGTTCCCGCTAGTGATCATTCGAAGGGGCGCAATTGTAGGGCACGCTCGCGGGCGGACTGTCGGCGGGTCCCTCAACGAGACCACCATCGATAGCCTGTTCGTTGTCGTCGAGCGCGACCTCCGGGATCCCGGGCGCGTAGTGCGCCAGCTTGATCTCGATAGCCGGTATGGATTCCGGCGTACCTACTATGCTGAAACGCCGTCGATACCTGATCTCTGGCTGAGTATTCACGTGGACAGTTTCGCGGTCACTCACGCCGATTCCGCGACCGTGCACTGCTCCTCCTAACGTTCGCGCTCTTCTCGGAATTCCTCGTCGCGCTCGCGCTGTCGCTGCAGGTAAAGCGAATCAGGGTCAGGAAGGTAGGGGATTCGTAGCGCCGTAAGCACCCTTCCGTAGCTTCCCAGCCCGACCGATTCCTCTTCAACCTCATAGCTCGGCGGCGCGCCCTCAAACCACTCAGGGACCAACAGGCCGGAGTCGGCACGGTCTCCACGAGAAACCGAGCCGGGATCACGCGCAAGCCGGGCTGCGCCCGACGCACGCGGCGCCCATTCACCCTTCCATGACCGGCGCGCAAAGTCGTACGACCAAAGCGCGGGAGAAAACGAGGCCCACTCGACCGCACCACGGTGCGACACGATGACGGCTCCGAGTCCATCCATTAACTCGACTGTGCGAATCGCCGCGGCAAGCAGGGATGCCTTCGCAGCGTCCGCAACGCGCAAGGCAGTGCCGAGAAGTTCCTTGCCTGCCCGTGCCACGAGCGGCGCGACGAGGCGTCGGGGCATCAAGAGCTCGCTCGCAAATGCGTCGGCTTCTACCTCGAGCGGATCCTTTCGGCCCCGATAGTGACCACCGAGCGACGGTGAGACTTCCGTGCCGGCCTGAATTCTGGCGTCGATATGACCATCTATGTGGTAATGTCCGAGCTCGTGCGCGAGAGTAAACCGCCGGTGTCCCGGCGTCGGGCACGCGGTCGATATGTAGATCGTGAATCGGCTGTTCGCGTATGAAATCGCCCCGAAAACTTCTGGCGGGAAGTCGCTCCGCTCCTCGAGCACGATCTTTTTCCGACTAAGGATGTCCTCGGGCGAGACCGGCAGCGACGCAATGTTGAGCTCGTCGAGCAGGTCAACGGCATGCTTCCGGGCGACCTGCTCGCGAGCAGGCGCCATTGCCCTACTTCTTCGGGGTCTGAGCCTGCGTGTCGGCGATACTGCGCACGACCCGCTTCGCGGCGTCGAGCAGCGAGCTCTCCGAACGCGCGAGCGACCTGAGTAGCAGGGCGACCTCTCCCGTCTCCGGCGACATCGAGTCACTACGCCCGAGTAAGTAATCGACCGTGACGTCCAAGGCATCCGCGAGCTTGACGAGCGTGTCTGCCGACGCACTGGGGCGCGAGCCAGTCTCGAAGTGCGAGATCATGATCGGCGAGACGTTCGCGCGGTCGGCTAGCTGTTGTTGCGTCAGCCCGCGGGTCTCGCGGGAGCGCCGAAGCTGCTGGCCAAAAGTAGTCGGGGGCATTGCGCGGGACTTATCTACTTGCTATATTTCTGTCATACCATTTATCCGCCCGAAATGTGGGAGTGGCGGCAGCGGTCTGGCATGATTTCATCATAGCATATCCAACCTACCCCCTCACCAGCAGTTGCGCAAGCGCAAGGATGGACGAAATGGCAACAGAAGCAATCGAAGCGGCGAACGTCGCGGACGACAAGAGCCTGCTCAAGGTGCTCGTCTTCGCCGCGCGAGCAGTCGACCCAATCTTGTTCGAATGGGCGCGGACGCTCAAGGTCTCCGAAGCGGCGCTCGAGGCCGCGAAGAAGTTCGGGTACGTCGGCGGCACGCCCGGGTTGATGACACGGCCTCAGCCGGGCCGCGTTCTAGATCCGAACAAATCTCTTGTCGCGGATCATGTGAAGAGCGGCGACGAGCTCGAGCTCGTGGACACGGGCGGTGGCGTGTGACCGTGCTCCCCGCGACTGACGTGCGGGCGGTTGTCGAGGAGGAACTCGTCGCCGCTCGCGCGTGGGCTTCCCGGAACGCAGTCGGCCTGGAGTGGATTCCAGACGCGCTCGAACTTCGAATGACACTGTCACAGTTGGCGACCGCAGAAGACTTCTTCTTTCGGGGACGGTTCGACGATTATCAGGCGATCGCCCCGCACTGGCAGTGTGTATCGGGCGCGTGGGCCGGAGGCGACGTCCTCTCTGACTATCCGAAACCGCAAGAAGGTCTACCGCGGCCCTCGATCTATTTAGTGCATGCCGTCGCCGGTGTGCGAACGCCAGTCATCTGCGCGCCTTTCAACCGCCTGGCATACTCCGAGCACAAGGGACCGCACGGGGACTGGGGGGCACCAGCCAATTGGCTCGCGGCACGTCAAGGTCACGTACGAGCTACCACGATTCCAGACATGCTCTCCGTGATACAGCTCCACTTCTTGACGACGCGGGGACGGCACGCATGAAGCGGCGCGAGAAGGAAACTCCGGTGTACCGGCTGAGCCCGCTCCCACAGGGTGCTCTGCGCGGCCGGTTCATCGTCGCCGCCAATGTGACCGAGTCCACGTATCATGTCCTCTCGGACTACGGCAAATTGGGACGACGTGGTCACGAAGGAATCGTGTTCTGGGCAGGGCGCGAGTTGGGCGACGTAACCGTGTTCACATCGGCTGTGGCGCCTAAGGCGCGAAGCGGCCCGCAACGCGTGATGGTCGACGCGACGGACGTCGGCAACAGCGCAATCGCGGCACGCCGACATGCACTCGCCGTCCTCGCTCAGGTGCACTCGCACCCCGGCGATGACGCGCGCCATTCTGACGGCGACGACAGTCTCATCATACAGCCGTTCGAGGGTAAGCTGTCGATCGTGATTCCACGCTACGGCGCCGGCGCCCCGAGGCTGGAGACGTGGTGCATTCATCAGTTTCAGGATGGCCGCTGGGTGCTATGCGACCCTGAGTCGGTCCGCGGCGGGCTTGTCGTGGCTCCGTCGTTGCTGGACCTCCGCCATGCTTGATGTTGATACGTTCTACCGCGAACGCGATCGCCGCTCAAACCAATACGTTGGGTCGGCGATTCCGCAGCCACACATCGTCGTCGTCGCCGAGCGGGTCGGTCGACTGGCTAGCGGACAGCTCCTGCTGCTCAGCATGGCGAATCAGCTCGCGCGAGTATTTCGGCACATCACATTCATCGTTCCTGATCGGAACGAGCCGGTACTTGTGCGGACACCGTTTTCGGGGACGTCGTTAGGAGAGGTTCTTGGCGAAACGGTTCATCGCATCGATCCGTTTGGTTCGTTTGCAATCGTCGACCGCGCTCTGGTGGATGGCCCGGCGATTTCTGTGGGTCCATCCGACGAACTTGCCAAGCTTCAGTGGTACGTCGGATGCTCGGGAAGTATCGCCGAGATCTCGCGGTCGCCGGTAGAGGTGTCGGATTCCCCCGGGTCGCTGAGAGGTGCAGCGCTCGCTGCGTGCCTCGGCGCGAACAGCGTCACGCGCGCAGCGATAGGAATGCCGAATGTCGCGCGTCGCCTATCGGCATGGAATTTTGCGGAGGGTGCTGCGGCCGATGTTGGACCGGATGACGTCACCCCGGTCGACGTGGGGCGCGTGCTGATGGTCGGCGCGGGTGCAGTCGCGGGCAGCGCGGCGTATCAGCTCGGTGTCGTGGGGATTGGTGGAGAATGGACGGTTCTCGACCGCGACGTCGTGAAGCTCCATAACACGAGTAGAGGAATGGTGTTTCAGGCTTCGGACGCTGTCGAGTGGAGCGGCGCTGCTCGCTCGAAGGTTGAGGCTGTTGGTGCGGCGCTCGGGCAAGGAGTTCGGTTGGATAAAAGTTGGTTCGACGAAAGTAGGCTTGCCGGAGACGCATACGACGTCATCTTGGCTCTGGCCAATGAGCGCAGCTTCCGCCATCTCGTGTCGACGCGACGCGAGAATGTGGTTTTGCAGGCAACGACGTCTTCGAACTGGTCGAGTCAGGTTCACCGGCACGTTCTCGGCCGCGACGGATGTGTATTCTGTCGAACGGGACGACTCGAACCAGTGTCGTTCGGATGCAGCACGGGGACGGTGGTCCGAGATGACGGCACCTCCGAGGATGCCGCGCTTCCATTTCTCTCGGCCGCTGCGGGGCTCATGCTGGTGACGATGCTCGAGCGACTTCAGCGTGGTCAGCTAATCGCCCTTCCGGGAAACGGATGGGCGTGGGATTTCCACTCGACGAATCAGATGGCGCGCTCGTTCACCTATTCGTGCCAAGAAGACTGCGACAGGGTCCGCTCAGGTTCGACACGCGTTAGTGTCCGAGGCGACCGACGTTGGGCAGAACTTAGCGGAGCGCGCTAGATCCCAGCGCCAAGCTTCAGCGACGTCGAGCAAGATGGGCTGCCTGCTCGCGACATGTTGTGCCACGAGTTGAATAAACATCTGTCCAATCATTGTTAAGCTGCTGAACGGACAACTTGCCACGTCGAATAGTCGTCTTCGATACGAACATTTACTACGAACTGTCCGAAGCCACGGCGATTGAGTTGCGCAGTCGCGAGCGTCGAGCCGGTGCGGTTGGCTGTGCCTCAGTGTTGGTAGCCTTGGAGTTGCTTTCGCATCTCGATGACCCGGACGATCGGAAGTTTGACGTTTGCCTGAAGGCACTGCGCGCGTTACGGGCCCATGTCAGCATATGGAGCTATGGCGAGCAGATTCCGTTTTTCGGAACGGCGCGAGACGCACTCTCCCGCGAATGGTTTGGACGCCCCGACCCAGCGTTAAGGGAGCTGTCCGACGGCCTCGGTGACCTAGTCATCCGAGCAGCATCTCCCGGCGGTACCAGCGACAGTTCCGTGCGCACTGGCTGCTCGCACATACGGGAGTTCATTTCGGCGAACGAGCGGCGATTCAGTGATGGCATATCTCTCTTGGTGGAGAAGTTCGCCGACGTCGCTGATGACGCCGGCGTTCCTATCGACAAGCGTGGACTCGCGAAGGCTCAGCATGCGTTTCACAGGGATCACGGACTTCGCTACGCTGCTGAAACGATTGCCGGAGCGATTGCAGCGCGGGTCAACCAGCAGTTGCCACCCGTCGACTTGCCGCGGTACGCGGATCGCGTCCTTGAGGTCATGCCCGTTGCGGCTAGCTTCCTCCGCAATGAACTGCGTCGCTTCACTGCTGACGCCGCGGACCCACACGTCGACGGTAACGCCAATAGTGTTTGGGATCTTGAACATTGCGGGCACGTATCGCGAGCGATCAGCGCCATAGACTCGCAACTGCTCGGAAACGCCACGCCCCTTCTCATCACGAACGACCGCCGGATCCGAGTGGCCGCGCGAGATGTGCACCATGAGGACTTGGTCCTCGATCGGACTGGCTATGAGGAAGCCCTTTCCGCCGATGCTTCGGCTTAGCTACAAGCTATCTCGTAAATAGGTAACGCATCGTGGGGAAGGATGGTCGACGTGACCGGCCTCGCATCACGCGTAGCGACTAGAATCTCATCCCCACCAAAACCGGCACCACCCCTCCCGGCGGGACGCCCATGTAGCGCATCTCGACGAAGTACGTGTGCTTGGAAGGCCGGACTTCGAATCCGACCCCACCCTGGAAGCCGAGATGATTTGGCCGGAACTGGGCGAGCGGTTCGTCCGAATTGCCCGTGAGATACCCGGCAACTCCTCCCAACAGGTACGGCGACCATCGCGTGTTCGGGTCGTTTAGCCGAGCCACTATGCTGAGGCTCCCCGACACGATGCGTGACCAACTGCCGCTGATGGTGCAGATGAAGTATCCGCCACAGCCGGCACCGCCTGTACCAGTGACGCGGTCGCCACTCCCGGTACCGATCCAGTGATACATCAGATCGGCGCGGAGTGAGAAATGGCGGGACGCAAGTGGAAACTGCGCAACAAAGCCACCAACTACGCCTTCTGCAAGCTGCCCCCGATAGGCGCCTGTCACTCCATCGCCGCCAGCCACGATGCCCCACGTCATAGGCAGTGCGGAAGCAGCGTCCTGCGCGCGGACGGGAGCCGGGCAGACTAGGAGGCATACGAGCACGACGGCGGCGCACAGTGTTGACCAACGCGAACGAAGCAGAGTCATGAGTCCCTCCAAGGATGGACCTGATGAGCGCCCCACGGCGTGGGGTACTCTGCAACCTATGTGCGGTTCCGGATCGCCGGTGTCGATTGGCGGCGATGACACATCTTGGGCGTGATCGTCCTCGAAGAAGAGCGAGGAGGATCGATGCCCGAAGTCAGCCTGCTCATATCGTTTGTGCAAACGGTCGCCGCTCGTCGATGATCGTTCTCTTCTCGACCGAGCGAACCGCGGTTTAGAAACCACAGAAGCCCTAAGTTCATCGAGTTATCAAATGAGCCAACCGCCTTGCGGCGTGCTCCATCCCTCGATACGTTCTTCCATAGACGTGACAGGGAACGAGGTACACCATGCCCATCGGCTCGACGGATCTCCTGCAGGGCACACTGCAAATCCTGATTCTCAAGGCGCTTTTCGCTGAAGCGGCGCATGGTTACGGCATTGCGCGGTGGATCGAACACACGACGGCCGACGTGCTCCGCATCGAAGAAGGATCGTTGTATCCCGCGCTTCGCCGCCTCGAGGACAAGGCGTTCGTCAAGTCAGACTGGGGACTCTCCGAGAACAATCGCCGTGCGAAGTTCTACGCGCTGACGCCCGCCGGGCGCGCGTATCTCAGGAGCGAAGCGGCAGCATGGACGCGCTACTCCAGCGCCGTGACACGCGTACTGCGCGCTGCACCAGCGCTGACGTGAAGTGCTGACATGAAGCCCGCTTGGCGACGGTACTTTCGATTCCTCGGACCAAACGTCAAGAGAGACGTCGACGAGGAACTGCGTTTTCATCTTGAGGCGCGGACGGCGGACTTCGAGCAACGAGGGTACTCACACGCCGAAGCGGAGCGCAGGGCGCGCGAGCGGTTTGGCGACGCGGATCGTGTCCGCGACGTATTGGAAGCGCACGATTCGGCCCTCCTGCACCGCGTGCAACGGAGAGAGTTCATGGGCGATTTGACGCAGGACATTCGGGTGAGCCTTCGCGGTCTTCGGCGGACACCCGTATTCACGGTCGCCGTGTTGGCGACGCTTGCGCTCGGCATCGGCGCAAACACCGCCGTCTTCTCCGTCGTTGCGCGCGAGCTACTCGATCCGCTGCCGTATCGCGCATCCGATCGACTCGTGTTGTTGTACACAGGGACAACCGAGCACCCGGACGGGCGTGGCTTTGTTTCCGCGAACGATATCGTCCGCCTCCAACGGACGAGTCGGTCGCTCACGGATGTCGAAGTCTTCGGCTTTTATGGCGGCTACACGTATGTCGGCGAGCGTGTGACGGATGCGTGGGCGGGCGCCGGAGTCGGCCCGACGTTCTTCCGAACGCTCGGCGTCACACCGCTGCTGGGCCGATTGATCGACGATCGCGATCTCGATCCGTCCGCGCCACCAGCGGTGGTGCTCAGCCACGCACTCTGGCTACGCGCGTTCGGGTCGGACTCCACCATCATCGGGCGGACGCTGAGCCTCAACGGAGTCTGGCGAACCGTCATCGGCGTGACGCCGGCGAACTTCGCACCGCCAGCGCGCAGACCGGAACTCTGGACCCCGCTCGACCTCCGACCGTTCCTCGCTAGCCGGGCGGCCGAGAACAAGATGTTCCAGGCAGTGGCGAGGTTGGCACCCGGCGTTTCGGTCGCCCAGGCACAGTCAGAAGTCAATCTGATGAGCAAAACGGTCGACACGCAGTCGCTGGATTCACGTGCGCTCCGCGCTATCCTCAGCGCGGTCCCCATTCGGGACGCGATGGTGGGTGGTGTGCGACCGATCCTGCTCGTTGTGATGGGCGCGGCGCTTCTCGTGCTCCTCCTCGCGTGCGTCAACGTGGCGGGACTGTTCCTCGCTCGCGCCTCGGCGCGTCAGCGCGAGATGGCTGTGCGCGCCGCGCTCGGGGCCGGACGCTGGCGGCTGGCTCGGCAACTGGTGACCGAGACCACCGTGCTTGGCGTCGCTGGTGGTGTGCTCGGTCTCCTGTTCGCCGTATGGGGAAAGAACGCACTCGTGCAGATCGGCGGGGGCGTATTGCCGTCCACGGGAGCGCCGCCGTCAATCGACGCGTCCGTACTCGGCTTCGCCCTCACACTATCGCTGCTGACCGGAGCCGTAGCCGGGCTCATTCCCGCACTCCTCAGCGCGCGCGCCGATCTCAACGTGACGCTCGGAGAATCGAGCCGCGGATCCTCGGGTGGACGCCAGCGCACGCGCATCGGTCGCGTGCTGGTGGCGGGCCAGATGGCGCTCGCCATCATGCTCCTCGTCGGCGCTGGGCTGCTCGGGCGCACGCTGTTCGCGCTCCAACACTCCGACTTGGGATACCGCAACGATCAGCACGTCCTGACGTTTCACGTGAATCTCTCGTCCACGGCCTACCGGAGCCCGGCCGCCCAGACGGCCTTCTTCACCACATGGCTGCAGCGATTGCGCGCAATTCCTGGCGTTGAGCAAGCGGGCATGATTTTGATTTCACCGTGGAACGGCTGGAATTATTCCACGGTCGAGATCGAGGGTCGGCCAACCGTGATGGGGGACTCGAGTGGCGCGGCGGTCGCTCCTGTGACCGAAGGCTACTTTTCGAGCCTCGCGATGCCGTTGCGGAGCGGTCGCGCAATAGCGGCGACCGATCGCGAGGGTTCGCTGCCGGTTGCGGTCGTCAGCGAGCGATTCGCACATCAAGGGTGGCCAACGGGGAGTCCGATCGGAGCGCGCATTCGCATCGATGGCGTGGATTCCACGTGGCGCAGCGTCGTCGGTGTCGTGGGAGACGTGCGCGAGAGCCCCTCGACTGATCCGCCGCCCGCGGTGTACACCTCCGCGTGGCAACATCAGCAAAGTGGGTACGAGGTCATCGTACACGCGAGCGGAAATGCGGCGTTGCTCGTCCCGGCGATTCAACGGGAACTTCGGGGGATCGATCCGACGCTGCTGGCGGGCGGCCCGCGCACCATGGAGGACATCTTCCGCGGTTCGCTCACGAGTCAGCGCCTGCCGATGATATTCACGGCGGCGTTCGCCGCGCTGGCGCTCATCCTTGCGGTGCTCGGCATGTACGGCATCATGGCGTACGCGGTGACCTTGCGGACCCGCGAGATCGGCATTCGCGCGGCGCTCGGCGGCGACCGAGGAGACATCTTGGGACTCGTCGTGCGCGAAGGGCTAACGACTGCGGTGATCGGAACAGTGCTCGGCGCGGCGGCGGCGGTGGCGGCTACCCGCATTCTCGCTGGATTGCTCTACGGAGTGACGGCGCGCGATCCGGCGACATTCGTGGGAGCAACGGTCGTACTGCTGATCGCGAGCACGGCGGCGTGTCTGGTGCCGGCACGGCGAGCAATGATGATCAATCCGGTAGAGGCGTAGAGGGCGGAGTGAGCTAACTCTAACCATCTCGTCGGGGTCGTCTGCTCGGCACCTATTGCCCACCGAGCAAGTCACCTTGGATTGCTGGGCTGGACGTTGGCTGACCCAATGGCGAGGACGCTCGAATCAGCGAAGCGCGTTCCGTCCGGTGTTCAGCAGACGGAAGAATGAAGCTGCCGTCGCCCACGTCACGGGAGTGCGAAATGGATGAATGGCGTGAACGACTCCGGACTATCGTCGCCGACTGGGGCCTCTCGCCCGAAGAGCAGTCCGGAATCATCGACGAGCTGGAGCAGACTCGCATACCGTGATTACTCTCGCGGCGCGCCATGGGGCGCTTGTAGCATTGCTGCTTTCGTTTGGCACTCCGGTCGTGGCGCTCGCCCAGCGCGACAGCACGTTGACCGTGCGGGGCGTGGTGACCGACAGCGGAGGGCACCCGCTCGAGTCTGTCGAGGTCGCGGCGACGACTGTCGGCCGCGGCGCACGAACCGACGCGCAAGGCCGGTTCGCCGTCGGCGGCCTGCTCCCCGGCCGGAATCGGCTGCTCGTTCGCCGGTTGGGGTGGAGAGCGATCGACACCACATTCGTGATCGATCCCAAGTCGACGCCGACGCTGCACGTGATGCTCGCGCGCGTCGCTCAAAACCTTCAGACCGTTCATATCATTTCGCAGGATGAGTGCCCGACGCGAACGCTCGAGGGATTCGAGTGTCGTCGCCGCGCCGGACTCGGAGCATTCCGCGACAGTGCCGAACTAGCAGCGCTAAAACCGTTCTGTCAGGAGCACCTCGTTGATGGAATAGCCGGGCTTCGGGCGGTTCCACACCTAGGATGTCCCTCCTACGAAGCGACTAACGGCTGGCGTTGCCTAAAGGTCTTGGTCGACGGACTGCCCCCCGGCTTTGGCTCCGCACCCGCTCTTATGAAGGACTACGTCGGCGTGGAGTTCTACGCGGACTATAGCAAGGCGCCGGAATGGTACAAACAGTATGCATTCGCCGACGCGACGCGCGGCGTCCCGACGCACCAGAAGAAGCGCGGCGACGACTTCGTCTACCGGCAGTCATCGCTGCCGGGCCGCAATTGCTCGCTGCTCATCTACTGGACCCACTTCGCGCCCAAGTTCGATCCGAAGTTGGATCAGAGTCGGACAACGACGCGGGTGATGAGGGCGAGGCGCGACTCGTTGATGGGTTTGATCGCCGACTCGACACCCTCGAAACTCGACTCGGCGCGTCCGAGAAAACCCTAGTACTACTTCGCCACTTTCTATAGCGGTCTGTTCCGACGCGCGCGAGGAGAATGCTCTGAACGCCTGAGGTATTGGCGAGAAACCAGAGCGCAAGAAACACCCACACGCCACGAACGGCCCACCGTGGTAGATGGTATTCGCGCTGACCTGAAGATGATCGAGCGACCGGGGGCTTCATTGCTAGAATGTGTGGCGATTCGCAGGTGCGTGCGCAACCCGTGGTCATTCCTACTCGCGGCGTCACCATCGGGAGGCACAATCGCTTGCCGGGCTGCTCAATCGGAGTGCCCCCGCCAGGTTGCCCGAGAACTCTGACGTGGCCAAAGCTTCGAATGTCGGTTCGCAATCGCGCCGTCTAGCCGATGCACCTTGTCTACCATGCGGGCTGGACAAAACGCCCGTGCGCTAGCGCGGAGATTCGTCCCGTGCTCGGATCAAAATGATGGCCGTGATCGATGTCCTGCCAAATGGGCGACAAAGCCTCCGAAATGCGAACGTGATACGAGAGATCGTTGAAGAGCGCAACACCGCCTACGACCGGCGAGCCTGGCTGGTATCCCCAGTCGAGCGTCAAGATGTGACTCTGTGTTCGGCGCAACGTGGTTGTCTCGCGGCGTAACAGCGAGGCATTTGTTGGCTTCACGAAAGCGCGTGAGTCGCCATCGCCGGCCAAGATGAACATTCGAATCGGGCGCAAGCTGTCGATTCTGATGAGATGCGCAGCGACCGGCTCGATGGCCCATACGAAGTATTCGAACGCTATTTTGGCAATGGCGCGAAGGATCGGCGCGTCAATCGTGAAGTCGAAGTTCACGTCGACCTGGACTTGCTGCTTCTGGCTTTCGTCCACGATTGCGTTCCAGTCACGATTCGACAGTCCCGCAGCTGTGGCCTTGTCCTGGATGCGCTTTGGTGCCGCCGGATCGCCATTCCACCAAAACACTCCGATGTTCGACGGGCGCCCCCTCTTCAGCAGCGACGGCAGATTAGCCCCTATTCGGTGCTCGGGTATGCACTGCAGCGGCCCGTTCTCAATCGATAGGCGCAACTGTGACGCCGCCGACGTGCTAATGCCACTTCCGTCTGGGCCGGGAACGAATCTGAGAAGCATCGGAAACAGCGGGTGGCCGGAAGGCAACGACACGGCGATGCGATCGTAGTTCAGACGACCCAAGTCATCGGGCGGCACGAGGCCGCGCATGACACGCAAGGCAGCTTCGATCGAGCCCCGTGCGAGAACAACGTCTACTTGATCGCCGAGTTGTTGATTGCACACCCGACACACGCGGTAACGTCGGCCGGACGTGAGCGTCGGAGCGTTCTGGAAGTGTCCGAAGGCCCGTGGCAGCACGTGCTCACGATTGAATTCTCGAACTGGACCCTCGCGACCGCAGTAGATGCACTGTGGCACATGCCCTCCGATGATGCCGTTACGTCAAAGCAGTGCGATAGAGAGG
>Ga0209014_10001522_pt1 | contig 13658 bp, 13 predicted proteins | sample BarGraNGADG00212_FD_184491 | JGI IMG/M metagenome (GOLD analysis project Ga0209014, IMG submission 184491) | Arctic peat soil microbial communities from Barrow, Alaska - Barrow Graham LP Ref core NGADG0002-212 (SPAdes) (version 2) | ecosystem: Environmental > Terrestrial > Soil > Wetlands >...
CGATACCGAGCTGGGTGAGGGAACGACCTTCCGCGTTTACCTGCCCAGCAGCGCGGCGGCTCTCGTCAAGAAGAGAACGGAGCCCGAGAAGGTGCACGCTGGCGCCGGCACGGTCCTCGTGGCCGAGGACGACCCGGCCGTGCGCAAGCTCGTGGCCAAGATCCTGCTCGAGGCCGGCTACCGGGTGTTGGTCGCCGCCCTGCCCAGCGAGGCGATCTCGCTGACCAACTGGGAGCCCTCGATCGACGTGCTCGTGACCGATGTCGTCATGCCCGAGATGAACGGGCACGAGCTGGCGCAGAAGCTCCTCGCCAAGCGGCCCGACCTGCGCGTCCTCTACATCTCCGGCTACACGCCCGACGTCGTCCGCGACAAGGGCGTGCTCACTCACCAGGAGAGCTTTCTGCAGAAGCCTTTCACCGCCGCCGCGCTCACGCAGGCGGTCCGCGAGCTAACCGCGGAAAGTCCGCCCCCTGGAACCGCAGAAAGTCCGCCGGCGTCGCCGGCTTGATGACTTTCCGCGGTGACGAGAAGGGTCTGAGCGCGCCTGCGGCGCTTGTTCAGAGCCTGCTCCTATACGCGGGGCGGGCTGGCCGTAGGTGTGGTCAGTGTTCGTGGTGGATTGGATCTGGGGATGGCGTTTGTGAGCCGCAGCCGCGCATGTCGGCTGCGGCGGCCAGGAGCAAAGCCGCTTTCCACCGACGAAAGTCGCCAGACTCTTGTCGGCTATCAGCGCCCGCGATCGGGGATACGGCCGCCTTGCCTGTGCTCCGATAGCCGCTCTGAGTAGTGCTCTGTGGCCCTCGCTCGGTCAGATCTGGGCTCGGCGCAGCGCGAAGAGACATCATCGCTTCGGTGGCCCCCTGCAGGATGCGAACACGGCGCCGATAAGACAACCGAGACTCGAATATCACACACGCATCGCGACGCTGGTCGGAGGTAATGAGATGAAGAATTTGAGATCCATGCGCATCCTTGTTCCTGTCGTTCTCGCTCTGGCTGTCGTCTTCGTTGCCGCAGCCGCCGCGGCCCCCAGTCCGGCGAAGATGGTGCTGAAGAGGCTCGACCTCTCAACCGCTTTCCTGCCGGACGGCGCCACCCATGTGACCAACGCCGACGTCGTCGCGGGAGGCGGGGCAACCGATGCGCAGCTCGCGAGTTGGGGCCGAATCGACGGATACAAGGTGGCCTTCATGATCAAGGCCAACCGGGCCTTGGCCAACAAGCTCATCGGCCCGATCTACGTCGTCTCGAGCGCCAACACCTACAACACGGTGGCCGGAGCCCACGCGGCCTGGCTGGTACAGCTTTCCGCGCTCAAGAAGACCCCCGGCATTCATACGACAGTAGGCGGGCGCGTAGGAGGCGAATCGAAGCTCTTCACCTACACGCAATCGGCGAAGATCTCGGGCGGCACCGTCACCTACCTGATCTACGTCTACACCTGGCGCAGCGGTAGCAACACCGCATCGCTGATTTGCGAGGGGTTCAAGGGCCGGATCGCCAAGCAGGCGGCTGTCAATCTCGCGCGAAAGCAGCAATCGCGCATCAAAGCCTCTTACACAGCCGGTTAATCCGCGAAAAGTCGGCCGGGTAGTCCGCGAAAAGTCGGCCGGCGAAGCCGGCTAAGACTTTTCGCGGTGAAGAGAAGGGTCTGAGCCGCGCCTTCGGAGACTGGCTCGGCCCGTGCGTCTGTGACCCGAGACTGCGGAGCAAACGCCACATTTTCGTCACGGACGCCCCTTGACAGACTGGTGTCGGACACCGGGGAGTGGCCGTTACCCAGGAAAGCGGCATCAACAGAGACTTATCTCGTCGGCGCGGCCCCGCTGGTGTCCGACACCACGGGATGTCAAGCGATCCGTTGTGCCAGAACTGCGCCTTTTCTTCCAGATAGTTCGGGCAGCCGCGGATGGCCGACCCGCGCCCTACTTTTAGGGCGATGCGAGAAGCCGCCCGAGCGCTGTTGCAGACGAATACCGAGAGTGTGGAGCTCGACGGTAGGGTCTGGCGCTACTCGGTGCCCTCGCGGCGTTCGTATCCGCACCAGTGGCTCTGGGACTCGTGCTTCCACGCCATCGTCTGGTCGCTCTTCGACCCCGTTCGCGGCTGCGACGAGTTGCGCTCGCTCTTTCGCTGGCAGTGGCCGAACGGCTTCGTTCCCCATGTCGTCTTCTGGCATCCCGAGCGCGTCTACCTGCGCAGCTGGCACCACCTCGAGAGCCCCGACGTGTGGAGCTTCCTGCCCCGGCGCACGCCGCACACAACGGCCTTGACCCAGCCACCGGTGCTGGCGACGGCGGTCGAGCGCCTGGTCATGGCCGGTGAAGAGGATTTCCTGGCCGAAGCCCTGCCCGTGCTCGATCGCTACTACCACTACCTCGCCTCCGAGCGCGACCCCGATGGGGACGGGCTGATCTCGACCATCGTGCAGTTCGAGACCGGGCTGGACTTCAGCTCGGCCTACGACAAGGCGATCGGCGCCGGGCCGCGCTCGGCGTTCAAGATCGTCGCCAACTCGCGCCGCGTCGAGATCAAGAACAAGCTCGCCGGCTACGACCTGAAGCGCATCTTCGCCCGCGAGGACCACGCCGAGGACGTGCTCGTGAACAGCATCTGGATCGACAACCTCGGGGCGCTGGCCCGTCTGGCCCGCCGCGCCGGGCAGGCCGAGCTGGCCACCTGGGCCGAGGCCAAAGCGGCCCAGGCGCTGCAGTCTCTGCTCGAGCGCTGCTGGGATCCCAAGCGCGGCCTCTTCTTCAGCCTCGTCGGCTCGGCCGAGATTCGCACCGAGGCCAAGACGATCCAGTGCCTGCTTCCTCTCCTCATCGAGCAGCTACCGGCCGACGTCGCGGAGCGCCTGCTCGGCCACCTGACCGATCCGCACGAGTTCTGGTCGCCCTATCCCGTGCCCTCGGTCGCCCTCGACGAGCCTTCCTACACCGACAACTCGCACATCCACGGCATCCGCCTGATCTGGCGCGGCCCCTGCTCGATGAACACCAACTGGTTCCTGCACCAGGGACTGCTCCGGCACGGCGAGGCGCGCTACGCCTCCCAGCTGGCCGAGCGCTCGCACGAGCTGGTCGAGAGCGGCGGCTTCAACGAGTTCTTCGACGCAAGGTCCGGGCGGCCGGTGGGGGCCAAGCGCTTCGGTTGGGCGACGCTCGTTGAGGACATGCAGAGTTAGCGATGGCGCCCTCGCCATGGCGCGGACGACATGGCAAGGGCGCTATCCTCTCTATCGCGCCGACGTAGCTCAGCTGGTAGAGCACTTCACTCGTAATGAAGGGGTCCGCGGTTCGATTCCGCGCGTCGGCTTTCTCGCCTCGGCTACGAGCCCGAGACCGAGTAAACGTTCACGAGCCCGGCCTCGGCCAGCGGGCGGCGAGCCCAGGCGAAGCGGTTCGCGTACCAGCCTTCGAGCGGGGCCACCGCGACGCCGTAACCGGAGGACTGGATCAGCCAGCCGTCGCCGAGGTAGATCGCCGTGTGATTGATATCGGTGGGCTTCGAGCGTGTGCCCTTGGCGCCGAAGAAGAGCACGTCGCCGGGCTCGAGCGCGTCCATCGCGATTCGCTTGGAGCGCCCGACCTCGCCCGACATCACGTACGTGGTGCGGCCGCGGATCGTCGACTTCAACATCCCGCCGCCGGCGTAGCTGCGCAGCTTGTAGACGCGCCAGACGAAGCCCGAGCAGTCGAAGCCGCCGGTCACGGTCTGGCCGAAGACGGTCTGCTTCGTGGGGCTCGATCCGCCCCAGATGTAGGGGTAGCCGATGAAGCTCACCGCATAGTTCAGGATGCGCTTTTGCCAGGCATTGAGCGTCGGCATCTCGAGCGAGAGCGACGTGTCCTCGACCCACTGCGTCTCCTCGCCCGTGAACGCGAGCAGCTGCGCGATCGAGTAGGCGGCCTCGGCGCGGGTGATCGGAGCCGAGGGCAGAAGCTCGAGCTTGTCCTGGCTGGCGGGGTGATTGGTGCGCAGACCGAGCAGGCGGGCGACCGTCTCGGTGCCGTAGCGCGAGGGCGCGGCGACGCCGGCCTGACGCATGACGGAGCGGAAGCGGGCCGCGGCGCTGCTCAGCCCGAGCTGCTTGACGAGAGCCGTGTCGAACGCGCTGACGCTCACCGAGGCGCCGGACGTCGGCGATCCTGGCGGAGGCCCGCTGGGCGCCGTGGGGTCGTCGGTCGTCGTCGTGGTGTCGGTCGTGGTCGGGTCGCGCGACGGGTCGGTGCTGGTTGGAGTCGTCGTCGTGGTGGGATCGTGCGAAGGATCGGTCGTGGTCGGAGTGGTCGGAGTGGTCGGAGTGGTCGACGTGGTGGTGGTCGTCGTGTCGTCGCCGGGATCGGGATAGACGACCGCGTCCGTCGGCAGGGCGGCCAGAATCGCTTTCAGCTCTGGCTGGGTCAACTGCGCGTTCGGCTTGAACGCGCTGACGCTGGTTGCCATCAGGCCGTGCGCGACGACCGCCTTGATCTGCGGCTTGGCCCAGTTGGCCGTCTGCTTTGCTCCGGCGGTCGGCACGAGCAAGACCGCAGCGCAGGTGAAAGCGAGCAGAACCAGCAGGCGGAAGCGTAGGTAGCGGTTTTGCACGTGCATTCGATCGGCAAAGAGGGAGTTCAGCTTGAACCAGAAGTGGCTCATTTACGGTTCCCGTCGACCTTTCTTCGCTTGTCGAGCGGATCCCCTCGAATCGTTCAACTCTTACGACAACCCTCCTCCCGAGGGGTCAACTCCGTATACCCGGAAGTCGATAGCAAGCCAAACATGGAAACTCCCGAGCCAGACTGGCAGCTACCCGAAGAGCCGCCGCGACGATCGCGCTTGGGCAGCGTCGGCTTGCTGGTCGTCCTCTCCCTCATTCTGGTCGCTCTCATCGGGGTGAAATTGGAGCGCCTGAGCGGACAGGAGATGTCCACGCAATCGCGCTTGTCCGACATCAAGCTCTCGATCCTGCCGGGCCTGCCGGCGCTGACGATCCACAAGGGCTCGCTCTATCCGCCTGACGACCCCTGGAAGAGCTACCTCGCGAGCGAGCAGACCTGTCCGAACGCCGAGCGAACGGATCTGCCGCTGAACGAGCAGGCGAACACCATGACCTGTCTGATCAATTACGCCAGACGGCAGCGGGGCCTCTCGACCCTGACGCTCGCCTCGCTGCTGAACGAGAGCTCGCTGAAGAAGGCCGGCAAGATCGTGCGCTGCAGCGAGTTCGCCCACGACGCCTGCGGTGACGATCCGGCCGCCGACGTCAGAGCGGCCAACTACTACGGCTCCTGGGGAGAGAACCTCTACCTCGGCGAAGGGCGCCTGGGCGCGCCGCGCGTGGCGCTCGACGGCTGGCTCAACTCGACCGAGCACCGCGAGAATCTGTTCAGCCCGTACTGGCGCAGCGAGGGGATAGCGGTGACGACCGCGGCCAAGGTCGGAGAGTACTCGGGCGTGACCGTCTGGGTGAATCAGTTCGGTACGTAGAACTTCGGGCGCGCCGGCCGGCCGCGCCTATCCGCGCGCGATCGTCTGAACTCGGCGCGAGCTGTTCGCGATCATCCCACCGAGCCCGCCCGAGTGGACTTTCAGGCGGCTTGGGAAATCAACGATCGCCGGAACTCGAGACGGCGCTTGTCGGCGTAGGCGAATGGATGACGGAAGACTTCCATCGCTTCGCTCGGCTCGACTTCCATGGCGAACTCCTCGCCGGCCACCTTGTCGACGACGACAACGGCAAGTTGCCCTGATTCAGGGCTCCACAAGAGAGAGACCTCCATTTGGTCGCCAGTTCGGTAGTCGAGTTCCTTGAGCGTCATGTTGTTTTGATAGTCGGCAAACACGGTTATTTCCTGAACGTCGGAAGAAAGAAACCTGCCTCTAGAGGGTTGCAAAAACGAGGTTTGCTACGGAAGGCGGTTTCTACGGATTGTCACGCGGTCGATGCCGCAGAGTTGTTGCGGCCTGTTTTGAACGCCGATTTTCGCACGGTAGCGGTGACGCGGCCGATTACGCTCGCTCAACCCGCGAGCGGCGGTACGTCAACGTGCTCGAACTGCGTCATGCGCTGGAACGCCGCGAAGCGCTGCTCGATCTCCGGGAAGGTCAGCCGCGCGACGCGCTCGGTGCCGAACTCCTCGACGTTGAACGAGGCAAGCGTCGAGCCGTAAACGAGGGCCGCGCGCAGTAGCTCCTCGTTCAGCTCGCCGGCCGCGTGCGCGGCGAGGAAGCCGACGAAACCTCCGGCGAAGGTGTCACCGGCGCCGGTTGGGTCGAATACGTCCTCGAGCGGATAGGCCGGCAACGAGAAAAACCCGTCCTCGCTGAAGAGCGATGCGCCGTACTCGCCCTGCTTGACCACGACGAGACTCGGGCCCCACTCGCGGATGCGCCGGGAGGCGCGGATGAGATTTGGCTCGCCGGTGAGCTGGCGCACCTCCGCGTCGTTCAGCAAGATCGCGTCGACCAGCTTGATCGCCTCGACCAGCGAGTCGCGCTCTTTTTCGATCCAGTAGTTCATCGAGTCGAGCGCGGCGAACGAGGCTTCCGAGCACTGCTCGCGCACTCGGCGCTGCAGCCCTGGCTGGATGTTGGCCAGGAAGAGCGCTTCGGACGAGCGCGAGACCTCCGAGAGCTTGGGATCGAAGCCCGCGAAGACGTTCAGCTTCGTCTCCAGCGTCTTTGCCGAGTTCAGATCAAACTCGTACTGCCCACGCCAGAAGAAGGTCTCACCGTCGGGCACGACCTCCAGATCGCGGATGTCGATGTCTCGCGTCTCGAGCACCGCGCGCTCGGCGGCGCCGAAGTCGCCGCCGACGACTCCCACCAGGCGCACCTGGGTGAAGAAGCTGGCTGCGAGCGAGAAGTGCACGGCTGCGCCGCCGAGCACGCGCTCGCGTTTTCCATAAGGCGTCGCGATGCTGTCGAAAGCGACGGAGCCGACAACTGTAAGGGCCATCAGGCGCAAGCCTAGCGTCGCTTCATCCCGGCCAGGGCGCGAACCCGCTCCCCGGGAGGCGACGTCCATCAGTAACGTATCGGTACATGGCTACCTGGCAACCCTCCTCCTGGCGCGAGCTCCCGGCGGCGCAGCAGCCGGATTGGCCCAGCCGCGAGCTCGCCGACGAGGTCGTGGACGAGGTGCGCTCTCAGCCGCCGCTCGTATTTGCCGGGGAGGCCCGTCGCCTGCGGGAAGCCCTCGCTGAGGTTGCCGTCGGCAAGGCCTTCTGCCTGCAGGCCGGCGATTGTGCGGAGTCCTTTCACGAGCACTCGGCGATCGCGATCCGCGAGCGCCTGAAGGTGATCCTGCAGATGTCGGCCGTCATGACCTATGCGGCCAGCGTCCCGGTCGTGCGCATGGGACGCATGGCGGGGCAGTTCATGAAGCCGCGCTCCTCGCCGACCGAGAAGATCGGAGACCTGGAGATTCCCTCCTTCCGCGGCCACATGGTCAACAGCGAGGAAGAGACGGCCGAGGCGCGGATCCCCGATCCGACCCGCATGCTCAGGGCCTACAACCAGGCCGCCTCGACGCTCAACCTACTGCGCGCGTTCACGAAGGGAGGCTTCGCCGATCTCTCGCAGGTGCACGTCTGGAATCAGGAGTTCGTGGCCGCCGCGCCCGAGGGCCGGCGCTACGAGCAGATAGCCGGCGAGATCGACCGGGCGCTCGCCTTCATGGCCGCCTGCGGCGTGGACATGCACAACTCCGCGCTGCATCAGGTCGACATCTGGACCTGCCACGAGGGCTTGCTGCTCGACTACGAGGAAGCGCTCACCCGCCGCGACTCGCTCACCGGCGACTGGTACGACTGCTCCGCGCACATGCTCTGGATCGGCGAGCGCACGCGCCAGCCGGATGGAGCTCACGTCGAGTTCTTCTCCGGCGTGCACAATCCGATCGGCGTCAAGCTGGGCCCGGCCGCAACCTCCGAGCAGGTGCTCGAGCTTTGCCAGCGCCTCAATCCCGAGCAGATCCCGGGTCGTCTCACCTTGATCACGCGCATGGGCGCCAAGCAGGTCGAGCAGAAGCTACGCCCGATCTTGACCGCTGTACGCGACGCCGGTCATCCGGTTGTTTGGATCTGCGATCCGATGCACGCCAATACCTTCACGACCGAGAGCGGTCGCAAGACGCGTCGCTTCACCGACATCATGACCGAGATCGAGGGCTTCTTCGCAGCCCATGCCGCCGAGGGCACCTGGCCGGGCGGCGTGCACCTGGAGATCACGGGCGGCGACGTTACCGAGTGCCTCGGCGGCGGCGAGAAGCTGTCGGAAGAGAAGCTCGAAGAGGCCTATCAAACCCTCTGCGATCCGCGCCTGAATGCGCGCCAGTCGCTCGATCTGGCCTTCCACCTGGCCGAGTTGATGCGTCGCTAGCTCGCTGAGTTGGGTTGCCGGCTGGACATCGGCCGGCGAAATGTGCATCATTTTGGCAGCGGCGTTGGCTCCGGGTTGCCGGCTCGTACATAACTGAGCCCTTAACAACCCAGGAGACATCGTGCGAAAGTACCTCGCGAAAAAGCTGATCACCTGCGGCATCACGCTTTTTGCCGCAGTCACAATCGACTGGGTGATTCCCCACCTGATGCCGGGCGATCCGATTCAGACGCTCATGGCGACGTTGCAAATCCAGAACGAGAAGACGTACTGGGCGATTTACAACTCCATTGCCAAGGCGTTTCGAACCGATCTGCCACTCTGGAAGCAGTACTACTACTTCTGGTCACTTCTCTTCCACGGCAACCTTGGCTTCAGCATCATCAATTACCCGACCAAGGTCACCACTCTCATCTTCAACTCTGCCCCGTACACGCTCGGACTGCTGCTTCCGGCGATCCTGCTGAGCTGGTATGCGGGCAACAAGGTCGGGGCGATGGCAGCGCGCAGGAAGGTGCTCGACAATACGGCGCTTCCTGTTTCCTATGCGCTCACCTCAACTCCTTACAACTGGATCGCGATGATCATGGTCTGGTTTCTTGCGCTCACCTTCAGGGTCTTCCCGACCAGCGGCGCCTACGACCCGACCCAGATTCCGGGCTGGTCAACGAGCTTCATCACGAGCCTGGCCTATCACTGGTTCCTTCCCTTCTTTTCGATCTTCATCGTTACCTTCGGCGGCTGGGCGATCGGGATGAGGAACATGATCATCTACGAGCTCGAGTCGGACTATTCGCACTACCTGGAGACACTCGGCGCGCCCAGACGACTGGTGCGTAAGTACGCCTTCAGAAACGCGATGCTCCCGCAGATCACGGGGCTCGCGCTGTCGCTCGGCACGATTCTCGCCGGTGCTCTCGTCACCGAGATCGTCTTCTCGTATCCGGGGCTCGGTTATCAGATCTACAGGGCGATCACTAACAAGGACTACTTCGTGATTCAGGGGATCTTCCTCTTCATCATCGTCGGAGTCCTGATCGCCAACTTCATTGTTGACATCATCTACGTTCTCGTCGATCCGAGAACGAGAATCGGGATGCAAGGCGGACAGGCATGACGGTTTCGGGAGGCGCGGTCCAGCGCTGAGCCCCGGGAGTCTTCGGCTCGCTCGTTCAGCGCCTCATCCGAGCGCTCAGGCCGGCGTGCTTCGGCGCCGGCCTGAGCGCGTTACGCCTCGCGCCTTGCCTCGGCAACGCCATCCACCTGTCCCTCTAGACTGCCTTCGTGCTCACGCCCGAGGTTCCCGAAGGCTCGATTCCCGTCCTCGACCACGGCTTTGTCAGGCTCGACGACGCGATGGCGAGCGACCTGTCGGTGGTCAACGCGGCCCGGGTCAGCTTCGCCCGCCGCAAGCAGGAGATGGAGTCTGAGGACGAGGGGCTGATCGGCTTCCTGTTGCGCAACAGGCACGGGACGCCCTTCGAGCACAACTCCTTTCGCTTCCACGTGCGCTGTCCGATCTTCGTCATGCGCGAGTGGATCAGGCACCGCTGGTCGTCGTTCAACGAGTTCAGCATGCGCTACACGCGTGCGAACGACGACTTCTACGTCCCGGCGCTCGAGGACATGCGCCAGCAGGTCGGAAAGCCCGGCTCTTACTCCTTCGAGCCGGTTGAGCCGGAGCTTGCCGAGACGGCGCGGGCCGAGATGGAGAAGGCGAACAAGGCCTCGTACGCGACCTACGATCGGCTGATCGAGGCCGGGATAGCACGCGAGCTGGCGCGGACGGTGCTCCCCGTCGCCGCCTACACCGAGTTCTACTGGACGGTCAACGCCCGCTCGCTGATGAACTTTCTCTCGCTCAGAAACGCCGAGGCCGCGCAACGGGAGATTCATCGCTACGCCGAGGCGATCGAGGGCCTGTTCGCCGAGCGCATGCCGCTGACTCACGCCGCCTTCGTCTCGGCGGGGCGCATCGCTCCTTGAGGCTGCTCGCGGATCGTTAGTCGAACGCCTAGCTCGTCGCGGGCTCGCGAACGCTAGACCGTCCGAGCGACGATCTTGCCGATGCCGCTCACACCGGTGGGCTCGCGTGCGATTCTCCAGCCGCGCGGCTTGAGTAGCAGTCCGGGGTAGCTCAGCTTGACCTGCGTCGTGCCCTCGCCGACCCCGAATGCGCCGCAGCGTATTAACCCGTGATTGCGGCTGAGCACGTAAAGGGAGTAGTGCTCGCCGGCGGGCAGGATCGGCAGGCCGCGTACCGTCACGAGCAGCGGAGTGTTGTCGCCCGGAGTGTTCGGCCCTCCCTGCACGCTGCCGACCGATTCCGATGCCGCACTGGTCCCTCTCAGCGGTGAGAACCAGCTTGTGCGGAAGGTGGAGTCGTGCCTGCCCGTCGCGTAGCCGGTGAAGAAAATGGCTATCCCGAGCAGCACGAGACCGAGCAGCGCGACCTCGCGTCGCCGCTCGCTTCGCTTGCGAGCCGCCTCTGAGCGAGCCGATGGAGAAGCAGCGTCTCCACCGGCCGGCTTGCCTCTGGATTCTGGCCGGTGCACAGTCACAGAGTCATAGCACGACCGGCTTCGCACTCGCACGCATGATCGTGGCGCTATGCTCAGGGCAGGTCCGAAGCACTGTGGTACTCCCAAACAGTGGCGATTGCTCGGCTACGTAAGTGACTTTTCCTCGACACGAGAATTAGGTGAACATGGGAACCGCACTGCTCGTACTCGCTGGTTATCTCGCCGGCAGCATCCCCTTCGGTTACTGGCTCGTGCGCCTTTTGCGGGGTCAGGACATCCGCCGGCTCGGTAGCGGGAATATCGGCGGCACGAACGTCTGGCGTTCGTTTGGCGCCCGCTTTGGCGTCCCGGTCGTGCTCTTCGACATCCTGAAGGGCTTTGTCCCCGCGCTGGTCGCTTCGCTGACGCACGGTTCGCTCGTGGCTGTGCTGACCGGGGCTGCAGCGATGCTCGGGCACTGGCGCCCGCTCTTCATGCGCTTTCGTCGCGGCGGCAAGCTGGTTGCGACCTGCGGCGGCGCGGTGTTCGGCATCGCTCCGCTCGTTGCGGTCGTGGGCCTAGCCGTCTGGGGGCTGGTCTTCCTCGCGGGCCGCTACGCGTCGCTCGCTTCGATCCTGGCGGCGGTCTCGCTTGTTCCCGCCGCGCTCCTGCTGGGGCAGGACCTTTCGGTGGTCATCTTCATGGGCGCCGGCGCCCTGGCCATCGTCTGGCTACATCGCGCCAACATCGTGCGGCTGGTTCATGGCGAGGAGCATCGCTTTCAGCTCTGGCACAGATGGCGCAAGCCAGTCGGTCCGCCGCAGGCACACACCAGATAGCGGCACGGTTAACGCGGCGAGCGCGACTCGGCGGTAGAGATCAGCTCGCGGAGTCCGCGGACTCGTCTGCGGCGGTCTCGTCTTCGCCTGGCTCTGCCTCGGCGAGGGGCGCCTCGAGCTCTTCGCCCTCCGGTTCGCTCACGGGCTCGCTGACCGGCTCGCTCACGGGCTCGCTCACGGGCTCATCGGGCGCCACGGTCACCTCTTGCTCGGGAGTGAGCTCGCCGCCTTCGGGAACCACGAGCGTCTTCACCTCGACGCTCACCTCTTCGAAGATGTGGACAGGCACCGCGAAGCTCCCGATGCGCTTGAGTGGATCGGAGAGCTCGATCTTGCGCCGGTCGATGCGAATCTTGCGCGTGCGCCAGATCTCATCGGCGATGTCGCTGGGAGTGACCGAGCCGAAGAGCGCGCCGGTCGGGCCGGCCTTCACCTCGAAGCGGAGCACTGTCTTGCGCAGCTTCTCGGCGATCGCCTCGGCCTGCTCGGCGCTCCGCGCTTCTTGCAGCGCCCGACGGGAGTCTCGCTTTCGGATCTCCTCGACCTTGCCCGGGGTTGCCAGCTCGGCCAGCTGGCGCGGAAACAAGAAGTTGCGCGCATAGCCGCGCGCTACCGAAACAACGTCGCCGCGTAGCCCGATTTTCTCCACGTCCTTGAGGAGGATGACGTCCATTCTGCGCTCCTTATTCCGACACGTAGGGGAGAAGGGCCATCTCTCGCGCTCGCTTGATCGCGACCGCCAGCTGTCGCTGGTGGCGACGGCAGACGCCGGTGATGCGCCTGGCCCGGATCTTGCCGCGCTCGGACATGTAGCGGCGAAGGCCGCCCGCGTTCTTCCAGTCGATCTCCTCGACGTGGTCCTTACAGAAATTGCATCCCCTGCGCCGAGTCGGCATCGAGCTGGGGCTCATGCGCTTGCGCTTCTTGTCCGGCTGAGCCAAGGTTTCTCCTTCTAGAACGGAATGTCGTCGTCGGTGTTCGGGCCGAAGTCGGCGTTCGCGGCCGGCGTGCCCTGGGGGACAAAGCTGGAGTTTTCGCCGCCGCCGCCGGCAGCGTCACGGCTACCGAGGAACTGAACGTTCTCGGCGATGATCTCGACCGCCTGGCGCTTGGTGCCGTCCTGAGCGTCCCACTCGCGCCAGTCGAGCCTGCCGTCGATTGCGACCGGTCGGCCCTTGGCCAAATACTGCGCGCAGCTCTCGCCCTGGTTGCCCCAGACGGTGACGTCGAAGTAGTTGGGCTTGTCGCCCCACTGACCCGTCGCCGAGTCCTTCTGGCGGGTATTGACGGCTACGCGGAGCTTGCAGACCGCCGTTCCGCTGGGGGTTTGGCGGAGCTCCGGATCGCGGGTCAGGTTGCCAACGAGGACGACGCGGTTGATGTTGGCCATGGTTTCTCCTCCCTGAACGAACGTGAGTTCGCTGAGGTTACTCGTCCTCCTGGACGGGATCGGGCTCGGCGGGACTTGTGCTCGCCGCCGCCGCCACCGCTACCGGCGGCGCTGACGTGCGCGAGCCTTTGACGCGGCGAACCGCCATGTGCCGAAGCACGGCGTCGTCGATCTTGAGCAGGCGCGAGACCTCGTTCAGCACCTCGGGCGAGGCGGAGAAGGTCAGGAGGTGGTAGATGCCCTCGCTCTTGTGCAAGATCTCGTAGGCGAGGCGCCGGCGGCCCCAGGGGGTGTGTGTCTCCCAGACTCCGCCGCCTTCCACGACCTGCGTGCGAATACGATCGACGACCTCCTGCTGACGGTCTTCCGCCAGCTCGGGGTCGAGCATTATCAGGACCTCGTAATCGGTCACGGGCTCCCGTATCTCCTTCCTTCGGTCTTGTTCGGCCTCGCTGGATTCGTCGCGCGGGACACGCGCCGGTTCACGAGGCAGGAAGCGGCGATGAGTGTAGCATCGCGCCATGCTCTGGGCTGCCCGTGTGCTCGCGCGCACCT
>Ga0209014_10001523_pt1 | contig 13651 bp, 9 predicted proteins | sample BarGraNGADG00212_FD_184491 | JGI IMG/M metagenome (GOLD analysis project Ga0209014, IMG submission 184491) | Arctic peat soil microbial communities from Barrow, Alaska - Barrow Graham LP Ref core NGADG0002-212 (SPAdes) (version 2) | ecosystem: Environmental > Terrestrial > Soil > Wetlands > Peat...
ACAGGAGAGACTGATGCAGGAAGCCAGAAAACTGCTCTTGTCCTCTGAACTATCAGTTTCCGAGATCGCCTATAAGTTGAATTTTGAGGATAATTCCTACTTCAATAAAGTGTTTAAGAATAAAATAGGCCTCACTCCTAAAAGGTTTCGTGATATTCATAAAAATTTAGTACCACAAAAATCCTGATTTTTACCATTTTCAAAAATCTTATGATTTTATTTTTGCTGAATAAAATTATAAGAATTATGAAGAAATATTTTTTTTTGTCAGCAATCCTGATGGCGTCTTTTTTCTCCTGTAAAAAAGAAGATACCAAATTGCCAATTAAGGCCCAGACTTTTGAAATAAATTCCACAAAGTCTACTACATGGAAATATTTTAGTTTTGCTAAAAACGATACAGTAACTGTTACTGACCCGGCTACTTCATCTGAATGGGATATGGCTTTTCAGCGTTACAGAATTAAAACCAATGGAGGATTGTCAGGCAATGGTATGGGTAGTGCTGCAAATTCTTATCAGAAAGGACAGTCAGGATTTGACGCATTAAAGGTCGTTCCTGATACCACAACTTTTGCTACAGACGCTTCCTTAAGCATTGCAGTACAACAGGGTTACGCAACATATATAGTTAATCCAAAATTATATACATGGTTTACTCTCGAATTTGCAACCCAGGGAACACAAATCGTACCAAGCGACTACATATATTTAGTTAAAACCAGTACCGGCAAGTATGCTAAAGTATGGTTTAAAAGCTATTACAGTGCTACCAATCTTTCAGGTTACGTTTCCTTGCAATACAAATACCAGACCGACGGTTCAAAAAATCTGGAATAAATGCTTAGTATATTGCCGGGTTGTCGCTGAAAAACTGAAGCAGATTACTTTATGAAACAATTCTTGTTTATTTATTTTTTATTTATTTCCTCAATCATTTTTTCTCAGGGAGTAATCTTATCCGGCTATGTTACCGGATCTGACAGTACCTCCGTAACCGGTGCAACAATTACATTAAAGGGAACAACCTTTGGTACTGTAACTGATAAAAAGGGATTTTATAAAATAGATAAAATTAAACCGGGAACGTATACCCTGAGGGTATCATATATCGGTTTCGAAACCCTGGAGAAAACGGTAGACATTCTTAAACCTGATACACGTGCTGATTTCTTTATAAAGGAATCAAATATCGATTTGAATGAAGTAGTTGTTACAGGAACAAAATCAGAGAAAACACTTAAAAATGTTCCGGTTCTTACTCAGGTAATCAGTGCCCGTAAAATGCTTGAACTTGGTATTACAAATGTGACTGATGCATTGGCGACTATGGTACCTGGTCTCAATGTAAGTCACAATGGGACATTAGTAACAGTCACGCTACAGGGAATGGATGCAAAATATGTGCTGTTCCTGATCGATGGAGAAAGAATTGCAGGTGAAGTAGATGGTGATATAAACTATTCCATGCTCAATCTTCAAGATATCGACCATATTGAGATAATAAAAGGCGCTTCATCGTCGCTATATGGATCCAATGCCATAGGGGGTGTTATTAATATTATTACAAAAAAGATTAATGAACCGTTTGATGCGAAATTCTATTCACGGTATTCAAAATATAATGAGCTTTATTCCGGTGGCAGTATAGCATTGAAAAAAGGAATAATCGGATCGAGGACAAGTATTAATTTCAGCCGTACTGATGGGTATGATGTAACTCCTGAAACTCCGCATGACTGGACCCAGAATCCATACAATTCATATCAAATAAGTCAGAAATTTGAGATTACTCCTTCATCGAAATTATCTTTTACTCCTTATTTCACATATTATCAGTTCGAACGTGGAAATGTCAGCGCACGTCCTGTCCACGATCTTTATGTAGATCTGAGTGGAGGATTGAAAGGACAGTACTATTTTGGTAAAAGTTCCATCGATTTTTCCTATTATCGCGACCGATATAACACTTATACAATTCTTGAACAATTAAACAATAAAAGAGATACTGCTTCTTTCGATTTCATACAGACATTCAGGACGCAGGGGAATTTTCATATTTCCGATAGAAACAGTTTGACTGCAGGTGTGGAATATAATACAGAACGCCTTTTCTCCACAAGGGTGGAAGGCGGTTTAAAGAATGCCTCGGAGGCTGTGTTTTATTTGCAGGAAGATATTCGTTTTGGGAAACGATGGGAACTGATAGCAGGTATTCGCACGGGTTCTCACAGCAATTATGGATTTAATGCAGCTCCAAAAATCTCAGCAATGTTTAAACAGGGATTTCTGAATTTCAGAGCATCGGCAGGAACGGGTTTTCGTTCCCCTGCATTAAAAGAATTATACTTTAGTTTTGATCATTTCGGCGAATTTCTTGTAGAAGGTAATCCGCAATTAAAGCCTGAATCTTCAAAATATATTTCAGGGTCAATAGAGTTTTCAAAGCCATGGAATAATTCCTCGGTTTCGATTTATAGAAACTTATTGTCAGATATGATTACAGAGCGTATAATTATTATACCTGATGCTGTTGAAACTACTTATCAGTACGAAAATGTTGCCAGTGCTTCGGTTAATGGTATTGATTTATTATCGAAACAGAAGGTATTTAAGGGAGTATGGCTGAGTGCAGGGTATACTTATGTTCATGCACTAGATAAAGAGACAGGCCTTCAATTGTATAATACTGCAAAACACTCAGGTAATATATCGCTAGATTATAATTTCAAGAAAAAGAATTATTCCTTCACTGCACAAGTTCACTGTCAGTTGATGGGCGAAAGGATATATCTTAATGCTGATGGGACAACAGGATATGACAGACCTTTTAGTAACTGGCGCTTTACTATTTCTCAGGAATATAAATGGTTACGGATATCAACCGGCCTTGATAATATATTCGGAATCGTAATACCTAATAATTATGATTTCATTTCTCCCGGAAGAAGGTTTTTTGTAGGGATGAATATCGATTTCGGGAAAATCAGAAAATAACCTGTTAGTCAGGCAATCGGCCAATTGATAATTTCACAACAACTACTTTTTTGTTTTATCAGCGTCAGTCTTATTGTTATCAGCATCATCATTACTCTCAAGCCGTACAAACTGAAGCGGATTACGAAACCAATTTGTCCGGTATGCTCCATAAATGAGACCCAGAGAAAGCCAGGAAATACCTACGATCTTGGCTTTAATTCCCAGACTGAGCCAGAGATAGAGGCATACCGAAAATCCAAGGAACGGCACTATAAAATGGCTGAAAGTTTTGTGTTCGCTTCGTAAAAAATATCGCACAAATGAGGATAAGTTGACACCCATAAAAGCAATCAGGGCTCCAAAATTCAGCAACTGTGCACCTAAGGGATAGCTTAGAAGAAAGACACCTCCAAGAATTATTACTCCAACCAGAATTATATTGTTAGAGGGGATGCGTGTTCGTGGATTAATTGCAGCGAAGAACTTGCCAGGGATAGCATTGTCTCTTCCCATGCCATAAAGAAGGCGTCCGGCACCCAGCTGAGCGCCTGAACCTGAACCTATAGTAGCTACAAGTAAAGCAAGATTGACGGTATGAAATAGCCATTGACCGCCTGCCTTACCGGCAATATAACAAAAAGCCGTATCCTGGTCAGGGAAAGTTGTTCCGGGCCATATAAGCTGAGCGAAATAAACCTGTACAGATGCCAGAATACCTGTTATAACACAAACAAGTACCGTTGCCAGCAATATATTTCGACGCGGATTGTGCACCTCTTCCGATAAAGTTGAAATACCGTCAAAACCAATATAAGTCAGTACAGCCAGCGAGGCACCTGCTGATACAGAGGAAAATGCAAATGTTTTTGGATCATAAAATGGTCTGGTCCATTCTCCAGCATTAACAGGAGGATGCAAAAAGAGATAACGAACGGCTGCAGCAAGGAACAGTATAATAACTACGCCGAGTCCGGTTGCTATGACAGAGTTGGTACGTGAGCTGGATTCAATGCCCCTCAGGTTCATTGCGGTAAAGAGACATGTAAAAGCAATGGCATATACTCCGAATGGTATTTCGGGAATTAAATTCATGGCAGCTTTACTGATCCATATAACACTGATTATAGGATTCATTACATAGTCGAAAATCATCCCCCAGCCAACAAAATAACCAAGTGATGGATGGATTTCCCTGCTAACATACGTATACGCTGATCCGGCACTTGGATAAGCATTTGCCATTCGTCCGTAACTGATAGCGGTGAACAGCATCGCAAACATGCCAATCAGAATTGTCGTAACCACATGTCCACGGGCCAGACTTGCTGCAGCCCCGAACAATGGCATTGGAGCTGTAGGTTGAATAAGGATAATCCCGTATAGTACCAGTGATGAGAGTCCAAGAACACGTTTTAAACCCGGACCAGAAGGAGCTGAAGTATGGGTGTCACTCATATTGCTTACTTATCATGAATATTATGACCATAAACCTAATAATTATAAACTTAATTCAATTACCTGAATTCAATAAAAATGAAATAAAGAAATTATACAAAATTGTTTTGTTGTAATTCCTGTCAGATTATTTGACTAACTTTATTACTCTTAAATTGAATTTTTACATCTTTAATTAATAGCTGTGATATGAGAACACCGATTTTCCTTACTGCCATATTATTGTTCATCCTTTCCTTTACCTGTATGGCACAGATTCCGGGGGGGAAACTTCTCTTAAAAGATAACTGGACAATACAATCTTCCAAAGAAATAAAATCAGATGCGAAAACCATTTCAACTATTGGTTTCACGACCAATGGATGGTATCCTACATCTGTTCCGACAACCGTTCTGGCTGCATTAGTTGCTAATAAAGTTTACCCCGATCCCTACTTTGGGACCAACATCAATAATCTTCCGGGCACAATTCCTTATCCAAAAAGGGATATGCCCGATGGCAGTCCTTTTAAAGTTGCATGGTGGTATAGGACAGAGTTCAAACTACCTGCAGAATATAAGAGAATGCATTCCTGGCTTCAGTTTCATAGCATAAACTATAAAGCGAATGTATGGCTTAATGGAAAGATTATAGCTGATACAACTACTGTCCAGGGAGCTTATCGTCTCTTTAACCTTGACATTTCAAAAGCAGCCCTGCCAGGTGAAAATAATTGTCTTGCTATAGAGATATTTCCTCCAAAAGGTATGGACCTTACTATCACATGGGTTGACTGGAACCCCACAACACCCGACAGGGGTATGGGTATATGGTACGATGTATCCGTTCATGCCACCGGGGATGTGGCAATTGAAAACCCGCATGTGGTAACTAAGCTGAACCTCCCGTCAACCGATAAGGCGAGACTGACTATTTCAGCAGAGCTCAGGAATGCTGAGACGAAAAAGGTTACAGGATTGTTAAAAGGAGTTATTGAAAATATTATTTTCTCACAGGAAATCACGCTTGAAGCAGGCGAAACAAAGTTAGTCAGCTTTCAGCCTGAGGCATTTCCTCAATTGGTGGTGGCCAATCCACGTCTCTGGTGGCCACATACAGTCGGTCCTCAGAATCTCTACGACCTCAACCTTAGCTTTGATGTCTCGGGTAAAACTACAGACACAAAAAAGGTTCGGTTTGGCATTCGTGAGATCACAGCCTGGATGAACAATTTCGATAAACAGCACACAAAAGTTTTCCAGGTTAATGGCAAAAACATCGTGATCAGGGGTGGGGGATATGTCCAGGACCTTATGCTCCGTCCATCGAACGAAAGAATAGATGCTGACTTGCTATATGCAAAACACATGAACCTTAATGCTCTGAGGATGGAGGCGCCGCGTGGATCGGACTACCTGTTTGAAAGATGCGATGAAGAAGGTATTTTACTTATGGTAGGCTGGTGCTGCTGCAGCTCATGGGAGCGTTGGAAAAACTGGACACCTCATATAGCAGATGTTGCCGAGTTGAGCTGGAAAGACCAGGTTGTCCATCTTCGCAATCATCCTTCTGTTTTTACATGGCTTTACGGAAGTGATAATTTTCCACCTGCAGATGTTGAAAAGCGGTATATAAAAATATTGGATGAATATGACAACACCAGGCCTTATGAATCTTCAGCCACCCAGGCCCCCAGTACTATTGCAGGCTTAACCGGTGTTTATATGGGACCTTATCCGAAAGTGTATGCTTATTTTCCGCCGTCTTACTGGTATACAAAACTTGAATTTAATACAGAGGCAGGTCCGACAGGTGAACAGTTGTCGCCAATTGAAACGATGAGGCGGATGATGCCTGAAAAGGATCTATGGCCAATGAGCCCCTCATGGGATCTGCGTCTGCATAAAGCATTTTATCCGATTGCAAGGGCAGCTCTTGAATCGCGTTATGGTAAACCGGCTGGTATTGAAGAGTATTGTGTTAAATCACAAGTATTTCAAAATGAGGCTGTAAAGGCTATGTTCGAAGCTTATGCCGGAAATAAATACCGTTCCAGCGGTATTATTTACTGGATGTATAACTCCGCCTGGCCCAAATTATACTGGCAGTTGTACGACTATTACTTTATGCCTAATGGAGCTTTCTACGGAGCGAAAAGCGCCTGCGAACCGCTTCATATTCAGTATTGCTATGATGACAACTCGATTAAAATTGTGAATTCATATTACCATGATTTTACCGGATTGATAGCAAAAGTGAGAATCTTCGATTTTAATATGAAGGAAGTCTTTTCGAACACGATGGATGCCAGAGTTGCTGCTGATGGAAGTGAGAAAATATTTACCCTGGAGATTCCAAAAGATATCACAAAAGTTTATTTCCTGAAACTGGAATTACAAGATGCTTCCGGAAAACAAGTATCCTCTAATTTTTACTGGTTGAGCTCAAATGGAGATGAGAAAGCCGATTTTACAGATCTTAGTAAACTACCGGAAGCAATCGTAAATGTTACTATATCGGAATTACAAAAGAAAGGGAATAAAGGCCGTCTTACTGTTACCCTTGAAAATCCGGGAACCGTACTGGCATTCGCAGTTAATCCAAAGATACTGAAACTGACTTCTAAAGAACCTGTTCTACCTGTATTCTGGGAGGATAATTATTTTTCTCTTCTTCCTAAGGAAAAGAGAGTTGTTCAGGTTGAATTCGATCTGAAGGATCTTGATGGTGAAAAGCCTCTTCTGAAAGTTGACGGATGGAATGTGAAAGCTGAAATAAAATAAATAATCCCGCTTTCGCGGGATTCATTTAAGCTTTGCGGAGAGAAAGGGATTCGAACCCCCGGTACCCTTTTGAGGTACACACGCTTTCCAGGCGTGCCAGTTAAACCACTCCTGCATCTCTCCTTAATAATGCACTGGGGTAAAAAACAGGGGCGCAAATTACAAAAATATTTTAATAAAATGACCCCTCATGAGATTTCTCCTGCCAATGATATATTCAAAGACTGCACGACTTTATCCTTTGATGTAAACCTTCCGAGCAGATGCATGAGTTTGGTGACTGAGGCTTCCGATGTTATGTCCCTACCGCTTACTACACCCGCGGCAAGCATCTGGCGGCTTGTCTCATATAATCCCATCTCAACACTCCCGCCATGGCACTGGGTGACATTAAGTATTATTCCGCCTTTATCTATAAATTGTTTCAGGTCATCTAAAAACCATTGATAGGTCGGTGCATTACCAGAACCGAATGTCTCAATAATAAGTCCTCTTAATCCATCGGTTTTGGTAATGGCATTTACCAGTTTCCTGTTTATACCGGGGAATAGTTTAAGGATAGCAACATTTGTATCAAAGCTTTTATGAACGATAAGCTTCTGTTCTTTTTGCGGGTAACTGATAAGATTATGAAAATATTTTAAATGTAATCCAACTTCAGCAAGCAGGTGATAGTTGGGTGAATAGAAAGCATCGAAATGCTCAGCACTCATTTTTGTAGTGCGGTTACCCCTGGTAAGTTTGTTATCGAAAAAAATACAAACTTCCGGCACCGCCGGCGAATCGTTTTCAATTGCTGCCGCAATTTCAATGGCTGTTATCAGGTTCTCCCTGCCATCTGTACGCAGCAGTCCGATAGGTAGCTGAGAACCTGTAAGAATAACAGGCTTCGCCAGGTTTTCAAGCATAAAACTCAGAGCGGATGCTGTATATGCCATAGTATCAGTACCATGCAGGATAACAAATCCATCAAAATCGTCATAACTTTCTTCGATTATCTCAGCCATTTTGACCCATACTCCCGGATCTATATTGGAAGAATCCTTCACAGGATCAAAAGATATCGAATGAAGATCGTAGCCGAATTTACGAAGCTCCGGCACATGATCTGAGATATGCCGGAAGTCAATTGGTACCAATGATCCGGAATGAGGATCGTGCACCATTCCGATAGTTCCCCCGGTATAAATGATTAGTATGGAAATTTCCTTATTATTTTTCATATTTATCTTACAAATTGAAAAGTCCGGTTGAGTTGGAATATGTAATAGACGCTAACTCTTCCTCGCTCTTTCCAAAAATGTCAGCCAGCTTTTTATTTATGATGCAAATATATGCACTCTCATTCCTTTTTCCTCTGTAAGGGACTGGGGCAAGATATGGAGAATCCGTTTCAAGAATAATATGCTCAGGACCAACCTCTTTGACAATTTTATCCAATCCGGAATTCTTAAAGGTCACAACCCCGCCTATACCTAGTTTAAATCCTATTGCAAGAACTTTCTCAGCATCATTTATATTTCCGGAAAAAGCATGAAAGACTCCTTTCAAGCCTTTTCCTTTAAACTCATCCAATACTGAGAAAACTTCAGGAAATGCTTCTCTTGAGTGGATGACTACCGGTAACCCGTTATCAGAAGCAAATGCAAGTTGACGTCTGAATGCAATTGACTGTTCATTCAAAAAAGTTTTGTCCCAATGCAGATCAATACCGATTTCCCCTACTGCAATAAATTTATGTTTTGTGAAAAGGTATTCAAGCTTTTCAAGCTGAGAAAGATAATCTTCTTTTACCGAAGTGGGATGAAGACCTATCATTGGATAGCATATCCCCGGGTATCTGTCAACTGAAGAAAGCATCTGGTCAACAGATTGTATATCAATAGATGGCAACAGCATTTTTGAAATACCGCTACTAACTGCTCTGTTTACCACTTCATCCCTGTCGGTATCGAAATCCGGAAGATAGAGATGCGTATGAGTATCAATAAACTGCATTATACAACCCCCTGAGCAATCATGGCGTTTGCCACCTTCACAAATCCTCCTATATTGGCTCCATCAACATAGTTTATAAATCCGCTCTCTTTTGTGCCATATTTTACGCATGTTTTATGAATGTTTTTCATTATTGTCTGAAGCTTCTCATCAACCTCTTCACGCGACCAGGGCAATCTCATTGAGTTTTGGGTCATTTCAAGTCCCGATGTTGCGACGCCTCCTGCATTGGCTGCTTTCCCCGGGCCATAGAGTATCTGTGCATTCAGAAATACCTGTACTGCTTCAGGTGTGGAAGGCATATTAGAACCTTCCGAAACACAATTACATCCGTTTTTAACCAGTAATTTAGCATCTCCCTCATTTATTTCGTTTTGTGTTGCACAAGGCATTGCTATATCGCATTTAATAATCCATGGCCTTTTCCCTTCAAAGTATTCAACGCCATATTTATCAGCATATTCTTTTATTCTCCCTCTCCTTTCATTTTTAAGCTCCATAATGAACTTAAGTTTGTCGCAATCAATTCCCTTTGGATCGTATATAAATCCGTTTGAATCAGACGATGTAACTACTTTCCCTCCAAGCTCTGCAACTTTCTCAGAAGCAAACTGAGCTACATTGCCTGATCCTGAAATACACACCACCTTTCCTTTTAAGCTGTCGCCGCGCGTGGTGAGCATCTCCTGTGCGAAATATGTGGCTCCGTATCCTGTAGCTTCGGGACGGATAAGAGAACCGCCCCATTCAATACCTTTGCCGGTTAGAACGCCCGTAAACTCATTCTTAAGCCTTTTATACTGACCGAAAAGAAACCCTATTTCACGTCCTCCTACTCCGATATCCCCTGCAGGAATATCTGTGTCGGCGCCGATATGACGGAAAAGTTCCGACATAAAACTCTGACAAAATCTCATTACTTCATTATCCGACTTGCCTTTAGGATCAAAATCGGAACCGCCTTTTCCTCCACCCATGGGTAATGTAGTGAGGCTGTTTTTAAATACCTGTTCGAAAGCAAGGAACTTAAGTATGCCCAGGTTAACAGTCGGGTGAAGTCTTAACCCCCCCTTGTAAGGGCCTATAGCACTGTTCATCTCGATTCTGAAACCCCGGTTGATCTGAACTTCTCCTTTGTCATCCAACCAGGGAACTCTGAATATTATTGTTCTTTCGGGTTCTGCAATTCTTTCCAGAATCTTTGCATGTTTATACTTTGGATTCTCTTCAATAAAGGGAATCAGAGATTCTGCAACCTCCTGAACAGCCTGGTGGAACTCGTTCTCACCAGGATTTCTGGCTTTGATCATGGCCATGAATTGTTGGACTCTTGGATCCATAATAAAAAGTTTTTAATTTAAATGTTAATTGGAATGATAAAAATATGAAAACAATGGCATATAATCCTTCCTTTTCAACGGAATAAATTGTATTACTTTTTATATGGTACGATACAGATTACCGGGGGAACATTTTAGTAATCCTTTGAACTCCATCTGAAGAAGTTGAGATGATAATTTATAAACCGGAATATTAAGCGACCGGCAAATTGTATCAATGGTCAGTTCCCCTTGTTTGGCAAGTAATTCAAAGATTATCTTCTCAGTCTCATCCAGGTCGGAAAACAGCGTTCTCTGTATGACCGGTTTTGATTTTTCAGGTTTCCAACTAAGAAAATATTCAATATCATCGGAACATTCTGCCAGAAATGCTTTATTGCTCCTGATCAGGCTGTTACACCCTGCTGACCATTGATCATCTGGTCGTCCGGGTACTGCAAAAACATCGCGGTTATATGAATTTGCTATATCAGCTGTTATCAATGCACCTCCCTTGATTCCGGATTCGACGACAAGTGTAGCATCTGATAGGCCGGCAATAATTCTGTTTCTTTTAATAAAATTATTTCGTTCAGGCAGTGCATCGGACAGGAAGTCAGTCAAAAGACCCCCGCGGCTCAACATTGTCTTTGAAGTTGAAGCGTGCATGGCTGGATACATTGTTTTAAATCCATGTGCAAGGACTCCGATTGTCTCCAGATTATTTGCAAGGGCTGCTTTATGTGCAGCAATATCAATTCCATAAGCTAAACCACTTACTATAATAAGATCGGGATGCCCCACTGCTAAACCTTCTATGATCTTATCACACAATTCTCTTCCACGTGTTGTGGCATTACGTGTACCCACCACGCTTAAGATCTTTGAAGCATCCAGGTTACAGTTGCCCTTGAAAAAAAACACTACCGGAGAATCATCGCATTGCCTGAGTCTGAAAGGATAATCATTGTCGAGATAGAAGTGGGTTTTTATATTGTTCCTGGTGACATATTCTGCCTCTTTCTCAGCAGTATCGAGATAAGATCTGTCGCTGATATATTTTGCAATACCCGATCCGATACCCGGTATTTTGATGAGATTTCTATATGGTTCATTGAAGATTGCTTCAACGTTTCCAAAATGAGATACCAGTTTTCGGGCATTAATATCACCGATGCGTGGTATCAGACCCAAAGCGATTTTATGCTTAAGCTGCACATCTGACATAGCACAAGAAATTGAGACAAACAAATATAAAAAAAAAGAGCCGGATAACCAGCTCTTCTCTTTCATAAAAATATCTCAATATTCAAAATCTTACCTGTTTCTTGTTACTGTTTCTTAACCTAAACCTAAACCTAAACCTAAACCTAAACCTTAACCTAAACCTTAACCTGTACCTCAAGCCTCACGCCTGTTCTTAAATTACGCCCATATCAAGCATTGAATTAGCAACTTTCAGAAAACCTGCAATATTCGCACCTTTCACATAATCAACATAGCCATCTTCCCTTTTGCCATGTTTAACACACTGGTCATGAATATTACACATGATTTCATGAAGACGGTCATCAACCTCCTGGCTGTTCCAGCGAAGCTTCATTGCGTTCTGGGTCATTTCCAGTCCCGATGTGGCAACTCCACCAGCATTGACTGCTTTACCGGGAGCAAATAACACATTATGTTTATGAAATTCCTCGACAGCTTCAGGAGTGCAACCCATATTTGATACTTCAGCTACAAGGATAACACCATTTTCAATCAGTTTTTTTGCATCTTCACCAGTCAGTTCATTCTGTGTTGCACATGGGAGAGCAATATCAACTTTTACTTCCCATGGTCGTTTGCCTTCATGAAATTCAACCCCTTCAAATGCGTATGAATAAGGTTTAACTATATCTTCATTAGAAGAACGAAGTTCAAGCATATAATCAATTTTTTTGCCTGAAATTCCATCCGGGTCATAAACATAGCCATCGGGACCTGAAATAGTAACAACTTTTCCTCCCAGTTCACTCGCTTTAAGTGCAGCACCCCAGGCTACATTTCCAAATCCTGATATTGAAATGGTCTTGCCCTTAAGAGTTTCATTTTTTGTAGCCAGCATTTCCTTGGCAAAATAGATCCCGCCAAAGCCGGTAGCTTCAGGACGAATAAGAGAACCTCCCCAATTACTTCCTTTTCCTGTCAGGACACCTGTATGTTCTCCTGCAAGCCTCTTATACATACCATATAAGAAACCTATTTCACGTCCGCCAACTCCGATATCACCAGCAGGGACATCAGTTTCCGGTCCGATGTATTTCCAAAGTTCAAGCATAAATGACTGGCAGAAACGCATTACCTCTGCATTCGATTTTCCTTTTGGATCGAAATCAGAACCACCTTTACCGCCGCCCATAGGAAGAGTTGTAAGTGCATTCTTGAAGATCTGCTCAAATCCGAGGAACTTCAGAATTGAAAGGTTAACGCTGGGGTGGAAGCGAAGTCCTCCCTTGTACGGACCTATCGCATTATTGAACTGAATACGGTAACCAAGGTTTACCTTCACATTTCCTTCATCATCAACCCATGGAACCTTAAAGGTTATAATACGATCAGGCTCAACAATACGTTCAATAATATTAGCTGATTCAAACTGTGGATTTTCGTTATAAACCTCTTCGATCGACTCCAGTACTTCTCTTACTGCCTGTAAATACTCAACCTCGCCCGGATGCTTCTTCTCGAGGTTGTTCATGATTTTATCTACATTCATTATTTAAAATTTTAGTTATGATTATATCTCATATTTGGTGAGTCAAATTTGAGATTGTTTAAAGTCATTAAAAATGATAAAACTCATGTTATCAGATGATAACCTTCACAGTGGCGGGCCAAATTGTTTCAAAGATTTTATAACCTTATTTCTTTCTCTTTTCGATAGTGCGCTTATATATACCGGAGGATACTTTGCGATGCCTTCTTTATACTGTTGAAATAGTGTTATGCTTTGGATCAGACCCAAAAATCCCGATTCGGTTTTAAATCCCGAAAATGTTTTTTTATTTATTTCAACTGAATTTTTTCTGCCTCCAAAAATTCCCGATTCAAAATATCTGAAAATTATACTGTCCCCTTCATCTGAATAATATACG
>Ga0209014_10001525_pt1 | contig 13646 bp, 13 predicted proteins | sample BarGraNGADG00212_FD_184491 | JGI IMG/M metagenome (GOLD analysis project Ga0209014, IMG submission 184491) | Arctic peat soil microbial communities from Barrow, Alaska - Barrow Graham LP Ref core NGADG0002-212 (SPAdes) (version 2) | ecosystem: Environmental > Terrestrial > Soil > Wetlands >...
CGGACCATCACCCGCATCCAGCGCCTGCTGGGTCAACTCCTTCACCCTGGCGGCGTTGCCATCGATTACCGCCTGCTTCAACGCATCGTAGTTGGCCATCAATCAATCCTCCTAGTATCATTGGTCTTTCCGCTGTCTAGCGGCTAAATGGAGAGGGATTCGCCCATCTGTTTATGGTACTCGTGCCGTTCCAGGACGCGGCCATAGGAAAACCCTTGTGCCAGCGCGCCTCGTACAGCTTCGCGGAAGTGCAATCCTGCGTCTGGAAAGCGATGTTCATGGATGAGGCCATTCCGCTAACGCCGAAACTGATCGCAAGCCCTCCACCGGGGGGCAGCCTATCACCCAGACGGGAGCGGCGCTCGAGGATGAGGGACTCGATCCGGCTGGCAACCTGCACAGAGAACCGGCTGGACGCCAGCTTCGCGAACGGAAAATCGTCCACGGTCATTCCCCACTGGATCACTAGCGAAGAAAGCCAGCAGCTGCAAGTCGGTCAAGAAGTAAGGCTGCCAAGCTGTCAGACCAGATAGCTACGATTATCCACATTTGCTTCCAGTTGTCAATATATCGGCTCGAGGGTCGTGGTATTCCGGTTGATCAAGGTGGTGGCACCCGAGCAGGAGGCGGCCATCAGCACCTCGGGTGCAGCAGCAGATGGTCGGTGTAGCACCCGTTCAGGTGGGCACCCTCGCCGAATTGGTCAAGGATGGGCTGATAGAGGCGTATACCCTGCCGATGGGCGTCCTCTCCCAGCTTACGCGGGAGATGGCGTCCGGCCGCCCTGGCCTGATAACCAAGGTGGGGTTGCACACCTTTGTAGATCCCCGCGTTGAGGGCGGGTTCCAGTGGCCCATGCACGGGCCGGATCTGGTGTAGGTTATCCAACTGGCGGGGAAGGAGTGGCTGTTCTACAAGCCCTACGACACCGAACGAGGACTGACCATCGCACAGGAAGGAGCCGTGCCCAAGTTCGTGCCCAGGGTTCAGCAGGTGACCTGGTCGGGTCCATTCGCCCTTCAGCAGGGGCAGCCGGCTCGATTTGGTAAGCAATGTCCTAGTGGTTTGCCGAGCGGGCCTCCTGCAGAGCCGTCTTCATGACCTCGAAATCGGGCTCGACTCCCGTCCAGAAGGTGAAGGCGTCAACCGCCTGGTAGAGCAGCATGTCGAAGCCGCTGACGGCCCTGGCCCCCGAGGCTTCGGCCATCTGGAGCAACCGCGTCTTCGGGGGGGAGTAGATCATGTCCGCGACCCCACAGCTCGGCTTGATGGTGACGCCTTCAGGGAGCGGGCACGAATCTTCATCGGGGTGCATACCGACGGTGGTGGTGTTCACCAGAAGGGAGGCATCCTCCATGTGAGGGGCTATCTCGGCCTTATCGAGGGGGAGGGCCCTCCATTTGCAACCACCCTGGAAGGGTGCCAGCGACTGCATCAACTGTTCGGCTTTGCCCAGGGTTCGGTTGAAGATGATAACCTCGCCGGCGACCTGGCTCAGCACGTAGAGGGCCGCTCGAGCCGCGCCCCCAGACCCCAGCATCAGGGCCTTCATGCCTTTGTGGTACAACCCGGCCAGCTCCAGCTGACGTCGAAACCCTGTGGCATCGGTGTTGGTGCCGATCCAGCGGCCATCCTTCTCGACCACGGTGTTAACGGCACCGATAGCCTGGGCCTCCGGGGTTAGCTCGTCCAGCAGGGGGATCACCGACTGCTTGTGAGGCGCGGTAAGGGTGAACCCGGCGAAGTGCAAAGCCTTGATGCCGTCCACAGCCTTCTGGATTTCCTCGGGGAGAACATCCATGGCCAGGTAGCAGTAGTCGAGCCCGGCGGCGGCGAAAGCCGCGTTGTGAAGTACCGGCGAGAGCGAGTGGGACACCGGATGACCGAGTATGGCTATCGCCTTGGTGGTTCCCGTTACTCTGAGCAAGTCGCGATTAGTCAATATGAGACCTCCGGGACGAGCGAGCGCACTGACTCGGCGCCCTCCCAACGTCTATGATTCGCCGCAATGGATTCGAGATCCAGCCGGCCCATGATCCGCGTCGACAGGAGTTGACAGGTGCCGCCGCGGCAGTGGAGGCGCAGGCGTGGGGCGTGAAGAGTAAAGCGTGGAGCGACTATCACTGCCGCTCCACGCTCGACGCTTTGCTTCCTAGGGCTGGCCCTGCCAGTTGACGTTGGGGAGGACCGGCGAGGTCGGACGCTGAATCGCCACGAATCGGTAGCTGCCCGGGAAGTCGGCTGAAGTCTGGCTAACATGACACGCATTGCAACCAGTAATAGCGCTGTCGTACGCGGCCACAAAAGCGCCGAGATCCTTGGCCCCGGCGGCATCGTCCAAGGGTCCGAGGAGGTTGTCCTCGAAATTCTTGAGCGCGGGAGCGCGCCCAGGCCGTGTGTTCTCGCCCACCTCTTGGATCTCTCTCATCTCGAGGTTCTGGTAGCGCACCATGTCCCAGTTTCCGGCTTGCGCGGCAAACCACATGTTGGCAAACCGGCTACTGTACTCGATCATGACCGTGCCCAGCCCCGGCTGGAGGTTCCATAGCTTGAGGGTGCGGTCGAGGTTGTTCAGCTTGCTGTTGATCTCCTGGTCAACCCCCAGCCGCTGGCTGTTGTTGATCGGGGTGTCATTGGCGGAGACGGCCGAACCGTCACTTGGCGAAAGCCAGTGGACAAAGGCATGCGCGGAGAGATTGGTAGCCGAGCCCGTGCTGACCTTGTACACGAAAGGCCCGACGCTGGTCTTTGCGGGGAGGGCGCTGAGAACCCACGCGACCGAGCCAGCATTAGTGGCGTAGAGGCCTGCATCCTCTGGTATGGGGTTGCCAGCCGGCGCGCCCGCGCTTATCGGCGCAGGGGCAGTGCTTGCAAAACTCGCCCCGGCCGGAATCGAGCCGGACACAAAGATGTTCGCAACTTCCTTGTCGCCGGAGTTGCTCAGGGTAATGGCGTAGGTGACCGAACCATCCGACACGACGCCGGACAATACCAATGAGACTGGACCGCTCGCCGCTGGTGCGGGTGCAAGTGCTGGTGCTGGTCCTGGTGCTGGTGCTGGCGCTGGCGCTGGCGCTGGCGCGGACAGCCGGGCCCAGGCGCCCGCGGGGTTGGTGGCATGGGTCGATATGGCCGCGAAGGCCTGGCCTGTGGCAGTGAACGCGCCGCCGCCGGCCGGGTTTATGTGGCAGGCCCCGCAAGGCTGTCCGGTTGCCGTCGCATACTCGGGAAGGGCCTTGACGCCCTCTGTTTGAGCGCCCAAGACGAGCAGTGTGATCCCGCTGGCTATTGCCACGGAGATCGCGGTTCGCACCGAGATGAATCGAACCATTGCCTGTCTCCTTTCTCCTCGTCGTCTTTTCGGACAGTAGGGTAACACAACCCTAGAAGATCGGCCTTCCCCTCCAGAATCCTCCTCACCGGGGGTGCTGTGACCAAGAACCTATATCTGGATGATGTCAGTTTTATAACAAACAGTCAAGGGGCTAACTCCCATCAAAGCCGGCCTCCGCCAGGGGCACGTATCCCACCTCTCCGATGGCGATCAGGTCGTAGCGGTCCCATCCAGGGACGCGCTATTTTTGCTGCCTTCTCAATGGGCGCCGCGCTCCCCACCGCCGACCAAATTGACGTACAGTTGACGTACCATCCGCGAACGCGCCGTGAGAAACCCTTCGGCATGATAAGTGGGCAACAAAAACAGGCTCTGAGTAAGCTTCAGAGCCTGTCTGCATGGAGCCGACGGCCAGATTCGAACTGGCGACCGGCGGTTTACGAAACCGCTGCTCTACCCCTGAGCCACGTCGGCTTGCGCCGGGTACCTGAATCGCATTTGAAAGTCGACTGGATTCTATCAAAGCGGGGGGTAGATGGTCAATCGAGCCGGGCAATAGGCAAAACGAGCTTAGGACAGGTCGTGTCCCACCCTAAGCCCAATCGTTGCGAGCCAGCCGGCACGATCCTACCCGCTCAGGCCGGCTACTTCTGCAGAACGACCTTCGAGATGCTGCGGATGCTCATCCCCGCGATCTCGGCGTGCAGTACCTCAACCTTAGCCTGACCGAAGGGGGAGCCCGCCACCAGCAGGTCGATCTTCGGCTCGTTGTACGAGGCGCTCCAGCCGGCCATGATGGTGCTATCGAAGAGGGGACGCATCAGCGGGGATAGGCCTTCCCTCACCAGGTCCCAACTCTCCTCGGGAACCTCTCGCCGCAGGTCGTATACCCAGGCTTTGCCCCCGGTCCTGAGCACCCTGTGGATCTCCCCCAGCACGGCCTCGGGTTCATCCCATCGATGGAGGGCCCCGGCAGATACGACCAGGTCAAAGGAGGCATCGGGGAAGGGGATGTCATCCGGTTCGCCGCGAGCCACCTTCAACTGCCGGCCCAGCCCTGCCGCGTGGATCCGGGCCTCGGCCACCTGGACCACGTCGCTCGACGACTCCAGGGTGGTCACCTGCAGGTCACGGGCGCGGCGGCCGATCTCTACCGCCAGCAGGCCGGGGCCGCTCCCCACGTCCAGCAGCTCCCCAGATGAGAAGCCCGCGGTGATGTCTTCAGCCACTGCCTTATGGATGCCATCCATAAGTTGGTCCGCCAGGATGGCCTGGAGCCTGGCTCCAACCATCGGCATCCCTTGCGCCATTTCCACCAATCCGCCGCCCAGGGATGTACGCCAGCGCCGGTTGGCCGCAACACCCACGACCAGGGTGATGGCGCCGCTTACCAATAATCCTCGCTTGAAGCCTACCGGCAATCCGACCATTCGTACCTCCTAATCTGGCAATTGGGTTGCCCAAGAGGGGAGCCAGCCTACGTAGTCTAAGACGGGTATAGCATACTGGGCGGCAATCAGCAATGAGCTACTAGCCGTCATCTGTCAGCCATCAGCGATTGACTCGCTGGGCGCATCAGGCTGGCCCGCAGACCGTTTTGCAGATTCGCCCAGCCGCGTTTGGAGAGGCTGACGGCTGAATCAAGGCGGGCCAGTCGCCTGAGGGGGTCAACCGGCCGACCAGAAGTTAGGCGACGGGGGATAGTTAGGCTACGGGGGATAAAGCCGGCCTCCCTCGAGGGAGGCCGGCCAGGAAGAATCTACACGTCGTAGTACATGAAGAACTCGTAGGGGTGAGGACGCAGCGCCATCGGCGCCACTTCGTGCTCCCGCTTGTAGGCGATCCAGGTCTCGATCAGGTCCGGCGTGAACACCCCACCCTTCAGCAGGAAGTCGTGGTCGCCTTCCAGCGAATCCAGCACCTCGGCCAGGCTGCCGGGGGTGGACTTGATGTGGGCCCTTTCCGCCGCGGACATCTCGTACAGGTCCGCTTCGATCGGTGCGGGCGGCTCGATCCTGTTCTGGACCCCATCCAGGCCGGCCATCAGCAGGGCCGCAAAGGTCAAGTAAGGGTTGGCGGCGGGGTCCGGGAAGCGGACCTCGACCCTCTTCGTCTTCGGCTCGCTGGAGTACATAGGGATGCGGATGGCGGCGCTTCGGTTCCGCTGGGAGTAGACCAGATTGATCGGCGCCTCGTAGCCCGGCACGAGCCGCTTGTAAGAGTTGGTCGTCGGAGCAGCCAGGGCAAGCAGGGCGGGGGCGTGCTTCAGGACGCCGCCGATGTAGTACTTGGCCATCTCGCTGGTCAGGCCGTAACCCTGCGGATCGAAGAACAGGTTGGTGCCACCCTTCCAGAGACTCTGGTGCACGTGCATGCCGGAGCCGTTGTCTCCGAAGAGCGGCTTGGGCATGAAGGTCGCTGTGTAGCCCTTCTTGTAGCAGCTGTTTCGGACGATGTACTTGAACTTCATGACCTGGTCGCCCATGAAGGTCAGCGTCTTGAACTTCATGTCGATCTCGGCCTGGCCCGCGGTGCCCACCTCGTGGTGGTGGACCTCGATTTCGATCCCGGAGGCGATCAGGTCAAGCACGATCTGACTGCGCAGGTCCTGCTGCTTGTCCATGGGCGGGACGGGGAAGTAGCCCTCTTTGTAGCGGGGTCGGAAACCCAGGTTTGGCTTGCTGCCGTCCTCGCCGCTGTTCCAGATGCCCTCTTCGGAGTCGATGAAGTAGTAGCCGCTGTGGCTGGTCTGATCGAACCTGATGTTGTTGAAGATGTAGAACTCCGCCTCGGGGCCCCAGTAGCTGGTGGTGGCGATCTTGGTTTCGGTCAGGTATGCCTCTGCCTTCTTGGCAATGTAGCGTGGGTCCCTGGAGTAGCGGTTGCCTGTGGTCGGGTCGACTATGTCACAGATGACGGCCATGGTGGGAACGTCCAGAACCGGGTCCACGAAGGCGCTGGACGGATCGGGCATCAGCAGCATGTCGCTCTCGTGGATCTTCTGGAACCCGCGGATGCTGGAGCCGTCGAAACCGAGGCCGTTCCTGAAAGTGTCTGCATCGAACTGGCCGATGGGCACGGAGAAGTGCTGCCAGGTGCCCGGCAGGTCGGTGAAGCGGACGTCCATGAACTTGACGCCCTGGGCTCGAGCGAAGGCCAAAACCTCCTCTGGCTCGGTCATTGCCGCTTTTTCCTTCGAAGAGACCACGATTTCGGAGACATCAGGCTTTATTGCCACGTGCGTGTATCCTCCACTCATTTCGGTCGGGTGCTCCGGAACAGGAGCACATTGAAGTCAGCTCAGTCCTCTATGCAGGCTCGCTCGTATCGGGCATGGAAGTCGACCAGCTGCTGCTCAAGGCCCGGCCACCACTGCAAATGCGCGTAGGAGGAGGCCGATCGTTTCGGTGCCACCCAAGTGAGGCTGTTGTCAACGGCCAGCGACCAGCCTCCAAATCCATCAGGGGTGTCCGACTTGTTTCCTCTAGCATTGTCAGTCATGGTGTCCTCCCGAGACCCGCAACAGCGATTTCATACAGTTGCCAGGCTAACAGGAGAGAAAAAGGGGGTCTACGTGCACGCAGTCAGAAGATGAGGTGGCGCATTTGTGCACCTTGCACAACAGCTAGGGGACGAGGGGACGGATTTGGAGTGTGGCGGCTTGACGCCGCACTCCAAATCCGAGGCTCCGCCGTGGATACTACTTCTCGGTATAACGGTTGGTGATGGGCAGCCGCCGGTCACGTCCGAAGGCGCGGGGCGTAACCTTGATCCCCGGAGGCGCCTGCCGTCTCTTGTACTCGCTTCGATCCACCAACTTCGCCACCCGGCGAACCGTCTCCTCGGGGTAGCCCTGGGCTACGATCGCCTCGCTGCTCCGGTCCTCCTCCACGTACGCCTCAATAATTGGATCCAGGACCGAGTAGGGGGGGAGGCTGTCCACGTCGCGTTGGTCGGGCCTCAGCTCCGCCGAGGGCTCCTTGACTATGACGCTCTCCGGAATGACCGGCGAGATCGTGTTGCGGTGCTCAGACAGCTGGTACACGAGCAGCTTGGGCACATCCTTCAACACAGCGAAGCCGCCGGCCATGTCGCCGTAGAGGGTGGCGTAGCCGGTGGCCATCTCGCTCTTGTTCCCCGTGGTCAGCACCAGGTAGCCGAACTTGTTAGAGAGGGCCATCAGAATGTTGCCCCGGGTCCGGGACTGCAGGTTCTCCTCGGCAATTCCAGGCTCCGTCCCCTTGAACGGCTCCTCGAGCATCTTCAAATAGGCCTGGAAGGCCGGCTCTATGGGGATAGTGAGCAGCCTGACGCCCAGCCGTTCCGCGAGATCCGCGGCGTCGTCCTTGCTGCCGGGGGAGGAGTAACGCGAAGGCATTGAGACCCCCATCACGTTCTCCGCGCCCAGGGCATCCACCGCTATGACGGCAGTCAGGGCGGAGTCGATGCCGCCCGAGAGCCCTATGATCACCTTCTGGAACCGGTTTTTCTGCACGTAGTCACGAGTGCCGAGCACCAGGGCGGAGTAGACCTCGGCGGGGCCTTCCAGCGTTTCCGGCTCGGCTGGGGTCAGGGGAGAGCAGCTGCCGCATTGGGGCTTCTCGGAGAGCACTATGAGGGGGGTCGCCACGTCGGCCTGGACGTGGAATGTCGGCTCCCTTCGCCGGCGAGGGTCGTGGAGACGGGAGCGAAACACCGATTCAACGTCCAGATCGGCAACCAGCAGCTCTTCCTCGAACTGCCTCGCCCGGCCCAACGCCCGTCCCGTCTGGTCGAAGATGAAGCTGGCCCCGTCGAACACAAGCTCGTCCTGGCCTCCCACGGTGTTGACGTAGCAGACTATCACCTCGTTGTCCACGGCCCGAGTGGCCACCATTCGCTCTCGCTTGGCCCGCTTGCCCATGTCGTAGGGAGAGGAGTTGATGTTTATCAGCAGCTGGGCGCCCGACTGGGACTGAATAGCCGCGGGCCCAGTCGGATACCAGATGTCCTCGCAGATGCTGACCCCCACTTTGACCCCGCCGATCAGGAACACCGGCTGCTCCCGACCCTGCCGGAAGTAGCGCTCCTCGTCGAACACCCCGTAGTTGGGCAGAAACACCTTGTGGTAGGCGTGGACGATGGCACCGTCATGGAGAATGGCGGCCGCGTTGTAGATGTCGTCGTCGGCATCCACAAACCCCACCACTGCCGTGATGCCGCTGGTGTGCTCGGCGATCTCCCGCAGCAGATCCAGGTTCTCCTGTATGAACTGGGGCTTGAGCAGCAGATCCTCCGGGGGGTAGCCGGTTAGCGCCAGTTCAGGGAAGGCCACCACGGCGGCACCTGCCTCTCTGGCCCTATCTATATAGTCTATGATTTTGGCGGTATTGCCCTCCAGATCGCCCACCGTTGGGTTGATCTGCGCCAGCGCCACTCTTAGGGATAGCATCTCTCCCCCTCTCACGCCTTTCACGAATGCGACTATCGGTAGATTCTACAGCCTGGAGCCCGATTGGGCCAACCTTGGCCAATTGACCACCCCTGGAGGCCGTGCTACGATCCGCAGCATCCAGAAGATAGTGCATGAGGATAGGTTTGCGCTTCTTGGGTTAATTGGAGAAGGGAGGGTTGTTGCCCCACGGCCTAGTCGATCGACCCCGGCGAGTACAGGGTGCCTGGTGCCACTTTCCAACGAGTAGAGGAGAAAAATGAAGCGGTTTCTTGTCTTAGCACTGGCGTTGTCGCTGTCTGTAGGCCTGCTTCTATCCGGATGCTCTCAGTCCGCCCCCACGGCTCCCACCCAACCGCCGGCCAAGCCGGCCGATGCTACAAAGGCACCCGCCGCGCCCACCCAGGCGGCACCCGCGGCACAGGCGGCCCCCACCAAGGCCGCCGGCTATCCCGACAAGGGTCGCGCCATCACCTTCATCGTCCAGTACGCCGCGGGCGGCGGCAGCGACATAGCGGCCCGTGTGCTCGCCCCCAACATGGAGAAGCAGCTGGGAATGAACATCCAGGTGGCGGACAAGCCCGGCGCGGGCGGCCAGGTGGGTTTCACCGACATGGTCCTCTCCAAGCCCGATGGCTACACCATGGGCTGGGTGGTCCAGCCGACGGTTATCACCACCTATCTGGATCCGACTCGGCAGGCCGCCTTCAGCAGGAAGAGCTTTGAGCTCATCGGCATGCACGACACCGATCCCGGCATCATCGCGGTCAGGAGCGACAGTCCCTGGAAGACCATCAAGGAGCTGATCGAAGACGCCAAAGCGAACCCGAACAAGCTTCGGGCCTGCATTTCCGGCATCCTGAGCGACGACCACATGGCGATCCTAAAGACACTCAAAGAGACCGGGGCGAAGTTCGCGCCGGTCAACTTCGATAGCAGCGCCCCGGCAGTCACTGCCCTACTGGGTGGCCACATCGAGGTCTACTACGGCAACCAGAGCGAGGTAACCTCTCAGGTTAAGGGTGGCCAATTTCGCATCCTCGCCATCATGGACAAGCAGCGGAGCAAATACTACCCGGATGTCCCGACAATGATAGAGTCGGGCTACAATATCGAGTCCGGCGTTCACCACGGCCTGGCCGTGCCGGCCGGCACCCCCGCGGGCATCGTCGACGCCCTGACCACGGCTCACAAGGCCGCGGCGACCAGCCCCGAGTTCATTCAGAAGATGCAAGAGCTGATTTACGTGCCGCTGTACATGGACAAGAAGCAGTACGAGGACTTCTGGGTGAAGTACGAGGCCGATGCCAAGCCGTTCGTGGACGACTACCTGAAGAACCCCGACATCAAGTAGCAACGAACCAGGAATTCGACGCCCCGACTCTCACAGCCGCATCAACCCAAAGTTGAGAGTTGGGGCGTCGTCTTTTGTCGAGAACCCCCCTACTCTGAAGGGGCTCAATCATTCTAGCCCGGAGGGCTTTGTCCTCTTAGCCCGATGGCTTCAGCCTTGGGCTGTTGCCTGCTTCAGGCAGATGGTGAAGACGGCCGATTCCTCCATGCTGGTGGAGATCTTGGCCAGGATCTCGGCCCTCAACTCCTCGGTGTAGGTGACTCTGTCCCCCTCCACCCGGAACGCCCGATCGTGGCCGGGTATCACTATATTCGCGATGGAGGCCACCCTCTCTATGCTCGCCGCGGTGGCAGCCGCGTCCAGGGTCTGGTCGGCCCGCCGGGCCAGGAACTCCGCCCTGTTCTTCACCGCATCCTGCGCCATCACCACACGGCCCTCGGCGGTCTCCAGCACCATGGACATATGCCCCGGCGTGTGCCCCGGTGTGTCGATCATGGTGACACCCGGCAGCAACTCGGTGTCGCCCTTTAGCGTCTTCAATCGAGGGCAGTCGGCAATGTGCTCCATGACGTAGAGTGGCACCGTGGTGTTCTCGGCCGGATTCGCCTTCAGCGCCCACTCCAGCTCCCTCTCCCCGATGACGACCTCCGCCCGAGGAAACAGGGGGAAGCCAAGGGAGTGGTCCCAGTGGCTGTGGCTCAACACCAGGACGTCGATGTCGGAGGGGGAGATCCCCCTCTCTGCCAGCTTCTCCAGCAGCAGCTTGTGGACCCCATAGTGGCCGGTATCGAAGAGCACGTTCTTGCCGCCGGCTTTGATCAGGGCAAGGGATGGCCAGGCCAGACGGCCATGGGTGGGCGACCAGCCGGGGAAGCCCTGGAACAGCGTGTCAAAGGTGACCGGTGGTGCCACTGTCTACTCCTCCGATTCCAGCGCAACCACCCTCACCGGCATGGACTCCAGCCCCTCAACCGCAATGGGGGCCGCAAAGAGCATCACCCTGCTCTTCTTCAGGGAGGACATGTTGCATAGGTTTTCTACATGGGGCACCCCGTGGTCCAGCATGGCGTGGTGGTTGACGTGGTCGACGTTGCCCGGCACCTCGGCGCCGCTGGTGTCGATGCCGGTCAGCCATACCCCTTGTGCCACGATCCAGCGCACCGCATCAGGGGAGGGATAGGGCGACTGCTTGTACTGCGGCGTGCCGTAGTACTGGTCCCATCCGGTGTGGAACAGTGCGAAGTCCCCGGGTTGGATGCCACCGCCCTTCTCCACGGCCGCCTGCATCTGCGCCAGGGAGATCTCGGTCCTCGGCGCCATTCCCCGGAGGTCGAGGATCACCGCCTCGCCCACCAGCCGCTCCAATGGCACGGCGGACGTGTCGGCGCCGTCTTCGTTGATGTGGAACGGGCACTCGATGTGGGTTCCGATGTGGGTAACCATCTTGACGTTGTGCATGATGTACCACTGGCCGGGCAGAAGGGGAAGGTCGTCTACCTGGTTGGCTTGAAGCCTCTCTACCTCCATCAGCCGACGCTCCCCGCCCGGGCGCAGGATATGGGACAGGTCTACCAGTCTACCTTTCACCGATTCACCTCCAATTGAATATCGCCTGAATATCGCGCTGGAGTGGATATCGCGTTGCAGATCTGGCCCTGTGCTAGCGAGATCGCAGGGCCGCCAGCGCCACCACCCCTATGGCCAGCAGCAGTATCACCAGACCAGCGAGGGCAAGCCGCAGAGGAGGGAGTCCCCCCGCCTGGGCGGCGGGGCCGCTGACAACCTCCGCCAGCCCCAGCAGGAAGAGCCCGGGTGCCGTCCGCCGGTTGGACCTACTTACTCGATCAACCTCTTCTGGGCTTCTCGGAATCCGCACTCCCACCCACAGCTTTTGGGGGCGACGGAGCATGGTGATGGCGAGCCAGAGCAGCCCGACGCCCACGATGGCGTTAGTGATCCCCACCAGCATCATTGCCGCTACCTACAGCCCGCCCAGGACTTCGCGAATCCCCTCGCCGATGGCGTCCACTATCCGGTCGATCTGCTGCTCCGAGACCACGAAGGGCGGGGCGATCATGATCGTGTCTCCCTTGGCCCGCAGCAGAACGCCGTGCTCCTGGAGGTAGGAACGCACCCGCTCGCCAGCTGCCAGGGGGGCCGGCAGGGGGGTGCCGTTGCGGTCCGCGGCCAACTCGACTCCCGTCATCAGCCCCATTCCTCGCGCCTCTCCGACCCCCTTCAGCCCCTCCAGCTGCTTGAGCGATGCCATCAACAGCCGGCCCATCTCCGCGGCCCGCTCCACCAGCCTCTCCTCCTCAAGTATCTGGAGATTTCGGAGCGCCAGGGCGCAGCAGACCGGGTGCAGGGAGTAGGTGTAGGCGTGGTTGAAGCTGGTCCCCGGCGGAAGTTCCCGGAAGGCACGGTGGATCCTATCGTTCACCATCACCCCTCCCAGGGGGAGGTAGCCGCTGGTGATCCCCTTGGCGAAGGACATGATGTCGCAGACCACTCCCCAGTGATCCAGGCCGAACATCTTCCCCGTGCGGCCGAATCCGGTGATCACCTCATCTCCTATGAACAGGACGTTGTGGCGGTCGCAGATCTCCCTGACCTTGGGGAAGTACTCCGGGGGTGCGGTGATCACCCCTCCGCCGCCGTGAATCGGCTCGGCGATGAAGGCGGCCACGGTCTCCGGGTCCTCGGCCAGGATCTGCTGCTCCAGGGTGTCGGCGCAGGCCACGTTGCAGCCTGGGTAGCTCGAGTTCATCGGGCAGTGGAAGCAGTAGTGGGTGGGTATGTGCATGAAGCCCGCCTGGAGAGGGTCGAAGTGCGTCCAGTACTGCCTCATCCCGGTGGCGCTCATGGCGGCGCCGGTGGTTCCGTGGTAGCCTCGATCCAGGGCGACGATCTTCACCTTGTCCGGTTTGCCCTGGGTCTTCCAGTAGAAGCGGGCGATCTTGAAGGCCGTCTCGTTGGACTCCGCGCCGCCGGTGGTGAAGAAGGTGGCCTGGAGGTCCCCGGGCGCCAGATCCGCCAGCCTATCGGCCAGCTCTATGGCCGGCACGTTGGAGCTGCCGGCGTAGCCGGAGTAGTAGGCCAGGGTGCGGATCTGCTCGGCGGCCGCATCCGCCAGTTCCGGCCGGCCGTGGCCGACGTTCACGTTCCAGAGGCCAGAGAAGGCATCGATGTACTCCTTGCCGGCCACGTCCACCAGGGTGCAGCCCTGTCCCCTGGCCAGCACCAGTGGACCGTGCAGATTGTGGTCGTGGCTGTGCATCGGGTGAAGGACATGCTCCAGGTCCATCCGCACCAACTGCTCAGTATCGCGCATAGGACTACTCCTCTTCGAATATCGCGGCCGCCGGCAGCTTACTCTCCTCCGGGGAGCCCCCTCGTATCAGCTCCGAGACCAGCATCCCGGACAGGATCAGCAGGCAGCCAATGATCTCCCGAATACCCAAACGTTCCCCCGCCAGCAGGTAGGCGAATAACGCCCCGAACACCGGCTCCAGCGACAGAACCAGGGC
>Ga0209014_10001526_pt1 | contig 13635 bp, 10 predicted proteins | sample BarGraNGADG00212_FD_184491 | JGI IMG/M metagenome (GOLD analysis project Ga0209014, IMG submission 184491) | Arctic peat soil microbial communities from Barrow, Alaska - Barrow Graham LP Ref core NGADG0002-212 (SPAdes) (version 2) | ecosystem: Environmental > Terrestrial > Soil > Wetlands >...
TTCGTTTCTGATGCTGCTCGAACGCCGTCCCGACGGGAGCCTCAGGGCTCTCGTGTCCTCGCTCGACGGAGTGCAGGTCGACGTGAGCACCGACGGCGGCAAGTCCTGGACTGTATCCGGGACCGCGACTGGCCTGGACATGACTGGAGGCAGCTTCCAGGTTGGCCGGTTGGGCGACGGCATCTGGATCGCGATAACGACGACCGTAGGCATGGACGCACCCGCCGACATATGGGAAACCCGGGATGGCGGACTGACGTGGACGCCCCTCAACGGCAAGGGGCTCCAAGCGGCGGGTGGCGTCATAGTTTTCGTGAACCCTGCGGACGGTTGGGTTTTGGGCGCCGGGATGGTGTGCACGTCCGGCTCGGACGTGTCGCAGGTATGCCAGGAAGCGTTCACCATCATGACCACGAGCGACGGCGGCCAGAGCTGGGTCCCCATCCTTACGCCCTAGCCACCCGAGCAACTAGCTCTCGGCCGCGATCTCGGTCCGGTTGCGGCCGCGGTTCTTGGCGGAGTACAAGGCTCCGTCGGCGCGGGCGAAGAGCGTCTCGGCCGTGTCGTCGGTGGTAGCCATAGAGCCGCCCGCCGACACGTAGACGGTAAGCCTGACGCCGGCCAGCCGCGTCTTCGACTGGGCCACCAGAACCCGCAACCTGTCCGCCATCTCGGCCAGCGTCGCGGGGCTGGAGGCTTCGACCAGGACCGCGAACTCCTCGCCGCCCCAGCGGGCGACGATGTCTCCGGCTCGTATGGCGCCGTGCAGAGTAGTCGCCACGCTGACGAGAACGGCGTCGCCGAATGCGTGTCCGTACTCGTCGTTCACGTCCTTGAAATGGTCGATGTCGACGATGAGAAGGCCGAACCGCCAGCCGTAACGGCCGAGGTTCTCCAGGCGGCCGCGCAGCGCGGCGTCGAACATGCGCCGGTTCGGCAGGCCGGTGAGATCGTCGGTCAGGGCATCGCGGCGGGCTCTGTCGGCATCCTCTACGGCGCGCAGGATCGCCGAGTCGTCGGAGAAGACCTCCACGCCGCCAACAATCTTGCCGGTCGCGTCCCGAACGGGCGACGTGTGTAGACGCACGGGCTTGCGGTAGCCCGCGTCGTGCCGGAGCCACACGGATGCCTCACGCGACTCGCCGTCGAGCATCGTGGCCGCGAGTGGGCACAGGGAATCGCAGAGCGACTGGCCCTGCTCGTCCACGTGGGCGAGGATGTCGTCGTGGCAATTCCGGCCCACGATGTCCGCGGCTGCATAGCCGGAGATACGTTCGGCGCCGTGATTCCAATACGTGATCTTGCGGTTGGTATCGACGTAGTAGACGCCGTCGGCCATGTTGTCGACGATGGCCTTGTGGAGGTCGGCGCCGATTGGGCTCGAAGGGGTCGGATCGAGGGCGGGGACGCTGGGCGACGGGGTGGCTGGCGCCGCCGGCAACGTCGTCGATTCGGCGGCCGGAGAAGTCCGGACACGGGCCCGTCCGCGCTGTGTCGTACGAGAGTTCATGTGGCCACTGTACTCCGTAGGCGGAGTGAGACGCCGCACGTCAGCCATAGAACCTTCCGCTGTGCCGCGACGTCAGATTCCGACCGGCTGGCGCAACTTCCACTGCCGTGTACGATGTCGTGGCGCCGTACGTTACGGAGGCAAGGCCCGCGGAGAAGGGGCTTTCGCGGGTCGGAATTGGCCAGTCGTGGAAACGGCCTGGCGTATCCTCGCCCCGGGGAGGAGTGGACATGGCCGAGGGCTTCGGATTCTGTCCCTACTGCGGGACCGTGCGAACGACGCTGGATCGAACGACCTGTGGCAACTGCGGGATGGCAATGCCGCCGGCTCCCGCATCTGCCCAGGCGAGTGCCGGCCTCCCGACGGCGGGGCCGGCCTATGGGGCTGGTTCGTATGCCCCGGTTCCGCAGTCGTCCGCGATTTCTGCTGCCGCTCCGGTCGCTCGACGTCCCATCTTGACGAGCTGGCCGGACTTCCAGGCGATGCTGACAATCGCGCTCGTTCCGTTCCTGGCATGGCTCGGCATGTCGGTCCTCGTGGGTCTGACATTCGGGCACGCCGTTAACGGCAGTCTGGGTCGAGAGTTCTCGGCCCAATCTCTGGGCGACTTCGATCTGACGCAATGGGCGGGGTCGGTCGCGATGTTCTCGGCGCTGGTGGCCGGCCTGGGCTTCCAGGTGGTTGGTGGCAGCGGAACAAGCTCGAGTAGCCTCGGCCTCGTCATCGCGCCCCTGGGCTCGCTGACCGTGCTCGCATTCCTCACGAGGTTCGCGACCCGGCGGGCGTTCCGCCGCCGCCCGCCGTGCGGCATGGTTGACCTGTTCGTGCGAATCACGGTTGTTGCGGCGATCGGTTCGGCACTGATCTTCCTGGTGTCGGCGGTCGCTATTCTCGTGGCAGCCAATAGCGGCACGCCTCCGGCCGTCCCGCCCACAGGGTTGCTCGGTGGGTCGTTGCCCCGCACGCCCACCACCGCTTCGCCGATCGCGGACTACCTGTTCTTGATCCTGTTCCCGACGTTGTGGATCGGGGCAGCGGCCGGAGTCTTCAGCCTCCCGCCCGCCCGCTCCTTCGCTCGTGCTCGGTTCGAGCGGTTCACCGGCGGGCGCGTCGACGCGCTCTGGAGCTGGCTCTCCCCGACCTTCGTCGCGATTCGGGTCTACATCATCGTCGTGCTGGCATGGTCGATCGTGCTCGTCATCGGGGCAGCCGCCTGGCTCAGCGCCGCCAGCCCCACCTTCACGAGCAATCGCCCCGACGCCGGCGCCGTCCTGTGCAGCATCCCAACGCTTCTGGCCGTAGGACCGAATGCGGTGTTCGCTCTGGCCTTCGCCGCGACGGGCAACTTCATCGACTTCGGCAACGGCGCAGCCTCGATCGGTCACGGTGGTCTGTGGCAGAGCGATGGATGGGCGATTTTGGCCGGCATTCTGTCACTGGTAGTGCCTCCGTTCGTGGCCGGGCTCTGGCTGCGGATCAAGCGCCGCGAGTCCAATCCTGCCCAGGTGATCGTGGCCGGACTCGGCGTGGGTCTCGTGGGTCTGTTCGGGGCCGTCCTCTCGGCTCCGATGGTCAGGCACGCCCCGTCCTCTATCGATCTCTCCCCCTTGAACTCGGGGAACCTCAGTGGGTTGGATATCACCTCCTTGCTGACCGGCGGCGGAAGTGCGACCACCACACACCTCGTCTCCGACCTGACGCAGGCCGTTCTCGTGGGTGGAGTCGTGGTTGTCGGAGCGGTTCTCCTCGGGTTCCTGGTCGGGACGCTCTTCAGCCCGCCCGTCCCGGAAGGGCAAGGGGTGTGGGCACCGGTCCAACCGGTGCCGCCCGCTCCGCCGGCCATGTGACGTTTTGAATCCCGACTGACGGGCGTCGACCCCCGCTTCTCGGGGGCCGAGCGGCACAAGGGGTTGGAATGGTAATGTCCCGGGGTGCGGGCTCAGGTCCGAGCGCCACGTATCTCGGGACGCCCCCGCCGGTCCGCCTCCTTCGGTGGCGGCGACCACCGCTGGAATAGCGACAAACACGACTGCGGCTAGATGGGTGAGAGGAGAACTGTGCGCTACGGTCACTTCGACGATGAGAGGCGCGAATACGTCATCACGCGCCCCGACACGCCGCTGCCCTGGATCAACTACCTGGGCTGTGAGGCCTACTTCGGAATCATCTCGAATACCGCCGGCGGCTATTCTTTCTATGCGGATGCGCGCCTCCGCCGGTTGACGCGGTACCGCTACAACAACGCGCCGCTGGACTTCGGCGGTCGTTATGTCTACCTCCGCGACGACGAGACGGGCGAGTTCTGGAGTCCGAGCTGGCAACCGACGCAAAACGAGCTCGAGGATTACAGCTGCCGGCACGGGCTTGGCTACTCGATCATCGGGTCGCGCTACAAGGGCATCCGGTCCGAGACGCTGTACTTCGTGCCGCTCGGCGAGAACCTCGAGGTCTGGCGAGTCCGAGTTACCAACGATCGTGAGACGGCGGCGAAGCTCTCGCTCTTCAGCTCTATCGAGTTCTGCCTCTGGGAAGCCCAGGACGACAACACGAACTTCCAGCGCAACTACTCCACCGGCGAGGTGGAGGTCGTGGACGGGGTCATCTACCACAAGACCGAGTACCGGGAGCGGCGCAACCACTTCGCCTACTTCGCCTGCTCGGCGCCTCAGACGGGTTTCGATACCAGCCGTGACGCCTTCCTGGGCCCCTATCGGAGCTGGGACCGGCCGATCGTCGTCGAGACCGGCAAGTCGACCGATTCGATCGCGCACGGGTGGCAGCCGATGGGTTCGCACCATGTGGAGATCGAGCTCGGCCCGGGCGAGACAAGGGAAGTCGTGTTCCTTCTCGGTTACTGGGAGAACCCCCAGGACGACAAGTTCGACCCACCGAACACGCAGACCATCAACAAGCGCACTGTCACACCGGTAATCGAGAAGTACCTCCAGTCGGCGGCAGTCGAGCAGGCCTTCGATGCCCTGCGCGATTACTGGACGGGCCTACTCGGGATCGTGCAGGTCCAGACCGGCAACGAGCACGTGGACCGCATGGTCAACATCTGGAACGCTTACCAGTGCATGGTGACGTTCAACATGTCGCGCTCGGCCTCTCTGTACGAGTCCGGCATCGGACGCGGGATGGGGTTCCGCGACTCGAACCAGGACCTGCTCGGCTTCGTCCACATGATCCCGGCGCGGGCGCGCGAGCGGATCCTGGACATAGCCGCGACGCAACTCGCCACCGGCGGCGCGTATCACCAGTACCAGCCGCTTACCAAACGCGGCAACAACGACATCGGCAGCGGCTTCAACGACGATCCGGCCTGGTTGGTGCTTGGCGTGGCCGCTTACCTGAAGGAGACGGGCGACACGAGCATCCTCGACGTGCTCGTGCCGTTCGACAACGATCCGAGCGCCGCGAAGCCGCTGTACGAGCATCTCCAGCGATCGATCGGCTATACCCTCGATCGGCTTGGGCCCCACGGACTGCCGCTCATCGGCCGGGCCGACTGGAACGATTGCCTGAACCTGAACTGCTTCTCGGAGACACCCGGCGAGTCCTTCCAGACCACCGAGCATAAGGAAGGCGGCGTCGCCGAATCCGTCTTCATCGGCGGGCTATTCGTCCTGGCGGCCAACGAGATGACGAGGATCGCCGGCCGACGCGATGACAAAGTCGAGGAGGAACGCTGCCGAAAGGCGTCTGCGGTCATGACCAAGGTGGTCGAGAGCGCCGGCTGGGACGGCAACTGGTTCCGCCGTGCTTACGACTTCTACGGCAAGGTGATCGGCTCCGCGGAGAATTCCGAGGGCCAGATCTTCATCGAGCCGCAGGGCATGTGCATCGTCGCCGGCATCGGCCTCGAGAACGGCCTGGCGACCAAGGCGCTGGCCTCGGTTCGCGAGCGGCTGGCCACGCCTCACGGCATCGTCCTGCAGCAACCGGCCTACTCCTACTACCACCTGAACCTGGGCGAGATCTCCACGTACCCGGAGGGCTACAAGGAGAATGCCGGGGTCTTCTGCCACACCAACCCGTGGCTGATGATGGGAGAGGCCATGGCCGGCAACGGCGACGGTGCCCTCGACTACTACCTGCGCATCAACCCGTCTGCCCGCGAGGAGATCTCCGAGATCCATCGCTGCGAGCCCTATGTCTACGCCCAGATGATCGCGGGCAAAGACGCTCCGACCCCGGGGGAAGCCAAGAACTCCTGGCTGAGCGGCACCGCCGCCTGGAACTTCGTGGCCATCAGCCAGTGGATTCTGGGCATTCGCCCCGAACACGGCGGTCTCCGCATCGACCCGAGCCTGCCGGCAAGCTGGGGCGACTTCACCGTCACGCGCAAGTTCCGCGGTACCACCTACAAGATCGCCGTTCGCAAGTCCGCAGGATCGACCGGCCGCGTCGCCCGGCTTGTCGTGGACGGTCGGACGATCGCCGGGAATCTCGCTCCGCTTCCGGCTCAGGCCGGGCAGACGATCGAGATCGAGGCGTTCGTGCAGTAGCATTTCGCCCAAACCCGGCAGCCTTCACGCTCGGTGCTGTTCACCCGGGCGGCGGTGGAGACGAATTACGATGACTGAGATCAAGGCCCATCCGGGCGCCAATGCGTACGGGTACTTCGACGAGATCGCCGGCGAGTACGTCATCAACCGACCCGACACCCCGACGCCCTGGCTCAACTACATTGGCGAGGGGCGATACGGCGGCATCGTCTCGAACACCGGCGGCGGCTACTCGTTCGATCGCGACCCGCGCAACCGGCGGGTCAGCCGTTATCGATACAACGCCATACCGGTCGACCAGCCGGGTCGCTACGTCTACCTGCGCGATCAGTCGTCGGGCGAGTATTGGAGCCCCACGGCCCGGCCGACGAAGGTAGATCTCGACAGCTACGAATGTCGCCACGGCACCGCCTACACCCGCATCTCCGGGACCTACAAGGGTATCGCGACGGAGATGACCTACTTCGTCCCGCTCAGCCCCACCGATGAGCCCGCGCCATGCGAGCTATGGGTCCTCAAAGTGCGCAACACCGGCACGACGACGCGGCGGTTGCGGTCGTTCAGCTATGCCGAGTTCTCGCACCCCGACGCCGTCAACGACACGACGAACCTGGACTGGGGCCAGCACGTCGTCTTCAGCAGCTGCAAGGATGGCGTCATTCGGGTCTCGACCAAGTCCAACCCGTCGACCTACTTCTTCGCCAGCAGCGAGGCGCCCGTCGGCTACACCTGTAACCGCGAGGACTTCGTCGGGCTTGCACGGGATCTGGCAGATCCCATCGTCGTCGAAACCGGCACTCCGTCGAACGCGCCATCGCCGCGCGGCAACAGCATTGGCTCGCTGACCCACGACATCGAGCTCGCCCCCGGTCAGGAGCGCCAGATCGTCTACATCATGGGCGCCACCGAACGGCCTGCCGAGATCGACCGAGTCGTCGCTCGTTTCGCCGATCCGGCCGAAGTCGTATCGGCGTTCCGAGCACTTCGCGACGATTGGGCCGCGTATCTGTCGCGTTTCACCGTCGAGACCCCCGACGCCGACACCAATGCGATGCTCAACTTCTGGAACCAGGTCCAGTGCCGCACGACGCTGTACTGGTCGCGCTTTGTGTCCGGCTACGAGACCGGCCTGGGCCGCGGCATGGGCACGCGCGACAGCGGCCAGGACACACTCGGGACGATGCACACCGTCCCGGACCACGTTCGACGGATGCTGACCACCATCTGGAAGATGCAATTCGCCGACGGCCACACCTGGCATCAGTTCTTCCCCCTCACCCTCGAGGGTGGCCCCGGGCTGGCCAGCGAGTACCCGAGCTCGCCGCAGTGGTTCAGCGACGACCACCTCTGGCTGATCATCTCGGTCTGCGCCTACCTGCGGGAGACCGGTGACTTCGACTACCTCGACCAGTTGGTCCCGTACGTGGACCACGCCGAGGAGACGGTGTGGGAGCACATGCTCCGCGCCGTCGACTTCACCCTAGAGCACCGCGGCCCGCACGGCCTGCCGCGCTCGGGGTTCTCGGACTGGAACGACACCCTGAACGTCGACCACGGCTCGGGCAAGTCCGAAAGCGTCTGGACGGGCATGCAATTCTGCCGGGCGATGCTGGACATGGCCGAGCTGTGCGAGAAGATCGATCGCCCGGCCGAAGGCGTGCGCTTTGCCGGGCTCCACGCTTCGATGGCCGGCCTGATCAACGAGCACGCCTGGGACGGCGCCTGGTACGTCCGCTCGTACGACGATGACGGCCTGCCGGTAGGGGTCGCCGGCGCGGCACACCAGGCCATCGACCTGATCCCCCAGAGCTGGTGCGTCCTGGGCGAAGTTGCGCCGCCGGAGCGGGCCGAGCAGGCCATGGCGTCCGCCGACGAGAAGCTCAACACTAAGTTCGGCATCGCCCTGATCTGGCCGCCCTACGACGGCGCCGACCCGCGCATCGGCGGCACGTCTACGTACGTGCCCGGGGCAAAGGAGAACGGCGGCATCTTCTGCCACGCCAACGCCTGGTCGATCGTGGCCGCGGCGATGCTCGGCCACGGCGACCAGGCGTACAAGTACTACCGCCAGATCCTGCCGCTCGCGCGCACGGACTCCGACCTGTACAAGGTCGAGCCGTACACGTACCCGCAGAACATCTGCGGGCCCACGCACCCGTCGTTCGGGCTGGGCCGCAACGCCTGGCTGACCGGCACGGCGTCGTGGACCTTCGTGGCCGCAACGCAGTGGATCCTCGGCATCCGCCCCACCTACGAGGGTTTGCGCGTGGCGCCGGTGATGCCCGCGGCGTGGCCGGGGTTCAAGGCTCATCGCGAATTCCGCGGCGTCGCGTACGAAATCGAGGTGCGCCGGGAAGGGCCCGGAAACGCGGTCTCGCTGTTCGTGGACGGCGCCGCCGTTCCGGGGGACGTGATACCCCTGCCGGTACCGGGGACGGCTACCGTGAAAGTGGACGTCGTCCTGCGATGAGCCGGGCTGGCGGCGCAGGCGAAGCGTCGGCTGTCACCGGCCGCTTGCCGGGGATCGCCGGGGACTACTACGGCCGTGCCACGCGTCGGCTCGAGAACGCGGCTTGCTGGCTGGAAGTGATCACCGGGGGTGGCCCGCGCATCGTCGGCTTTGGGCTGCGAGGCCAACCGAACATCCTGACCGAGACTCCTACGACCGTCTGGGATTCGGGCTACGGCCCCTACGAGCTGCTCGGCGGTCATCGGTTGTGGCTCGCGCCCGAGTCACCCGAGTGCAGCATCCCGGACTCCGAGGGGCTGACGGTCTCCGCCGCAATGGGAGGTCTACGGCTCGTCGGGGCCGTCGAGTCGCCGACTGGCCTGCGCAGGGAGATGGAGGTCCACCTCGATCGCGACGCTGCCGCCGTGGCAATCCGGCACGTGCTCACGAACGAAGGCTCCCGGACGCTCGATCTGGCGCCATGGGCGATCACCCAGCTCCGCCTCGGGGGCGTGGCGGTCGTGGCCCTGCCTGCTCCAGCCACCGAGCACTTCCTGACGCCCAACCAGCTCCTGGTCTTGTGGCCCTACGCCACCTGGACCGACGCTCGGTTGTCGCTAAGCGACCGGACGTTGGCCGTGATCGCGAAACCCGCCGCGCGCTTCAAGATCGGCTGTCTGAGTCGGACTGGGTCCGCCGGGTACCTGCGCGACGGCCTGCTGTTCGTCAAGCGCTTCGATGCCGCCGTCGGGGCGCCACATGCCGACATGGGCACGAACGTTCAGATCTACTGCGACGAGGGCACGATCGAGCTGGAGAGCCTTGGACCGCTAGTTCGCCTCGCGCCGGGCGACTCGGTCACGCACGCGGAACGCTGGGAACTGCGCGATATCGGAGAAGGGGTCGACGTGACCGCGGTTGCGGCCTTCCTCTAGCACTCCTGCCCCGGGGCGATGATCCCCCTTGATGCACTGCCCTCTACTTACAAGCCCCCTGGGGTCTAAGGTCGCGCCGTACGTGAGGCGGTAGCCGGCGAGTTGCCTTGCGCCGGTCTCGATCTGGGTCGAGATCCCGACGTATCGCCCTTTCTGGGCCGACCGGTCCGCGCCGGACGTTGGGCCTGCCGGGCACGCAGGATGTAGGCTCTTGGCCATGCGGGATCATTATGAGGTGCTCCAGGTCCACCCTCGGGCCGAGGCGGAGGTAATCCGCGCCGCCTACCGCGCTCTCGCGCGGAAGTACCACCCGGACCTCGGTGGCAGCCCGCGTCGGATGATCGAGTTGAACGACGCCTGGGACGTGCTTGGTGACGCCACTCGCCGAGCGGAGTACGACGCGTCGCGAGGGGCGTCGGCCGCCTCGCAATCCGCGGCCCCCACGCAATCCGGGGCGAGCACGGGGCCGAGCACGGAAGCCGCCCACGCCGGGCCACCTCCCGGGCGCCCGTCAGGGACGGTTCTCGGCTTCGGCCGATACGCCGGCTGGTCCCTGGGCGAGATTGCCCGACATGACAGGGACTACCTGGAGTGGTTGCAGCGCGCGACGCTGGGTCGCCGGCTGCGCGAGGAGATAGACATTCTCCTGAGACGGAACGGCGGCACCGCCGCACGGGCGTCGTCAGACCGGTCCTGGCGCAGCCGCCGGTAAGCCCCTCAGCGCGACCGACCCCGGGCGGCCGCTCGAACTCGCCGCACGATGGCGTAGCACTTCGCACGCGGCCACCTCGAGCCGCGCGCCGGCCAGGATCTTGCGCAGGAAGACGTGCGTGGCGGCCGATTGCGTTATCCCCCTTGGAGGCGCATGCTGGCAGCCTGTCCGACCCACCGTGCCGATGCCTCGGCTCTCGAGACTGCGTCAGGCCGGCAGTGGGAACGAATCCATGCGTCTCCAGATCTTGTCCCGGCGCGCGCCTGGCGCGGCAGCCCCGGCCGTACGACAGCCCGCAGGAAGAGCTCAATGACGACTCCACAGACCACCGGCGTGTGGATCTCGGCTGCTTCGGCCACGATCATCCGGTGGGGCCCCGAGGGTGTCACCATCCGCGAACGAATCGACTCCCTCGTGCCTGGCCGGCACCGCTCCACCGGGCGTCCGCCGACCGAAGACCATCCGGCCGGGGAGGGTCATCGCGACGAGCACATGAGAGCGTTCTTCGCCCAGATATCCGCCATCGTGCCGATAGACGACGATCTGCTTCTGGTCGGCGACGGTGAAGTGGTAGAGCACTTCGCGCAGCACGTCCATGCCGGGCATCAGAATCGCAACGCTTCTCGGCGCGTGGAGGTGGAGAAGAGCGGCCCTCTGACCGAACCACAGCTGCTTGCACGGATACGCGCTTTTGCCGGCTCGCCGGCCAGACGCGGTCTGCCGAGTTGAGCGAGGAGAACAAGCTCATGACTGAAGCCAAGAGCGGCCGCGCCAAACGCTCGGCCAGCGACGACGACCTGCTGAACGAGCAGTTCCACACGCTGCTGCGCGATGCCGCGGCCAAGCGCGAAGAACGGGAGCGAACCCAGTCGGCCGAGGACGCTCTCACGTCGAAGCAAGCCTCCGCAGATCTGCTGGCGCTGGCCCGAGATTCGGCTCGAGGCTAAAGCGAGCTGCCACCGTCGCCCGTAACGCCGGGCGGCACGACACAAATACCTGTACTCATCGGCCTCTTTTGTCGCTAGCATCGAGTTCCACGCGAGACTCGGAGGGTCGAACGATGGCAACAGCGGCCTTGCTCAAGACAGCTCTCGTGGGCCGCGAGGTGGTGGCCGAAGGGACGATCTCCTTCCGGTTCGCGAAACCTGCCGGTTGGTCGTTTCGGGCGGGTCAGTCGATCGACATGACGCTGATCGATCCGCCGGAAACGGACGCCGAAGGTAGCCTCCGTGTCTTCACGATTTCGAGCGCCCCTCGAGAGCACGTGATCGCGATCACGACCCGGATGCGGGACACGGCCTTCAAGCGGGTGCTGCACCGTGCCCCGATGGGCACCGAAGTGAAGATCGAGGGCCCGTTCGGGAACTTCCGGCTGCACAACGCCGCTCGACCCGCAGTCCTGCTGGCAGGTGGCATCGGCATCACTCCGTTTCGAAGCATCCTCGTGGAGACCATCCGCGAGGGTTCCCTGCTGTATCCCGTCGTCCTGTTCCACGCCAATCGACGGCCGGAGGACGCGGCCTTCGCGGACCAGTTGCGGGCGCTCGAGCTGGCCGACCCGAATCTGTATTTCGTGCCGACCATGACGGCCATGGCGGGATCGACGCGGGAGTGGGACGGGGAGCGCGGCCACATCGACTGGGCCATGCTGCGGCGGCACATGGCCGGGGTAATTCACCCGATCTACTACGTGACGGGACCGGCGGGCATGGTCCAATCGCTGCGGGGGATGCTCGTCGCGTCCAAAGTGGACGAGGACGACATTCGGACCGAGGAATTCACCGGCTATTGATCGCCGGAGGGCCGGACCCGAGGACTCGGCGCCGCCGTCAGAAGATGAACGACAGGAAGCCGAAGAACAGACCCAGGTTGGTCCAGTCGATCTTGCCGATCGAGAGGATCGCGGCCGTCGTGAGCACGGCCAGCGCGAAGCAGATGCAGGCCACGAGGATCAGCAACGACTTGTTGCTGTTGAACATTTTGCCGCCAAACATCCGAGCCTCCTCCACTTGTACCGGACTCGCCCGGCCAGTCGCAGGCGCAGTCGGAACCAGACTCAATCGACTCTAGGGCGGCGCTGGCGCCGACCGTGAGGATGAAGACCCGCCAACTCGGAGACGAGCGAGCCTGACGGGCGGCGGCAAGCGCGGGCGTCCAGAAGCCGCGAGGCGCTTTGTCGGCAAACGTGTCGGCATGGACGTTCCGGCGGTCGTGGACGGAGTCGATGCGTAGGCGTCAGGCTTAGCCGGCTCTCCCGTCACCGCGCCTTCGTGCTAACCTACGCGCAACCTTTGCGGCCGGTCCTGTGAGGCCGGCGTACCGGTCCAGAGAGGCCGGAAAGGAGGTCCATGCGCACCTGCAATGAGAACCACCGCGCCAAGATGGCCGGTGGCTTTTTTGTGTGAAGCAGCCGCCGTTTCCGCGCCCAAGTTCGGTAGTCGACCCGAGGGTGGGTGACTACGGTCCGGCTCTCCTCGCGCTGGAGGATGGCCACTTGTTCCCGGGCATCGCTTTTGGCGCCCGATGCTCCGGAGAGGGCGATCTCGTCGTGAACACCAGCCAGACCGGTTACCAGGAGATCGCCACCGATCCTTCCTACGCCGGCCAGCTCGTGGTCATGACTTACCCGCTCATCGGCAACTACGGGCGAGTTCGCTACGACGACCAGTCCGAGCGGCCCTGGCTGCGTGGCCTGATCGTCGCCAACGCCACCGCCGCCGTGCTCGACGATGCCCGTCAGCTCGCGACGATGCTGCGCGAGGCTGGCATCCCGGCCATCGCCGGCGTGGATACTCGAGCCCTCGCCCGGCATCTTCGATCGAACGGCAGCCTGCGCGCCATCGTGACCGCGCCCGGCGAGACCGACCCGGAAGAAGCTCGCGCGCTCGCCCGAGCCGTGGCCCGCTGGGAGGATCAGGACTTCGTGGCGCTCGTTTCGCCCGAGGCGGCGCGGGACGAGGGCGACGCCTCCGAGAGTGGCCCGCTCGTGGCGATCCTTGATTTCGGGCTCAAGAAGAACATCGTGCGCAGCCTGCGCAAACGCGGCGCAAGGGTGCGCGTCCTGCCTCACACTGCCACCGCCGCGGACGTGCTGACCCGGGACGTCGATGGCGTCGTCTTCTCGCCGGGCCCCGGGGATCCCGCGCGGTTGGACGGCCCGGTGGCCCTGGCGCGCCAGGTGATCGCAGATGGGCGACCCCTGCTTGGTATCTGTCTCGGTCACCAGATCATCGGTCGCGCGGCGGGGGCCAATACGCGGCGCTTGCCTTTCGGCCACCATGCCGCCAACCACCCGGTGAAGGACCTCGAGACGGGCCTGGTCCAGGTCACGGCGCAGAACCACGAGGTCACGGTCATCGGCGAGACTCTGCCGGAGGCGAGTGGCTTCGTCGTCAGCCAGATCGACCTGAACGATGGATCGGTCGAGGGACTGCGCCACCGCACCCTGCCGATCGAGACCGTGCAATACCACCCCGAAGGAGGCCCGGGGCCGCTCGACGCGCTCGCCGTCTTCGACCGCT
>Ga0209014_10001528_pt1 | contig 13634 bp, 10 predicted proteins | sample BarGraNGADG00212_FD_184491 | JGI IMG/M metagenome (GOLD analysis project Ga0209014, IMG submission 184491) | Arctic peat soil microbial communities from Barrow, Alaska - Barrow Graham LP Ref core NGADG0002-212 (SPAdes) (version 2) | ecosystem: Environmental > Terrestrial > Soil > Wetlands >...
GCGGTGATCTTCAGCGGGGTCGTCGTCGCCTTCGACCCCACGGACGCTGCCGGGCTGCTGCGGTGGCGACGTGGCTGAGCCATTGGCGTCTGGGCCATTTGCGTCTGAGCCATTTGCGTCTGAGCCATTTGCGTCTGAGCCATTGGCGTCTGGGCCATTGTCGGTGGCGCTCCTGCTCGCATCCAGCACCGGGGGAGTAGGCCAGCATGTGCGCTCACTCGCCGCCGGCCTGGTCGACCGCGGGGTGACCGTACGGGTCTGCGGTCCGGCCGCCACTGATGCGCTGTTCGGCTTCGCCGCCGCCGGTGCGTCGTTTCGGCCGGTCGAGATCGCTGCCAGTGCTCGGCCGGTCCGGGCAGCGCTGGCCGTCCGGGCGTTGCGGCGGGCGGTGGCGGGCGTCGACGTGGTGCACGTCCATGGCCTGCGGGCCGGGCTGCTCGCCGGGGTGGCACTGACCGGCCGTCGCCCGCCGTATGTGGTCAGTTGGCACAACGCCGTGCTTGCCACCGGCCCGGCCGGCCGAGCGGCCACCCTGGCCGAACGGCTGGTGGCCCGCAAAGCCGACGTCTCCCTGGCCGCCTCGGCCGACCTGGCCGCTCGCGTCGCCCGCCTCGGCGGCCGCGACGTCCGACCGCTGGACGTCGCGGCACCGGCGCTGGCGCCGCCGCGGCGGACGCCGGGGCAGGTCCGGGCAGAGCTCGGGGCCGACGGCCGGCCGCTGGTGCTCTGCGTGGCTCGGCTGCATCCGCAGAAAGGTCTAGACACCCTGGTCGCCGCCGCCGCTGCCTGGCGCGCTCGCGAGCCGGTGCCGCTGACCGTCATCGCCGGCTCCGGGCCGCTCGAGCCGGTGTTGCGGGCTCAGGTCGAGGCGGCGGGGCTGCCGGTACGGCTGATCGGGCGGCGTACCGACGTCGCCGACCTGCTCGCCGCCGCCGACGTCGTGGTGCTCCCCAGCCGGTGGGAGGCCCGCGCGCTGGCCGCCCAAGAGGCGCTGCGGGCGGGGCGTCCGCTGGTCGCTACCGCGGTCGGTGGCCTGCCGGCCCTGCTGGGGAACGCGGCCGTGCTGGTTCCGCCGGACGACCCGGCGGCTCTGGCCGCCGCGGTGAGCCGGCTGCTCGACCACCCAGCCGAGGCGGCAGCCCTGGCAACGCGCGGCGTGCGGCGGGCGGGGACCTGGCCGGACGAGGCAGCCACGGTACGCCGGGTAGCCGCCGTCTACGCCGAGCTCACCGGCCGGGCGGTGTGAGAGCCACCCGCGCACTCTTCGGACTCGGGCTGCTCGCCGCCATAGTGCTCGGGTTCGGCGGCCTGCGACCCGGGCTCGCGGCGGCGGCCCCGGCTGACCGCACCCCCCGCGGACCGGTTGTCGTCGTCGGCGTACCGGGGTTGCGGTGGGACCAGGTGAGCCCAGATGCCACCCCGGCGCTGGCCGCGCTGGTCGCGCGAGGGGCCGTCGGCTCGCTGTCCATCCGGGCCGGCTCAGGCATCACCTGCGCGGCCGACGGTTGGCTCACTCTCGGCGCGGGCAACCGGGCGACCGGACCGTCGCATCCCGGTGCCGGCTGCCCGCCCGACCTGCCCACCGGACCGGTGGTCGCCCAGGCCGGCGGCGGCGCGACCGTAGCCGGTTTTCCGGCGCTGGTCGCGACGAACCGCCGGCTGCCAGCGGCCGTGGAGCTGGGAGCGCTGGGTGCCCAGGTGCGGGCCTCCGGCGGCTGTACGGCGGCCATCGGCCCCGGCGCCGCGCTGGCCGCGGCGGACCCGCGCGGCCGGATCGACCGCTACGTCGACCACCTGCCGCCGGACGCTCCGAACCTCGCCGACGCGCTCGGGCAGTGCGCGCTGACGGTGGTGGCGCTGCCACCAGCGCAGTCCGCGGTCCCCGATGCCGAGATCGCGGCCGTGGACGCGGCCCGGCCGACGGGCTCGCTGCTCGTCGTCGTGGGGCTGGCGGAGAGCGGATCGCAGCCGCGGCTGCACGTTGCCGCGGCCGTCGGCCCCGGGATGGGCGCCGGCTACCTGACCTCGGCCTCGACTCGGCGGCCGCCGTACGTCCAACTCGTCGACGGGGCGCCGACGGTGCTGGCGCAGCTGGGCCTGCCGGCCCCGGCCGGCGCCATCGGGCAACCCTGGCGCAGCGTCGAGGGACGGCCGGCGGGCACCCCCGCGACCGTGGCGGCGCTGGTGGACACCGACCGCGCGGCCCAGGCCCAGCGGCGCGTGGTCGGGCCGTTCTTTTTCGGCCTCGAGCTGGCGCAGGCGATCGTCTTCGGCCTGGCCGCCTGGCGGCTGCGGCGCCGACCCGCCGACCGGGCTAGCACCCTGCGCTGGCTGCATCGGGTGGCGGTGGCCGCCACCGCCGTGCCGGTGGGAACCTTTCTGGCCAACCTGGTCCCGTGGTGGCGCGCCGGCCTGCCGGCGCTCGCCTTGGTCGGCTCGGTCGTCGTGGCCACGGCAGCGCTGAGTGCTGGGGCGCTGCTCGGCCCATGGCGTCGCCGGCTGCTCGGCCCCGCCGGCGCGGTCGCCACCATAACCGCCGGTGTGATCGCCCTCGACCTGGTCACCGGAGCCAGGCTGCAGATCTCCAGCCTGGCTGGGTACTCGCCGTTGGTGGCCGGCCGGTTCGCCGGCATCGGCAACGCCGCCTACGGCGTGTTCGCGCCAGCAGTCCTGCTCGCCGGCGCCGCGCTCGCGGGCGCCGCGCAGACCGGCGCCGCACACGCCCGCACCGCGGCCGCCGGCGCCGCGGCCGCCGGTACCGCGCTCGCCGGCCGGTCCCGCCAAGTGGCCCTGGCCATCACCGCTGTCCTCGGTCTGGTCGCGATCGTCGTCGACGGCAGCCCGGCGTGGGGCAGCGACGTCGGCGGAGTGCTGGCGCTGATGCCTGGCGTCGCCGTACTTGTCCTGGGCTGTGCCGGCTATCGCGTCTCATGGTCGCGCCTGGCCGCGGCCGGCGCGGCCGGCGTCGCGGTCGTGGCCGGCTTCGCCGTCGCCGACTACCAGCGTCCGGTGCCCGCCCGCACCCACCTGGGCCGGTTCGTCGACCAGCTGTTGCACGGCGGGGCGGGCGCCGTGATCCGGCGCAAGGCGCAGGCCAACGCCGAGCTGCTGTTGCACAGCGTGTGGTCGCCATTCGTCCCGCTGCTGGTCCTGCTCGCCGCCGCGATCGTGCTGCGACCGGACCGAATGGGCGCCGGCGGGCTGGCGCGGGCCTACGACCGGGCGCCTACGCTGCGGGTCGGACTGCTCGCCGTACTCGTGACCGCCGTCGTGGGCTTTGCGGTCAACGACTCCGGCATTGCCGTCCCCTCCCTGGCGATCGTTTTCGGCGTCCCTTTCGTGGTGGCCGTGACTGCCCACGTCGCCGGCCCGTTCGGCGGGTCGGACTAGCATTCGAACCAGCCTTCCGGACTCGCCGGGAGTAGGGTGAGCAGCCGGGTGGCAGAGATCGTGACGGAGTCGAACTCTGAGTTTGCGGCGCCGGGCGGCGCCGCGGCGACCGAGCTGCCACTGGTGCTGCTGTCGCACCGCGGTCCGATCACGTTCGACTGGGACGAGTCCGGCCGGACCGCGAGCCGGGGCAGTGGCGGTCTGGTCACCGCCCTGATGGGGCTGGCCGAGCACCTGGCCGACGCAGTCTGGGTGTGCGCCGCCTCCAGCGACGAGGACCGCGTGGTGGTGGGCGAGGCCGGTGGACGCTCCGTGCTGGTCGCCACCGGCGCTGAGCCGGCGATTGTCGCGGGCGACGACTCGGTCGAGGGCTCGACGTTGCGGATCAAGATGGTGGCGGTCGAGCCCGCAGCCCACGACGCCTTTTACGCAGTGATTTCGAACCCGCTGCTGTGGTTCGTCCAGCACAGCCTCTACGGGCTCGCCGAGTCTCCCGTCATCACGCAGGTCGAGCACGCCGCCTTCGACGACGGGTACGTCGCGGTCAACCGGCTCTTCGCCGACGCGGTTGCCGACGAGGTCGAGGCCCGCGGGGGCAAGGCGCTGGTGATGCTGCACGACTACCACTTCTACCTGGTGGCCGAGCAGGTACGGCGGCGCTGCCCGCACGCGCTGCTGTCGCACTTCGTGCACATCCCGTGGCCGGGGCCGGACACCTGGCTAACGCTGCCACCGACCATGCGCGACCCGCTGCTGCGTGGCCTGCTCGGCAACGACGTGGTGGGGTTCCAAACGCTGGGATTCGCCCGCAACTTCGTCCGCTGTTGCCAGGACCTGCTCGACCTGCCCGCCGACCTCGACGCGCTGACCGTGTCCGTCAACGGCCGGACCGTGCAGGTGCGGCACTACCCGATTTCGGTCGACCCGGCGGCCCTGGACCGGATCGCGGCCGCACCGGCCACGCAGGAGTACGCCGCCGATCTCGCGGAGGCGTTTCAGAGCGACGGCCGACAGCTCATCCTGCGGGTCGACCGCACCGACCCGAGCAAGAACGTCGTCCGCGGCTTCCTCGCCTTCGGCACCCTGCTCGACAACCATCCCGAGTTGGTCGGGAAGGTCAGCTTCCTGGCCCTATTGCAGCCCAGCCGAACCGACGTGCCGGAGTACTTCGACTACATCGCCCACATCGGCGCGGTCGTCGCCGAGGTCAACGCCCGGCACACCAACGAGGGCCGGCAGCCGATCGACATGCGGATGGTCGAGGACTACGCGCTGGTCGTCGCGGCGTACTCGGTCTGCGACGTCGTCATGGTCAACCCGGTCGCCGACGGGATGAACCTGGTGGCCAAGGAGTTCCTCCTGGTCAACTCCCGCGACGGCGTGCTGGCGTTGTCGGAGACCGCCGGGGCGTATGAGGAGTTGCGCGAGCACGTCCTAGCGCTGCATCCGTTTGACGTCGCGCAGATGGCCGAGGCCCTGTACGAGGCGCTGACCATGGACGCCGACCAGCGGCGCGAGCAGCGGGTGGCCGCCGCCGCGCACGTGCGCACCCACGATGTCCGGGCCTGGCTGACCGCTCAGCTGGAGGACCTGGCGGCGGTCCAGCGCTTGGGTCGAAGGGAGGCCCCAGCGGCCCCCGCCGCTGGGGCCTCATTGCCGCCGCTCGAAGGGGCCAAGCACCGGCGGCGTACTGCGGCTAGACCACGAGGCTGAGCAGCAGGACGCAGGCCAAACCGACCACTGAGATGATCGTCTCCATCACCGACCAGCTCTTGATGGTCTGGCCGACGGTGAGCCCGAAGTACTGCTTCACCAGCCAGAAGCCGGCGTCGTTGACGTGGGAGAAGAACAGCGAGCCCGCACCCACGGCGAGCGCCAGCAGGGCGACGTGCGGCCGGTTCAGGCTGGCGGCCAACGGTGCCACGATGCCAGCTGCGGTGATGGTGGCCACCGTGGCCGACCCGGTGGCGACCCGGATGCCGACCGCGACCAGCCAGCCCAGGATCAGCGGAGACAGCGAGGCTCCCTTGGCGGCGTCGCCAACCATCTGACCCACGCCGGCGTCCACCAGCACCTGCTTGAAGCCACCACCGGCGGCCACGATCAGCAGGATGCCGGCGATCGCGGGCAGCGACCCACCGACCGAGTCCGAGATCCGGCGACGGTCCATCCCGACCGCCATCCCCAGGGTGAACATCGCCACCAGTACGCCGGCCAGCAGCGCCACCACCGGGTTCCCGATCACGTCGAGGATGGCCCGGACGTTGCTCTTCGTGTCCAGCAGCACCTCACCACCCGCGCGCAGCAGCATGAGCACGATCGGCAGCAGCACCGTCGCCACCGTCGGCCCGAAGGCGGGCCGGCGCTGCTCGTCGTCGACCCCGGCGGACCCGCCGCCGGCGGCGCGGGCACCCAGCGCCGTACCGGCAGCCAGCGCCGTACCGGCAGCCGTCGCCGCACCCGACCGTGCGTCCGGCTCACCCGCGCCTGCGCCGACCAGAGCCGGCTCGCGCTCCCGGCTCGGGATGAGCTCCGCCGGAGCCACCGCGGTGACGTAGCGGCTGATGAAGCTGCCGAACACCGGTCCGGCGATGATGACCGTCGGGATGGCGACCACCAGACCGAAGGCCAGGGTCAGGCCGAGGTCGGCCTTGAGGGCGGCAATGGCCACCAGCGGGCCGGGGTGCGGCGGCACCAGGCCGTGCAGCACCGACAGCCCGGCCAGTGCCGGGATGCCGATCTTGAGCAGCGGTACGTCGCTGCGCCGGGAGACCAACAGGACCACCGGCACCAGCAGCACCACGCCGACCTCGAAGAACAATGGCAGGCCGATGAGCGCGGCGACCCCGGCCATCGCCCACGGCAGCTGTCGATCCGACACCCGCTGGACCACGGTGTCCACGATCCGGTCGCCGCCGCCGGAGTCGGCCAGCAGGCCGCCGATCATCGCGCCGAGCGCGATCAGTAGCCCGACGCTGCCGACGGTGTCGCCGACGCCCTTGGTGAAGCTGGCGATGGTCTTGGTTGCGCCCAGCCCGGCGACCAGCCCGAGCGTCGCCGAGCCGAGGATCAGCGCGAGGAAGGGGTGCACCTTGAGCCAGGAGATCAGCGCCACGACGGCTGCGATGCCCAGGACGGCGGCGGCGATCAGTTGCGCGTTACCGCCCGGCGGGGTTGGGATGGCGGCTGCGAGTGTTGTCACGGGTGCGCGTCCTCGCTGTTGATGTTGATCTACTCGGTCTCAGTCTCAGGCTCAGGCGACGTACCGGATCGTTCGGGCAGCAGTGTGATCACCCGCTCCGCTACCACGTCCGGAGGGTCGTCGACGTCCACGGCGGCCCCCGGCTCGTCGCCGGCCAGCGGCTCCAGGGTGGCGAGCTGGCTGGCCAGCAATGAGGTCGGCATGTAGTGACCCTGGCGGTGGGCGATGCGGTCGGAGAGCACCGCCCGGCTGGCGGTCAGGTGGACGAAGAAGACCGAAGGATGGCCGGCGCGCAGCAGGTCGCGATAGGACCGGCGCAGCGCCGAACAGGTCACTATCGCGTTGTCCCCGGCCTGCTCGCGGGCATCGATCCAGGCGGCGATCGAGCGCAGCCACGGCCAGCGGTCGTCGTCGGTCAGGGCGTGACCGGCGTGCATTTTCGCGACGTTCGCGGCGGAGTGGAAGTCGTCGCCCTCGGCGAAAGCCCAGCCGAGCCGGTCGACCAGCTCGTGCGCGATCGTGGACTTGCCGCACGCCGATACGCCCATGACGACCACCGTCGCCGTGGGGGCAGCTGGCATCGTGGTCATGGTCACCTCCCACCTGCCCACACGTCGGGTTGGTCGAGCGGCCGGACGTTACACCCGCCGAGGCGGGCGACCCCGACTCTCGCCCTCGGCGCGCCGAATAGCCTCGCGGTCGTTGGGGAGCGGACCCGGCGCCGGCTGTTAGCCTGGATATCCGTGAACAGCGGCCGGTCCGGCAAGTCCCCCCGTCATCTCTTCGTCACCGGCGGCGTCGCCTCGTCGCTGGGCAAGGGGCTCACCGCTTCCAGCCTGGGCATGCTGCTCAAGGCGCGCGGGCTGCGGGTCACCATGCAGAAGCTCGACCCGTACCTGAACGTTGACCCGGGGACGATGAACCCGTTCCAGCACGGCGAAGTTTTCGTCACCGACGACGGCGCCGAGACCGACCTCGACATCGGCCACTACGAGCGCTTCCTCGACACCAACCTGCACGGCTCGGCCAACGTGACCACCGGGCAGGTCTACTCCGGGGTGATCGCCAAGGAGCGGCGGGGAGAGTACCTGGGCGACACCGTCCAGGTGATCCCGCACATCACCAACGAGATCAAGTCCCGCATCCGCCGGATGGCCAACGACGGCCGGGACGGCCCGGTGGACGTGGTCATTACCGAGGTCGGCGGTACGGTCGGCGACATCGAGTCGCTACCCTTCCTGGAGGCGGTCCGCCAGGTCCGGCATGAGGTCGGTCGCGACAACGTCTTCTTCCTGCACGTCTCGCTGCTGCCCTACATCGGGCCCGCCGGCGAGTTGAAGACCAAGCCCACTCAGCACTCGGTTGCGGCCCTTCGCTCGATCGGCATCCAGCCCGATGCGATCGTGCTGCGGGCTGACCGCGCCGTACCGATCGGGATCAAGCGCAAGATCAGCCTGATGTGCGACGTCGACGACGAGGCAGTGGTGGCGGCCGTGGACGCCGAGTCCATCTACGAGATCCCCAAGGTGCTGCACGCCGAGGGCCTGGACGCCTACGTCGTGCAGCGGCTGGGTCTTCCGTTTCGCGACGTGGACTGGACGGCCTGGGACCGGCTGCTGCGCCGGGTGCATGCGCCGGCGCGCTCGGTCACGGTCGCGCTCGTCGGCAAGTACGTCGACCTGCCGGACGCCTACCTGTCGGTCACCGAGGCGCTGCGCGCCGGCGGCGTGGCGGCCGATGCCCGGGTGGACATCCGCTGGGTGACCAGTGACGACTGCGCCACCCCCGACGGGGCCGCCCGCGCGCTGGCTGGGGTCGACGGCGTTCTGCTCCCGGGCGGCTTCGGCGTCCGCGGGATCGAGGGCAAGGTCGGCGCCGCCCGCTACGCCCGCGAGCACGGCGTACCGGCGCTGGGTCTGTGCCTCGGCCTGCAATGCATGGTGATCGAGGCGGCCCGCCACCTGGCCGGGCTGACCCAGGCTCACTCCGCGGAGTTCGACCCGGCCACGCCCGACCCGGTGATCGCGACCATGGCCGACCAGCGCGACGTGATCGCCGGCGAGCGGGACATGGGCGGCACGATGCGGCTGGGGCTCTACCCCACCAAGCTGCTGGCTGGGTCCGTGGCGGCGCAGGCCTACGGCGCGGCGTACGTCGACGAGCGGCATCGACACCGCTACGAGGTCAACAACGCCTATCGGGGCGTGCTCGAGGCGGCCGGGTTGGTGTTTTCCGGCACCTCGCCGGACGGCCGGCTGGTCGAAATCGCCGAGCTGCCGCGCGACGTGCACCCGTTCTACGTCGGCACCCAGGCGCACCCGGAGTTCCGGTCCCGGCCGACCCGGGCGCACCCGCTGTTCGCCGCGTTCGTCCAGGCCGCGCTCACCCGGGCGGACGAGGCGCTGCTGCCGGTCGATGCCGGTGTGGCCGACGAGCCGCGGCCCGAGCCGGTGCTGCTGCCGTGACCGCTGACCGACAGGTTGCCGACCAGCCCGCCGACACCCACGCCTTTCGAGTCCGCTCCTCCGAGCCGGCGTACGACGGGAAGATTATCCGAGTGCGCCGGGACATCGTCGCCATGCCCGGTGGCGGCGAGTCGCAGCGCGACGTGGTGGAGCACCCCGGCGCGGTCGGCATCGTGGCGCTGGACGACGACGACCGGGTGCTGATGGTCCGGCAGTACCGCCATCCCGTTCGCCGGCACCTGTGGGAGCTCCCGGCCGGGTTGCTGGACGTGGCCGGGGAGCCGCCGCTCGACGCCGCCCACCGTGAGCTGGCCGAGGAGGCCGGGCTGCGCGCCCGGGACTGGCGGGTGCTCGTCGACGCCTTGAACTCCCCGGGAATGTCCGACGAGGCCGTCCGGATCTACCTGGCCCGCGGAGTCGAGGAGATCGGCGCCGACGAGCGGCACAACGGCGAGGACGAGGAAGCGGAGATGACGACGGCCTGGGTGCCGTTGGACGAGGCGGTCCGGCGGGTGCTGGCCGGCGACGTCGAGAACGGCATGGCGGTCATTGGCGTGCTGGCCACGGCGTGGGCACGCTCAACGGGCTACGCCGAGCTGCGCCCCGCCGACGCTCCCTGGCCGGCCAAGCCGTCACACGCCGGCTAACCGCCGGGCCGGCAGCACGCCGTTGGTCGAACAGCTGGCGGCCGCACTCCGGCTGGGTGTTCGCCGCCGGCTGAGCCGATAGGGGGACGGCTGATCAAAAGCCCGATCGGCGGCCGCCCACGTCTTAGACTCCGCTCCCACACACAGCGCCCGGTCGACGCCAGGGCCGGCGGGGTCGCTGCAGGCGAAGGGTCGCGTCGATGAAGGTCGGCATTCCCCGCGAGATCAAGGACAACGAGTACCGGGTCGCGATAACCCCCGCCGGGGTCAAGGAGCTGACCCGGTGCGGCCACACGGTGCTGGTGGAGAAGGACGCCGGGGCTGGCTCTTCCATGCCCGACGGCGACTTCGTCCTGGCCGGCGCGACGATCATCGGCTCCGCGGACGACGTCTGGGCCGAGGCCGACCTGGTGCTCAAGGTCAAGGAGCCGGTCGCCGCGGAGTACCCCCGGATGCGGGCCGGCCAGACGCTGTTCACCTACCTGCACCTGGCCGCCTCCCGGGACTGCACCGAGGCGTTGCTGGCCGCCGGCATCACCGCGATCGCGTATGAGACCGTTCAGCTCCCGGACCGCTCGCTGCCACTGCTCGCGCCGATGAGCGAGGTCGCCGGCCGGATGGCGCCGCAAGCTGGCGCGCACTTCCTGGAGCGCGCTGCGGGCGGGCGCGGCGTACTGATGGGCGGCGCTCCCGGCGTACACCCGGCCAACGTCGTCGTCCTCGGCGCCGGCATCTCCGGCTCCAACGCCGCCTGGATCGCCCAGGGGATGGAGGCCGAGGTGACGCTGCTGGACAAGAACATCGCCAAGCTGCGCGAGGTGGACCGGATCCACAAGGGTCGGATTCAGACCATCGCCTCGAACGCCTACCAGGTGGAAAAGGCGGTGCTGGAAGCCGACCTGGTGATCGGCGCGGTACTGGTGCCGGGAGCCAAGGCACCCACGCTGGTGACCGACGACCTGGTGGCCCGGATGAAGCCCGGCGCGGTGCTGGTGGACATCAGCGTCGACCAGGGTGGCTGCTTCGAGTCAACCCGGCCAACCACGCACTCCGACCCGGTGTTCCGGGTACACGACTGCCTGTTCTACTGCGTGGCCAACATGCCGGGGGCGGTGCCGCACACCTCGACATTCGCCCTCACCAACGTCACGATTCCGTACGCCGTGGAGATCGCGAACAACGGCTGGCAGGCCGCGGTGCGCGCCGACCCCTCGCTGGCGCTGGGCGTCAACGTGGTCGCCGGCGCCGTCACCTACTCGCCGGTGGCCGAGGCCCACGGGATGAGCGCCGTGGAGCTGGCCGAGGTGGTGCGCTGAGAGAGCCGCCGAGCCGGTCGCCGGCGGCGGCGGTCCTGCGCGGGTACCTCGACCACCTGGCCGTCGAGCGCGGACTGGCGGCGAACAGCCTGGCGGCGTACCGAAGGGACCTGTGGCGCTATCTCGCCGTGCTGGCCGACCTCGGCATCGACGCGCTGGCCGACGTCGGGGAGTCCGACGTCGCGGAGTTCCTGGCCCGGCTGCGGGAAGGCGAGTCGGGACACCCGCCGCTGTCGGCGTCGTCGGCTGCTCGGGCCGTCAGCGCGGTACGCGGGCTGCACCGCTTCGCCGTCCGGGAGGGCGCGGCCGCCCTCGATCCGGCCCGCGCCATCCGACCCCCGGTGCCGGCGCGGCGGCTGCCGAAGGCGCTGACGGTGGACGACGTAGAGCGCCTGCTGGCGACCGCCGACGCCGACCCGCCGCCGCTGGGCCTGCGAAACCGAGCGCTGCTGGAGTTCCTCTACAGCACCGGCGCGCGGATCTCGGAGGCCGTCGGGCTCGCCGTGGACAACCTCGACCTGGAGTCGGGCTCGGTGCGGCTGACCGGCAAGGGCGCCAAGCAGCGGGTGGTACCGGTCGGCAGCTACGCCCGAGCCGCCGTTGAGGCCTACCTGGTCCGCAGTCGGCCGGCGCTGGCGGCGGTCGGCCGGGGCAGCAGCGCGCTGTTCCTCAACGCCCGCGGCGGCCCGCTGACCCGCCAGGGCGCGTGGGGGCTCTTGCGGGACACCGGGGCGCGGGCTGGCCTGCGCGGACCGCTGTCCCCGCACACCCTGCGGCACTCCTTCGCCACCCATCTGCTCGATGGCGGGGCGGACGTCCGGGTGGTGCAGGAGCTGCTCGGGCACGCGTCGGTGACGACCACGCAGATCTACACCCTCGTCACCGTCGACCGGCTGCGCGAGGTGTATGCCGCCGCGCACCCCCGCGCGCTGGGTTGACGAGCCGGCAGCGCCGGTGGGCCGGAACCGATTACGGCTCGCGGTCATTCTGGCGCCCGCCGTACTGCCGTGACGGGTGGGCACGGGGGGCTCCGGCCGCGGCTAGCCCCAGCGGCGCCCCGACTGCCTGCCCTGCTTCGGCTTGTGATCTCAGCTAGGGGTGCGCCCCGACCACGGCGTGACTGGCCGCTCCCGCCGTACGCCGTCCAGCACCAGGTCGACTCGTTCGTCGAAGAAGGCGACCAGCCCCGCGACCACCGCGGCCTCCGGCAGCGGTTGCTGGTAGGTCCAGGCGAGGTCCGCCACCTCCCGACCGTTGACCAGAGGCGAGAGGTACGACGCGTGGCCCTTGTAGGCGCAGGTCGTTCGGGTCGCGCTCGGGATCAGCTCCACCCTGACGTCCTCGCGGCGCAGGTAGAAGCGGGTCGGAAGGATCGTCTCGAACAGCAGCAGAGGCCGGCCCGACTCCGCCAGCACCTCGCCTTCGAGCTCGAGCCGGACCCGGCGCGAGCTCGGCAGGACATCGATGCGGTGGAACGGATCCCGCGGGTGCCCGACATTCGGCTCGTCCTCCTCCCACCAGCTGTCGAAGACGTCGAAGTCGAGCACGACGTAGCCGTCGAGGTCCGGATCGGCGAGGCGCAGGCCAGCCCCGGCACGCACCTCCCGCCCGAGGTGGATGTCCACGACCTCCCCCTCGGCGGTGTGCACCGCAAACGGGATCGACGGGTCGAGAACGGGCCGCCAAGGCACGTCGGGCAGCAGGTAGCCGACGTCGTCGGCCCCACGGGTGGCCGGCTTCCCCGCCACCAGCGCCGCGGCCATGTCCTCGGCCGGCACGGCCCAGGAGGGCACGACCCGGCGCGGCTCCCACAGCAGCACCGCGCGGGTCGAGTCCACAGCCGTCCGGTCGCTCAGCGATCGCCCGGATCCGCTTCGCCGTCGGCTCGTGACGCAGGCCCGCCAGGCCGCTCATCAGCGAATGGCGTACCAACGTGCTCATAGCCCCAGCCTTCGCGGATGGACGGGTCACCGGTGTGCACGGAGCATGCCCTCGACGGATCCGGTGTCATGGGGGCACGGCCGGCTGCCAGCGGGCCCCACGTGGCCAGGGCGGCTCCGGCCATGGTCGCGGATCGGAGCCGTTGGGTACGCGCCCCGCTACCTAACGTACGAGGGCCGATGACAGGGACTTTTGACCCTACCTGGTGGTCCAAAAGGCATGAAACGTTGGCTCCATGTTGGGCACAGCGGAATGGCCCGGGGTCCGTGACGTGGGCCTGCGTCCGTCCACGATGGCGGACGTCGACGCGCTGCTCGTCCGCTTCGGCTGCCCATTGGCGAGGGTGCCGGCAGGTCCCCTGTCCCTCAACGAGTGGCAGCCGATGGCCCGCAGCCCACCCTCACCGCGGCCGGAGTGAACGCACCGGGTGTGCCGGTGCGAGAAGCGATGGGAGGCGCGTGATGACCACCATGGTTGTTGACTCGGCGGATTACTCCGTCGCCGCGGCGATGACGGTTGGCCAACTTCGGGACCTAATCGGCGACCTGGCCGACGACACCCCGCTGCACATTGGCGTGTACGGGCACCACCACTTCAACAGCGTGCTCGGCACCATGCCGGTCACCTCGGCGCGGGTGGAGCCGATCCCCGGTGGTGTCATCGTGCTCCTGCA
>Ga0209014_10001530_pt1 | contig 13632 bp, 13 predicted proteins | sample BarGraNGADG00212_FD_184491 | JGI IMG/M metagenome (GOLD analysis project Ga0209014, IMG submission 184491) | Arctic peat soil microbial communities from Barrow, Alaska - Barrow Graham LP Ref core NGADG0002-212 (SPAdes) (version 2) | ecosystem: Environmental > Terrestrial > Soil > Wetlands >...
CTCGCGATGGCGCCGGCTTTCGCCGCGGGACTTGTCGAGTCCCAACTCATCGTTGACGCGAAGTCCGGCATCTCGGGCGCCGGGCGCGCTACAGGCGGCGGGTATTCCTACAGCGACGTGAACGAAGACGTCTCGGCCTACAAGATCGCGAATCACAACCATCAGCCGGAGATCGCCCAGGAACTGGCGGCTCTGCGCAAGGCTCCCGCGCCGCGGGTGACATTCGTCCCTCACCTGGTCCCAATGACCAGGGGCATCCACGCGACCTGTTATGCACCGCTGCGGGCGGGCGTTACCGATAGCGATGTCCAGGGTGTCTATCGTGACTTCTATCGCGATGCGCCGTTCACGCGGGTTGTTGACACACCGCCGCATACGAAGCACACGCAGGGCAACAACATGTGCCTCGTCCATGCGGCGGTGGACTCGCGAAACGGGATGCTGGTCGCGATCGGGGTTCTGGACAACCTGGTGAAGGGCGCGGCCGGCCAGGCAATCGAGAACATGAACCTGGTGCTGGGGCTGCCACAGACGGCCGGCCTGGACATGCCGGCGATCTACCCGTGAGCCTGCCCGACGTCGACCCGGAAGGCCTCGCGACCACGCCGAGAGGATTCAGCGCCGGTGGCGCCTACGCCGGTATCAAGACCTACGGCGAAGGCAAGCTGGACGTTGCCCTTCTCGCTTCGGATAGGCCGTGCGCGGTAGCCGGGGTGTTCACGAAAAGCATCATGCACTCCGCCCCTGTCGACCTCGACAAGGATCACCTCGACGACGGCAAGGGACAGGCGGTCGTGGTGAACAGCGGCGTCGCGAACGCAAGCACTGGATCGCGCGGCATGGATGACGCCCGCACGATGGCGCTCGTCGCGGCGCGTAAGCTTGGGCTGGACCCGCGAGACGTCTTCGTCTGCAGCACCGGCGTAATCGGTAAGTTCCTGCCGCTGGAGCGCATCGAGAAGGGGATCGCGGCTGTTGCGCTAACCCCGGAGGGCGGAGAGGACTTCGCCCGGGCGATCATGACGACGGACACGCGGCCGAAGCACGGGGCGGTGCGTTTTGGGCCGTACACGCTCGGCGGCTGCTGCAAGGGCTCGGGGATGATCCACCCGAACATGGCCACGATGCTCGCCTTCCTGACAACCGACGCCCCGGTCAACCAGCGCTTCCTCCAGGATGAGTTGCGCCACGCCGTTGACCGCTCCTTCAACCTGGTGTCGGTCGATGGCGATACGAGTCCCAGTGACACCGTCCTCCTGTTCGCGAATGGGGCCGCGGGCGGCGAGACCATTCATCGCGGGTCATCCTATGCGGCCGAGTTCAGCGCTGCCCTGGAAGCTCTGACCATCCACCTTGCCAAAGAAGTAGCACGGGACGGCGAGGGGGCAACCAGGCTCATCGAGGCATCAGTGACTAACGCTTCGAGCGTCGAAGATGCGCGGAAGCTCGTTCGCCTGCTGACGACTTCATACCTGCTGAAGAGCGCCGTCCACGGCGCCGACCCGAACTGGGGCCGGATTGTCGCCGTGCTCGGCCGGGCCGAGGTGCGAGTCCGTGAGGAACTGGTCACCGTCGACCTGTGCGGTCACCGCGTCTTCCAGGGCGGCCAGCCGACCGCTTTCAATGAGGCTGTCGTCGCGGAAGCCATGAAGGGTGACACCGTCACTATCGCGGTCGACCTCGGGGCGGGCCCGGCCACCGCCACGGGCTGGGGATGCGACCTGACGGCTGAATACGTGTCAATCAACGCGGACTACCACACATGAGCGGCCCGCTGGTTATCAAGATTGGCGGGAGCACGCTCGGATCGGCGGACTCGGCGTTCCGGGATATCGCGAGTCTGGCAAAGTCCGGACAGGTGCCTATTGTCGTACACGGCGGAGGAGCGGAAGCGAGCCGCTGGCTCGACCGCATGGGAATCGTCTCTCGGTTTGAACGCGGGCTACGCGTCACCGACGAAAACGTCCTGCCGGTCGTGGTTGCCGTCTTCGCGGGACTGGTGAACAAGCGCATCGTGGCGGCCATAAACGCTGCCGGTGCGACCGCAGTTGGCCTCTGCGGTGCGGATGGACGGATCCTGGAGTGCTCGTTGGCGGACCCGGAGCTCGGCTTCGTCGGGGAACCGCGGCGTGTACGGACGGAGGCCATCGTCGCCCTGCGGAGTGCAGGGATCGTCCCGGTCATCGGACCGATCGGTTTCGTGCCGGGCGAGGCGGCCGACCAGCTGGTAAACGTCAATGCCGACACCGTCGCCGGGAACATCGCCGCCGGGCTTGCCGCGGAGAGCGTGGTCTTCCTCACCGACGTTGAAGGCGTCCTCGGAGCAGAGGGGACGCTGAGGCCCGCCCTCACGGCTGCTGAGGTTCGTGCGCTCATCGCTGATGGGACGATCAGCGGCGGTATGATCCCGAAGGTTGAGGCCTGTCTTCACGCAGTATCGCTCGGGGTGCGGGCACAAATCGTCGACGGGCGCCGTACCGGGGCGCTTTTGACGCGTGTCGGCAGCGGCACAACGTTCAGCGCCTGACTCTGCCGCCAAACACCGCGAACTCACTCGTCGAACGGCCGGGTATGCGCCTACGATGAGTCCCTTCGACAACAAAGGCATCGCCGCCGAATGGAGCATGAACCAATGACCGCATCCGACTGGATCGCCGAAGAGCACCGCTACCTGTTCCAGAACTACGGGCGCCAGCCCGTAGTGATCGAGCGCGGCGAGGGCACGCGTGCCTGGGATGCCGACGGCAAGGAGTACCTCGACTTTGTCGGTGGGATCGCGGTCAACGTGCTCGGGCATGCGCACCCGGTCGTGGCCGATGCGCTCGCGAAGCAGTCGCGGCAGCTGATCCACACGTCGAACCTGTTCTACACCGAGCCGATGATCGAACTCGCGAAGCTTCTCGTGGAGAACTCGTGCCTCGACCGGGTGTTCTTCTGCAACTCGGGCACCGAGGCGATCGAGGCCGCGATCAAGCTCGCACGCCGGTGGGGCCACGACACCAGGGACGGCGCCTACGAGATCATCAGCATGAACGACGGCTTCCACGGCCGGACGATCGGCGCGGTGGCGGCAACGGGAACGGCGCGCTACCGCGAGCCGTTCGAGCCGATGCCGGGCGGCTTCACCCACGTCCCGTGGAATGACCTGGATGCCGTGAAGGCGGCCACCAACCCTCGCACGGTAGCGGTGCTGCTCGAGCCAATCCAGGGCGAGGGTGGCGTGAACATGCCCGCGCCGGGATTCCTCAAAGGCATTCGAGATTGGTGCGACAGCAACAACCTCCTGCTGATCTTCGACGAGATACAGACAGGTGTCGGCCGGACCGGCAGCCTCTGGGCATACCAGCAGGAAGGCGTCGAGCCGGATGTCATGACCCTGGCGAAGGGTCTCGGCGGGGGGGTGCCGATCGGCGCGATGCTGGCGCGGGAGGCCATTGCCGCTCACCTCGTCCCGGGCGACCACGGGACGACCTTCGGCGCGAACCCTCTTGCGACCGCGGCGGGGCTGGCGACAATGCGCTATGTCATCGAGAACGACCTGCCCGGGCAGGCTGCGAAGGCCTCGGAGCGACTGCTGACCCGGTTGCGATCAATCGAAGACCGGGTGCCGCTGGTTACAGAAGTGCGGGGCAGGGGCCTGTTGCTTGCGGTTGGGCTGTCCAGGGACTGTTCGGCGGACGTGGTTGTAGCCTGCCGGGAGCGGGGACTGCTGGCAAACAACGTCCGGCCAAATGCGGTGCGGTTCATGCCTCCGCTCAATACGACGGACGATGAAATCGACCGGGCATGCGAGATCTTCGAAGAGGCGCTCCTGGCCGTGTCGGCGCCGCCAAAGTAGGCGAGCGGTCCGCTGGATCATGGATCCCGGGTGATCGATATTGCGGATGAGGTGGCGCAGACATGGCAGCAGGTGGTATCGGGCTCATAGTGATCACGCTGGTGGGCATCGGGATGGCGGCGATCGGCTGGCTGGGGTGGCTCGAACGGCTTCCACCGAACCACTTCGCGGGGATCCGAACGCCGTTTACGATGCGCAGCCCGGAGAACTGGTACCGGACACACCATGCGGCCGCCCCGTTGCTCATCTTCGGCGGCATTGCCGTCGTTGCGGTTGGGATTTCGTGCATCCCGTTTGCGGTGGCCGACAAGCTGCCGGTCGGATTCGTGCGCGTGGTCATGTCCGCCCAAGTGGGCATGGTCCTGGCGAGCGCATTTGTCTCGTGGAAGGTTGGCGTTAGCGCGGCGAAACGGGGCAAGTAGAGATATCAGGTTCCCCGCTGCACGGTGCGGGGAGATACTGGACCAACGTAAATACTCCTGAAACAGGATTTGCCCGTGCCGAAACTGGTGCTCGCCTACTCGGGTGGTCTCGATACCACTACCGCCATCAAGTGGCTTTCCGTCGAACAGGGCTATGACGTCATCGCCCTGAATATCGACGTTGGGAAGAGCCGCGAACAACCCGTTGTGGAATCACGCGGAATGGCGGTCGGTGCGCTAAAGGTCAGAGTCATCGACGCGAAAGAGGATTTCATCCGGTACTTCGCATTCCCCGCACTCGCTGCGGGAGCGGTCTACCAGGACGCCTATCCGCTCGCCACGGCCCTGGCGCGGCCTCTCATGGCGAAGCTGCTGGTGGACGTCGCGCACGAGGAAGGCGCCACGGCTGTGGCACACGGGTGCACGGGTAAGGGTAACGACCAGGTGCGCTTCGACGTCGGCATCATGACGCTCGACCCGAAGTTGAAAATCGTCGCGCCGACGCGCGAGAACGCGATGGCGCGCGAATATCAGATTGAGTACTTGAAGGAGCACGGGGTGGACATCCCGTGGGCTGCGAAGGGGCCGTTCAGCATCGACGAGAACCTCTGGGGCCGCAGCTGCGAAGCTGGAGTGCTGGAGGATCCGTGGCAGGAGCCGCCTGCTGAAGCGTATGAGTGGACCCGCTCGGCGGAAGATGCTCCAGCGGAACCCACGTATCTCGAGATCGGCTACGAGCACGGCATGCCGGTCACGCTAGATGGCGAGGCGATCACCGCCGTTGCCATGGTGGAGCGACTTAACGAGCTGGGCGGAATCTACGGCGTGGGCCGGATTGACCACATCGAAGACCGGCTCGTGGGCATCAAGAGTCGCGAGATCTACGAGTCGCCCGCGGCGGTGGTCCTTCACACGGCGCATCGCGCACTCGAGGCGATGACGCTCTCCAAGCAACAGATCAAGCTCAAGAAGGTCATCGCCACTGAATACGCGGAGTTGATCTACAACGGCCTCTGGTTCAGTGCCCATCACCAGGACATCGCCGCGTATGTCGCCAGCACACAGCGGCATGTCACCGGGACGATCCGGGTGCGCCTGCAGCGCGGCCAGGCCACCGTGGTGGGCCGCAAGGCGACAGAGTCGCTCTACGACCGGTCGCTTGCCACCTACGACCGTGGCGACACCTATGACCAGACGGCCGCCGTGGGCTTCATCAACATCTGGGGCCTGCAGACCCGTGTTCAGGCACAAACGCAGCTCCTGACCGGCGGGCAGGAGACCCTGAAGATCGCGATGCACCAGGAGGAAGGCGCGTGACGGACGTGTCAGAGCAGGCGGTAACAGTTCGCTACGAAGGCGGAAACGCGCAGACCGAACTGTGGGGTGGTGCCCAGGCGAACTTCGTCGTCTCGGGGGACGGTGAGCACCAGCACGAGGTCGCCGTTCTCCTGCCGGAAGCCGTCGCCTCCTACCTGGCGCAGACACTCGGGCGAGATGACAGCGCTGAGTTTCATATGGTCGCCGCGCGCGAAGCGGGCGCGGCGTACCTGGAAAGCCTGCTCAAGGCGGGGAAGCACATCGCCCCGTTCCTTATGCTTGCCAGGGCGGAGCTGGATGGTGACGCGGGACTCCTCGCAACGGTGAAGGCGCGGCTGCACGCATAAGCTGGTGGTGACATGACCCTCGCTGGCGGGGCTGACTGGTGGCGCCGAGCGGTCTTCTATCAGGTCTATCCGCGGAGTTTCCAGGACACGAACGGCGACGGTATCGGCGACCTGCAAGGGATCATCGACCGTCTCGACTACCTGAACGACGGCACTGACCGTTCTCTCGGCATCGACGCGATCTGGCTCTCACCGACGTATCCCTCTCCCATGAAGGACTTCGGGTACGACGTCTCGGACTATTGCGACGTCAGCCCGGAATTCGGCGACCTCACGACGATGGACCGGCTGATCGCGGAGTCTCACCGCCGCGGGATCCGGGTCCTACTGGACTACGTTCCTAACCACACCTCGGACCTCCACCCCTGGTTCATCGAGGCTCGCCAGTTGCGCGAGAGTCCAAAACGGGACTGGTACGTCTGGCGGGATGCCAGGCCCGACGGCGCGCTCCCGAACAACTGGCGATCGGTGTTCGGTGGTTCTGCCTGGGAGTACGACGTGGGAACGGCCCAGTACTACCTGCATTCCTTCCTGGTGGAGCAGCCGGACCTCAACTGGCGCAACCCGGAGGTCGTGGCCGCGATGCACAACGTCCTTCGCTTCTGGCTGGGGCGCGGGGTCGACGGCTTCCGGATCGATGTTGTTGGGATGATCCTGAAGCATCCCGGGCTGGCGGATAACGTTGAGGACCCGGTATGGGAGCCGGGGGCCGCGTTCTCCCGGTACCTTTCGCAGAACAACCGGAATTACCCGGACGTCTTCGAGGCGGTGCGTGGGATTCGATCGGTGTTGGACGAATTCCCCGGGACGATGGCGGTCGGTGAGGTTTCCGGCACGGCGGAGGAACTGGCGCACTTCTACGGCGATAGTGCACTGGATGGGCTGCAGCTGGCTTTCAACTTCAGGCTGATCTGCGAAGTTGAGCCCACTCCGACCCCGTGGACGGCAGAAGCGATCCGGCGGGTTGTGAACGCATCCGAAGCCGTCTTACCAGCCGGGGCCCAGCCATGCTTCGCGCTGAACAACCATGACCAGCCCCGCTTCATCAGCCGGCACGACAGCGACGGACACGGCAGGGACCGCGCGCGCGGAGCGGTGCTCCTCCTGCTTGGTCACCGATCAACGCCGTTCCTGTACTACGGCGAGGAGGTCGGGATGGGAAACGTCGACATCCCGGAGGAGCGGTTACGTGACCCGGCACGGATCCTCACCATCGGCCGCGATCCTGAGCGGACTCCGATGCAGTGGGACGGGACCGAATCGCGTGGCTTCTCCGAGGCGGAGCCGTGGCTGCCCTACGGGCCGCGGACCACGAACGTCGCGGCCCAGGTCGACGCCCCGGACTCCATGTTATCGCTGTACCGGCGCGCGCTGCGTGTCCGGCATGACCAGCGTGTACTCACCGAGGGCACGTACCACGAGTGCGCAGCCCCGGACGGCGTGTTCGCGTTCATGCGCGAGGCGGCCGGTTCGGCCCCCGTGTTCGTTGTCGTCAATACGACCGGTGAGGCGGTCACGGTCCGGCCTTTTGACAGCCCGTGCGAGGTACTTGTCGCCTCTGACCTGTCGAGGGAACGATACTTTGCTGACGGCGACGTCACGGTCGAGGCATTCGGTGCCGCCTGGGTCGCCCGCCGCTGAGCGAGCCGAATGGTATTCTCGACGCATGCCTGAACGGCGACGTATCCCGGTAGCCCTGGAAGACATCCCTTCCGTTCCTTCGTCCGGTGAGGACAAGGAGGGAGAGTCGTGTGACTGCCCGAGGCTCGATTCAGTGGACTGGAACGAGGTCGAGAGCGATTGGGGCGACATAACGTTCTTGCGGAGCGCAACGAACGCGGTGCTCGGCGTACCGGTCGGTTATGCGGGGACGCGAGACGCGTTGCGGGCGAAGGCAGCGGCGCTCGGCGCGACAATCCCTGAGGATGCGATGCTCCTGATGGGCGCGGGTCAGTTCCGGCGCCCGGTCATGCTCGAAGTGGAAGGCCTCGACCCGTCAACGAGGGGTGTCTGGGCTCCCGGAGGCGTGGCTTACACCCGACTCCTGCCGGCCCCATGGGGTGAGCTGAAGAAGCTCGTGAAGGAAACCGAGTCGATGGCGACCGCGAAATACGGGCGGCGACCGGACGGCGTCTGGGTCTGGTACCTGACCTGCCGCATCTGCTCGGCTCAGCGGAGTTTCGAGACGCTCATCCTGGCGCACTATGGGACGCGAAGGTGAGCGATTGGGGCGGGCCCGGATGACGGTTTCGGCGATGTTCGGCTACGATGAGGATGCGCCGGCAACCTGCCGGCCAAGGGTTACGCCGGTGACCAGTCACAGGGGATTCGCATTTCGAGATCCACGACACCTGTCGCTGGGCCGTTGCGTTTGCCCGCCCGGCCTCTGCCTTACACCGCCCCGCGGCGAGTAGCCGGCGGGGCGTCTCCGAAGCCCAACCTCTCGTTTTCCCATCCCGGGCAACAAACCCGATACCTACGAATGTCGAGGTGCTCGATCGTGGCAGATCGCTATGACCCCAATGCAGTCGAATCAAAGTGGCAGGCGCGATGGCTGACCGACCGGCTCTACCACGCTCCTGACGAGGACCCGCGGCCCAAGTGGTACGCGCTGACGATGTTCCCCTACCCCAGCGGTGACCTCCATACCGGCCACTGGTATGCGATGGTCCCGAGCGACGTGGCGGCGCGGTATCACCGCATGCTCGGCTACAACGTGATGTTCCCGATGGGTTTCGACGCCTTCGGTCTCCCCGCCGAGAACGCCGCCATCAAGCACGGCATCGACGTCACGGAGTGGACCAACACCAATATCGAGCGGATGCGCGGCCAGCTCCACAAGATGGGCGCCAGTTTCGACTGGGAGCGCGAAATCGTGACCTGCGACCCGGACTACTACCGGTGGACCCAGTGGTGGTTCCTGCAGCTCTACAAGAACGGTCTTGCCTATCGTTCCCTGGCGGCGGCGAACTGGTGCCCGGGTTGCCAAACCGTGCTCGCGAACGAGCAGGTCGTCGATGGGAAGTGCGAGCGCTCCGACGACATTGTCGAGCGACGGATGCTGACCCAGTGGTTCTTCAAGATCACCGCCTACGCGGAGGAACTGCTGCGTTTCGATGGGATGCAGTGGCCGGAGCGTGTGAAGACGCTGCAGACGAACTGGATCGGTCGTTCGGAAGGGGCGCTGCTCGACTTCAAGGTTGACGTCGAGGGCATCACAGAGCCCGTGACGGTGTTCACAACGCGCCCGGATACGGTGCACGGTGTGACCTTCATGGTCCTGGCGCCCGAGCACCAACTGGTGGATCGGATTACCACGCCCGCGCAACGGGCGGAAGTCGAACGCTATGTCCAGGCGACGAGGCATCAGACCGAGATAGAACGTCTCTCGACCGAGAAGGAGAAGTCCGGCGTCTTCACGGGGGCCTATGCCGTCAACCCGTTCAACGGGAAGCGCTTCCCGATCTGGATCGCGGATTACGTGCTGGTGACATACGGCACCGGGGCCGTCATGGCGGTACCCGCCCACGATCAGCGTGACTTCGACTTCGCGAAGAAGTACGGACTGGAGGTCATCCCGGTCTTCGACTCGGAGGAAGTAGACGTAACGAAGCCGCTGGTGCAGGCGATCCCGCACGGCAGGAGGATGGTGAACTCCGGGCCCTTCGACGGGACGCCGGACGCCGAGGCGGTCGCGAAAGTCATCGCATATGCCGAGCAGACGGGGTTTGGGCGCGGCACGGTCAACTTCCGTTTGCGCGACTGGTTGATCTCGCGGCAGCGCTTCTGGGGTGCGCCCATCCCGATCGTGCACTGCGAGGAGCATGGGATCGTCCCCGTCCCCGAGGACCAACTGCCGGTGAAGCTGCCGGAGAAGGTAACCTTCGGAGCTTCCGGACAGAGCCCGCTCTCGCTGATCGATGGGTGGGTGAATGTTCCCTGTCCGATCGATGGGAAGCCGGCACGGCGCGAGACGGACACGCTGGACACGTTCATGTGCTCGAGCTGGTATCAGATGCGCTATATCGACCCGCACAACTCTGAACGCCCTTTCTCAGCAGATATGGCGCGCCAGTGGTTACCGGTCGACCAGTACACGGGCGGAGTCGAGCACTCCGTCATGCACCTGCTCTACACCCGCTTCTTCTGGAAGGCAGCGAGGGACATGGGGATCGTCGAGGGAGGCGAGCCTATGATCCGGCTGTTCAACCAGGGCGTTATCCTGGGGCCTGACGGAAACCGCATGTCCAAGAGCCGCGGCAACGTCGTGGCTCCGGAGGAGCAACTGGACCAGTGGGGCACGGACGCGTTCCGCTGTCAGTTGATGTTCATTGGCCCATGGGACCAGGGTGGCCCCTACAACCCGACGGGCATGGCCGGGATCGTGCGCTGGCTGCACCGCGTGTGGTCGCTCGCCACGGAAACGCCTGTCCTGGCCGATCGTCCGCAGTCGTCAGAGGCGGTCGCACTGCGACGCGCGACGCACAAGACAATCCAGGCCGTGACAACCGAGATGGAGAACTTCCGCTTCAACACGCTGATCTCGCGGCTGATGGAGCACAGCTCAGTGTTGCAGCGAACGAGAGAAGCGGCCGGTCCGGTCGATCGCGTGTCCTGGGAAGAAGCGATCAACGCAATGCTCCGGATGGTGGCGCCGCTGGCGCCGCACCTGGCAGAGGAACTCTGGGCGCAACGTGGGGGCGGCTACAGCATCCACTTCCAGTCGTGGCCGTCATACGACGCCGCGCTGGCCAAGGATGAGAGCGTAGAACTGGTCATCCAGGTCAACGGAAAGGCACGCGCGACCCTACAGCTCCCGCTGGGGGCGAGCAAAGAAGAAGCAGTGGCTCAGGCGCTCGCGCTTCCTCGCGTGAAGGAGTGGCTGGCCGGCAACGAACCGAAGCGGACGATCCACGTGCCGGACAAGCTGCTCAATCTCGTCGTGTGATGCCCTAAAACAGCAGGGTCAAGCGATAGTAAAGTAGACCGTATCTTCAACGACCCACGTATTGAGGGTCTTGTTGGCGCGCTTGGCGGCGCGGCTAATACGAAGCGCGATTCCGCGTGAGGTCTCGCCGCGGTTCGGTACAAGCTTGCCCACTTTGCCGGGCCCGACACTCTCCACGTACTTTTCGTATTCGCGCATGCGAGCCGCGAGACGGCCGGTCTGGCGGCTAGGACGCGGGGCTTCGGTTTCCTTGACAACGGTGAATTCGGCCACGACTGATGCCTCCTGATCGCCCCAACAAGCGGGGCGAAAATCTCAAACTAGCGAACGGTACCAATTTCGGCATCCTTGCGAGCCGAAAGCGGTGTGGGAAACAGTATACCAATCAGAGCTGCAACCGTCAGGAAAGAAGTTAGCGCTACCACGCTTCCAGTGGTCAATTAGCGTCGTTCTTGCAGACTGCTAAGGCTCTTTCCGACCGAGTCGAGGAATGCCTGGAGCTGACTTTCGAGGCGTCGTAGCACCTCAAGTGAGTACTCATCGGCGTCGTCGAGTTGCTTACTGGCGGCCTCAGCGGCTTCGCTAAGGTGAGCAGCAGCCGTCGCATCGGCTTCCGCCACCGATTGGCGTGCACGCGATTCCGCATCGATGAGCATCTGCTGGCTTCGTTCCTGCGCCTCGCGAACGATGGAACTCTGTTCAACCAGCCTCATGCGCTCAGCCTCAGCATCATGCAGAGTGCGCTTTGCGATGTTATGGGCATCGTTCGTGATCTGATCGCGGGTTTCGAGGACCTGCTGTGCCTGGCGAATATCCGCGGGGACGGCGAGTCGCATTTGGTCGATGAGGTCGAGCATGCGCTTCCGATCGACGACGAGGTTGCCTCCAACGGGCAACCTTCTCGCCTGGATTACGAGCTCTTCAAGTCCATCGATAAGGTCCAGAATTTCCAATGGGTCCGTCCCGACGGTGGGTACCGCTAGCGCTCCTGGCTCGCATGCTTGCGCTGGAGCGCTGCATACACATTCGCGGGCACCAGTTCGGAAACATCGTACCCCAACCGCGAAACTTCGCGGATCCGGCTCGCGCTAACGTAGAGGAATTCCTGGTTGGACATCAGGTAGATAGACTCGATCTCTGGAGCCATTTTCCGGTTCATCAAGGCCTGGTCGAACTCGGTCTCGAAGTCGCTAACGGCGCGAATACCGCGAACCATTGCCACCGCTCCCCGGCGGCGGGCAAATTCTACGGTCATCTCGTCATAGCCTTCGACTTCGACAGTGGAAAGGTCGATAACGGCCTCGCGCAACATGTCGATCCTCTCCTCTCACGAGAAGAAGGACCCCTTATCGCGACCCTTCACGACGGCGACGATGATTCGATCGAACAGGTGGGTCATGCGGAGCACCAGGTCGAGGTGCCCATTGGTAACCGGGTCGAACCCGCCCGGATAAACTGCGATCCTCATTCCCCCTCCTCGCGGGCATATAGCGCGATCGCGCTGTCCCCATAGACGCGCCGCTCGACGAGAACCAGTCCCGGCGGGCGTTCCGCCGGATTGTAACGGCTACCGTGCTCGTAAACGACAAGGCCGCCTGGCGCAACGAGTGGAGCGACGCCCGCGAGGGTTTCGGCGCCGGTATCGGACTGGTAGGGCGGGTCGAGGAAGACGATGTCGAACTGCCCCGGGAGGTCCCGCGCGACGGCAGGTAGACGCCCACGCATGACCGTCGCGCTCGCGGAGTAATTGGCCCGAGCCACGCTCTGGAGGATGGCCTGGCAGGAGCTTGCCTCAGCATCCACGAAGACCGCCGCCAAAGCACCACGGCTAAGGCTCTCCATGCCGAGCGCGCCCGTCCCGGCATAAAGGTCCAGGACTCGGGCTCCCTCGATGCGAGCGCCAACGATGTTGAAGATCGCCTCTCGGACCAACCCGGAGGTGGGGCGCAGCCGCAGCCCCTTCGGCTCGACAAGCGGAAGGCCGCGGTTTTGGCCGCCAGTAATACGGTGCTTTGTTGTAGCCATATTCGTTAGTTCGACGTCGTTCCCGGGGTCGTGGTCCGGGGCGCCGTGTTGTCCTTTGGCTGGACGTTGACAGAGATTTCACTCTGGAAGAGCGAGACCCCGTCGCTTAGCGTCAGGTCCACAGTGTAGTTGCCCGCATCGGCTGGCGTCGTCCACGTCACGGATCCACGCTGACCGCCGTTGAGGGTGCCCTTGCTGGCAGTCCATTTCGGCACAAGGTCATCAGGGTTTGGCTGCATCAAGATCGGTTGGCCGCTGGCGATAAACGGCGTCAGCGCCGGCCAGATATTGCCGAGTAGAACGTTGTCGCTGGCATCCTCAACGGCAAGCCCCCCGAGTTTGTAGCGTGAGATGAACTCGAGCTTGAAGCCGATGCTGAAGAAGTTCTCAATCCAGACGGTGCGGCCGCCGTTCAGCTTGTAGGTGAACGCGACCGTCGCAGTATCGGGCTGCCAGGTTATGCCGCTGAGGTTCTCGCTCTTGTCGATGTTGACTCCGACGACGTCGACGTTGCTATTGGTGGTCAGCTTGTTGTCGGTTCCAGTACGCACCGCCATGGTCGAAGCGATGCTCATGGCTTCTGTCAGGGCCAGCGTGCGGATGCCGTCGGGGGCCTTCTCCGTTGCGTAGGGGGAGACGGTGAGAACCAGCTTGTTTGGATTCACAAGGCCGGTGAGGTACTGGAGTACATCCGGCATGACGGTGCGGTAGGTGCTCTGATCGCGGTATGGGGCG
>Ga0209014_10001535_pt1 | contig 13616 bp, 13 predicted proteins | sample BarGraNGADG00212_FD_184491 | JGI IMG/M metagenome (GOLD analysis project Ga0209014, IMG submission 184491) | Arctic peat soil microbial communities from Barrow, Alaska - Barrow Graham LP Ref core NGADG0002-212 (SPAdes) (version 2) | ecosystem: Environmental > Terrestrial > Soil > Wetlands >...
CCCGCCCTATGCACTCCGGCGCGGCACGCCGGCGGCCTACTTGTTCGGATCCTTAACGTTCAGGAACTGGTCGAACTCCACGTTATAGAGCTTGCCGTCTTTCAAACGCTCGACGCGGCGCACGTAAATCGTCTCGATCGGATCGCGCGTTGCGGGATCGATTACGAGCGGCCCGCGCGGGCTGTCGATTTTCAACCCCTTGAGGATATCCATCGCCTTGTCGCCGTCGATCTTGCCGTTCAGACGCCGCGCCACTTCGTACATCGCCGCCATGCCGTCCCAGGCGCCCACCGCCATGAAATTGGCACGCTGGGCGGTGCCGGCGACTTCGGCGTAGGCCTTGAGGAACACCCGGTTCTGCGCGCTGTCGTGCGCGACCGAATAGTGCTGCGTCGTGATCACGCCGAGCGGCGCGTCGCCCATCGCCTCGATCACACCGTCTTCGGTGACGTCGCCCGTGGCAATCAACTTGACGCCTGCCTTGTCGAGTTCGCGTTCGGCGAATCCCTTCATGAAGCCGACCGCCTGCTCGCCCGCCGGCAGGAACACGAACACCGCCTGGGGCCGCGCGTCCTTGATCCGCTGCAGGAACGGCGCGAACTCGGGGTTGCGCATCGGCGTGCGTACATCGCCGAGGATCTGTCCGCCGGCCGCGGTGAATGTTTTCTTGAACTGTGTTTCGGCGTCGATTCCCGGCCCATAGTCGGCAACCAGCGTGTAGGCTTTGGTGATCCCGTTCTTGATCGCCCAGGTGGCGAGCGGCGCAGTGACCTGCGGCAGCGTGAACGACACGCGGGCGATATAGGGTGAACGCGTGGTGATGATCGAAGTTGCAGCGTTCATGACGATCATGGGCTTCTTCGCCTCCGACGCAAGCGATGCAACCGCAAGCGCGCTCGGCGTGAGCCCGAAGCCGGCCAGGAAGTCGACTTTGTCGTTGGTGACGAGCTCCTGTGCGACCCGCTTGGCAACGTCCGGCACCCCGGTCGTGTCTCTCACGATCAACTCGACTTTGCGGCCGGCGACCGTGTCCCCGTGCACCTTCATGTAGGCACGCGCGCCGTTCATCATCTGCATGCCAAAATCCGCAAACGCCCCGCTCATCTCCAGCACCATGCCGATCTTGAGCGGCTCCTGGGCCGAGGCGGTGGCGGCGATCAGAAACGCCGCCGCCGATACCAACAGTTTCAAATAGTGTTTCAACATGGTTTTCTCCTCCGGTTTATTTGATGTCATGCTTCCAACGTGGCCGTGATCCCGATCAGAACGCCGCCGCCGGCGGCGGCGAAAACATTAGCCTACATTGGGACAACGCGATCGAGCGCGTCGGGGGTCCACGGCACGCAGGATTGCTGCTTTGTCATGCCACAATTCCCTGCCGCTAGCCGTGTTCACTGGCGCCACACAGCGATGTTAGCATTTCCGCTGCCCGATGATTGGGCGTAACCGCCGAACTGCTCGCCCGCGAGCTTCGCCCCGTCTGCGCTCAGCGCCTGCAGCGCGCCCAGCATGGCGGCCAGGGGCTTGCCGTTCATTTCCGCCGCCGCCGCCCGGCTGTATTCCGGAAACCACGCAATCGCATCGGCGACTGCACCTTTCTTCAGCTGATCGATGAAACGCTGGTCCAGCGCTTCGCGCTCGGGCGTAGGCTTCAAGTGACGGCCGCGCACCAGGTCGTGACTGAAGGCCGAGCTGGCAAGGAACACGACGCGCCTGCCCAGCCGCTTCGCCGTCGCATGCACCGCCCGGCCCGCCTTCATGCACTCGGCATGATCCGCCAGGATTACCGTGGGCATCTGAACCACCGGCACTTCCGCGTCCGGGTCCAGATACAACAGCGGCACCAGGCTGCCGTAGTCCCAGGCGTAGTGCGGCGTATCGTTACGGCCGCCCGGAAGGCCTTGTGCCTGCCATTCTCCGACCAGAGCCGACGCAAACTCGCTGTCGCCCTTGCGCCTATAGGGTATGCCCGGAATCAGATCGGGCGCCTCGTCGGCCACGCACACCCCTTCGTGCACGCTCTGGCAGGTCGCGTACCAGCCAAAGGTGCAGATCCAGTGCGCCGAGTTGACCACGAACAGATCGGGTTTCAGTTCGCGCAACGCGCGGCCCAGCGCGCGCTCCCCTTCGACCAGGGTCAGCTGGAATTCCGGCGTGTTCTGCGCCAAGCCGAGCGTTGGCACGTGGGGAACGATGGCGGCGGCGATGACTCCTCGGTCCATGCGTTATCCCCGGTCAGGCAGCCTTCGCTTCGGCCTCGCGCTTGGCCAGGTTGGCAAGGATTTCCGCGCCGCGGTTGGCTGCAGGCAGGCCGCGGAACAGAAAGCAAAGGTTGATCACCCCCTGCAACTCCTCCCAGCTCGCGCCGGCGCGCCGTGCTGCGATCGCGTGCAGCGGAGCGGCGTCGCTCAGATCCATCAGCAGCATGCCGAACAGCATCAGCTGGGCGGTTTTCACATCGAAGCACTTGGGGTACATGCCGTGCTCGCGGATGCGCTCCTGCAAATCGAGCATTTGCGGGTCCAGCGCGCCGGTGACATTGAGCCGCGCCTCGATGCGCGGCGGGACGAAGCCGATCAACTCCTGATAGATCGCCGCGCGCTGCGCCAGCGTCTCTTTTTCGTCGGCGTATTCGCCCATCGCGGCCTGTACGGCCTTGGTATCTATGCGTGGTGGCAGCATGAGCCTCCTGGCAAAAATTCATGTGAAAGAATACCTGCAGGCGGCGTTGCTGCGCTCGGAGCGCCCGCCGCCCGCAAGAAATTTACCTGCTGCATTTCTCGACCGGGCCGCAGATCCCGCGCGCGCCCCAATCGAGAAAAGCGCGAGGATACCATGGCCTTCCATTGGCGCCTGCCGCTCAAGCCAGGTGGAACAAGACTCATGCCGCGCCGCCGAGATACAGGTCTTTGAGTTTGCGCCGCTGCAGCTTGCCGGTGGCGGTGAGCGGCAACTCGTTCACCCATTTCACCAGCCGCGGGCGCTTCAGTTTCGGCAATGCCGCTATGCCCGCATCGATGCGCTCACGCGCTTGCGTCTCCTGCCCCCGGGCAGCCACGACGAACAAGGCGATCGAGGCGAGGCCCTCGGTGTTGTCGAAGCCGATCGCCGCCAGACCTTCGACGCAGCCGGCGCTCGTGCCGAGCAGCGTTTGCTCGACGTCCAGGATACTCACCCACTGCCCGGAAATCTTCAGCATGTCGTCGTCGCGCCCGCAATACTCCAGGCCTCCGTCGGCGCGCGGCCGGAACAGGTCCCCAGGGGAAAAACAACCGTCGGCAAAGCTGTCGCGCTCGGCCTCCGGGCGCCGCCAGTAACCGAGCGCGATCGAGGGATGCCGCAGCCACAGCCGTCGCGGCGCCCCGGTGTCGCTGCCCTCGCGCATACGGTATTCGAGCCGCGGCGATGGCCTGAGCAATGCGCTGTCGTCGTCGCAGTAGAACATCAGGGCGATGGTTTCCGAGGCGCCATAGCCAGAGACCGGCGCCACGCCCGTCACTTCGCGCCACTCGCGCCGCACTGCCGCGGGCAGGGCTTCGCCCGCCGACCCATAGTGCCGCACGCCGGCCGCGCGGAGCCGCGCCGCCACGCCGGCCTGCAACATCTTGAGGTAGAGCGTGGGCACCGAGAACAGCGCGGTTGGCCGATGCCGCTCGACCACCTCCGCCACCCGCTCGGCAGTGGGCCATTCGCCATCGAGCACGACCGTGGCCCCCAGGCGCAAGCCCGCGCAAAGACTGTTGCCGAGCGCATAGGCGAAAAACAGTTTGGACGAGGCGTAGATGCGATCCTGCGCGCCGAGTCCAAGGACCTCGCGCGCGAAGTCGGCACTGGCGATGAAGCTGCGTTGCGCGTGCATGACCGCTTTGGGTACCCCGGTGGTGCCGGAAGTGTAAATCCACATCGCCGGGGCGTCATCGGACAAATCGGCCGCGGGAACGGAGTCGACCGTCGGCAGCCTTTCGCTCCATTCTGCATCGATAACCAGTTGCGGCGGGTTTGCGATGCCGACGAGCAGTCTCTCCAGCAGCACGCGCGAGCTTTCGTTGCACCAGATAAAACGCGCGCCGGACTCCGACAGCACCACCGACAGTTCCCGTTCGAACAGCCGCGAGTTGAGGCCGACGGCAACGCCGCCGGCCCAGATCGCGCCCAGGTAGGCGATCACCCAGGCGATGCTGTCCGGCGCAAACACCAGCACGCGCTCGCCTTGCTCAAGACCGCGCGCGCGCCAGGCGCCGGCGGCATGCGCTACCGCGGCACGCAGCGCGCCATAGCTCAAGCGCTCCGTGCCGCATTCCAGCGCGATCGCACTGGCCTGCCCGGTGGCGAGCAAATAACCGGCGGCGTTCATGCGGCGCGGTGCAGCCGGTCAGCGCGGCGCGACGACGCTCACGCGCAGTTCGCCCAGGCCGTCGATGCCGGCCACAAGCTCGTCGCCGGCCTTGGCGGCGCCCACTCCCGCCGGGGTGCCGGTGAAAATGACGTCGCCGACTTCCAGCGTGTAATACTGGGTCAGAAACGCAATCTGCTCCGGCACGCTCCAGATCATCTGGTCGATGCCGGATTGCTGGCGGAACTCGCCGTTCACCTTGAGCCAGAGCTTGCCCTTGGACGGATGCCCTATCTTGCTTGCCGGAGTGACCGGCCCGCATGGCGCGGCCTGGTCGAAATCCTTGCCGAAGCTCCATGGCCGGCCCTTGTCCTTTCCCTGCTGCTGCAGGTCGCGGCGGGTCATATCCAGGCCGACCGCATAGCCCCAGACGTGGTCGTTGGCCCGCTCGGCGGCGATCTTGTGGCCACCCTTGCCGATCAGCGCAACCATCTCCGTTTCCCAGTGATAGTTGGTGGTCATGGGCGGGTAGTGAATTTTGCCGCTCTCGCCGGCGTTCACCGGCACCAGGTCATGCGGCGCCTTGCAGAAAAAGAACGGTTGCTCGCGGCCGTCGCCGCCCATCTCCTTCTGGTGTTCGATATAGTTGCGGCCGACGCAGAATATGCGCCGCACCGGAAAGCGGTCTTTGGAACCAATCACAGGCAGCGAAGGCTGCTGCCACATTTCGACGACGTAACTCACTTCAGACTCCTTTTCAAAAGCCGGAACGTTCCGGCGTACGCGCCTAGCAGGCAACGTCCACCGGCAAACCAAGCATACTTGATCATCGCCCTAAGGGCCGGTAAAAAAAGCGTCGGCGTGGATATCGCGCCGCGCCATACCCCTGCCCAATAACACTCGTCCGGCGGCCTCGACCATCAGCGGCGGCCCCGCGAGATACGCCTTGTAGCCTGTAGCGTCGGCCAGGTCCTCTGCCACCGCTTGATGCACCAAGCCGCGACGCCGCCGACTGTCGCTACCGGGCTCCGACAACACAATTTGATAGGAAAAATTGTCGTGGCTTGCCGCCAGGTCGGCGAGCAGATGCTCATGATAGACGTCGCGCTCGCTGCGCACGCCAAAATAGAGCGCCACTGTTTCGCTGCCGCCACGCTCCAGCATGGTGCGCAGGACGGACAATACGGGCGCCAACCCGCTGCCGCCGGCCACCAACAGCACCGGTCCCGCGTGCTCGTCGCGCAGATAGGAAGAGCCCAGCGGCCCGGACACCTTAACCTTGTCGCCAAGCTTGAGTTCTTGCGCGACGCAAGAACTAGTCTTGTCCGCGGATGTGCGACGGAGTTGGAACGCGAGTTTTTCTTCCGCTGGCGTACTCGCCATGGAGTAGTACCTGGACAGTCCCGGCGCGAATTCGATTTCAGCGTATTGGCCGGCGGAAAAGTCGAACGGCCCGCCGGCCTCGATCACCAGACGCAACTCGCGGATGTCGTGGGTGAGGTCGGTGAGGCCGTCGACGCGGCACAGCATCACGCGCGGGGGATGCGCTACGAACTCCCGGGCCTCGAAGGTCGCGTTAACGCAGGAACCCGCCAATGGCACCCCGGCATTTTCCGGGTGCTCGAGAATGGCGTCACCGGACTCGACCGGGACCGGACCGGCCAGGCCTTGCCCTCTTGGATGCACGAAATCTCCTGGAGTTGTCGTTCGCCGTGGCTGCGTTTGACGCCACCCGAGGCGGCTGCTGATTTGCCACACTATCCTGATTTTTACGTTGAGTGTCAAATCATTGGGAATCAAACAATTTGACAGGTTCTCAGTCCAGGCGGTAAAACTGAGTCCATGAAAACCAAATCCAAAACGGCTGCGGCCAAACGCGACGCTGCCGACATTGCCTTCGGCGTGCTGCCTAGCCTGATCGGCTATCAACTGCGCCAGGCACAACTGGCGATTTTCGGCGATTTCGAGGAAACCATCGGCGCGCATGCGATCACGCCGGGCTTGTTCGGAGTGCTGGTGGTGATCGACGCGAATCCGGGTTTGAAGCAGACTACTCTGGCCCGCGCAATCCATCTTGACCGATCTACCGTCGTAAGCGTAATCGACAAGCTGGAGGCAAGGAAACTGGTGGCACGTCGGCACGCCGATGGCGATCGCCGTTCCAACGCCCTGTGGCTCACCAGCGACGGCAAAGCCCTGCTCGGCAAGCTGACGGGGTTGGTCAGAGCCCATGAGGAGCGCCTGGTTGCAGGTTTTTCCCAGGCCGACCGCGCGCGACTGGCGCGCCTGTTGCAGCGCATTCTCCACGCCAAGAGTTCACAAGCGTGAAGGCCGTTAAGGGTACTTGAGCATAGTCTCTTGCCTTCTGGCCATGGTCTATGCTATTTTTAGCCAACTGAATGAACACTCATTCAGTTGTAATGTCAGCGGCGATAAGATGCGCTTGTACTGCTGCAGAATCGCCGATGCGCGACGGCGGGCCCGATCGATGGGAACCCTGAGCGAGCGGATGATGCCGGCGCAACGTTGCATACGATTATCGGACAGTAAGAGTTTTCCTGGATTATGGAGTAAAAAATGCGACTAGACGGCAAGACGGCGGTGATCACCGGGGCGGCATCGGGAATCGGGCGGGCGACCGCGGAAACAATGGCACAGGCGGGAGCTCATGTGCTGCTCGGCGACATTGCCGTGGAAGCAGGGGAGCAGAGCGCAGCCGCGATCCGCGCCAAGGGCTACGGCGCCGACTTCGTCAGACTCGATGTGACCGATCTTGACTCGATCGAGGCATTCAAGCGCGCAGCCTACGCCGGTCGGGGGCACGTCGACATCGTCGCCAACGTCGCGGGCTGGGGCAAGATAGAGCCCTTCGTCAAGAACAGTCCGGATTTCTGGCGCAAGGTAATCGACCTCAACCTGTTCGGGCCGATCGCCGTGGCGCGTGCGTTCCTCGACGCCATGATCGAGCGCAAGGCCGGCAAGATCGTCACCGTCGCGAGCGACGCCGGACGGGTCGGCAGCCTGGGCGAATCCGTCTATTCCGGCGCGAAAGGCGGGGCGATCGCGTTTACCAAGTCGCTGGCGCGGGAAATGGCGCGCTTCAACATCAACGTGAATTGCGTCTGCCCCGGACCGACCGACACGCCGCTGCTGGCGGCGGTGCCGGAGAAACACCGGGAAGCCTTCGTCCGCGTCACGCCGATGGGCCGGCTGGCGAAACCCTCGGAGATCGCTGACGCCGTGCTGTTCTTCGCCAGCAGCCGTGCGGATTTCATCACGGGCCAAACCCTGAGCGTCAGCGGCGGACTCACCCTGGCCGGCTGACGCTGCCGGTTTTCATTACCAACTGACTGGAGATTCACATGTACAAACTCAAAGCCGCCGAGTGGCGCCCGCAGCATTTCAACTGGGAAGTCAAAGATCGGATCGCCACGGTTTCGCTCCGGCGCCCCGAGCGCAAGAATCCGCTCACGCTCGAGAGCTATGCAGAACTGCGCGACACTTTCCACAAGCTGCAATACGCCGACGACGTGCGGGTTGTGGTGTGGACCGGGGAAGGCGGCAATTTCTGCTCCGGTGGCGACGTGCACGAAATTATCGGCCCGCTCACCAAGATGAACATGGATGGGCTGCTCGCCTTCACCCGCATGACCGGGAACATGGTGAAGGAAATGCGCACCTGCCCGCAGCCCATCATCTCGGCGGTGGATGGCATCAGCGTCGGCGCGGGGGCGATTATTCCGATGGCAAGCGACCTGCGCTACGGCACGCCGGAAGCCAAGACCGCGTTCCTGTTCGTGCGCGTCGGCCTGGCCGGCTGCGACATGGGCGCCTGCGCAATTCTGCCGCGCATCATCGGGCACGGACGCGCCTCCGAGCTGTTCTATACCGGACGCGTCATGACGGCGCAGGAAGGGCACGCCTGGGGCTATTTCAATGAACTCGTGCCGAAGGACAAGCTGCTGGGAAGGGCCTACGCGGTCGCGAGGGAAATTGCGGACGGACCGATGTTCGCCCATTCCATGACCAAGAAATGCCTGCACCAGGAGTGGAACCAGACCATCGAGCAGGCGCTGGAGACCGAGGCCGAAGCGCAGGCGATCTGCATGAAGACCCAGGACTTCACGCGTGCGTACAACGCCTTCGTAGCCAAACAAAAACCGGCATTCGAGGGCAATTGAGAGAGGTATCTCCTCATTCTGAAACAGGCTGTCGATGAAATTGCCCGGACATGTGGCAAGCCTGGTCACCGATACCAGGCTGGTGGAGGAGCGGCGCGGACAGATCCTGCGTGCGGCGGTCAAGCTGTTTTCGGACAGGGGCTACTACACCACCACCATTTCGCAGATCGCCCGCGAAGCCGGCGTGAGTACCGGACTGATCTATCAATATTTCGGGGACAAGGACGACATCCTGTTTCTTTCGCTCAAGCTGGTGCTTGAGACGTACGAGAAGGAAATCCCGCCGCGCCTTGAAGGCGTCAAGCACCCGGTCGAGCGGCTGTGCATGGCATTGTGGGCCTATTGCACCATAGTGGACGGGCTGCGCGAAGCGACCGTCCTCGCCTACCGCTCCACCAAATCGCTGCGCGCCGATCGCAGGGCTCTGGTGAAAGAGGACGAAACCAGGACCAACCGTTTGCTGCAGGGCTGCGTGCGCGCCTGCATTGCCGGAGGGTACATGCGCCCGGTAAACGAGTACCTTTTGGTCTATCAGTACGTTGCCTTCTGTCATGCGTGGGCGCTGAAACATTGGGCTTTGCGCGCGAAGTTCAGCCTCGGCAAATACGTGGCCGAAGGCATCGGGCTCCTGGTCGAACCCTTTCTCACACCAAAGGGCCGGACCGCTCTCGCCGCCATGCGGCGCCGCACGGCCGACTTCACGCGTAAAGCGGCACCGGCTGCGCCATCGAGGCGCACGCGCGCCAGTTGAGCGCCCCGCCCTGTCGTTGCGGGAAGGAATGGGCACCCCAAAAAAGACGGGCATCCATGCGGATGCCCGGCGAATGAAATTCGCTCCCGCGGGAGCGGATCCTTGCTTGCGCCTATGCGTGGTACGCGGTCTCGCCGTGCGAAGTCACGTCCAGGCCTTCGCGCTCTTCCTCTTCCGGCACGCGCAAGCCGACGACCATGTCGACGATCTTGAAAGCGATGAACGCCACCACCCCTGACCAGATGATCGTGGTGATCACGCCGGTGCCCTGGATTATCAGTTGGCTCATGATCGAGTAGTCGGGGGCGGTCTTGTTGGCGACGTAGTCGTAGATGCCGACGCCGCCAAGCGAAGGCGCGGCAAACACCGCCGTGCCTAGCGCACCGATTGTCCCGCCCACGCCGTGCACGCCGAACACGTCGAGCGAATCGTCTGCCCCAAGCATGCGTTTCAGACCGCTCACCCCCCACAGGCACACCGCGCCGGCGATGAGACCCAGCGCGATGGCGCCCATCGGGCCGACGAAGCCGCAAGCCGGGGTAATGGCCACCAGGCCGGCAACCGCGCCGGAGGCGGCACCCAGCATCGACGGCCTGCCCTTGAACATGTTCTCGAAGAACAGCCATGACAGCGCCGCAGCGGCGGTCGCAACCAGGGTGTTGACGAACACCATGGCCGCAGTACCGGTGGCTTCGAGGTTGGAACCCACGTTGAAGCCGAACCAGCCCACCCACAAGAGCGAGGCGCCGACCATGGTCAAGGTGAGGCTGTGCGGAGTCATGGCTTCCTTGTTGTAGCCGATACGTTTGCCGATCACGTAGGCGCCGACCAAAGCCGCTATACCGGCGTTGATGTGTACGACCGTACCACCCGCGAAATCGAGCGCGCCCTTCTGGAACAGCCAGCCCGCGGTCGCCGTGGCTTTATCAGCCGCCGCCGCATCAGTGAATCCGTCCGGGCCGGGCCAGTACCAGACCATATGCGCGATCGGCAGATAGGCGAAAGTAAACCACAGCGCCATGAACAGCAACACCGCCGAGAATTTGACCCGCTCCGCAAACGCACCCACGATCAGGCAGGGGGTGATGGCGGCGAAGGTCAGCTGGAAGGCGACGTAAATGTACTCCGGAATCACCACGCCCTTGCTGAAGGTCGCCGCGGTCGAGTCGGCGTTCATCCCGGCCAGGAACAAACGCGAGAAGCCGCCGAAAAAGGCGTTACCCTCGGTGAAGGCGATGCTATAGCCGTAGAACACCCACAGCACGCTGATCAGGCAAAACGTGACGAACACCTGCATCAGCACCGAGAGCATGTTCTTGGTGCGCACCAGGCCACCGTAGAAAAGCGCGAGTCCCGGGATGGTCATCAGAATCACCAGCACTGTGGCAACGATCATCCACGCAGTGTCGCCCTTGTTGGGCACCGGCGCCGGCGTCGCCGTAGCCGCAGGTGCGGCCGCGGCCGTAACTGCGGCCGGGGCTGCTGTTGCTGACTCAGCCGGCTTGGCTTCGGCCGGCTTTGCCTCTGCCGGCTTCGCTTCCGCTGCCGAGGCGGCAGGTTTGTCCTGCGCGCTGACCGGAGCGGCAAGACTGCATGCGCCGAACAACGCGAGTAGAGCTATCAATCTTTTCATCATGCATCTCCCTATAGTGCTTCCGCGCCGGTCTCGCCGGTGCGTATGCGGATGACCTGCGACAGCTCGAATACAAAAATCTTGCCGTCGCCGATCTTGCCGGTGCTGGCCGATTTTTCGATGGCTTCGATCGCCTGGTCGAGCATCTCTGACTTGATGGCCGCCTCGATTTTGACCTTGGGCAGAAAGTCGACCACATATTCCGCGCCGCGGTAGAGTTCGGTGTGGCCCTTTTGCCGGCCGAACCCTTTGACTTCGGTGACGGTGATGCCCTGCACGCCTATCGCGGACAGCGCCTCCCTTACTTCGTCAAGTTTGAAGGGCTTGATAATGGCAGTAACGAGTTTCATGGATACCTCCCACTTATAGATCAGAACGTTTTAGTGACGGACAGCGCGACGCGGTCGCCGCCGATGTTCTTGCCGAAGGCGTTCATGTACGCGGTCGTCTGGCCGTCGGGGGCGGCGTCCTTCGTGTTCGCATGCGTCCAAGCGAGGCCGAAGGTGGCGCCCAGGTAGTCTTTTGTCAGCCCCAGCTTGTAGTCGGTATAGTCGAAGCAATTGTTGTTGCAGCCAGAGGCTCCCCAGTATCCAACGTTGGCGTTGCCCGGAAAATTGTATTTGCCGACATGGGCCAACAGGTTGAAGCCGCTCTCGCCCAGGGGAACGGTCGCCGAGAGGTCGAGGTAGTCAGCACCCTTGCTCTCGTTGACCCCGAAAGTGTTGGTGCTGATTCCCTTGGAATACTTCAGGGACACCCATTTGTAGCCGATCAGGCCGTAGACCTCGGTCGTGTTGGGTTTGCGGTAGGCGCCGACGTTATCGTATTTGCCGGGGTAGTAATACTGAATGGCACCCACGTCGTAGTTCCAATCGCCGCCGGCGAAGCTGTTCTTGAAGCCGCCGTAGAAGTCCCACTCCAGGCTCGCCGCGTTGCTATTATTTGGCGTGTAGGGAGCGCCTGTGGCGCCCGGCGAGGCAAGTGAAATCGGCGCCGATTTGACGTTCGCGTTCTGGTCCGTGTACCAGGAAATGTTGGACAGCCAGGTGCCGGCGTAGAAGCCGCTCGCATGGGAATAATCCGCGCCCCCCTGTATCGCGGGATCGCCATTGGTCTGGGTCAGCCCGCGGAAAATGTACTGGCTGACGAGACCGACGTTTCCTGTAAACGTGTGCGGCGAGGCCGGCGCGGCGGCAGGCGCCGTTTGCGCCGACACGGTCAGCGGCATCGAAAACGCGGCCGACACGGCCGAAGCGAGCAATAGTTTGCGCATGGCAATACCCTTTCAAAGGTTAAAAAATATTTGACGACTAAACCTATAGCACTTCGTGTGCCAGCTTTTTTATTTACGTTATTTCAGTGGGTTGTATAAACCAGGCTTCTGCAGCGTGGATATCGCGCATCATCTTGGTGCGCCATTTTTTAAGCTGCACAGCTGCGGTGCGATCAGCCGATTCGGCCGCTGGCGCGTTAAAGCTATCGTGATAGACTCAAAAAAAATGACCGCAAACAGGAGATGCTTATGCAGCAAAACCGCTTATTCGAAGAATTGAGCGGCAGGATCAGTGCGTTATTGGCGCAAAGTCCGGCCAAGGACGCCGAGAAAAACCTGCGCGCGCTGCTGGCAAGTTTTTTTTCCAGACTGGATCTGGTTACGCGCGAGGAATTTGACGTTCAGGCGAGGCTGCTCGCCCGCTCGCGCGAACAAATCAACGCACTCGAGACGCGCGTCGCCGAGTTGGAAGCCAGGGTTTCCAAGCCGAACGCCTGACCGGCATGTCGCTCGCCGTGCTGCACAGCCGCGCGCTTACCGGCATGGATGCGCCCGAAGTCACGGTTGAAGTCCATCTGTCCGGCGGGTTGCCCAGCTTCACCATCGTCGGCCTGCCCGAGACCGAGGTGAAGGAAAGCCGCGACCGGGTGCGCGCGGCGCTGGTCAATGCACGTTTCGAATTTCCCGCGCGCCGCCTTACCGTCAACCTCGCCCCGGCCGATCTGCCCAAGGAAAGTGGGCGTTTCGACTTGCCCATCGCCCTGGGCATTCTTGCCGCTTCCGGACAACTGCCTGCAGATCGGCTGGACGAATACGAGTTCGCCGGTGAGCTCTCGCTTACCGGCGATCTGCGTCCTATCCGCGGCGCACTTGCGATGACTTACAAGGCGCACCGTTGCGGACGTGCTTTCGTGCTGCCGCGCGCAAGCGCCGAGGAGGCGAGCCTGGTACGGGACGCACAGATACTGCCGGCGAAAACCCTGCTCGAGGTATGCGCTCACCTGGCCAGGAGGGAGCGTCTTCAGCCTTACATCCGGGAGGCTGCAGCCACAGTGCAACCCGACTACCCCGATCTCGCCGACGTCAAAGGCCAAACACACGCCAAGCGAGCCCTGGAAATCGCGGCCGCCGGCGGGCACAGCCTGCTCATGATCGGGCCGCCGGGCACCGGCAAATCCATGCTGGCGGCACGCTTTCCCGGGATACTCCCGCCGATGAGCGACGCCGAGGCGCTGGAATCGGCGGCGCTGCAATCGCTGGGTTCGGGCGGGTTTCGCGTCGAGCAGTTCCGTCGCCGGCCGTTTCGCGCGCCGCACCACTCCGCTTCCAGCGTGGCCCTGGTCGGCGGCGGCAGCGATCCGCGTCCCGGCGAGATTTCGCTCGCCCATCATGGCGTGCTGTTCCTGGACGAGCTGCCTGAGTTCGAGCGCAAAGTGCTGGAGATG
>Ga0209014_10001536_pt1 | contig 13608 bp, 7 predicted proteins | sample BarGraNGADG00212_FD_184491 | JGI IMG/M metagenome (GOLD analysis project Ga0209014, IMG submission 184491) | Arctic peat soil microbial communities from Barrow, Alaska - Barrow Graham LP Ref core NGADG0002-212 (SPAdes) (version 2) | ecosystem: Environmental > Terrestrial > Soil > Wetlands > Peat...
TTGGAGCGGGTGACGGGAATCGAACCCGCACTGTCAGCTTGGGAACTGTTTGAACCCATGGGGTCTGTGCTTGGCTCTTTGCTGGTTTCGTGGTCCCGAGCGGCCTGGAGTGTCCCTGGGATGCCTGCCGTAATGGCACGTTAATGGCACGCAGCCGGTGTGTGAGAATCGCCTCGCCTCGGCTCGTTCATCGACCTCCGGCAGCCCGCGACTCGCGGACTAGGCTCACCATCTCGGCTGTCCGCGCCCACCCCGATCCCCTCGTGGGTTGAGGTGGGCATCCTCGAATGTGGCGGCGTCAATGTTCGCCGCGACGAACATCGGGCGTCAAGGCCCCCTAGCAGAACCCGACGTACGCCTGGCGCGGTTCGGTGGATGCCACGAGCACATCACACCAGGCCCACAGCCCTCGCGAATGAGCCGCTGACCGCAAACAGTTGACCTGACGGCACCGTGGCGCGCAGGCTTGCCACATACGTCTGCGCCGCTGGATCGAGGTGAGCGATGTCGTCAGCACCGATCGGGCTCCGAACCCGCTTCTGGGTCGAGGCAACCCTGACCTCCGTCTCGGGAACCCTCACCCTCGTCACGATGTTCTGGCGTGACTGGCTTGAGGCCTTCGGGCTCGACCCCGATCACGGGAACGGCACGGCCGAGTGGCTCGTCGTCGTCGGCCTCCTCGCGGTCGCCGTGACGTTCGCAACTTTCGTCAGGCTCGACTGGCGCCGCACCGCCCTCGCGAGATCCTGACGGGATGTCGGCCCCCGACGTCCTCAAGGTGGTGCTGACCAACCGCAACGCAGCCAAGGCTAAGTACGGCGCGAGCGGTTGGCGCCGGATCCGAGCCGCCGTCACCACCCTGGTCAAGGCGGACGCGGCCCGTGGGATCGCCACACGGTTCTTCGCCCTCGACTCGGCCGCGGACTGCCGTAACGTCGGCGCCACCCCCATCACCGAAGCGGGTGACGCCGAGAAGGTCAAGGCCACGATCGACAGCATCTTCGCGACCCGGAACCCGGCGTACCTGATGCTCCTCGGCGGCCCGGAGCTCGTGCCGCTGGTCAACCTCGCGAACCCGCTGTGGACCGGTGACCCGAGCCACGACCCCGACCCGACCGTGCCCAGCGACCTTCCTTACGCCTGCGACAGCCCGTACACGCTGACGGCGTCGAGCTATCGCGGGCCGACCCGGGTCGTCGGGCGCCTGGCCGACCTGACCGGCGACACCGACCCCGAGGCGCTTCTGGTCCAGCTGCACCACGCGGCCACCGCCGGCTCCGTCCGGCGCGCCTCGCCTGAGCCGGTCTTCGCAGTGAGCGCCAAGGTCTGGGTCGGATCGACGACCAAGTCGGTCGCCGGGCTGCCCGACGTGTCCGGTGCGGTGCGAACCTCGCCGACGGACGGGCCCGCCTGGACCGCGGCCGACGTGGCGCCTCGGGTGCACTTCGTCAACTGCCACGGCGCGGAGTTCGACCCCAACTGGTACGGCCAGGTGGCCCCGAGCAACTGGAACCTGCCGGTGGCCATCGCCGCCGCGAACGTCACCCCGAGCATGGTGCCGGGACAGGTGGTGGCCGCCGAATGCTGTTACGGCACAGCACATTGGCATCCGTCCGCGGCCGGTGGTCAGGCCAGCGTCGCGTTGAGCTACCTGCTCGGCGGGGCGTCCGGAGTCTTCGGTTCGTCGACCGTCGCCTACGGGCCAGCGAGCACCACCGAGTATGCCGACGTGATCTGCCGGCTGTTCGTCGAGCAGGTCCTCGGCGGCGCCTCGATCGGGCGGGCGGCACTGGTCGCGCGGCAGCGGTTCATTCAGTCGCAGGCTTTCCTCGATCCGATCGACGTCAAGACGCTGGCCCAGTTCGCCCTGCTCGGAGACCCGTCCGCCGTGCCGTTCGTCACCGGCGCCGGAGTCGCCCCTGGGGCGGGGGGAGCCGGCGGTACGGCGGCCGCCACGAAGACCGCCCTCCGACGTGCCCTCGTCTCGCCGCCGATGGCCTCCAGGTCGATCCGCACGCGACGCGACACGCTTACCGCGATCGGGGAGGCGCTGCACCGCACCACGGTGTCGTGCTCCGCGACCTCCCGCCCGCGCGCCCAGATGACCCATCGCAGCCTCGCGGCGCTGCTGGGCAGGACCGTGCCCCCGGACACCGTGATCCGAGCTTATGACGCCGAGCGTGCCGCCGGTCCGCTGCCGCGAGGGCTCGCGCCCCGCGCCCAGGTGGCTTTCCTGCCCCCGATGGCCCGCGAGGCCGCCTCGCTCGTCGTGGTCCGCGAGGACCCGGGCGGCCCGCCGGACGTCAGGGTGGTGCTGCGCCGATGAGCGAGTCGACGCAGACCGGCCGGGTCAGCGTCCGCCGGGTCGCGCGCGGTTCCAAGAGCGAGCAGATCAGCGTGGTCTTCACCACCGGCGAGCGCACCTGGCTGCTGCGCCGCGCGGGGGCCGCGGCATTCGCGCCCGACCCTGACCTCGCCGGGCTGGACGGCCGTCGGGTCACCGTCACGGGCTACGAGGGCAATGGCACCTTCCTCGTGACCGCCGACCCCGTGCCCGACGACTGACCGGGGCCCCGGTCGCCCAGCCGAGTCAGGTCAGCTGCACGGACCGGGCGGCGGCGTGCGGCGAGGAAGCGACGAGCTCGAACCCGCTCTGCGCCGTGCCGCCGCCCATCGAGAGGTCGGCCGCGCTGATCTGGTCCGGCTCGCTCATGACGACCGCCAGGAACACGATCGCGGCGCCGCTGGGGTCGGCCGACAGGTCCACGTCGAACGTCACCGATCGAGGCACCCGCGTGTCGAGGTCGTCCTGGGGGTTCAGCCAGAGGTCGGCGCCGGCCCGTGTCCAGCCGTCCTGGAGGACCGCCGGCACCGCCGCGGCCGGCGCGGAGACGCCGACGAGCTGCGGCCACAGCTGGCCGATCGGCACGACCCCGTTCTCAGGCAGGCCATGACGCATCAGCGCCACCTTGACCTTCCCCTTGGGGAGAACCTCACTCCATCGATGGTGCAGCAGAACGTGCACCTTGACGTGTCGGGCTGTGGTGGAGGACTGGGCGCGGTCGGTGGCCGGCCCGCCGCGCGGCAGCGCCGCCAGCTGGGCCTCCGTCGGCGGCGCCGGCCACGCCGTGCCGGTCGCGTCGATCACGACGTCCGGGCTGTCGTCCCAGTGGGTCGGGTTGTCCACGTCGCCGGCGAGCACCTCTCCGCCGGTGGGCGTCGGAAGCACTCGCCGGGTGTCGGTGGCGAACAGCCGCAGATACGTCCGGGGCGAGACGACCCCGCCGCGCAGATCGATCTCCCATACCCCCCGGGCCTGGATCGCCGCGCGGAGCAACGTGATCCCGCCGCTGGAGAACAGCGAGAGGTCCTGCACCGCGGCCGTCGGCAGCCCGTTCATGAAGCGGCTCCAGGTCCACTGGTACGTCGGTGCGGCGACCGTCCCCCCGATGGCGAGGGTTCCCCGCACCACGCCGACGCTCGTGGCGACATACACGGTGCTCTTGTCGGCGGGGTCCACCAGCACCCCGAGCGCGGGCGAGCTGACCCGGTCGGTCGCGTTCGGCCAGGTGCCGTTCTTGTGGACGTTGCGCAGCCCGGTCTGCACCCAGGTGTCCGTGCCGTCGAACCACCACAGCGTGTCGCGGGCCATCGTGTCCGGCCCGCTGACCAGCGGGTGGCCGAGCGTGGTGACGTAGCACGACCCGAGCGTGCCGCGCGCCGGGTCGTGCACGCAGAGGTCGCTCACCATGTCGGGCGCGGGGAGGAACTTCAGCGGATCGCCGGCCTTGAGGGCGTTGGTCTCGCTGCTGGTCCGGGGGACCCGCACCTGCTGGCGTGGCGTCGTCGCGATCGGGGTCCAGGTGAAGGCCCCCGTCGTGGCCTTCGGACGGGTGCCGACCATCCACACCAGGTCGCTCGAGTGCATGGCGATCGCCCGGAGGACGAGGTTGCCGTTCGCGTCGTCGGGCGCGGCGCTGAGCTTGACGGTGATGATGCCCGGGCCGCTCGCGCCAGGGCCGGCGTAGGTGGTGGAGCAGCAGTCGGTCGAGCCGATCGTGTCGCTGTAGGCGGGGTTCGTCGTGGTGTCGAGGACGTCCTGGGCCAGGTTCGGGTTGTCCGCGGCGCGCGGGTCGGTGGCCGTCGGGAGCGTGACCCACGAGCGGCCCCAGTCCCGCGAATACCACACCCGGTCAGTGCCGAGAGCCAGATGCGTGTCCCCGCCGTGCACCACCGACGACGTCCCGGAGTAGAACAGGGACGCCTCCCCCTCGATCGTCTCCGACGTCTTGAGCGTGCCCCTGGCGCGCGGCTGTCGGCGGTAGACGGGCGCGACACTGCCGCCGTCGCTGCTGTTCCAGGCGGCCTTGTTGTACTGCCGGAAGTAGCGCCCGCTTCCCGTGGGGTCGAAGACCACCCCCCCTCCGTCGCCGGCGAACTCCTGCCGCCACACGCTGTCGCTGATGCGTCGCGCGGTCCCGTTGTCCTGGAACCCGGCGACGACGATCCCCGGGTTGGTCGGGTGGCACGCGACGAACCCCGGCTCCAGGACCGCCAGCCCGTCGTTCTCGTTGGCGAACGTGCCCGGGTCCCCGTCGGAGTCGGACCGGAACAGGCCGCCGTCACAGCCCACCCAGACGGTGTGCTTGGCCGCGGCGACCGGCGGCGCCGGCCACACCCGCACGACGTGGACGTCGGCGTGCACGCCCTCCCCGACGAGGGTCGGGTTGGCGGCGCCCCCGGAGGTGTCGCAGCGGTAGAGCGAGGCGTTATACCCGCTTCTGGTGGACACCGTCGCGCCACCGATGAAGACCCGGCCCGCCACGCTCGGGTCGGCGGCGATCGCCATGTCGTAGTCGGACTGGTCGCCGGTCGACATGAACACGTCCTCGGGCACCCCGGTCAGCTTCGTACCCGTGAGGCCGGCGACGGCGGCGGTGGCGTCCACCACCCATAGCGCGGCGGCCGGCGTGGTCCGCCTGCTGCCGTTCGGGATGACCTGGCGGCCGAGCACGAAGACGCTCGTCCCAGCGGCGGCCAGAGCGATCCGGGTGCCCCCGGCGTTGAGGGTCTTGGTGTCCGGCAACGGGTTCTTGGCGACGTCGGGCAGACCCACGGTCGTGAACGCCAGCTTGGTGGGGTCGAGCGGGTTGGCATCCGCGCCGCTCACCTCGGCCACGCTGAGGGCGCTCGCCGAGGCGACCCAGACGCGCAGGCGGCCGGCGGCCGGCTGGGTGATCACGACGTCCAGGGGCTGGGTGTCCCAGTGCACCACCCAGCTCGCCACCCGGGTCCAGCTGCCGGCGTGCGGCAGGACGTACAGGCCGTTGGTGGTGCCCGCGACGAACTGTCCCTTGACGGTAGGGTCGGCGGCGATCCGGAAGAATGCCGCCCCACGCAACGTGTCGTGGTCGGCGGCGAACGTATCGCCCTTGATCACCGCCCAGGCTCCGTTGCTGATCGCCGGGTCGCGGCGCAGCAGGCCCACCCCCAGCAGGTTGCCGCCTGGCAGACCGCCGCCCGGCCCCCCGCCGGCCGGCACGGCCGGGGTCAGTCCCCCCTCTGCCAGGCGTGGTTCGCCGGTCCCGACCCACACGACGTCGTCGCTGCCGTCGTCGGCGCTGCCCCAGTCGAGGCCGATCGCCCCGCATGACAGGGCGCTCGAGATGGTGTGCACGTCACTGAGGTCGCTGAGCTGGAAGTCGTCCAGCGGCGTCCACGAGCGCCCGCCGTTGGCGGAGAACCACACCCCGCCGCCGGCCGCCGCGGCATACAGCCGTTGGCCCTTGACGGGCTCCACCTGGACGTCTAGGACGCGGCCGGCGACGTTGGGGTTGCCCCCGGCCTGGCCGTTCGACATGACCGTCGGGCCGATCGGAAACCACAGGTCCTGGACGCCGGTGGGCATGGTGTGCGGGACGGCGCGGTGGCTGCGGCTGCGGGCGGACCTGGGCAGTGGTGGGACCGACCTGGGGTCGATGCCGGGCCGCATCCGTGCCACGTAGCCGGCCCGCGCCAGGGGTCGGTCCTCACCCCGCGGCGGGGACGGCCAGTCGTAGCGTGCCATATCGCCTCCTACTTTCCCGTCGTCGTTCCGCCGGCTGCCGAGGCACCGGTTGAGGCGGGGCCGTCGGACGGCTGGGGGTTAGGGTCGATGCGCACCCAGCCCTCCTGCACCTCGGGCTGGGTATCCGGCAGTAGCGCGGCTTGGGTGGCGGCCAGGATCGGGTCGTCCTTCCAGGTGTTCGGAGTGTCCCGGTGGGTGAAGAGCTGCTCGGCGGGGAAGGACGCGACCTTCGGCAGCCGCACCTTGTCGGCGTCGATCAGCAGCGGCCCGCTGCGCAGCGACGGCGCCAGTGTCGCCAGCCCCGGCTGCACCCAGTCGCGCGCCAGCGCCTGGCTGGTCCGGGGCAGGATGCCGCTCGTCAGGTGCGCCTTGCCGCCGGGGTGCATGAGCAGCGTCAGCCGCACCGTCTGCCCGGGGCGCACGTGGATGACCCCGGTGGCGTCGATGTAGGGGTGGGCCGGGTCGATCGGGTCGGGCACCAGCGGGTTGGGGTTGTCGGGGTCGAGCAGGCCGCGGCACCTGCCACTGGGCAGTGCCTCGTCGGCGATCACCCTGTCGACGAGGTGGAAGACGGAGTAGTCGTCGTCCACGAAGTAGCCCAGGAGGCCGTCGTCGGAGCGGGTCACCTCCCCGAGCCGCACCTCGAAGACATTCTCTGCGAGCGCGTCGTATGCCGCCTGCCGGCCCGGTCTGAGGGCACCGGAGCCGTCGGCGCCGGCGTCGGCGTAGACGCGGGTGTTGACGTCGGACTGGACGTCGAGCGAGAGCCGGGCGTTGACGACGGCGATCGGCCGTCCGACCAGGCCGGCGATGTGCTCGGTGCCCAGGGTCCCGAAGGGGTCGACCGACCAGAGGGTCGTGTCGATCGCCCGGAGCATCGCCGAGAGGGCGGACTCGGTCTCGGGACGGTTCGGCGTTCCCTGGCGCGCCGTGGCGTCGGAGGCGACCAGGCCGGCCGCGAGCCAGCCGATCCGCCGGTGGGTGGGATCAGGGTCGTCCGTCGGGCCGGCGGCCGGTGCGACGTCGGTGCGGCCCGGGGCGATCTCCCACGACACGGCGTCGGAGAACGCGTCGTGCGACAGCTCGCCCAGCGGCCGCCCGTCCACCGCGAACACCTCGAGGGACTCGTCCATGTGATCGGCGAGGAGGAAGCCGGCGACCGGGTTGACCTGGCGGGTGGGGTCCGCCTGGTCGATGGACGCCAGCGGTGCGTCGGCGGCGGTGGAGCTGGCGTCGACGAGGGAGAACCGCCACCGCGTCGGTGCGCTCAGGCGCGGGCGGTAGAGCATCGCCCGGTCCTCACCGTGGGCGACGCGTTCGGGGACGAGCAGCGCCTCCAGCGGCAGGTCGACGCACCGGCCGAACGCGTCCACGAGCCGGGCGACTGTCACGGTCACCAGGCCGGCGCCCAGCAGCCGCGGCAGGGCGTCGACCAGGGCCCGGCGCGTCCCGTCGTCGGCCACGTCGATGTCCTTGTGCAGCAGTCCCCGGTCGTAGCTGAGGCCAAGCAGCTGTTCGCGGACCCCGTCGAGCGCCACGGACAGCAGGTCGAGCTGGGCCAGCGAGTCGCGCAGGGCGGCCAGGGCCGTCTCCGTCGCCGGGTCGGCCAGGCCGTGACCGCCGATGTCCCGCTGCCGCTCTTCGTTCAGCCAGCGGTCGATCCCGGCGGCGACGGTCTGTGCGGCACCCGCGGCCAGCGGCGAACGCCCCTGGAAGACAAGGGAGTCCGGCCCGGGCAAGGGTGCGTCCCCGGCATACTCCAGGTCGGTGCCGACCAGGCCCCAGCCCTCGGTCGGGCCGACCTCGAAGGCAACTTCCCAGTCGCAGAACAGCGGCCGCCACGGCTGGCCCCAGATGGTCACGCCCTCGGGGTGGGCCCAGACCCCGTCCGACATCGAGCTGCGCAGCAGCGCCTCGGTGGCCTTCTGCCGGGTGGCGGTCGAGGAGATGTCGGTGCCGACGAGGCTGCCGAACCGGGCGTTGTCCGCGGTGTAGTAGGCGTGCGAGATGGCCGACTCCGCGCGGAACCGGGCGAAGGCCAGGTCGCCGTCGACGCCGTTGGCCTTGGCCCGGGTCGCCCGCCAGGTGCTGAGGAAGGGGTCCTCCGACAGACACTCCCTGGCCAGGCCCAGGACCTCGTCCGGTACGGCGGACGTGCCAAGCGTCGTGAGCAGCTCGGCGCTGGCGAGTATGCCGGAGTGCCCGCGTGAGGTCTGGTCCGAGAGCCGGCAGATGAGCTTGGCGTCTGCCTCCTCCCGCTCGACGGCGCTGAGCACCCGGCCGCCGCCGGCCACGCTGAGCACGGCGGCCGCCGGCTGGTGGTACGCCGGGGCCGGGCGAGGGACCTCGCGGACGACGGCCGGCCCCGGTGGCGGCACCGTGTTGAGCGGCCCGTCGAACTGCGAGTACCGCCGGGAGACGGCGAGGTCCAGGATCGCGTTCAGCCGGGGGCGTTCGACCGCGCTCCACAAGACGGTGGCCTGCGGGGCCGCCGCCTTCGGCGCGGCCTTGGCCGACGACACGCGGCGCTGGCCGGCGCCGGGGTCGGCGGTGGGCGCCGGCTTGTCGACGAACCGGTCGACGCCCTCGGTCCCGCCCGCGATCGAGACGAAGCCGTGGGCGTGCTCGTACTCCGCGATGTCCGACCACGCGTCGCTCTGCCCTATCCGGACGAGGTCCCCGGAGGCGAACGCCGCCAGCAGCCGCTCGGCGTCGCGTCGCGCGTCCTGGTCGGCCTGGCCCATGCCGGCCCCGGCAACCGACAGCGTCGCGGCTACATCGGGGGTGGAGGTGCCGAGGACGACCCGCAGGCTCTCGCCGGCCGGGCGGCTGTCGGGCGCCGGCGCCCCCTGGGCCGGCACCCCGTGGATCCTGCCGTGCAGCAACGTGGTCCGCGCCGGGGCGGGTGGCAGGGTCGCCGCGGCGACGACGTCGCGCAGGAAGCCGCTGTATGCCGGGCGGGCGCCTGTGGCGATGGGTGTGACCTCACCGGAGAGGACGCTGCCCGCGGCGGCCTTCCCTTGGTCGAGCAGCACTGGCTGGGTGTAGCGCTGGGTGGCGGCCAGGCCGAACGCCTGCGCCACCTCGTATCGCTTGTCGGAGGCCGCGCGCTGGTCGGCATCGGGGCTCGGGTGGTCGGGGTCGTTCCAGCCGAGGTCCTCCAGCCTGCTGCGGTAGCCGGTATCGGTGCCGACGCCGTCGAGCGGGTCGTGCGCCGAGACCGCCCACCAGCCGCAGACGAGGTAGGACACGGCGTCGCCCTCGACCTGGGTCCCGGCCAGGTCGGCCAGGTCGTCGTGGAGGCTGAACCTCCCCAGCGCGCCGTCGTAGGCCTGGGTCCACGCCGCGCCCCCGGTGTGGACGGTGAGCTGGTCGGCGGGCACCGGGTCGACCAGCGGTGTGGCGACGCCGGCCGGCCACTCGGTCAGCGCGCTGACGGTGCCGGAGTCGGCTTCGAGCACCCACCCGGTGACCGTGGGGTCGTGTGCCCCGCTCGGCACGGCGAGGCGCACGACGACCCAGCGGTCTGGCAGGGGCGGCAGCTGGAGGCGGCGGCGGCTGGCGTCGCCGGGGGCGACCGGGTCGTCGACGAACGTGCCCCGGCCGAGCGCGCCGGGTGCCGACCAGAGCAGGTGGACCCCCGGGTCGCGGGGCGTGCCGGGGTCGTGGACGTCCAGCGGCGCCTCGTCCGCCTCCTGGCGCCAGGGCAGGCGGACCATCGGCTCGGTGTCGTTCGCCCCGGCGCGCACCACCAGGGCCTGGACGTCGATCGGCACGAGCAGGCGCGGCTCGCGGATGAGGAACGCGTCGTGGTTGTTGAGGTCGGCCGCGACCCGGCCGAGCTGGCTCAGCGCCGCCCACCGCGGGGTGAGCGACGCGGTGCGGATGTCGTTGGCCTCGAACGTGCTCATGTCACTTCCCCAGAACCCTGGCGGCGAGCTGGAACCGCTCGGTCAGGATGTCGATCTTGATCGTGGCGACGAACGCGTCGGCCGTCGGCGAGATCGAGGTGTCCCCGAAGACCTGGCGCAGCGGGAACCTCAGCATCTGCATGGCGTACTCGGCGGCGTCGATGTTCGGGCCCATGTTGGCCGCCGTGACGTCGATGAGGTCCTGGTTGAGCTTCTTCATATTGATGACCCCGGGAGAGCCGGACCGGAACGGCACCGGCACGGTGACGTCGTTGCCGCCCGACTTCAGCGGGCCCTTGTTGGGGGCCAGGACGTCGCGGACGGTCACGACGGCCGTCTGTTTCGCCGGGTCGGCACCGGGGTCCAGGCGGACCCCGAACTGGATGCCCGAACGCGGCTCCTCGATGTGCACGACGGCCGGGACGCCGTCGAACAGCACGAGGAGCACCGCCGGCGAGAGCCGCTCCATCCGCAGCAGGCGCACCCGGTCAGGGCTGGTGTCCATGTCGGGCACCGTCTGGTCGTCGGGGTGGGTATCGTTGGCGTAGGCCCGCACGTGCAGGCCGGGCCAGCCCGACACCAGGCGCGAGCGCAGCAGGAACCCCGAGACCTGGCCCCCGGCCCCGATCGGGCGGCCCTGGGCGTCGACGGCCGGGGCGTCCGAGTCCTTCATCCGCACCAGGCGCTCGGCCGCGTCGACCTCGTCGCGCACGGTCGCGTAGAGCTGGGCGAGCTGGGCCCGGTCCGCCGCGTTGACGGTGCCGACGCTCAGCGCACCCTGGACGAGCGCGTCGGTGGCGTTGCGGTCCAGGTAGAAGAACCGGATCGTCTCGGCCGGGATCAGCTCAGCGTCGGGGACGAGATAGCTGAACGGCACCCCCTGGAGCAGCCGGAGCTGGGCGAGGAAGCGCACGATCTCGGCGGGCACCACGCCGTCCGGGCGGATGCCGTCCTCGACGCCGCCACTCTTCGGAAGCTGGGCGATGGTCGCCTGCAACGTGGAGAGGGCGAGCTTCATCGAGGTGACGTATGTCGTGGCCTTGAGCTCCATGTCAGCCTTTCCGTCCGCCGGGGCCGTCGCCCTCGCCGCCGGCCCGCGCCCGTGACTCGGCCTCGGTGATCATCCGGTCGAGGGTGTCCTTGCGCCGTCCCCGTCTGGGCCGCACGCCCTTCGGTGGCGCAACCGCCACCTTGAGGGCGCTCTGGACGAGGTCGTCGACCCGGCGGCCGAGGGCGCCGGAGAGCGCTGCGAGGGCCGTCTCGTCCTGCGCGGCCGGCCCGGTCGGCGCCTGCCCGACCGCGACCGGCACCGCGCCGAGACCGTCCACCCCGCCCAGCTTGGCCGCCCGGGCCATCGCGGCGACGCTGATGCCGAGCCCGTTCAGGACGTCCGAGGTGCCGAGGTCGGTGAGCTCGACCGGCACCCGCGGCGCCGTCACCTGTGGTGCGGAGCGCGCCAGGGCGCCGTCCGACATGGCCGTGAACGAACCGACCACCGACGCGCGGACGAGGTTCTCCAGCGCGTCTCGGCCGCCGACCGCCCCGAGGCCCGCCTTGGAGATCACCGAGCCCATCAGAGCCTGCGCGAGCTCGCGCGCGCGGGCTGCACCGAACAGGTCTCGCCGCCACTGCATCAGCTGGGCGACCAGCGTCGGCTTGTTAAGGGTGAGCAGCCGGCCGATCTCGAACAACGCAGCGAGCGAGATGTCTTCGCGGCCGTCCGGGACTACCTTGCGCAGCTGGTCGCCGGTGTTGGCGAGGGTGAGGACCCCGTCGACGGCCTCGGCGCGCACGGTGGGCTGCGGGGTCAGCGGGCCGCGGTACCACGACCGGGTCGCCTCGCCGCGGCGGGTGCGGTGGTCCAGGCCCACGTGCCCGGTGGCGGCCACCTCGAGCCCGGGGGGAGCGTCCGCTTCGTCGACCGTGCCGAGCAGACCGACGTGCAGGGAGTTCATCAGCCGCTCGAAACCGCCGTCTGCGGTGCAGGTGAAGTCCCACGACACGAGGACGGGAAACCGTAGTTTCGCGGCCACGACACTGGTGAGCCCGGTGCCTGCACCTGCCTTGTACCCCCTCGTGACCACCAGGTCCTTCGATGTCGAGACCCCCACCGCGGACGGCCCGGTCTGCCACGCCCCGGCCTTGTCCTCGATTCCGCGCGAGGCCTGGAACGGCGCGACACCGGTGGCGCCGGCCTGCCTGGCTAGCGCTGTCTTGCCCGTCAACGAGGCCGAGGCCGGGCCGAGCCGCATCGCGACCTGGTCGACGGTCGCGTTCGGGGCGGGGGCAAGCAGCTCGACGTCGACCAGCGACGTCGCCTCCAGGGTGTTGTAGAACAGGGCGGGTGCCGGCTCGGTGGGGAGGAGCTTGTCGAGCTGCTTCTCGAGGTTGACCAGGTATGCCGTGTACTTCAGCGGTTGCGCCGGCTGCCCGGCCACCGTCGGCGGCGTCGGCTGGGGCAGCCTGCTGGACAGGACCACCGCGAGGAAGCCGTCGTCGTCGCCGAGCGCCAGCTCGGTGTCGCTGAGGTCCACCTTGCGCACGTGGCAGAGCAGATCCAGCTCGTCGCGGCACGGGAAGACCTTGTCGACGATGTCCTTCGACACCTCGAGGTACTTCCCGAGCGGGACGTCTGCCTCGGTTCCGAGGTCGACACCGGCCGAGACGCATTGGAGCGGGTCGACATCGGACACCAGGGTTCCTTCACCCTCGGCGAGGACGACGAGGGCGAGCCACGGCGGCGAGGTCTCGGGGGCGTGGACCGGGTCGGGGTTGCGTTCCCACGGCAGGGTGCGGCGCTTGAGGACAATCTGCGGGAGACGCTCGCGCCAGTCGCCCGCAGAGCCGGCCGGCGGGAAGGTCGACAGGATCTGGTCGGGCGGCATCTGGTAGCGCGGGGCGTCGACGACGAAGTGGAAGTCGGCGTCGTCGATGGGGACGGTCTGCGCGCCGTCGTGTGGTGTCTGGGCCACCAGCTGCTGGTCGCCGACAGCGGTGTAGGCGCCGGCGGGCAGGGCCGGCCGGGCCGTCGAGTACAGCTCGAAGAAGCCTGGCGTGGTCATCGGCTGCTCCTCTTCCTTGCTGGGGCTGAAGCGGTCTTCTTCGCGGTGGTCTTCTTAGCGGGCTTCACGACGCCGGTCGCCGGCCCGGAGCTCCCAGGGCTCGGCGTCGGGGGCGGGGCGTCGTCGCCGAGCGCGGCCGCCACCTGCCGCTGACCGGATCCGCCGACCAGGGGCTGCTGCACGGCGGCGGCGACGCCCGACAGGGCGAGCGCGTGAGCGAGCGCGGGGAGGCCTACGGACGAGCCGAGGACCCCGGCGAGCTGGCCGCTCGAGGCGCCCTCGACGAACACCCGCGGGTTGGGTCCCACGGTGTCCACGGCATACAGCAGGATCGTCCGCACCCCGTCGACGAGGGCCTGCGGCGGCTCGGGGTTGCCGGAGGCGTCCAGCGGGCGCGAGGCGTCGGCCATCCGGATGGACACCTCAGCGGCCGCGTCGGAGCCAACCGCGTCGTCGACGACGACCGCGATCACGTTGACCGGGTCGGTGAAGGTGGTGACGACCAGGGCTGCGGTCGCGAGCTCGCGGGCGGCCACCCAGCCGCCGTCGCCTCGCTCGCGATGGGGAC
>Ga0209014_10001537_pt1 | contig 13602 bp, 12 predicted proteins | sample BarGraNGADG00212_FD_184491 | JGI IMG/M metagenome (GOLD analysis project Ga0209014, IMG submission 184491) | Arctic peat soil microbial communities from Barrow, Alaska - Barrow Graham LP Ref core NGADG0002-212 (SPAdes) (version 2) | ecosystem: Environmental > Terrestrial > Soil > Wetlands >...
AGTCTCCGGTGATCGTCGCTGATCGGCTGGGCCGATCAGCCGTCGCGTTCGATGCGCTGGTCAAGTTGGCAGAACTGCTGAACATTCCGGTGCTCGACCAGGGCAACCGCCACAACTTTCCAACGCAACATCCGCTGGCGCTGGGCGAGATCACCGCGGAAGTGCTGGGCCAGGCCGATTTCATTCTCGCGCTGGATGCGACCGATCTTTACGGCGCGCTGCATACGGTCAATCGAGTGACCCGCGAAACGCAACCCATGTACCGTCCCGGCGCGCGCATTGCGCACGTCACGCTGGACGGCTATATGGTGCGCAGCTGGAGCCATGATTTTCGCCGACTGCAGGAGACCGATGACGCGATTGCCGCAGACACGGCCGGCTTCGTGCCGGAGTTGCTACAGTACTGCGCCGAGCTGTTAAAAACCCAGCCCGAAGCCGCCCAAAAAATCCGCCAGCGCGGCGAGAAATGGCATGGGCGTTCGGCCCGGTTGCGCGCTGACTGGCGGGCGCAGGCCGAAGCCGAACGTGCGAAAACGCCGATCGCGCTGTCAGCGCTGTCAGCGATCCTCTGGGAGGTCATCAAAGACGAGGCGTGGCTGCTGACCAACGGCACTGCCAACGGTTGGGTCAAGCGCCTTTGGAATATCAACCGAGCGGATCAATACCTGGGCAAGTACAGCGGCGGTGGCCTGGGCTATGGCATGGGCGCGTCGCTCGGTGCCGCGCTGGCCAATCCTGACAGACTGTGCATCAATCTGCAGGGCGATGGCGATTTCCTGTTTACGCCTACCGCGCTGTGGACCGCAGCGCATCACAAGATTCCGTTACTGACCATCATGGTCAACAACCGCAGTTACTACAACTCGGAAGAACATAACGCAAAGATCGCCGCCCATCGCGCACGCCCGGTCGAAAATGCGCCCCAAGGCACACGCATTGAAAATCCCGCTCTTGACTTTGCGACGATGGCGCGCTCAATGGGTGTCTTCGCCGAGGGCCCGATCACCCGTTGCGAAGATCTGGCACCGGCGCTGCGGCGGGCGCTGGAAATAGTTAAACAGGGGCAACCGGCGCTGATAGACGTGATCACCCAGAACCGATAACGGAGATGGAAATTACAAATACACCCGTTTCGTCATTGCGAGTCCTTCGACGAGCTCAGGACCGGCCAAGGCGTAGCAATCCATGGCCCCGGACTTCGTGGACTGCCACGTCGCTTCGCGTCCATGTACGCAGTGCCGATAAACGGTACTTTACTATGGATCTTTCCCGAAATGATGACAAGCCAAACCCCGTTCAGCATGTGGTGAGGATCAGGCCGCTGGGTCGCTCAGCGGCCTGATCCTTCAAGCAGGGTTGGTGTGCGATCCCTGCGCAAACCACCGACTCTGCTTGCCGAAGGCGGCGTAGTAGGTGGCGTAGCGAAATCAAGGAGGAGGCCGCAGGCCGGGGGACATTCGCGCAGCCACCCGCTGAGTCGCCTTCGGCCCACGCATGCCTGGACCTCAATTCTTGGTTTGCCACGACAATCTGCATCAGGTCGGCTTAGCTGAAACGGTGTCGTGAATTTCGGAACTTTCAATAGTTTAACGAAGCCAGTATTTTCTGAGCTTAGCTGCCGTTCACCTTTTGGGTCAGAGCGCTACGCACTCGATGGAAGAGCTGGCGAGTGGATCGCCGCTGCGCCGAAATGGTCGGTTGCTGCGATCAGTTGCTGTGCCATTGCCGGGTGGCTGGAGGCGTGGCCGGCAGCCTCGATTCGCTGCAACTGCGAGTGGGGCCAGACCCGCTGCAGTGCGCTTGCTGCGCTCGGCGGTGTGACCAGGTCGCGTTCGCCCTGCACCATGATGCCGGGCACCGTGCGCAGCCTTGCCGCCTGGAGCAACAGTTGGCCTTCTTCCAGAAAAAACGCGTGGCTCGCAAAATGTGCGCCGATGCGTGCCATGGCCAGCACGGCGCCGTCATCAGTCAGGTTCTGCTGGGTCGACCGCTGCGGGTTCGGCGCCTCGCTCTCCATCAGGTCCTGTTCCCACTGTAGCCAGGCGCGCGCCACGGCATGCTCGACCGTCGCGTCGCCGCAGTGCAACTGCGCCGACAGCGCGCCGGGCACATCGGTGCGCTGCGACACCGCGATGGAGTGGGTCAGCCGCTGCCAGGCCTCGGGCTGCAGTGTTGCCGCGCCCTGGGCCGTATAAAGCCAGTTTTGCTCGTGCGCCGTCGCGGTGAAAACGCCGCGCAGCACCAACGCCTGCACACGCTCGGCGTGGCGCTGTGCGTAGGCCAGCGCCAGTGTGGCCCCCCAGGAGCCGCCCAACAGCAACCAGCGTTCGATCTGCAGATGGCGGCGCAACGTCTCGATGTCGCGCACCAGATGCGCGGTGTCATTCGCAACCAGCCGTCCGCTTGGACGCGAACGCCCGGCACCGCGCTGATCAAACAGCACAATGCGGTAGCGGCACGGATCGAACCAGCGGCGATTATCAGCCGTGCAACCGGCACCGGGACCGCCATGCACGAACAGTGCCGGCAACCCGAGCGGATTGCCGCATTCTTCCCAATAGACCTGGTGGCCATCGCCCACATCGAGCCAGCCATGGGCGTGGCTTTGCAGCGGCGGGTACATCGACTGCCAGGCATGGGTAGGCAGTGTGTTCATGCCGGTGTGCTGGGCCGACGTTGTACCTCTTCGCGGCCAAGCGCCGCAGTCTGTGGGAACACCAGCGATTTGATGACCACCGGCACAGCGCCAGAGGTTTCGAGCAAGGCGCCAATATCGATGAAGTCGAACTCCTGCAGCACGATGCCGTCGATCGAGACTACCGGGTTCGCCAGTTGCAGGTCACTGTGGGCGTGGATGCCGACCAGGCCGCCGATATCACCGTCGCCCACCAGAACCAGCGGCAGGCCCTGATCGAGAATTTGTGACAGACCCGCCGCAACGCCACGGCAAAACGCGTCCAGCCGCGCATAGCTGGCCGAGCCCTGCCAGCGGTAGCACAGCGCCACCGCTTGCTCAGCGCCGTGCAAGTCCATGCGGCGCAGCGCCGCGCGCACACTGACGGCGAGCGCCTCAACATCGAGCAGTTCAGCGTCTAATGGCAGGGCCGGTGTGATGACGGGCAGGTTGCGCAGCGGCAACGTGGCCTGCGGTTCGACGAAGATGGTGCTGCCGCTGACCTGGATGGTGTATTGCGAGGCACCGACCACGGTGGCGCGTATGCCCTGATCGGGCGACTCGATGCGTGGGCCCCAGGCGCGCACGCGCTGTAGGATAGCGCGCGCCAGCGTCGGCCCCAGGTCGCCGTAAGCCCGCGTCTCACGTCCGTAGATGTATTCCGAGACACCGCCCGAGAAGCACACCACGTCAGGCGCGCGTGCGCCGGCCAGTGGTTCGGTCCGCAGCAGTGCCGCCGTTTCGGCGCTGAGCGCAGCACCTTGCAAGGCTTCAAACAGTCGCTCGGCCATGCGCTCGACCAGGCGTTGCAGACCGGCCGCATCGGGCACGGCACCAATGACCAGCGTCAACCCGACTTCGGCGGCCAAGCGGGCACCCGCTTGCTCGATGCGCCGCACCCGCCCGTCAGCATCCAGTGCGACGATGCGCGCGCCGATGTCGATGGCGCTGAGCTCGACCACCGCACCGCCCTCGCACACCGCGATCTTCGAGGTGCCGCCACCGATGTCGATATTCATCACCCGCGTGCCCTCGCGGATCGAACGCGCCGCAGCCCCCGAGCCGAAGGCGGCGAGCGTGGCTTCGAGGGCGTCGCCGGCACTGACGGCAACGAAGCGACCAGAGCGCGCCGCGAACAGTTCGCCGATCGCGCGCGCATTACTGCGCCGCACCGCCACGCCGGTCAGGATCAGCGCGCCGCTGTCAACCTGGTCAGGGCTGACCTGCGCCAGCGCGTACTGCCGGTCGATGAAGACACGCAGCGCATCGGCATCGATCGATTGATCAGCGGCATACGGCGTCAGCAGAACTTCGGACTCGTGCAAGACGACCCGCTCAGACACCACATAACGGTTGTCGAGCCGTTCCAGCAGCAGGCGCGAAAACACCAGGTGCGAGGTCGATGACCCGATGTCAACACCGACGCTGACCAGGCGGATCTCGTCCTCCAACTCCAGGCTGCGCCGCACGTTGCTGAAGAAAACGCGACCGCCCCCGGTTTGAGTCACTACGGACACCTCAAACGCTGCCCTGCGGCCTGGAGACAGGCACCTCGCCCTGGGACACGGCGGTGGGCGGCTCGTACCAGGCGTCATCCATGCGGTTGGTGACGCCGTTGCGCTTGAGCGTGGCCGCGTATTCCTGGCGCAGATAGGGGTCTTCCATCCAGTAAGGAATGGCGGTGCCGCCCTCGTTGACGTCGATCGCGGTGTAATCGCTATGCTTGGCACCGGGCGCGCCGGGGTCGCGCCCCGGGTTGTGCGGCCCGAACCAGGCGGTCAGGCGAAACGGCTCTTCGGCAACGCTGAAATGCTGGTGATACCAGCGTGCGCCGCCGGGGGCCGCCGTGACCATGCCGACCGGTTCGTAATCAAGGCGACGCACCTCGTCAGCGTGCCCGGTTTGCCATGGCCGCTCACCCAGGTGCTCCGGCCAGGAGTAGGTGTAGCCCTTGCCCTTCAGGCAAATCAGCACCGCCGCCGAGGTGTGCGCGTGCGCCTTCGAGTAGCGTCCGTTCTCGTGCTGCCCGATCCAGAAATAGAAGCAGTTGTTGGTCATGAACGGTTCGACGCGCCGGTAGCCGATTGAGCGTCGGTTGTCCAGCGGCAGTTCGCAGTTAACGACATCGGGGATGAAGTTGGTGCGCCGCATCGCCAGACCGCGCACCGGGTCGGTCTCGATGTCGTCCTTGGGCTTGAAGAAGTCATCGGCGCCATTGAAACGATCGCGAAAAACGAAAGGGTTGTTGAACACCGCATCGACGTTGTTCAACTGGTTGAGCACGTTCGGCGCGGTGTTGCCGGCCAACAGCAGCGCGCCGCCCGAGGTGGCATTGACGATGCGGAACCAGGCGTTCATCGGGATCGAGAACATCGACCCCTTCTGCCATTCGAACACGTGTTTCCTGGTGTCGCCCTCCTGCCAGACCTCGGTCGTTCCGCGCCCCTCGACGACCAGGTAGATCTCCTCGTACATGTGCTTTTGCGCATGCAGCGCGCCCATTGGCGCCACCTCGATCACATAACAGCCCCACTTGGTCTCGGTGCCGTAGAGCTGGATGAAATGGCCCTTGCCACCGGTGCGCTTCCACGGCATCAGCGCGAGGTTTTGCACCTTGCTGATGCCAATGTCGCGGAACACCGGGATGCCCTCTGACTCCATGAAGGCGTCATAGGGCGTCGGTTGCTTGCGGAACGCGCCGAAGCCGGCTTTTTTGTTGCCGGCTGGCTCGTGCCAATGGGTCTGGTCTTTGTCGTGTGGCATAGCGTTTTTGGTTAGAACGGAGTGGCGTTATTTGGTTCTTTTATGTGGAACATTGTTCTTCTGTTTGGACCAGGGACAGTTTAACCTTATACTTTCGGCGAAGTCAATTAAATAACTTCTTGTGTGTCGAGCCGCTCCACGTGACGGGCGGTTCGTCTGCAAGACCCTACAGCAGGAGACACCGCATGTATAAAAATTGGATTTCATTCGTGCGCTTCGTACTGCTGGCAGCGCTGGGCAGCACGGCGCTGTTGGCGTTGGCGCAGGCGCCAGCACCGAGCCAGGCCGTGTTCCAGTACCAGGGCAGCGACCGCGAAGCGCGCCTGATCGAGAAGGCCAAGCAGGAGGGCCTCGTAACGGTGTACACCTCGCTCGCGCCGACGGAGGCAAAACCACTGGTTGCGGCCTTCGAAAAGAAGACCGGCATCAAAGTGAATATGTGGCGCGGTCTGAGCGACGGCGTACTGCAGCGGGTGTTGTCCGAGGCGCGCGGCAACCTGAACGCGGTCGATGTGATCGAGACCAACGGCCCCGAAATGGAAGCCCTTGCGCGCGAACAATTGCTGGGGGCTTTCTACTCTCCTTACCTGGCCGATGTGCCCTCTGTGCTGCTGCCCAAACACGGGCAGTGGATTCCCGACCGGTTGAACTTTTTCGTCGTGGCCTACAACACCAGCAAGGTCCGCCGCGAGGACCTGCCCAAGACCTACGAGGGTTTCCTCGAACCCAAGTGGAAGGGACGCATCGCTCTGGAAGCGACCGACTCCGAATGGATGGCCGGCGTCGTCAAGGCCTGGGGCACGGCACGCGGCACGAGCTTCTTCAACAAACTCTCGGACATGAAACCCGCCTTGCGCAAGGGCCACATCCTGCTGGTGAGTTTGGTCTCGTCGGGCGAGATCGATGCCGGGCTGACCGCTTATAAATCAGAAGTTGCCTCAGCCAAAAACCGCGGTGCACCGGTCGATTGGGCAGCGGTAGAGCCGGTGATCGCGCGGCCGCAGGGGATCGGCGTGGCGCATCATGCGCCGCACCCGAACGCAGCACTGCTGTTCGCCGACTTCATGCTGTCCCCGCAAGCGCAGGAGCTGCTGGCGGGGATGGGCCGCGGGCCAGTCAGCCGCAAGGTCAAGTCCGACACCAGCTCGATAAACTACTTGATGTCCGACCCTTCTGTGATTCTGGACGAGAGCGACAAGTGGCAGCAACTGTGGGACAAGATGTTCCTGAAAAATTGACCCTTTAACAATGGAGAGAGACTATGACTCACGAAACCCATCACACCCATGCAGCGCCCCCCGCCGACGAGGCGGCCTGGGAGCGCTGGTCGAAGAAACGCACCTTCGTGCGCGCCCTTGAGGGCACCTACGGCGAGCTGGTTCACGAATTGTTCAGTCAACCCCGGGTCTATCACTCGAAGGACTGGAAGTGGAAGGGCGGGCCGCAGAACTTCGGCAAGAAAATCATCAACCCGCAGGCGGTCAAGATTGCGCAGTCGATCGAAGCCCACCTTGATGTGTACGCACCCGGCGGCTATGGCCAGAAGCACGGCCACATGAACAGCGCCGTGTTCTTTGTGCTCAAGGGCAAGGGCCACGATGTGCACGACGGCAAGCGCCATGACTGGGAGGCCGGTGATGCGCTGGTCGTCGAGAACGGCTGCGTGCATCAGCACTTCAATGACGATCCGGACGACGAGTCGATTGTGCTGATCATGAAAGCCAAGCCGCTGTTCCTGTTCATGCACATGTTGTTCCAGAAGGTGGTGAGTTACCCGCCGAAAGACCCGACACCGGGCCATGAAGACTACACCCCACCAAGCCAGTATTAAGGAGCACGCAACATGAGCAACATCGTCGACAAAATCGAACAGGCACGCGCGCATGCCCAAACTCAAGAGGCTGACTTCTACGCCAAGGCGCTGGAAGTGTCGCAGCAATTTCGCGCCGACTACGCGGGCCGGATGAACGTCGTCAAGGCCAGCCAGATGCCGTTTGAGCGCTCGCCCGACGGGCTGATCAAACACATCATCCATGAGGGCATGAACACCAAGGAGTGTTGCCTCGACATCTACATGCAGTTCCTGCCAAGCGGCAAGGCCAGCGGCAAGCACCGGCATTTGACCGAGGAGATTTTCTTTGTCATCGAAGGCAGTGGCTACGACCTGCACTGGGACGTGCGCTTCGATTGCAAGGATGAAATGGAATTTTCCTGGGACCAGGAGCCCAAGCGCTTCGAGTGGAGCCAGGGCGACTTCGTCTATATCCCGCCCTACTGTGCACACCAGCACTTCAATGCCGACCCGGCCAACGAGGCGCGCATCGTGGTGGTCAACAGCCGCATCGTCAAACCGATGGGCTTTGATTGGTTCGAGCAGCTCGAACGCGCCGAAGGCTTCTGATTCTTTGAGCCGGTTCACCAGGAAATAAAGGCACCCAGCGCGCCGGCGGCGAAAATCAGCAGCACTGCAGGAATCCGCGTCAGCGTCAACAATGCGACCGTGGCAGCGATGATCGCTGCGCCCTTCCAGACCCCGGGCGCTTGGCGCACGAGCAGGAAGCAGGTGGAGGCCATCAGCCCGATCGCGACCGGGCCGAGGCCGTGCTGCATCACCCGCAACGCCCGTTCGAACTGCGCCCGTCGGCCCAGCCTGGACACCACGAACGGGAAAATCAGCGCCGGCACGGACAAGCCCAAGGTGGTCGCCAACGCGCCCTGCACGCCGGCGATCTGCCAGCCCATGACGGTGACAAACATGATGTTGGGGCCGGGTGCCGATTGGGCCAAGGCGATGGAATTGACAAAATCCGTATGAGTGAGATAGCCGTGCTGGTCAACCACATAGCGGTGCATGTCCGAGGCCAGCGCCATCGCCCCACCGGTGGCGAACACCGAGAGCGACAGAAAGTGCAGAAAAAGCGCGAACAGTTCGGTACTGCTCATTGGGGGTGTTTGCGCCAAGCCAGCCAGACCGACAACACACCCAGCGTCAACATCACCGTGCTGACCGGCAAGCGGCCCAGACCGACGGCCACAAAGCTGAGCACCGCCACGCCGATACCGATGCGTTGGCCGCGCAGCGTGCGGGCCATGCGCGCTGCGGTTGTCACAATCAGGCCGACGCTGGCTGCCCCCATGCCGTGCAGCGCGCCCTGAACCTGCGGCACATGCTGGAACTGCTGAAACAGCGCGGCGACGCCGATAATCAGCAAACTGGGCAGTAGCAAAAAGCCGGCCAGGGTGGCCGCTGCCCCGCGCACCCCGAGGAAGCGGTCGCCCAGCAGCACGCAAAACGAGATTCCGGTCGGTCCCGGCAACACCTGACTAACCGCGTACAGCCCGAGGAACTCCTTCGGGCTGAGCCAGCGCTTGTCGCGCACCACGGTGCGCTCGATGAAGGCCAGCGCACCGCCGAAACTCTGCATCGAGATCCAGGTGAAGGCCAGGAACAGCTCGCCAGCCGAGCGTGGCGGCGGGCCCGTTTCGGCCTCCGGCGCCTCATCGGCCATGTAACGCGCCACTGCCCGGCGGGTGCTGCCCATGACTATGGCCATGGTCGTGGTCGTGCTGGTGCAGCGGCTCGTCGCCATGGCGGTGCCAGTCGCTCAAGTCGGACTTGCCGTGCGAGCGCGGGTCTTCGCTGAACACCAGCGACTTGATGGTCACCGGCACCGTCAGCGAAGGCATGCGGATGCGTCCCATGTCGATGAAGTCGAAACCCCACAGCGTGATGCCATCGATCACCAGCACCTCGCTACTCACGCGCGGGTCGTCCTTGATCAGGTGGCCCAGCGTCAGCGCAATGTCGCCGTCAACCACCACATAGATCGGCCGGCCCGACTGCAATGTGCGCGGGATCCCGCCCAGCAAGCCAGCGGCCAGCGCAGTCAACCGATCAAAGGTCGGCGGCCCGCTCCAGCGCAACGACAGCGCGTTGTCCTGCTCACCCTCGATCAAGTCATGGCGCAGGAAGGAACGCTGTAGCGCCTGCGTCACCTCGGCCGGGTCAATAATGTTGCCCAAAGCCAGCGCCAACGGCACCACCTGCAGGTTCTTTCGCGGCAGCAGTACACCCGGCTTGGAGACGAAGGTCGTGTTGCCGCTGAGCTGCACGCTGTATTCGGAAGCACCGAGCACAGTGGCGCGCAAGCACTCGCCGGGCGGCAGCAGCGCCCAGGGCAGCGCCCCCCGGTCGAGTCGGGCCCGGATCGCTTCACCGAACAGCTTTCCGAGATCGCCAAAGTCGCGCGGCTCGCGGCCATAGACGTATTCGCCGACGCCGCCCGAGAACATGATGCCGCCGAGTTCTCCCAGCGGCGGCAGCGGGTCGGTCAGCAACAGGTCGTTCAAGTCGTCCTCTGTGAATTGCTGCTTGAGCACGCGCAGCAGCGCGTCGGCCATGGTCTGTGCCACCTGCGCCAGCTCGTGCCGACTGACGACACTCCCGAGCTGCCAGTCGAAGCCGGCGCGCAATGCATGGCCGCGCCCGGCCGGGTCGAGACGGGTGATGCGGCCGCTGTCATCCACCACCAGCAGGCGCCCGCCCAGGTGAACCGCTGCCGTCGCCCGCAGCTCGCCATTTTCGACCAGGCCGAGCTTGGTCGTTCCACCGCCGATGTCAATATTGAGGATGCGGTTCGATGCGTCGAACGAGCGCCGCGCGGCACCTGAGCCGAAGACGGCCAGCATGCACTCCATGTGATGCCCGGCAGTGGCGCAGACAAATTCGCCGCCCTGCTCAGCCAGCACCGCTGCAATCGCCTGACCGTTTTCACGACGCAGCGCCTCGCCAGTCAGGATCACCGCGCCGGCATCAACGCTGTCGGCCTGCACGCCGGCGGCGGTGTAGGCGTGTTCGATGATTTCGCCCAGCGCATGGGCGTCGATCAGGGTGTCACTCTGGTACGGTGTCAGCATGTTCGGCGACTGGTAGATCGGCTCGCGCGAAACCACCACGTAACGGGTTGAGAGTTGGTCGGCGATGCGCTGCAGGTGAATCTTCGAGAACACCACCTGCGTACCGGCTGATCCGATATCGATGCCCACGCTGTGCAAGATGACGTTGTCCTGCACCCACAGCGCATGGTCAACCCCGTTCGGTTCGCCGCCGAAGTCGTCGTGATCGTGGTCGCCGCCCTGGCCATGGGCGTGCTCGTGCTCAAGGTTCGCTCCGAACTGATGATCCTCCAGCGTGTGCGACGAACGATCCGGCGTCACAGTCAGTGACTCCGGCAGTCTTGGATCAGATAGGGTGGAACTCATGGCTTGAAAATGGAAGTGAATCAATGGCGCTTGTAGCCCATGCGGGCCGAGACCGCGTCGGCGGTGTCTATGACCTGCAAAGACAGATGATGCAATTTCTTCTTGGTGAGTCGCTGTACCGGACCGGCCAGACCCACAGCGGCAACAACCGTTCCGCTTATATTGCGGATCGGCGCTGCCACACCGCGCATGCCACTCTCGCTTTCTTCGTCGTCGATCGCATAGCCCAGGCGGTGCACCTCATCGAATAGCTTCAGCAGCGCTTTTGGATCGGTAACCGTTTTAGGCGTGCGCGCCACTAGCGGTTCGGCCAGGGCGGCCTGCACTTGTTGTGCCGAGCCGAATGCCAACAGCACACGGCCTTCGCTGGTGCAAAAAGCCGGCTTGCGTGCGCCCAGGTAAGAACGAGCACCAATGGCTTGCACCCCTTCCACGTTGTACAGATAGACAATGGAGTCTTCAGACAGTATTGCCAGGTGCACCGATTCCTGTGTCAGATCCCGCAAGGCTCTGAGCAACAGCATGCCCAGATTGGAGACGTCCATGCGTCGGCGCACCAAAACGCCGAGTGCGAACAGGGAAAGTCCCAGCCGGTAGCGCCCGTTCTCCTGGTTTTGTTCGAGAAAGCCTTCGGATGCCAGCGTCACCGCAAGACGATGCACGGTGCTTTTGGCCAGACCGAGCCGCTTGGCCATGCTGCTGATGCCGAGTTCAGCCTCGTCTTCGGAGAAGGTTTTGAGCAGCAGCAACGCCGAAGCAACCGAAGACAGGCGGGTAGATGGCATTTATTCTCGATTCTCGTCACGGTTGTTTTGGGGGTCACTGGGGCTTGCGAATTGTAGCAACTATTTCCCTCATGCGGAACCACGTTCTTCTTAGAAGAACGCTTTCCACTAGCCTCAATAGATGCCAGGAACCCAGCGTTTGACCCGACCGAGGTAGTCCTTGTAGGGCTGGCCGAAAAGTTTCAGCAGCTCCGCCTCGTCGCCGCGCGCGCGCCGATCGAACCACAGCAAATGCACGGCGAAAACGACCCACGCGACGCCGGAAAACATCAGCGCCAGACCGGCGAAAAAAATCAATTGCCCAAGGTATATCGGGTTGCGCGTCAGCCGGTACGGCCCGCTGCATACCAGACGCACTGGCGGATTGGACAGTCCGGGCCCGCCGCCGCCGCGCTCGGTGCGCAGCAGGCCGACCCAACGGTACTGTGCATAGCCCCAAACCAGCAAAGGCAAGGCCCAGAGATTGAGCTGCGGCCAGCCGCCGTCAATGAGAGCCTGTAGCGCCAGCAGGACAAGTGGCCAGAGGATAAACGTCCGGTTCGACGTGCTCTTGACCCAGCGGCGCAATGTTCGCGGTGAACTGCTCATGAAACTCGCTCCTGTATCAGATCGCCTCTTGGCATCAACAAAATTAAGAGATTGGCGCAGACGATGGTGGCCGCCAGAAAATAAAAGGTGGCACCCAGGCCGTAGCGATCAGCAATCAAACCGCCGATCAACGGCGCCACCGACGAACCCAGCGATTGCGCGCCGAACAGGATGCCGATGCTGCTGCCCCCCATGTTCTTCGGCGTTGCCTCCAGCAGCCAGGCCTGCAGCACCGGACGCAACGCATACAGGAAAAATCCAAGCACCGCTATGAAGGCGACGAACGCAGGTGAGCGGCCCGCCAGCGCCATGAACAAAAGCACGACGGCCGTCATCGCCATGCTGGTCATGATCACGCTGCGCCGCCCGAGCCGGTCAGACAGATGGCCGGCGATAGGTGCCGCAACAAACCCGGCGGCCTGCAAGGCAAACATCGAGGCACCCATCAGAAAAGGCGAATAACCCAGCTCGCGTGCCAGGAACAGCGGCAAAAAGGTAAGTAGCGCATTCTGGGTCATCGAGCGGAAAGCGCCGCTGGTCGAGAGCAAAACCAGGCTGCGGTTGCGAAACAGTTGGCGCAGCCCTTTGGCATAGTCGGCCAGTGACTGCGCTGGCGGATCCTCGCTGCTGCTCGCAACCGTTGCTCCGGCAGACGGTTTGCGGCCCAGGTGCAGGGTGCCCAGAAATACCAGTAACAACAGGGACATCAACAAGCCGGGCAGCACGTTGAGCACCACCACCTCGCGCCATGACAATAGCGCCAGCAGCGAACCCACCACCAAGGGTGCGATGGCGTCGCCGACATTGCCGCCCATGCCATGCATTGACAACACCAGGCCCTTGCGCGCCGGAAAGCGGTTGGCCAGCGTCGGGATCGCGGTCGGGTGCCAAAGACTGTTGCCGACGCCAACCAGCACCACGCACAGCAACAGCATCAGGTAGCTGTGCGTGAAACTCATCAACAAATAGGGAAAACCGACCCAAAACAGTGAAACCGCCATCAGCAACCCCTTGCGCCCCACGGTATCGACCAACATGCCAGCGGGCACGTTGGCCACCGCGCCAGCGATGTACTGGCAGGTCATGATGAACCCGATCTGGCTGAACGACAGCCCCAGTTCGTTGCCTATGATGGGCAGCAGCAGGTAAAAGGTTGCCGGATACCAATGCGTCAAGGCGTGGCCCAACGAGATCAGCCAGACCTCCCGCAACGAACGACCGGTCGGACTCGCAGCAGCACTTGCAGCGATCAGGCTGTGACTCATGGGGCGCTTCGTGGCTTGGCTGGCGTGCGGGCTCAGCGGCCGCCGCGCTTGATAATCATGTCGTCGAACAACTTGGACCATTTCTCGTCTTCGTCGAGCGTGCGGATCGGGTCGGTGATCATGATCTTCACGCCCTTAAGAGGTGACTCCACCTTGGTGTTGGTGGGGACATAGTCCAGTGAAGTCAAAATTGATTGCGCGCCGGTCAGCATGTACTCGTGGAACAGCAGCGCAGCGGCCGGATGCGGGGCCTTGCGCGCCACCC